>Ga0137387_10001868_pt1 | contig 10581 bp, 10 predicted proteins | sample SagtaG_3_FD_104909 | JGI IMG/M metagenome (GOLD analysis project Ga0137387, IMG submission 104909) | Vadose zone soil microbial communities from Angelo Coast Range Reserve, California, USA - Sage2_R_115_16 metaG | ecosystem: Environmental > Terrestrial > Soil > Vadose zone > Saprolite | place...
CGCAGGACAAGCGCGTCGATCTGAAGCGAGCCGGCGTGGTCAGGCGCTCCTATGGTCGCTATATGACGCTGACGCAAGCAGCGCGCCACCCCTAACTCTGGTCGGCAGCGGTGGATATGTTTGGACCCTATGACCTGATCACCTTCAGCCAGCGTATCCCCGAAAGCTGTAAGCCCTACTTTGAACTGGTCATCGGCCACCCGGAGCGCGACCGGGAGTTCCTCCTGGAACGCTCGCCGCGCACCTACATGCAGCAGATCAGATGCCCGCTGCTGGTGATTCAGGGCAAGAACGACCCGCGCGTCATTGAGCGCGAGTCGCGGGATGTGGTTGAGCAGCTTCAGGCGGCCGGAAAGCAGGCCGACTATCTGGTCTTTGAGGATGAGGGCCATGATGTGCTCAAGTACGCCAACCGCGTCACCTGCTACACTGCCATCGCCGAGTTTTTCAAAAAGTATCTCTAGATGGAGATCGAAGCTGCGCCGCACGCCTTTTCATCATCGACATGCGGCGCAGTCTTTTCGGAAGATCGCGGAGGCGTACTTGCCCTACATCAGAGAAATATTTCCTAAAGCATTCAGGGTGATCGGAGCCAGATCCCGACCTGCTAGCAGGTGTTGCGCTCTGCAAGATGAGAGGAAAGAAGAACAAGCATGAGCACCGATCACTACAGCTACCCTGTGAGATGAAGCAAGGTGCAGCGGGACATTCTGGAAACAATGGTGCACACGAGCAGGACACCGGCCAAGCACTATGTGGTCGCTCGCGTCCTGTTGATGAGCGATCAGTACGCGGGCCAGCCTGCTTCCACTGATGGACAGATTGCCCAGGCGCTCTCGATCAGTCGCCGTACGGTCATTCGCATCAAACTGAAGCGACTCTATCCGGTGCAGCAACCTGATGGTCTGTGACAGGTTGAGCTAGTTGAAGCAATCACCATGAATGGTCGCTGTGACAGGACAAAGGCCGTCCAGGCTGGCATACCTTGATTGATGAAACGCTGGCCTCCCTGATCTGTCAGACACTGATAGCCCAGCACCTCACCGATCTTCATGAACCGGTAGCAATCCCAGCAATCCATCCGATCGCACCACGCTTGTCCGGCAGGGTCACAACGCACCAGGCGTGCATATGGATGATGCGGACAGCGATTTTTCTGTCTCTTCGAGCTACCCCTCTGGTTTGCATGCGCAGTATTGTTTTCCCCACGAGCAGACTCGCCTTGCACCCCCTCCGCTAGTGTCGGCGCCTCTGAATGAGGACAGTGATTACGATTGATGACGCTGATGACACTGATGACGGTCGTCTCATTTTGCTCACCATCTTGCTGTATCTCTGCCACTCCTTCGCTCGGAGGGTCCGACCCCAGCATGTGCTGCGAAGGTGTTATCTCATATCTGTTCACCCTATTCGATGAAGCACCCGTATCATCAGCGTCATCACTGCCATCAACACCACCACTCCCTGGTCGCTGTTGTTGCTTGATGCGATCCTCATGATTGGTCAGATCCGCTTGCTGGCGTGAAATGCCCGGTGATCGACTCTGAACCTGACCAGAAACCATGGGGAGCGCGACATATCGCCCAGCGAATCGTCTGACCTCACCGGTGTCCTCCATCTTCCGCAGCAGCGAGCGCGTCGTGTGATAGTTCTTCCCCAAGGCTTCAGCAACCTCCGTGCACTCATTCCTTCAGGACCCTGCTCACGCAGCAGCTCCAGAATCTCCTGCCGAGCTCTGGTACGTCTGACCTCTTCGGCATTCCCGACCAGGGTCCACAGCGCCGTCGTGGCATCAAAGCTGAGAGCAAGCTGTTGCTTGCGCTCGATAGCACGCCCGGTGACCAAGAGCAACCCTTCCGTCTGCCCGCGCTCGCGTTTCAAGATCAACGTTCCATCGACCGCTCCGGTCATGCCGATAGTGCCGGTGACTTCGTCCAGTACATCACGGGAAGTGGTCTTGTGCAGATGGTGCACTGCCAGGATCGAGACGTGATAGGTCTCGGCTAGCCGCTTCAAGGGCGTGAGCGCTCCGTAGTCGCCCTCATACGGAGGACAACGGCGCTTCCCAGATGGCGGAGCAAGCCTGGCCCAGGTATCAATCACCACGAGCCGCGTGCTCGGATGCGCCTTGAGATACTCTTCCAGGGAGGTCAGCCCGCCTTCACCCAGACGCGGCCAGTCCAGGGCACACTCCATACCGCTCGGAACGCCGGTCATGGAGGCGAGCAGTTGCTGAGCGCGAGCCTGCAAGCGGCGTGCGTTCTCCTCCAGTGCTACGTAGAGGACTTCGCCCTGGGTGACAGGCTGTGTGCCCAGAGCCATGCCACCCGCTGCAACGGCCAGCGCGAGAGAAAGCGCCAGCCAGCTTTTCCCCAGCCTGGGTTTCCCGGCCAGGAGCGTCAATCCCTCCGGCAAGATCGCTGGAATGGCCCAGCGCACCGGCGGCAACTCCCAGGACAGCAGATCCTGAAGGCTGAAAATGGCAGGTTGGCCTGCGGACGGTGCCGATGTCTGCTTGGAATGACGGACGAAGAGCGGCTGGGCCTGATCCAGCGCCCGCTGAAAGGCAGCGCGAAATCCTTGCCTCTCTTGTTGATGTAACACATTGGGATCTTTCGCGCCGGACAGTCGTAGCACACACGCTTGTCCTGGCCACTGCCCGGCTTCCAGCTTACGCACGATCTGCGTCACGAATGTCGCACCCCCAGCATCCGGTTCCTGCATCATGTACAGCCGGTCAATCCCAGCAAGCACGGATTCCTCCAAGGTTCCTGCCATCTTAGCACCGGGCAATCCCAATGCTGGGAACTGGTGATACCAGAGGGTCCAGCAGTCCGATTCCCCTTCCACCAGCACCCGTATTTCATTGTTCAGCTCGTACCACATCCATGCTCTTTGCGCGTGATTGACGTGTGATGCAGTACATGAGCAAAAGGCATACCGCATCATTATGCCGTATTGCCTTTTTCGCGTTCAATCAAGATCAACAGGTAACGAATGCGGTTCATCAATTGTAGTGCGACCTGTTCAAAAGCGCGGTAGCCCTCCTGTTCCGACCCTTTTACAGTAGCCGGATTGAGGAAACTCCAGTGGATGCCTTCAGGGTCTCCGGGAAAGGTGGGGCATGACTCACGAACACGGTCGCAGACTGTCACAATATACTCGAAGGATTGATCACGAAATTCGTCCAGATGCTTCGATCGCTGCCCTCTTATGTCGATACCCATCCTTGCCATGACCTGCACGGCAGAGGGATGAAAGCTGGAAGGATGACTACCAGCGCTAAACGCCTCCACCCTCCCGGCACTCAAGTGGCGCAGAATACCTTCGGCCATCTGTGAGCGGGCACTGTTCTCGGTACAGAGGAAGAGCACGCGTACTGGTGTGCGAGGAAGATGGCCTACCGTTTCTCGTAACTCAGGTGCTGTATTGTTTAAGGCAGGATGCAGCGCATCTGCAGCGGCAAAGTAATGCGTGCGCAGCACATCGAGGTCGAGGCTGTAGTAAATGTCGCGACCATCAGCAGCGCTGCGTCGTTCAGTCACCAGATGCTGATCGTACAACCGGCGGAGATGGTATGACACGAGATTCTGCGGTTGATCAACGAGACGCACAATTTCCTGAACGCAGTAGTCGGAACGCGACAGCAACACTAGAATTCTCCAGCGAACATCGTGAGCCAGCAGCTTGAGAAAACCAGGCGATTGGGCAGTGGAGAGAGCGATGCTCATACATTCCTCCAATCATTTTTGTATCAATATCATTTGATACAAATATACACGACCAGGCCCCAAAAACAAGTGGAGTGATGAGGATCAAGCGGAAATCTTGTATGTTCGATGCATGAGCTTTGTACGGCTTTATGCCAATTGTCAAAGCGTTTTTGACAGGATTGCTTTCGGAAGGAAAATCGGGTACGCTCTCCAGAGGAGAAGATACATGGCAACAGATCCCGCACCAGGTTCTACGCAGGCCGATACACCGTTAGGGGAGGTGCAAACCGAACCCATTCCCCCAGGCGCTCCTCGTTGGCTGACAAAAGGAGTATGGGGGATCGGTTTCGCAAGCTTCCTGGCTGATGTAGGGCACGAAGTACCCACCGCGTTGTTTGCAAGTCTGGTCACGATCACCCTGGGTGCTCCAGCGGCTGCGCTTGGCTTAATTGAAGGAGTAGCGGATGGCCTGGCAGGGCTGGCACGCTTTGCAGGAGGGACGCTTTCCGACGACCCGAACCGCAGGCGTGGGATAGCTGTGGGTGGATATGCAAGCACAGCATTTTTTTCAGCCCTCATCGGACTGGCAGGGGCAGTTTGGCAAGTTGCTGTCTTGCGGATGGCAGCCTGGACCTCACGTGGACTACGCGTGCCTGCCCGTAATGCCCTGTTAGCAGACCTGGTTCCAGCAGAGGTGTATGGGCGAGCCTATGGCTTTGAGCGGATGATGGACAACCTGGGAGCCATTGGCGGGCCACTACTCGCACTTGGCCTGGTGACGTTGGTGGGAGTACGAACGGCGATTGTCCTTTCGGTCATTCCAGGCCTGCTCGCGGCCCTGGCGATTCTCTACGCTATCCGTCATCTTCCGCATGAAACGTCCCGAGAACGGGTTCCGCCACGAATTGTGGTTCGTCCACTGTTGCAGGGTCGCCTGGGACAGGTATTGGTAGGGGTGAGCCTTTTCGAGGCAGGCAATGTGGCAACGACCCTGCTCATTCTGAGAGCAACTCAGCAACTGACACCCAGTCTTGGGCTGAATGGTGCGACCCAGGTGGCAATTGGTCTCTACACGGGCTACAATGTCGCGGCGGCCATTGCCTCTCTTCCTGCTGGACGGCTCTCTGACCGATGGGGAGCTGTTGGTGTGTTGGCAGTAGGTGTCTTGTTCTTCATGGTCGCCTATCTGGGCTTCGCGATTTCGGTTCCGAATCTCCTGGCACTCGCGGGGAGTTTCATTGTGGCAGGCCTGGCGATTGGGTGTATTGAAACCAGCCAGCACGCGGCGGTCGCATCCCTTGCTCCGACCGATTTACGCGGGTCTGCCTTTGGATTACTCGCGACCGTACAAAGTTTCGGCAACATCATTGCGAGTGCGTTGGCCGGACTGTTCTGGACGGTGTTCTCACCCACTGTTGCCTTTGTGTACCTGGCGGTCTGGGCATTGCTTTCCTGCGTGCTCCTGGCCGGGATCGCGTTGCATCCACCTCCCACAGCTTCTTCTCACTAGAGTCTGTTAGTAATTCAAGGTCGAGAAGGTGGTAAAATGAAGGATGAAACCTTCACGAAACCTCTATCCGACCGATGTGAGTGACGACGAATGGCCTTTGTCGCTCCGTACTTGATATTGTTACCCGAAGACGCCGGACAACGTACCTACAGTCTGCGCGAAGTATTCAATGGCTTGCGCTGGATCGCGCGAGCAGGCGCACCCTGGCGGATGATGCCCAATGATCTGCCGCCCTGGTGGGTGGTGTATCAACAAACCCAGCGGTGGTTGGCCGCAGGTTGCTTTGCCGCTCTGGTTGACGACCTGCGCTTGCTTTTGCGTGAAGCTCAGGGGCGCAACCGGCAGCCCTCGGCAGCCATCTTTGATAGTCGCACTCTGCAATCGACCCCGGAAAGCGGTAGTCATGCAGGCTATGATGGAGCGAAACGACGCAAAGGCAGCAAATTGCATGCAGCGGTGGATACGCTGGGCAATTTGCTGACCCTGCTGGTGACACCTGCCAATGAACAGGATCGTGCGCAGGTGGGCGAACTGGCGCGTAACGTACAAGAAGTGACCGGCCAGGCAGTCGAAATCGCTTTCGTTGACCAGGGGTATACAGGCGATGTTCCTGCGGAAGTCGCCAAAGAGCATGGGATTCAGTTGGAAGTTATCAAACTGCCCCAGGCCAAGCGCGGTTTTGTCTTGCTGCCCCGGCGATGGGTGGTCGAACGCTCGGTTGCTTGGACCACACGTTTTCGACGGCTGGTGCGTGATTACGAGCGACTTCCTACCACTCTTGTTGGCTTTCATCTGATCGTTTTCGCCTCGCTCATGCTTGATCAATGGCTTGCCATCTCGAGTCCCTCACAGACTCTCTTTCGGGAAAGACGCAACAGAAGGAGAAAGCTATATTTTCTTTCACGTCATTGACAGCAAGCCTCGCGCAAGGGAACGGGCCGTCTATCTCTAGCATCCTGATCCTTGTGCTTGGGTTACTGGTTGCCGTGGTGGCCCTTGCCATCATTGCTCCTCGGCTGCACATTCCGTATTCTATTTTGCTGGTGCTGGGCGGGCTGCTCTTAGGCTTTGTCCCAGGGCTTCCTCGGTTCACTTTGGACCCAGACGTGGTGTTCCTTCTGTTGCTCCCACCGTTGCTCTACTCATCCGCATGGCAGACCTCGTGGCGCGATTTCCATGCCAATCTGCGCCCTATCTCGCTGCTGGCTCTCGGTATGGTCCTCCTGACCACCATCGTGGTCGCCGTCGTGGCACATGTGCTGATTCCCGGGCTTCCCTGGGCAGTCGCCTTCGTGCTCGGCGCCATCGTCTCGCCAACCGATGCGGTGGCCGCGACCGCCATTGCCCAGCGACTCGGCATCCCCCAACGGATTGTGACCATCTTAGAGGGGGAGAGTCTGGTGAATGATGCGACGGGCCTGGTCGCCTATCGGTTCGCGGTGGCCGCTGTGGTTACAGGCGTCTTCTCGCCTTTCGAGGCGAGCCTGCAGTTTGTGGTGGTGAGCGTCGGGGGGATCGCCCTTGGTCTGGTGGCAGGCTGGAGCCTCAGTTACGTCCATCGTTGGCTGGACAATCCTCCCCTGGAAATTACGGTCACGCTGGTGACCCCTTTTGCCGTCTACCTGCTTGGCGAAGAGGTGCTGCATGTGTCGGGGGTCCTGGCAACCGTGACGACGGGTCTCTATTTGACGTGACGTGCCACCACCTTCTTTTCCTCTGGGACACGGCTCCAGGCGGAAGCCGTGTGGGAGATGCTCATCTTTCTGTTGAATGGCCTCGTGTTCATTCTGATTGGTCTGCAACTGCCTGGTATCCTTGCCATCTTGAACAGCACCATTGCACAGCGTTCGCCCATCCTCCTGGTCTGGGACGCCGCCCTGGTCAGCCTCACCGTCATCCTCGTCCGTCTCGTCTGGGCGTTTCCTCAAGCCCTCCTGCCACGCCTGCTCAGCCGCCGATTGCGCGAACGTGACCCCTATCCTGGCTGGCGCCCCAGTTGGAGGTCGTCAACCTGCCCGAAGCCAAACGCGGTTTTGTCCTGTTGCCGTGGCGCTGGGGAGATTCGCGCTCCTTCGCCTGGATGACGCACTTCCGAAGGCTGGTGCGTGATTATGGGCCGCTTCCCTCCACGGTGGCTGGCCTGCATCTCATTGCCTTTGCTTGTCTCATGCTTTACCAGTTCACCCATTACAGCTTGAGTCCCTAACAGACTTTAGAAACAATGTGCATTGATATGTGTTCACGAAGGACTCATCAGCATCAGTCGTTCCGTCTTCACTTCTCTCTCAAGTGCCTCTCCACGCCTTTGAGCATTGTAAAGTTACTCTTGTCAAGTACCCGTCCCGTAAACGGTGACGGGCTTGTCCCTAACCCGTGAGGGGTTGAGACGCTGTGCGCCCCCACGAGCAGCCACGACCGGGCAAGCGGAGGAACAGCTGGCGTCCGCAGGCTGCTGCACCACGACCCGTCCGGCATTACACGTGCTCAGTGGTGTCAACCAGAAACATGGGGCATGCTGTGGCTAGTCGACGCGCTCTACTGTGGAGAGGAGAGGAACACCCGGCTGCCGACACGACCCAAACCGTCGCCAGCAGGGTGCAGCGACGGCTGGGGCTGAATGTGTACTACGGTTGCCCCTGGTGGCTGCTCTCGGCGTGACCACCATCGTCTCGTATGGCACCACGCAGTACCTGTTCGGCGTCCTGGTCATTCCCATCAGCCACACCTTCGGTTGGAGCCGGGCCAGCATTGCTGGCGCCTATACGGTCGGGCTCATTCTCTCAGGTATGCTGGGGGTGCCGATCGGGCATCTGCTCGATCGGCACGGAGGGCACTGGCTGATGAGCGTGGGTTCTACACTCGCCAGCCTGGCCTTGATCGGACTGGCCCAGGTGAACTCCCTCTGGCAGTTCTATCTACTCTGGTCGGCTGGCCTGGGGTTGGCGATAGCGCTCACGCTCTACCCGGTCTCCTTTACTGTCGTGACCAACTGGTTTGAGCATCAACGTGGCACAGCGTTGGCCGTCCTAACGTTGCTGGGAGGGCTAGCTTCCCCCATTTTTATTCCATTTGCGGGGGTACTGGTGCCACACCTGGGATGGCGTGGTACGGTCATGGTACTAGGGCTCATACAGCTTGGTGTTGCGCTGCCGCTACACGCGTTCGTGCTGCGGCGGCACCCGGAGGACATGGGGTTACACCCCGACGGAGAGTATACCCTCTCTGAACAGGAAAAAGGGGTGTTGCCTGGTGTGACGCTTTCCGAAGCGTTGCGGCGTCCGGCGTTCTGGACGCTCACTGCCTCCATTGCGCTGGCGATGCTGGGCAGTACGGTCGTGCTCGTCCATCAGGTGGCCTACGTAATCGACCGTGGCTACGATGCGGTGCTGGCAGTAACACTGGCAGGCATGCTGGGGTTGGCGAGTCTCCCCGGACGATACGTGCTCAACATCCTGAGTGACCGTATTGCACCGCACAAGTTGTTAGGGATGAGCGTGGTAGCGCAGGCTGTGGGAGTCGTCGTGCTGATGCAAGCCCCCACCGTGGGGTGGCTCGTCGTCTATGTCGTCCTCTACGGCGCTGCCTATGGGGCTATCTCTCCGCTCCGTGCAGCGGTCATGGCGGACCAGTTCGGTCGCACGTCCTACAGTACCATTCTGGCTGTGCAGGGCATACCGGTTGCCCTCTGTGCTGGCCTGGGACCGCTGGCGGCAGGGTGGCTCTATGATCTTCTCGGTCGCTATGATGTGGCGTTCTGGGTGTGCGTCTGTGCATTCCTGCTTGCGACAGTGGCGATCATCATAACACCGCCTCCAGAGATGATAGGGCAGGAGAAGTGAGACTACAAACGACGAGAAGGAGAACGCACCTTCGCTGATTCTGGGATATGGAAAGGTTACTCCCACCTGAGGACTCACCCCCAGAACGGATTGAAGGTGAATAAGGGACTGACCAGGGAAGCATTGGCCTTTTCCAATGCAATGGTCGAAAGGAGCGTTGCCAGCCAGTTGAGCACCACGGCGGTAAGCAGCGCAGCCACAAACATGCCATCAAAGTGTGGAACGTACACCGTGCAGGAAAACGGTATTGCTTCAACTAGGTCAACTTGTCACAGGAGCCGAGAAAGAGAGTTGAGATGGGTGCAGGGAGCGCTCCTGATGGAGATATGGGGACAGGACAGTGCCGGGCGTAGCTGTACCTCCCACAAGGATGCTCAAATCATCAAAGCTTTGGAAGCTGGCCGTTGTCCCTCCCGCGTCCAGGTATCTGCCCATCACCATATCTCCGGGTCGCACTAACGGTAGTTTGGGCGAGAGCGCCAGGTTCGCCGTAAAGATCTTGCTTTGTCCCGCAATCTGCATATAGTAGATGGTGTTGCTGCCTTGCCGCACCGACGAGACACGCAGCACCTTGCCCGTCACCTCTCGCGTCGATCCTCCCTGGGGCGATTTGCCAGTCCTACCCTGTTGTACCAACCACTGCTGGTAGTCCTGCAGCACTTGCGTAAGGGTGGGCTCAAACTGCACATTGCCCCCGTCCAGTTGCCTGGCATCTACCATGCCCACATCCTGGAAGATGTCACCACTGGCCGTTGACTGTACAAAAATGGCGACCCACGTGGGTGTGTTGTAGATCTGGTATAACTGGATACTGGCGACAGTATAACCCCGGATATTGGCGCGGGTAGATTGGATGGTATCACTCACATTGCTGCCGATGCCCAGCCCGGAAAGAGGGTAGAAGTGTCCTTCGTTCTTGTGCGTGTCGAAGAGAAAGACTCCGGTACTGGAGTTGTCGTTCGCCGAGGAGGAGGTCATCGGTACCAGCCACACTGGTTGATCCACGTTATTGTAGAGCAGCTCCGGGTTGCTGGCCGGGGCTTGCTGTCCCATGCCGGAAGGATCAAACCAGGGTGCAGCGTGGTACAGACCCCACCATTGCAGGTACTGAGTGACGGTATCGGCTGGCATGACACGATCTACCCAGTTCGGTACCCGCTGCGGCTGATACACTTTGATATCACCAGTGTGTGCGTCGACGATGAGCACCTGGCTAAGCACATCGCCGGTATAGCCGCGTGTCGGCTGCATCAGTGAGATAGTCCAGTACGGATGATAGCTATCGTCAAGCTCGAGGGTGGGGTCAACCAGCCGGCCATAGGTATACCCGCTCAGGTAGACATGGCGCAGCAGGTCCTGGTTCAGCAGCGCACCCGGCAGATACGCAATGGAGCTTCCGGCCTGGACCTGGTCGGTGAATAACCTGGGTATGGCCTGGGGGTTTTCGGCATCCACGACCACGAACCCTGGAGTTCTAGGACTGGCCAGGTTAGCGAAGATATTGTTGTACATCAATGGC
>Ga0137387_10001873_pt1 | contig 10565 bp, 11 predicted proteins | sample SagtaG_3_FD_104909 | JGI IMG/M metagenome (GOLD analysis project Ga0137387, IMG submission 104909) | Vadose zone soil microbial communities from Angelo Coast Range Reserve, California, USA - Sage2_R_115_16 metaG | ecosystem: Environmental > Terrestrial > Soil > Vadose zone > Saprolite | place...
ACAGTCCCGACTGGGTCGAGCTTCGCTGGCTCGGGCCCCCGACGCCTCGACCCGGGCCACGCCACGATCAGGGCCGCCGCTCCGGGAAGCGCCACGGCAATCGTCATCGGCCACGAGTAGCGGGCGAAGCCGCCGACGAACGCCGCGTACAGCAAAGCCCCGACGGACAACGCGACGGCGAGCGTCCTGCTCGGCGTGAGCCTGATGGGGTCGATCGCGGTCGACGCGGGCCGGTCTTCATGACCATGGACGGCATCCCACGTGAGCGCCCCCGCGGCCCCGAACAGAAGGAGCGAGTGGATCGCGTTGCCCGAGAGGCCGTCGAAGATGCCCGCCAGGGTCAAGATCGCGATGACTGAGTTGCGAAGCAGCGGGTCTTCGCGCGTGGTGGACCTGACCGACTCTCGCTGTTCAGCCACTGGGCTCCGCAGTCTACCCTGACATCGTGCTTCTGGAGGAGATCGCTCGAACATCCACTGCCGTGGCCGGGTCCTCATCCCGCCTGGCGAAGATCGAGCGGCTCGCCGAGTGTCTCAAACGGCTCCGGCCCGAGGAGGTTCCGGTGGCTGTCGCCTATCTTTCCGGAACGCTGCCGCACGGCACGATCGGCATCGGGTGGGCTTCCCTGCGCGGCCTTCCGGGCCCGGCGAAGCCTCCGGCGGGCCTCGAGCTCCTCGAGGTTCACGCAGGCCTGGACCGGATCGCCGCTGCCACCGGCCCCGGCTCACAGGCGAGGCGCAAGGCGGAGCTCCGCTCGCTGTTCGCCCGGGCGACGGAGGTGGAGCAACGCTTCCTGAGCGGCCTGCTCGTTGGCGAGATCAGGCAGGGGGCGCTGGAGGGCGTGATGCTGGAGGCGGTGGCCCGGGCGGCCATCGTGCCGGCCGCCGAGGTCCGCAGGGCCGCGATGCTTGCCGGCGACCTCGGATCCGTCGCGGCGGCGGCGATCGCCCGAGGACGAAGCGGGCTTTCCCGGTTCGGACTGACCCTCCTTCGCCCCGTGCTCCCGATGCTCGCCCAGACCGCCACGGACCTGGCCGACGCGCTCGGCCGGATCCATCCGGCTTCCGTGGAGTGGAAGCTCGACGGAGCCCGCATCCAGGTGCATCGCGCCGGCGACGAGGTCCGCGCGTTCACCCGCAACCTCGCCGATGTCACCGACCGCGTGCCCGAGATCGGCGTCGCCGTCCGAGCGCTCCATACACGTGCGGTGGTGCTGGACGGCGAGGCGATCGCCCTTCGAGCCGACGAGCGGCCTCATCCCTTCCAGGTCACGATGAGCCGGTTCGGCAGCAGGCTGGGGGTGGACGAGCTTCGCCGCCAGGTCCCGCTCTCACCGTTCTTCTTCGACTGTCTCCACGTGGAGGGCGATGACCTGATCGACCGCCCGGAAACAGAGAGGTTCGACGCCCTCTCGCGCGTGCTCCCCGCGTCGATGATCGTTCCGAGGATCGTGGCCCAGGATGGCGGCGAAGCTGATGCCTTCTTCCAGGTAGCGCTCGCCCGAGGGCACGAGGGGATCATGGTGAAGGCGCTCGACGCGCCTTACGAGGCGGGGCGCCGCGGAGCGAGCTGGCTCAAGGTCAAGCGCGCCCACACGCTCGACCTCGTGGTGCTGGCCGCTGAGTGGGGGCACGGACGGCGGCGCGGATGGCTCTCCAACCTCCACCTTGGGGCCCGCGACCCCAAGACCGGAGGGTTCGTGATGCTGGGCAAGACATTCAAGGGAATGACGGACCAGATGCTCGCGTGGCAGACCGAGCAGCTCCAGCAGCTCGAGACGAGCCGCGACGCGTACACGGTGTACGTGCGACCGGAGCTCGTCGTTGAGGTCGCCTTCGACGGTGTGCAGGCGAGCTCGCGATACCCGGGCGGCCTGGCCCTTCGGTTCGCGCGAGTGAAAGGGTACCGGCCCGACAAGGGACCGGAGGATGCCGACACGATCGACACGGTGCGCGCGATCCAGGGCGCGGCGAGCGAAGAGACCGAACGGGGCTGACGGTATACTGCTTGAGCTGCCCCCGGGCCGGGGGCTGATGGGCTCGCCCCCATCGTCTAGCGGCCTAGGATGCCGCCCTTTCAAGGCGGTGACGCGGATTCGAATTCCGCTGGGGGCACGGAAGTCCATAGGGTCCCGTGGTGTAGCCTGGTCAAACACGCCGCCCTGTCAAGGCGGAGAACGCCGGTTCAAATCCGGTCGGGACCGCAGGGGTTCCCCGCGAGTCGCGGCGCACGCGCAGGTGGCCCCGCTTACGATCGGCGAGGTAGCTCAGTTGGCAGAGCACGCGGCTGAAAACCGCGGTGTCGGCAGTTCGATTCTGCCCCTCGCCACTCCCCCACCCTGCGGAAACGCACCCAGGAGACGGCGGCCTGACTCCGGGTGTGACTTCAGGTGTGACAGTCAGCGGGAGAGGGCATCGCCTGCAGCGTCGGCCGCGGCGCGGAGCCGTTCCTCGCCGGATGCCGAGTAGACCTGCAGCAGCATCGCCGAGGAGGACCAACGGCCGAGGCGCTGGACGTCCTCGAGCGGAATCCCGCGGTCCCTGAGTCTGGTGGCGAACGTCCGGCGGAGCTCATGCATCCCGCGAGGCCGGCCGTCGGACGTCAGGTGCGGCACCTCCGCCCGATCGAGGACCAGCCGCCAGGCCCGAGCCACGTTCGATGGATGCAGCGGCGTGCCGACCTCGGACGCGAAGACGGGCGTGAGCTCGGGCGGCTCAGGCCAGGGCTGTGGACAACGCAGGCGGCGCGCCGCCTGGTCGCGGTGGTGGTCCCGCAGGAGCGCGATAGCCTGCCGCGAAAGCGGGAGCCGGTTCCCGGAGTCCTCCGTCTTCGGCCGCGACCGGACGAGCCCGCTTCGCCCGGTGACCGACTCCGCCGCCCTGCTGATGTGGTGGAGGCCCTCACGGACCTGGAACGTCCCGCCCTCGAGGTCGAGGTCCCGCCAGCGCAGGCCCAGCAGCTCCGAGCGGCGGAGCCCGGTGAGGGCGGCGAACACGAAGAGCGGGCCGAGGCGATCGTCAGCACAGACAGTGGAGATCCGGCCGAACTCCTCCACGGTGAAGGCCGACGGGAGCCGGTGGGTGAGGCGCGGAGGATCGACCAGCCGGGCCGCGTTCTGCTCGATGAGCCGATCGCGTTGGGCGTCGCGAAGGCATCGGCTGAGCGTCCCGCGAACGTGACTCACGGTCTTCGGCGCGTAGCCGGCGGCCCGCATCGCCCCGAAGGCGGCCTCGATGTGGCCGGGCGTGAGCTTCCGAAGCGGGATCCGGCCGAGGTTCGGCTGGAGGAACCTCCGGACGTCCCGCTCGACGCCGGCGGCCGTCGAGGGCGCGAGGTCGCCGGACTCGACGCGTGATCGGACGATGCCGAGCCAGCGGTCGAGCCACTCACAGAGTCGGCTGTTCGGGCTCATGATCACCAAGCCCAACTCGGCGTCGCGGATCGCCAGGCGGAGCTTCTGCCGCGCCTCGCCCTGCGTCCGGGCGTAGACCACCCTGCGCCGAGGATCGACCGTCGCGGGCACTCGGCCGACCCACAGGGCGCGCCGAGGGTCGAACGTGAGCGTGCCTTCTCCGGATGCCCGCCGCTTGCTCATGGTCACTCCTCTCGGGACCTCTGACCTGCCGGGGTAAGGCCACGGCGGCGAGCCTCCTTCATCCACCGCTGAACCGTCGTAACCGGTACACCGGACTCCTCGGCTATCTCCTGCGCGGGGTGACGGGTCCAGCCCGCGAGAGCGGCATAGGTCCGGGCGACCTCGGCGTAGAACTGGTCGGGCCGCTTCCGGTCGGGCGGGACGTCGATGAACGGGTCGGGACGCGGGAGGAATCCGAGCCCTGCCGGGCCGCTCAAGGCGGGCGCCATCTTGCGGAGCGTCGCAACGAAGCTCTCTCCCGGCTCGGTGAGGGCGGGCGCCGGAGCGCTGGCGAAGGCCCGCACGATAGGCGCCAGGTCCGGAGAGTTGACGATCTTCTCGAGCTTCCCGAGCGCGAGCTCGCGGAGCCCCGCGGCCGACACGCCGACGAGATGGAGCTCGGCGACGACGATCCTGCGACGCTCCGCCTCGAACCGGATCCAGACGTCGCCTTCGGCGCCCGTGCGCGAGAAGTAGAACCAGCCGCCTGAGCCCCCGCGGAGATAGTCAGTCTCGCCGGACTCCTGGCGGATGCCGATCAGGAAAGGGGCCCTAGGCCGACTCGCGGATTCTCTTCGTGGCACGTCGCGAAGATACCGCATTCCCGTCGCATGCTGCAAGCCCGGACGGCCGAAAGCGCATCGCTTGACGGCGGCAGGGCGGTCGCGTTACCATGCGCCCGTGCGGTCTGAATCTGCAGCGCGGGACTCCGCCGATGACCCCGCCGAGAACCTGAGCCGGCTGACGCAGGAGGTCCGCGCCGCCGCGATTCCGGTTCACCCCATGACACTGCTCCGATGGGAACGAGGCGCCCAGCCGACCCGCCGTCATGCGATCGCGTACAGCCGGCTCGTCGCGGCCCTTGAAGAGGCGGCTGCGCTGTGAACTCCCCGCTGCTCGTGACTGTCGAGGAGGGTGCCAGCCTCCTCGGCATTTCCCGCACGGTCATGTACGAGCTCCTGGCCAAGGGGGTTATTGAGTCCGTTCGCATCGGCCGGTCTCGGAGGATTCCGGTCGACGGCCTGCGGGCTTTCGTGGCGGCGCTCCCCAGAGATGATGGGGCGGCGAGATGACCCCGGCCCAGGGTCAACCCGAGGGAAGTACTAACCGCCAAACAGCACCCCCCCCAGGACGCTCGCCCACACCCCGGCGCATGCGTGTCGGCGAACAGGATGTGAAGACGCTCAGGGCTTCGACCGGGGCCTGGCCGCGTTTCGGGCTGGCGACCGCGCAGATCTCCGACCAGAGAAGGATCGGGCTCGCCCTGCTGTTGGTCGGGTTGGCTATCTCGTCCCCGCCCGCGGTGTTGGCCGGGCCCTGGGTCGCACCACTGGCGAGGTTGCATCCGTGAGCGACTGGCCCGATCCGCGCGACGGACGCAGGCTCGGGTACCGCCCGGGCCTGGCCGGCTGGACAGTCGTTCGCTGGCGGAGGGCGCTGTGCCGGTTCCGGAGGCACTTCACCTGGAGGCCCTTCGATGCCTGAGCTCGCGGTGGCCACCGACACGCTCACGGCGGCGCGCGCCTACGTCGGCGACGGCTGGTCGGTCATCCCGCTGAGGCCCGGCGACAAGCGGCCGGCCGTGGCATGGGAACCGTTCCAGCACCGCCGGCCAACCGATACCGAGCTCACGTCCTGGTTCGGAGTGGGCGAGAACAACCTCGGGATCGTGACGGATGAGATCTCCCGCCTGGTCGTGGCGGATCTGGACGGTGACAACGGCGAGGCCTCCTACAACGAGCTCGAGTGGCCGATCCGGACCCGGCAGGTCGTCACCTGGTCAGGCGGGGTGCACCTGTACTTCTCCCATCCCGGCCACACGGTGAAGAACGCGGTGAGGCTCCGCCCCGGGCTGGACATTCGAGGCGATGGAGGCTACGTGGTCGCTCCGCCGTCGGTGATCCAGGGCGGGTCCTACGCATGGCTCACCCCGCTCTTGGCCATCCTGCCCCTGCCGGCGATGCCCGAGGAAGCGAAGCCCGAGGGGGTCACCCGGAGCGCCCAGCCGACCTCCAGCCAGCCAGAGCCCTACGTCCGGGCCGCATTGGCGGCAGAGCTCCGCCGGGTTGCCACCGCGACCGAGGGAACCCGAAACGACGAGCTGAACGCGGCGGCGTTCGCCATCGCACGGTTCGCCGCGGATGGTCGGTTGCCCCGAGCCTTCGTTGAGCGCGCCTTCCTGGCCGCGGCTGCCCGAGCTGGGCTGCCGGAGCGGGAGGCGACCGACACCATCCGCTCCGCCCTGGGGGCCCGCTGATGGGCGTCGACCCGGCCACCGAGGGCGCGAACGCCGACCCGGCCACCGAGGCCGTGATCGCCGAGGTCATGGAGGGGTTCCACGAGGCCTTCGAGGCCATGGCGAGTCGGCGCGCCCAGCGGCTTGGAGCCCTGAGCCGTGCCGAATCGCTCGCGCTGATTGCCGGGCGGAAGCCTCAGTGGCGCGTCGCAGGGATCATCTCGACGGACGACTACGGCGTCGTGGCCGGGTGGAAGAGCGTCGGCAAGACCTTCGCCCTGATCGATCTCGGCGTCGGCGTCAGCCTGGGGACGCCCTGGTTCGGGCGCTTCGAGACCGAGCGAGCGCGTGTGCTGCTCCTGACGTCCGAGGACTCCCGAGCTCGCCTGTGGCGCAGGGCCGATGCCATCGCCCGGTTCGCTGGCCATGAGCCGGGGGAGCTCGAGGGCTGGCTGTTCATCCATCCGCTGGCGTTCTCCGTACCGAACGACCTGCCCAGGCTCCGGGCCGAGCTCGAAGCCGACGAGCCCGGGCTCGTCATTCTCGATCCGGCCTATCGGTACATGGGGGGCGTGCGGGCCCAACTGTTCGACATGGGGGCGGCGCTGACGCCGCTGCAAGAGACCTGCTCGGCCGTCGGAGCGCCCCTCATCGTCGGCCACCACTACAACCGACGAGACAGCACGAACCGCGAGGAGAGGATCTCCGGCGCTGGCTTGCTCGAATGGGCGCGGGTCGTGATCACGATGGAAGCGGCTCCGCGACGGGACAACGACCCGGACGTGACCTTGAGCGTCGAGGCGACCGGTAACTCGATCGACCCGCTCACGTTCCGGATCCGTCGGCGGGTCGAGGCCTTGGACGACAGTCCCGATCCAGAACTGCGGTACGAAGTGGAGGTCCTGGCGGAAGGGGCGGAGGCGCAGGCGGCGAGGTTCGCGACGGCCGCCGAGCGCGTCCTCGCCGTCTTGCCGCTGCACGTCGAGGATGCCCTCACCACTCGCGACATCGGCGACCTGGTGGCCCACGATGCCACCGGCAAGGGTCTGAAGGCCGACACGATCCGGCGCGTCCTCAACCGAGATCTCGCCGGCGAGGTGGACTCCATCAAGACAGGCGGCCATTACGGGGCTCGGTGGTGGCGATCATGAACCGGGACAAGTTCACGGGATCAGGTGGGACAACCGGGACAAGTCACGCTCGCGGGACAACCGGGACAACCGGGACGGACTATAGGGAGTCCCGGTGTCTGTCCCGCCCCGTCCCGTCAACGGGACTCGGTGGGACAAGCCCACTGGCGGCCATGGTCGGCGAGCTCATCGACCGCCCTACCGATAGGCCCTGGGATGACTGACGTCCTCGACGCGCTCATCGCGGGTGCTGCTAGCGCGTTCGCGTCTGCGGTCGAACGGGGCGACTTCGCTATGGCCGAGAGCCTGATCGAGCTCGCCCTCGCTGTGGCCAGGGCACAGGAGGCGCTCCGGTGAGGCCCGACCGTTCCCATCCTGACGCGAGGAGGAGAGCCCTTGCCGCCGTGTCGATACCCCGGAGCGTCGGGCTGCAGGGAACCGATCGCCGACCCCACGACGGGCCTGTGCTCCCATCACGCCCGCGCGGCGCGTCACCGAGGAGTCTTGGGGGGGTATGACCTCAGGATTCCTGGCGATCAGAGCGAGGTCATGGGCGGAAGCTGGGCGTACGGGTTCTGTGAGGCGGTCACAAACGGGGGGGGGGGACCCCCCCTGGAAGAGAGGTCGATGAATGCAGGGAGGTCGACGAATGCAGGGAGGTCCGCTCCGCAAGCCTGATCGCCTGAGGCAGCGCCGCAACAAGCCTCGAACGATGGCGGTCGCACCTCGCGACGGCTCGGTACGGCTGGTGCACAAGCCCCCGTCGGGACTGTGTTCCGACGTGGCTCAGGGGTGGCTCGACTTCTGGGACGACGAGCTCTCGAGCTTGGTCGGCCGGCTCGATCTACCCGCGTTGCGCCGACTGTTTGTGCTGTACGACGAGTGGGAGCGTACCTTTGTAGCCCTGCGGGCCAAGCCACCAGCGCGTCCGAAGCGGCGTGCAGGCGAGGATCATAATGATTTCCAGCGGCGCGTTGCGCAGTGGAATCTGGCGGTGTCCGAGACGGGGCGCCTGGTCCACAGCCCTAAAGGCGGCATGGCTCTGAATCCACTGCTGCGCTACCTGGAGGAGCTCGAACGCGAGATCGTCGCCCTGGAGGATCGTTTCAGCTTGACACCAGCCGCGCGGCAGAAGATGGGCCTGGCCGAGCTTCGGGCGCAGATGCTCGCCGAGCACAATGCGCAGTTCCGCATCGAGGAGTCCGATGGCGACGACGACCCGACTGCCGCTTTACTCCAGTCTCAGAACCCAGTCGGACCATGACATGGCGACGCGAAGATCGCAACCACATGGCCATCGCGGTCGAGTGTCGCGGTCGAGCGGGCCGTCTCCACGAGTTGGGGAGGTCGGCATGAGCTTCGAAGAGGCCGAAGACGAGATGCTGCCCGAGCCGATCGAGGTCGACGTCGCCGGGAGCGGGCAGAGGTTCGCGCGGAACGAGACAGGTTGGAGGTGTCGCTCGATCGGCTGGAGGCCTGCGCGAGGCGACGGCGATCGCTGGCGCCCACGAGCACCGCACAGGCCGGCCGCTCACCTTGGAAGTCCTGTTCACCCCAGCCGGCGATGAGCTCGAGCGGGCCCGCCGGCGGATTCTCGCCGCGCGCATCGCAGGGCCAGTTGCCGAGAGCTTGGCCGAGGAGGAGCCCACCGAGGAGGGTGAAGAGCCATGACTGAGATGAACATGAACGACCTGATGCGCTTCCGGGTAGGCGCCCGGCATCGGTGTCCCAGGGCACCGCTGCGCCGAATGCCGGCCGTTCGCGCGCGGAGGAGCTGGAAACAGAGAAAGCTTCCGGGGAGCTTCGTCCGCTCGGCGACGCACAGGCCGACCGGCATGGCGACCACCACCGCCACATCGAGGTTGACGACACCGCTCAGAATCGCCGTGAAGCCAAGCGTCACGCCGAAGGCGACGCGCGGGGAGGCCGGAGTCGGGATCTGGACCCGGGCCAGCAACCGGAAGACCCCCAGGCGGTCGGCCCAGGTACGTGGAGGGGAGCGGCCGCTTGAAAGGCTCATTGCCAGCTGGCACTGCCTTGGGAGCCACGAACCAGAAATCTGGATGAGGCCTCAGGCTCAGACCGCGTGCTTTCGGCTCCCCGCGCCAGACAGATCAGGACTCGCGTTCCTCGCCTCGCCAGGCCTCCGAACCCTCGCGGACGGCGAAGGCAGAGATCACGAGCCCCGCCACCGGGTCCGCCCACCAAAGGCCAAAGGCCGTGTTCAGCGCAAGGCCGAGGAGGGTGATCGCCGCGAGCGAGGCGCAGAACAGGCTCTCGGCGGCTTCGGCCACGAGCGCCTCGCTCGCCATGGCCCGACCCGTACGCCGCTTGGCGAATCCGAGGCCTGGCATGACGACCAGGGCGGCAGCCGTGACCGCGATGCCCGCTGGCGACTCGGCCGCCCGCGAGCCGCTCGCGAGATCGCGGATCGCCACGGCCACGATGTAGGTGGCCAGGAGAAAGAACGTGATGGCGATCAACCGCAGCGCTGTCCGCTCCCGTTCCTCGCCGCCGCCTCGAAGCTGCCAGATAACGACGCTTGCCGCGAAAGCTTCGATGACGGAGTCCAGGCCGAACCCAACGAGCGCCACCGACCCGGCGAAGACTCCAGCCGTGATGGCAACGGCCGCCTCGATCGCCATCCAACCGATCGTCGCGTATTCGAGCCGAAGCGCCCTGCGGACAAGAATCGCAATGGCTCCCTCGCTTGCGGGCGGAGGCGCGCCATTCATGGATGGGCGGTCTCCTCGATCCGGCGCCGGTCCCCGGTCTCCAGCTGGAACGTGCTGTGGTCGATGTCGAAGTCACCCGACAAGCAGTCACACAGCCGGTCGAGGACGGTTGGTGCGTCGGCGGTTCCGTCGCACACCACGTGGGCCGAGACCACGTTGATGCCGCTGGTGATGGTCCAGGCGTGAAGGTCGTGGACTTCGGCGACACCGGGCATCTCCACGATGTGCCGGCGGACTTCCGCGAGGTCAACCCCTCTTGGGGTCGTCTCGAGCAGCACATCGACGGCATCCCGCAGCAGCTTCCACGTCCGCGGCAGGATGGCGAGCCCGATCAGCCCCGAGGCGATGGGGTCTGCCGCCCTGAAGTCGGTCAGCGCGATGACCGCCGCGGCGATGAGCACGGCGAGCGCGCCCAGAAGGTCGCTCAGCACCTCGAGGAACGCCCCTCGTACGTTCAGGCTCTCCGCCTGACCCCGGCGGAGCAACCACACCGAGGTGCCGTTGCCTGCTAGCGCGGCGACCGCGAAGACGAGCATCAGCCCCGTCCCCACCTCCGCCGGATGGAGGAGGCGACCCACCGACTCGACCAGGATCAACCCGCCCACCCCGAACAGCAGGACGGCGTTCGCCACCGCGGCCAGGATCTCCAGGCGGTAGTAGCCAAATGAGCGCCGGGGAGTGGCGGGCCGAGAGGCGAACCAGATGGCCAGAAGGGACAGCCCGATCCCGGACACGTCCGTCAGCATGTGGCCGGCGTCGGCGAGCAGCGCCAGGCTTCCCGACAGGAGCCCTCCCACGACTTCAGTCGCCAGGATGGCCAGCGTGATGCC
>Ga0137387_10001874_pt1 | contig 10563 bp, 10 predicted proteins | sample SagtaG_3_FD_104909 | JGI IMG/M metagenome (GOLD analysis project Ga0137387, IMG submission 104909) | Vadose zone soil microbial communities from Angelo Coast Range Reserve, California, USA - Sage2_R_115_16 metaG | ecosystem: Environmental > Terrestrial > Soil > Vadose zone > Saprolite | place...
CCGGCCGCGCAGAACAGTCGGGCCAGCTCACCCGGCACGTCGGGAATGACCACCTGGACCACCATGTCGTCGCGGCGCGGCTTGCTGTGCTTGCCCGGAATGCGGCCGACCCCGGCGGACCCCTCGTCCAGCAGCCCGGTGACCGCCTTCAGGCCCGGGCCGGCGGTATCGGCCCCGGCCTCCCGCAGCGCCTCGGCGGCGGCGGCCAGGTCGGCCGCCACGGCGGCGAGCACCTCGGCGACGGGCCCGGAGTTGGCGGCCAGGATCTGCGCCCACATCCGGCTGTCCCCGGCCGCGATCCGGGTCACGTCCCTGATGCCCTGGCCGGACAGCATCAGGGCGGGCTCGGCCGCGCCGGCCAGCCTGGCCGCCATCGCGGCGGCGACCACGTGCGGCGCGTGCGAGACGAGCGCCACGTAGCGGTCGTGTTCCGCGGCGGTCAGCCGCACCTCCTGGGCCTGGCAGCAGCGGACCAGGGCGGCGGCCGCGGCGATGGCCTCCGGCGCGGTCCCCGGCCCCGGGCAGATCACCCAGGGGCGGCCGAGGAACAGGTCGGCCCGTGCCGCGGCCGGGCCGGACCGCTCCCGGCCGGACAGCGGGTGCCCCGGCACGAACGGGGCAAGGTCGCAGCCGAGCGCGGCGGCCCGCTCGAGCACCGCGCCCTTGACGCTGGCCACGTCGGTGTACCAGCGGGCGGCACCGGCGGCCTGCGCGGTGGCCAGCACCGCCGCGGCGGCGGCCGGCGGCACCGCGAGCACCGCGAGGTCCGCCCGCTCGGTGAGGTCCGCGAGGTCCGCGCCGGCCACGGTGCCCGCGCCGATGTCGGCGGCCAGCCGGGCCGACGCGGGGTCCCGGTCGGCCAGCCACACCCGCACGCCCCGCTCGCGCAGCGCCAGCGCGATGGACGTCCCGATCAGCCCGGTCCCCACCACCACCGCACTGCGCAGCTCGGGCAGCGCCCCTTCGCCCGCCGACGGAGCGCTCACTGGGCGATGTCCAGCCGCAGGGCCACCGCGCCGCGCAGATAGACGTGTTCCAGCGCGGAGCGGGGCTTGCCGGTCTCCACGTGCATCAGCAGCCGGACAACCCGGGGCATCGCCCCGGGCACCCCGATCTCGCTGGCGCACAGCAGCGGCACGTCATGGAAGCCGATCTTGCGGGCCGCCAGCGCCGGGAACTCCGCGTCCAGATCGGGCGTCGCCGTGAAGACCACGCTGATCACGTCCTCGGTGACGAGCCCGTTGCGGGTCATCACCTCGGTGACCAGCTCGGTGGTCCCCTCCAGGATGTCCGCCTTCTCGTTGGCGTCCACCTGCACGGCCCCGCGGATAGCCCGAACCGCCACCAGCACTCCTTCACCTTGCGTAATGGATTACCCAAGGCTATCGGCCCTGCCCCGGCCCGCGCCTGGCGAGAATCCGTCCGCCCCGGCCCGCCAGGCCTACAGCCCCACCGCCGCGTACAGTCCCCCGACCTCCGCGGTGGTCAGCACCCGGGACGTCCCCGGCTTCAGGTTCCCCAGTTTCACCGGCCCCACCTGCGTCCGCACCAGCCGGGACACCGGATGCCCGGCCTCGGCCAGCAGCCGCCGGACGACGTGCTTCCGCCCCTCGTGCAACGTGATCTCGACCAGCGCCCGCGACCCCGCTCGTTCCACGACCCGGAACTTGTCCGCGCTGGCCACGCCGTCCTCCAGCTCGATGCCGGTGATCAGCCGCCGCCCGAGGTCGCGGTCCACCGGGCCGGGCACGTCCGCGAGGTAGGTCTTGAGCACGCCGTACCTGGGGTGCATGAGCCGGTGCGCGAGGTCGCCGTCGTTGGTGAGCAGCATCAGGCCCTCGGTCTCGTAGTCGAGCCGGCCCACGTGGTACAGCCGTTCCTCCCGGTCGCCGAGCAGGTCGCCGACGGTGCGCCGGCCCCGGTCGTCGGACATCGTGGTGACCACCCCGGCGGGCTTGTTGAGCGCCAGGTACACCAGGTCCTGCCGGGATGGGATGCGCAGCCCGTCCACCCGGATCACCTGGTGCTGCGGGTCGACGCGGGCGCCGTAGCGGCGCACCGTCTCGCCGTCGACCTCGACGCGCCCCTCGCCGATCAGTTCCTCGCAGTGCCGCCTGCTGCCCAGGCCCGCGGCGGCCAGCACCTTCTGCAGCCGGACCCCGCCGGGCACGTCGGTCAGGGAGTCGCGCTCCCCTTCGCCCCCCGCACGGATGGCCGGGGGCGGCCTGCGGCCCCCGGGGGGTTGCGGGGGGTTGCCCCCCCGGGGCATGCCGCGGTCACGCGCCTTGCTCATCGCCGGAACCGCTGACCTCCCTGCCGGAATCCACGATCTCCCCGGCGGATTCGGCGGCCTCCTCGACCTGATCGGGGAGGAACGGCGCGAGGTCGGGCAGGTCCGCCAGGCCGGCCAGGCCCAGCCGCTCCAGGAAGTAGCTGGTCGTCCGGTACAGGATCGCGCCGGTCTCGTGCTCGGTGCCGGCCTCCTCGACCAGCCCGCGCAGGGTCAGCGTGCGCATCACCGCGTCGCAGTTGACACCGCGGACCGCGGACACCCGGGACCGGCTGACCGGCTGGCGGTAGGCGACCACCGCCAGGGTCTCCAGCGCCGCCTGGGTGAGCCGCACCTCCTGGCCGTCCCTGACGAACCGTTCCACGACCGGGGCGCATTCCTCCCGGGTGTAGAACCGCCACCCGCCCGCCACCTGGCGCAGGTCATAGCCGCGGCGCTGCTCGTCGTAGGAGGCGGCCAGCCCGGCCAGCGCGCGGCACACCTCGTCCCTGGGCCGTTCCAGCACCTGGGCCAGGACCACCTCGGCGACCGGCTCGTCCACGACGAGCAGGATGGCCTCCAGGCAGGCCTCCAGGGTGGGGCCAGGGCCGGTGTCGCCGGCGAGCACCCCGTCGCCATCGTTAAGCATGTTTGTGTTAACCGTCTTCTTCCTCGCCGGCGCCCGCGGTGGCCGCGGGCGCACCGGGCGACCAGGTCACGTAGAGATCCCCCAGCGGCTCGGCCTGCTCAAGGACGACGTTACCCTCCCGGAAGAGCTCAAGCACCGCGAGGAACCTGGCCACCACCTCGTAGACGCCGGCGCAGTCGGAGACGAGCTGCCGGAAGGTGGCGCGGTGCACCCGGCGCAGCCGCGCGGCCAGGATCGCGGCCTGCTCGGCGACGCTGGCCCGCGGCACGTGGATGTGCTCGGTGGACACCACCGGCGCCGGGCGCGGGGCGAGCACCACGGCGGCGATCCGGGCGAACTCGGCGGGCCCGAGGCCCAGCAGGACCTCGGGCAGCAGCCCGGCGAACCGTGGCTCCATCGGCACGCGCCGGGCGAACCGGCGGCCCTGGGCCGCCATCTGGCCCGCGAACAGGCCGGCGACCTCCTTGTAGGCGCGGTACTGGAGCAGCCGGGCGAACAGCAGGTCCCTGGCTTCGAGCAGGGCGAGGTCCTCTTCGTCCTCCACCTCGCCCGCGGGCAGCAGCCGGGCGGCCTTGAGGTCGAGCAAGGTGGCCGCCACCACCAGGAAGTAGCTCGCCTGATCCAGGTCGAACGAGTCGGCCCGGGCCCGGATGTAGCCGATGAACTCGTCGGTGACCTGGGACAGGGCCACCTCGGTGATGTCCAGCTTGTGCTTGGAGATCAGCCCGAGGAGCAGGTCGAACGGCCCCTCGAACACGTCGAGGTGCACCTCGAAGCCCGGGCTGCCGGCCTGGCCCGCGCTGCCGCCCGGCTCGCTGTCCACCGCTGCGATCACGGGGTTCCCGCTGGCGTCTGCCCGGGCGCGGGCTCGCGCAGCCGCCGGGCGAGCAGGCTCGACTCCACCCCGGCGTCCAGGTCGGCGAGCAGCACGGCGATGGCCTCCCGCACCACCCGGCCCCGGTCCACGGTCAGGCCGCGGGCGCGCAGCGTGAGCCGGGCCCGTTCCAGGTCGAGCAGCTCGTCGGCGGACAGGTAGACGGTGATCTTCTGCGAGTGGCCCTCGCGCCCGCTGGCCTGGCGGCCCTCGTGGGCGGCCTGGTCGCGGGTGGCGGGGCGGAGCAGTTCGTGGACGCCGGGCAGGCTGACGCGCCTGCCCCGGGTCAGGCGCGGCCTGCCTGCCGCCACCGTTCCAGCACCTCCTTGGCGAGTTGCCGGTAGGAGCTGGCGCCGTTGGACGCGGGGTCGAAGCTGGTGATCGGCTCGCCGGCCACGCTCGCGTCCGGGAACCGCACGGTGCGGCTGATCACCGTGTGGAACACCTCGTCGCCGAACCGGTCCACCACCCGGGTGAGCACCTCGCGCGAGTGCAGCGTCCGTGAGTCGTACATGGTGGCGAGCAGGCCGTCCATGCGCAGCCTGGGGTTGATCCGCCGGGAGACCTTGTCGATGGTCTCGGTCAGCAGCGCCACCCCGCGCATCGCGAAGTACTCGCATTCCAGCGGCACGATGATGCCGTCGGCGCAGGCGAGCGCGTTCACCGTGAGCAGGCCAAGGGACGGCTGGCAGTCGATGAGGACGATGTCGTACTCGGGGAGCAGCGGCTCCAGCACGCCACCGAGCACGAACTCCCGGCCCACCTCGTGCACCAGCTGGACCTCGGCCCCGGACAGGTCGATGTTGCTCGGCAGCAGGTGCATGTCGGCCACGCTGGTCTTCATCACTACCTCTGACGGGCTGGCCCCGCGCTCCATCAGCAGGTTGTAGATGGTGGAGTCCAGCTCGTGCGGCTGGATTCCCAGGCCTACCGAGAGCGCGCCCTGCGGGTCGAAGTCGACGAGCAGGACGCGGCGGCCGAACTCCGCGAGCGCCGCGCCGAGGCTGATGGTCGTGGTTGTCTTGCCCACCCCGCCCTTCTGGTTGCAGACCGCCACCACCCGCGCCGGGCCGTGCCTCGCGAGCGGCTCGGGGTGGGGAAAGACCGGCAGGGGACGCCCGGTGGGCCCGGTCACGAGTTCGGCTACGCGGGACGCTGCCACCATGTGCTGCACCTCCCAGCGGGGGCGCGTGAAAGCCTCCGCTGGAACCCGGACTCTAGGGGCTGGGAGGGCCAGCGGCAAGCCGACTCACCGTTTGCCTGGCGCATCCGTGCCTTTCGTAGTTTGACCTCCCCCGGTGGCCGGCGCGGCCCCGGCCCGGTGACGGAGGAACCGGGCCGCAGGCCAGCGGGGGGCTCCGGGGGGTCGTCCCCCCGGGCCAGCACGGCCGCTCAGAATGCCCGCGGGTGGGCCGCGGCGTACACTTCGCGCAGCTTGTCCACGGTCACCAGGGTGTAGACCTGGGTGGTGGTCACCGAGGCGTGGCCGAGCAGCTCCTGCACCACCCGGACGTCGGCCCCGCCGTCGAGCAGGTGGGTGGCGAACGAGTGGCGCAGCGTGTGCGGTGACACGCCGTCCAGACCCGCCCGGTCCGCCGCCGCCTTGAGCACGCCCCAGGCGCCCTGGCGGCTCAGCCGGCCGCCCCGGGCGTTCAAGAACACCGCGGGGCTGGCCGGCGCGCGGCGCGCGGCGGCCGCCAGCGCGGGCCGTGCCCGGACCAGGTAGGCGTCCAGCGCCCGCGCCGCGTAGCTGCCGACCGGGACGATCCGGTGCTTGCCGCCCTTGCCGGCCAGCCGCAGCGCGGGCCCGCCCACGTCGCCGGTATCCAGGCCGACCGCCTCGGAGATCCGGGCGCCGGTGCCGTAGAGCAGCTCGAGCAGGGCACGGTCCCGGAATGCCAGCGGGCCGCCTTCCGCGCCGCCGGGGGACGCCGCGGCGAGCAGCCGCTCCACCTCGGCGATCCCGATCGCGCGGGGCAGCCGCCGCGCCGGGACGGGCGGCGGAAGCTGGCCGGCCGGGTCCCCGGCGGCCAGTCCCTCGGCGGCGGCGAACGCGTGCAGCCCGCGCACCGCGGCCATGGCGCGGGCGGCGGAACTCGCCTTCAGCGGCGGGTGCCCGTCCCCGCCGCGGCGCAGGCCCGCCAGGAACGCGGCGACGTCCGCCGTGGTGATGCCGGCCACGTCCGCCCGGCCCCGGGCCGACATCGCCTCGGCATACCTGGCCAGGTCCCGCCGGTAAGCGGCCAGGGTGTGCGCGGCCAGGCCCCGCTCCACCGCGAGATGGCCGAGGTAACGGCCGACCGCGGCGGCGAGGCCCGGCCCGGCTGCGCCGCCGGTGTCCCGGGGCGGACCGGTCAGCGCAGCACCTGCTCCGGTGACGTGGACGGCAGGCCGTGCGCGTCGGCGACCGGCTCGATGGTCAGCGCGCCCTCGTGGGTGTGCAGGCCGGGCAGCAGCGCGGCGTCCGTGCGCAGCGCCTCGCGCCAGCCCAGGTTCGCCAGCTCCAGCACGTACGGCAGGGTGACGTTGGTCAGCGCGTAGGTGGAGGTGTGCGGCACCGCGCCGGGCATGTTGGCCACGCAGTAGAACACCGAGTCGTGCACCCGGTAGGTCGGCTCGCCGTGCGTGGTGGGGTGCGAGTCCTCGAAGCAGCCGCCCTGGTCGATGGAGATGTCCACCAGCACCGAGCCGGGCTTCATCCGCGCCACCAGCTCGTTGGGGATCAGTGTCGGCGCCTTCGCGCCGGGCACCAGCACCGCCCCGATCACCAGGTCGGCGTCGATCACCGCGCGCTCGATCTCGTAGGTGTTCGACGCGACCGTCTGGAGGTGCCCCTGGTAGATGGCGTCGGCCTGGCGCAGCCGGGTGACGTTCTTGTCCACGAGCAGGACCTCGGCCTGCATGCCGAGGGCGATCGCGGCCGCGTTCATCCCGGATACGCCGGCGCCGAGGACCACCACCTTGGCCGCGTAGACGCCGGACACCCCGCCCATGAGGACCCCGCGCCCGCCGCCGTCCCGCTGCAGGTGGTGCGCCCCGACCTGGGGCGCCATCCGGCCCGCGACCTCCGACATCGGCGCGAGCAGCGGCAGCGAGCCGTCGGGCGCCTGGACCATCTCGTAGGCGATCGAGGTGATCCCCGAGCCGAGCAGCGCGTCGGTGCACTGGCGGGACGCGGCCAGGTGCAGGTAGGTGAACAGCACCTGCCCCTTGCGCATCCGGTGGTACTCCTCCGGTACCGGTTCCTTGACCTTGAGCACCAGTTCGCTGGTGGCCCACACGTCGTCGGCGCCGGGCATGATGCTGGCCCCCGCGGCCACGAAGTCGGCGTCCGGTATCGCCGAGCCGGTTCCCGCGTCCTGCTCGATGAACACCTGGTGGCCCGCACGGACCAGCTCGTGCACGCCCGCCGGGGTGATCGCCACCCGGTACTCGTGGTTCTTGAGTTCCTTGGGGACACCAACCTTCATGACGCAGCCCTTCTCGCGCATCCGGCCACCGGGCGCCACTGCCCGCCGGTCCGGGTTCCTGACGGGCCCACGGCCGTCAGCGTTCGCCTGCCCCGGCTTCCCTGAGCGCTGCGAACCCGCCCTGACGGGCGGCGTACGCGGCCAAGATACCTACCGCAGCTACACCATTGTGCAGTTCACCCGCCAGGAATAGCTGAACCGCCCGGTCCAGGGGCACCCAGGCGGGCTGCAGGTGGGCCTCCTCGTGCCGCAGCGGCGGGCCGCGCTCGGCGTCGGTGACCTCGGCCAGGTCGCGGGCCAGGAACACGGTGACCCGCTCGGTGGAGATGCCCGGCGAGGTGTAACAGTCGGTGAGGATGTGCCAGGTGTGCGCGGTGTACCCGGTCTCCTCGCGCAGTTCCCGCTCGGCGGTGCGGTGCTCCGGTTCGCCGGGCACGTCCCGCAGCCCCGCCGGGATTTCCCAGAGGAAGTGCCCCGCCGGATGCCGGTACTGCCGGATGAGCAGCACCTGGCCGGCGTCGTCGAGCGCGACGACGGCCACGGCGCCGGGGTGCTCCACCACGTCCCGCGGTGCCACGTCCCCCTCCGGCATCCGGACCTGGTCGGTGCGCAGCACCACGAAGGCGCCCCGCGCCCGCACCGGCTGGCCTGCCACCGGCCAGTGCCGCGGCGTGTCGCGCAGTTCCGGCGGCGGCGGTGCCACGTCAGGCGCTCGCCGCGGCGCGGTGCGCGCTGGCGGCGGGCGCGGTGCGGACCGTCCTTGAGTGCTCGAGCGCGGCGGCCACCAGGCCGCTGAACAGCGGGTGCGGCCGGGTGGGCCGGGACAGGAACTCCGGGTGCGCCTGGGTCGCGATCAGGTAGGGGTGGATGCCGGCGGGCAGTTCCACGAACTCGACCAGGCGGCCGTCCGGGGACAGCCCCGAGCATCGCAGCCCGGCCTGTTCCAGCACGTCGCGGTAGGCGTTGTTCACCTCGTACCGGTGCCGGTGCCGCTCGGAGACTTCCGCGGCCCCGTACAGCTTCCTGGCCAGGGAGCCCTCGGCCAGCACCGCGGGGTACAGGCCGAGCCGCATGGTGCCGCCCATGTCCCGCTCCCCGGCCACCACGTCCTCCTGGTCGGCCATGGTCGCGATCACCGGGTACGGGGTCTCCGGGTCGAACTCGGCGCTGTTGGCGCCGGCCAGGCCGGCCAGGTTCCGCGCCACCTCGATCGCCACGCACTGCAGCCCCAGGCACAGGCCGAGCAGCGGGATCTCCTGCGTGCGGGCGTGCGTGACCGCGCCGATCTTCCCCTCGATGCCGCGCACCCCGAAGCCGCCGGGGACCAGCACCCCGTCCACGCCGTCGAGTGCCCGGGCCGCGCCCTCGGGCGTCTGGCACTCGTCGCTGGCCACCCAGCGGATGTTGACCCGGGCGTCGTTGGCGAACCCGCCGGCCCGCAGCGCCTCGGCGGGCGAGAGGTAGGCGTCCGGCAGGTCCACGTACTTGCCCACCAGCGCGATGGTGACGCTCCTGGCCGGCCGGTGCACCCGCCGCAGCAGGTCGTCCCAGTCGCTCCAGTCCACATCGTGGAACGGCAGCGCGAGCCGGCGCACCACGTAGGCGTCCAGGCCCTCGGCGTGCAGCACCTTGGGGATGTCGTAAATCGACGGGGCGTCCGGCGCGGCGACCACCGCCTCCTCGTCCACGTCGCACATCAGGCTGACCTTGCGCTTCAGGCCGGCGCTGATCTCCCGGTCCGCGCGGCAGACGATCGCGTCGGGCTGGATGCCGATGCTGCGCAGCGCCGCGACCGAGTGCTGCGTCGGCTTGGTCTTCAGTTCCCCGGACGGGACGATGTAGGGCAGCAGCGAGACGTGCAGGAAGAAGCACCGGTCCCGGCCGATCTCGTGCCGGATCTGCCGGATGGCCTCCAGGAACGGCAGCGACTCGATGTCCCCGACGGTGCCGCCCACCTCGGTGATCACCACGTGCACGCCGGGGCCGCCCATGGCCAGGATGCGCGCCTTGATCTCGTTGGTGATATGCGGGATCACCTGGACCGTGTCACCCAGGTAATCCCCGCGCCGTTCCTTGGCGATCACGCTGGAGTAGATCTGCCCGGTGGTGACGTTGGCCGAGCCGGACAGTTCGGTGTCGAGGAACCGCTCGTAATGGCCGACGTCCAGGTCGGTCTCGGTCCCGTCGTCGGTGACGAACACCTCCCCGTGCTGGAACGGGTTCATGGTGCCCGGGTCCACGTTCAGGTACGGATCGAGCTTCTGCATGCTCACCACAAGCCCGCGGGCCTTCAGCAACCGCCCCAGGCTCGAGGCGGTGAGGCCCTTGCCGAGGCTGGATGCGACTCCCCCGGTGACGAAAAGGTGCTTGGTGAGCGTCAGGCGTGATGCTTCCAAAAGAAGACTCCCGTGGTCGGTGCGAGGCGGGAAAGCCGCCGGTCCACGGGCCATCAGAATATCAGCCGGCGATCACCATGGCCTGCAGCGCCACTGTCCTTGCTGGCCCTGGCGCAGGTGGGGGTGTCGCATGAGGGGACCCGGGCGGGGACTCGTCACGGGATCCGGGCCGGGCCGTCACCGGCCGGATCGTCACAGGGTGTCCGGGGCCGGCTCGACGTCGGCGGCCTGCCTGACCCGCCGCTGCGCCGCCGTCAGGCCCTGCTCGTCGGTTTCCCCGAACCGGGCCAGGGCGACCGCGCAGGCGATGGCGAGGCTGAACCCGAGCACCGCGACACCGCCCAGGCCGGGGCGGGTCTGGTCGCCGAGGAACATCACGCCAACCACGGCCGGCGGCGTGGTTTCCGCGAGCACCACGGCGGCGGTTGCCACCGTGACGCTGCCACCTTCCAGCGCGGTGGCGTAAAGCATGAAAGAAACGATGCCCGCCGCCGCCAGCGCGTACGCCGCCGGGTCCCTGATGAGCTGGTGCGGGGAGAACCCGGGCAGCACCCGGGCGGCCACCGCGAGCACCCCGTAGCCCAGGCCGGCCACCCCGCCGAGCACCGGGGTGCGGACGGGCCGGGGCAGCCGGGACGCGGCGATCCCCGCGGCGGCGATGCCGGCCACCGCGACGATGAGGGCCAGCTTGAACTGGGGGCTCACGCCGGTGGCGGCGTGCGGGCCCGCGGACGAGCCGAGCATGCCCACGCCCAGGACCACCCCGCCCACGGCCAGCCATTCCCGCCAGGCCAGTTCCAGGTGGATCAGCCAGGCGGCGAACACCGCGGTGACGGCGAGGTTGCCGGCGATGATCGCCTGCGCGGCGAACAGCGTCAGTTGCCGCAGCGCGACGAGCTGGGCGA
>Ga0137387_10001880_pt1 | contig 10555 bp, 7 predicted proteins | sample SagtaG_3_FD_104909 | JGI IMG/M metagenome (GOLD analysis project Ga0137387, IMG submission 104909) | Vadose zone soil microbial communities from Angelo Coast Range Reserve, California, USA - Sage2_R_115_16 metaG | ecosystem: Environmental > Terrestrial > Soil > Vadose zone > Saprolite | place...
GCATCAGCACGGTAGTAAAGGTTCAGAAGAACGCTCTGCTCGTCCCTCAACGCGCCGTGAATGAACTACAGGGCGGATACCTCGTCGCGGTAATCGGCAGCGACAATAAGGTGAGCATTCGCCCCATCAAAGTCGGACCCAGGGTTGACACCATGTGGATCGTCGACGAAGGGCTGAAGCCCGGTGATCGAATCGTGGCGGAAGGTGTGCAGAAGGTGCGCGAAGGAATGGAGGTTCATCCAAAGCCCTTCCAGCCGGGGGCACCAGCGGAAAGGCCAAAAATGGCGAGCAACGGGTCATAGGGGCTTCCCCGTGTATAAATTCTTCATAAACCGCCCCATCGTCTCCATGGTGATTTCGATCGTCACGGTCATCATCGGCATCGTGGCCATGCTCGGCCTGCCTACCGCCCAGTTCCCTAACATTACTCCACCGGAAATTCAGGTAAAGGCTACCTACGTCGGCGCTGATGCGTTGACCGTGGAACAGTCAGTGGCTACCCCCATCGAACAGCAGATGAGCGGCGTGGACAACATGAACTACATGTATTCGAACAACGCCAACAATGGCCAGATGACCCTCACGGTGAATTTCGATGTAAAGACCGATCCGAATACCGATCAGATTCTCTCTCAGATGCGCCAGGGGCAAGCGGCATCCCAACTCCCTCCCGAGGTAAACAGTTACGGCGTAACCGTCCAAAAGTCCACTGCCGCACCGCTCATGTTGTTCGACCTCTATTCACCGACCGGTGCATACAGTTCAGAATTCCTGGCAAATTATGCCTACATCAATCTGAACGACCAACTCACGCGCGTTCCGGGAATTGCCAGCGTCTCGGTCTTTGGCGCCGGCCAATACGCTATGCGTTTTTGGGTGCAGCCTGACCAGCTGGCCAAGCTGCAAATCACCATTCCCGAAATCATCAACGCGATTCAAACGCAAAACAATGTCAATCCTGCTGGTCAAATCGGCAGCGAACCTGTGCCGCCCGGACAGGAGTACACCTACACCGTTCGCTCCCAGGGTCGTCTCACAACAGAAGACGAATTTGGCCAGATCGTAATTCGCGCCAAATCGGACGGTTCTATTGTGCGTTTGAAAGATGTAGCACGCGTACAACTCGGCGCCCAGGTCTATAACCTGCAGGGGCGGCTGGATGGAAAGCCGGCAGCAGTAGTCGCTGTCTATCAACTCCCCGGTTCTAACGCCATTGCCGCCGCAAAGGGCACCAGGGCGCTCATGGCTGAGGCAAGAAAGCGCTTTCCACCGGGACTTGAATACGCGGTGGCGCTCGATACCACTCTGCCCGTAACCGAGGGCATTGCGGAAATCAAGAAGACCTTTATCGAGGCTATTATTCTGGTCCTCCTCGTAGTTTTTATTTTCCTTCAGGGCTGGCGCGCCACGTTAATACCTCTACTGGCCGTCCCCGTGTCGCTCGTCGGAACTTTTGCCATCTTTCCGCTACTGGGTTTTTCGATCAATACCCTCTCGCTGTTTGGCTTGGTCCTTGCCATCGGTCTAGTTGTTGACGATGCCATCGTTGTCGTCGAGGCCGTTGAACACCATATCGAACACGGGTTGTCTCCGAAAGAGGCTTCCTTCAAAGCCATGGAAGAAGTCTCCGGGCCGGTGATCGGTATCGCTCTTATTCTGGCCGCGGTGTTCATTCCAACGGCTTTCATTCCGGGCATTACCGGCCGCTTGTACCAGCAATTCGCCGTGACCATTGCGGTTTCAATGCTCCTTTCGGCGTTTAACGCTCTTACTCTAAGCCCCGCTCTCGCCGCGCTCTTGCTGCGGCCCAAGAAGGAGGCGCGGGGCCCGCTCGGAAAATTCTTTGCCTGGTTCAACCGGGTTTTCGCTCGGGCCACCGATGGCTACGTAAGCTGGTGCAAGGTTTTGCTTCATAAGATGGCCTTCAGCCTAATCATTCTTCTGGGATTCGCAGTCCTGGCTGGTTGGTTTGGGATGAAGCTGCCTACAAGTTTCCTGCCCGACGAGGACCAGGGCTACGTCTTTGTGGCCCTGCAACTGCCCGATGCTTCTTCGCTCCAGCGCACCAGCCAGACGGCCAGAAATGTGGAAGACATTTTGATGAAAACGGCCGGAGTCGATCACGTGACAAGCGTTGTCGGCTTCAACATGATCAGCGGCGCGCAAAACACCTTTAGCTCCTTCTTTTGGGTCACGTTGAAGCAATGGGGCGATCGTAAAGCCAAGGAAGAGCAGTACGAAGCGATTAGAAACCACGTGAACACAGAACTGCGTCAACTGCCAGCCGGCGTTTCCATCGCCTTCTCGCCTCCCGCTATCCCTGGCGTCGGCACTTCTGGCGGCGTCACATTCATCTTGGAGGATCGGGCCGGCCACGACGTTCAGTTCCTCGCCAGCAATTTGAATACGTTCCTGCAGGCAGTCCGCAAACGTCCAGAACTAGCGTCGGCCTTTACGACGATGTTGCCCGCGGTTCCCCAGGTGTATGTCAACGTCGCAAGGGACAAAGTCTTGGCCCAAGGGGTTAACCTCGGCGACGTTTACAAAACCCTTCAAGCTTTTATGGGCGGGGCGTTCATCAATTATTTCAACCGTTTCGGCCGCCAGTGGCAGGTTTACATACAAGCGGAAGGCGATTATCGAACCAGAGCAGAGAACCTCGGCCAGTTTTATGTCCGCAACAATACCGGCAGCATGGTGCCGCTCTCCGCTGTCACTTCGGTCCAAAACCGCACAGGCCCGGAATTCACGATGCGCTACAACCTGTTCCGTTGCGCGCAGATTAATGCCAGCGCTGCTACAGGTTATAGTTCCGCCCAGGTAATGGCCGCGCTCGAGGAAGTCTTTGCCCAGACCATGCCACCGGACATGGGTTTTGATTATCTAGGGATGTCCTATCAGGAAAAGAAGGCGCAGCAAGGCGTGTCGCCCGGTGTGATTTTTGGATTCTCAATACTGTTTTGCTTTCTGATTCTCGCGGCGCTTTATGAGAGCTGGACTCTGCCTTTCAGCGTGCTCATCAGCGTGCCCATTGCCGTTTTCGGAGCCTTTTTTGCCATTTACCTTCGCCGATTCACAAGTTTTTCTTTTGAAAACAACGTTTATGCGCAAATCGGTCTCATCATGCTGATCGGGCTCGCGGCCAAGAACGCCATATTGATCGTGGAGTTCGCAAAACTGGAATTCGAAAAAGGCAAGCCCCTTGCGGACGCTGCGCTAGAGGGCGCCAAACTGCGCCTGCGCCCCATTCTGATGACCTCGCTCGCCTTCCTTCTGGGTTGTGTTCCCCTATGGACGGCATCTGGTTCCGGCGCCGTGTCTCGCCAGGTTATGGGCACTGCCGTTATCGGAGGAATTGCGGCCGCCAGCGCCATCGCCATTTTCATCATTCCGGCGTTGTTCTATCTGGTCGAAAAGCTTGCGGGTGCAAAACACCAGGAAGTAAAGGTTCCCCTGGCCCCCACGCCGCAGGCGCGGGCTGCCGCCGCTAGCGACGATTAACCGCACACCCAGGTGAAGAGAGCCAGAAGCTATGACAAACACACACTCAACGAACGAGAGCACGAGCCAGCATCGAGGACGTTCAGGTCGGCTGGTGGCCGCGTGTGTCCAAAACAGCCGGCAGTGTCGCGGTTTCTCTTCTTCTTTGTTTTTGGTGAGCTCTGCCTTGTTTCTGCTGTCCGGATGCGCGGTCGGCCCCAATTATCAGCGCCCGAAAGTAAGCATCCCTACCGAGTACCGTGACGCGCAAGGGGCGGCTCAGCAAGCTTCCATTGCAGACCTGCCCTGGTGGGAGGTTTTCAAAGACAACCGGCTAAAGAATCTTGTGCAAACCGCGCTTGCCAACAATTACGACCTGCGAATCGCCGTGACCCGCATTGAACAATCGCGCCAGATCGCCGCGCAGGCACGCGCCCAATACTTCCCTTTTCTCAATTACTCGGTAAGCGGCAGCGATGGGAAGAATGAGTTCGCAGGCAGTGTTGTTCCCAACGGAGGCCAGGAGCGCGGAACGTTTGTGGCTGGGGCAACGGTTGCGTGGGAAGCGGATGTCTGGGGACGTCTCCGACGCGAAAATGAAGCCGCCCGTGCCCAGTATCTCGCCACGGAAGAAGCCCGCCGAGGCGTGATGCTGTCTCTGGTAAGCGACGTCGCGCAAGCTTATTTCGAGCTTCTGGACCTGGACCTTCAACTCGACATCGCCAGGCAGACAAAAGATTCCTTCACGGAGACGCTAAAGCTGTTTACTCAACGACTTGAAGGGGGAGTTGCTTCCAAACTGGACACCTCCCGCGCCGCTGCGGCCCTGGCTACGGCGGCTGCAAGTATCCCAGAACTTGAGCGCCAGATTGCGATCAAGGAAAATCAGATTAGCGTGCTGCTCGGCAACAACCCCGGTGCCGTACCACACACGGCCAAACTTCTCGAGCAAGTTGTGCCACCGGATATTCCCGTTGGCTTGCCTTCTGCATTGCTTGAGCGCCGTCCAGACATTTTGACGGCTGAGCAACAATTGCGATTCGCCAACGCCCAGGTCGGCGTGGCCACCGCTAACTTCTTCCCGCGAATTGGCCTTACCTCCCTGTTTGGCCGCGCCAGCTCTCCGCTCAGCTCGTTATCTTCCGGCAAGGATACCGTCTGGAGCGTTGTCGGCGACGTTGCCGGCCCCCTCTATCAGGGCGGGGCCCTCAGAGCGCAGAAGCGCCAAAGCGTCGCATTCTGGGAGCAAACGAAACTTCAATACGAGCAAACCACTCAAGTTGCTTTCCAGGATGTATCGGACGCCTTGATTTCGCGCCAGAAATTCGAAGCCGTTCGCGACGAACAGGCACGGGCTGTCGAGGCCTACCAGGAGTCCGTCAAAGTTTCCTTTCAGCGCTACGTGGCGGGCAAAGCAAGCTATTTTGAAGTGCTGGATGCCCAGCTCCAGCTATACCCCGCCGAGAATGCGCTCGCGGTTACGGAGCTGAATCGGCGTACGGTGATCGTCCAGCTTTACAAGGCTCTCGGCGGGGGGTGGAATCTGAAGGACCCAGACTGGGTCGGACCACCATCCTAGGAGGAGAATCGTAAACCGGCGCCTACCGGGCCGCTCGAAACCCGCTGTCCCCTGGCCAATACGCAAGCCGAAACAGCCCTTCATTGAATACTGTGATAGACGCGCTTGTAATAGGGAAGACTGTATCCTCGAAATTTTTCTTTCGGATAGAGTTGAACTACAACTTTGTGTTGACGGGAATCCGCACCACTTTCCCGCGTCTTTGTGACTCTCGCCGAATGGGCCGGCTTGTAAGTAAGAACATATCGATATCGAACCGCCAGACCGATCGTCCGAACGATGCGTGGCAAGTCTTCCTCGTCCCGCGCGGTAAACACACCACCGCCCGTCACTTCCGTTAAAACCTTCATGTTATGAGGTCCGCGCCGTTCTGCCGGACCTATGTAGTCCTGGCCCGGAACCGAAACCGGCAGATTAGGAAATTGCGTCTTAGACCCACCTGAAGGGAACGGGTTTCGCTTCTTCTGCTGGGGCTGAAAAATTTCGGGGAGTTCAAACGATGCCCCTGCCATCACCGCAAAAACCGGTACATCAGCCTCTTCCAAAAGCTCCCTGGTCTCTCTCAGGTTGTAACGGCTGTGATTATCGCCCCCGTCGGTGATGATGATCATCGCGCGATGTTGATTTGCCGCGTCGCGTCTGGCGGTGCTCACTCCCAGCCAAATCCCGTCAAACAGGGAGGTACTCTCATTCGTAGCCGTCATTAGCATCGGTAATCTACGCTGAAGATCTCCCTCATCGTTGGTGAACGGCATCAGTAGCTTGGAGCGCGTCCCAATGCTCAATATTGAGTATTCGTCGCCGTATTGGTCCAGTTCCTGCAATGAATCCAGAAGGGAAAGGGCCGCCTCCTGAACGAAGGGAATCTTCCGCGTCATGCTGGAACTCAAGTCCGCAAGAATCACAAAGGAAACTGGTACCCGCTCTCTTTCGAAGTAGAGTATGTCCTGTTCAGCGCCATCCTCGAAAAGCCGAAAATCGCTCTTCTTGAGGCCACTGGCAACGGCACCTTTATCATCAAAGATGGTTACGGGAATCTGCACCAGCTCAACGTTTGTAACGATCGGTGTTTGCGCGCGCATTTGTGCCCACGCAACAGGACCGCCTTGTTCTGCCCACAGGTATACGAACAGAACCAGAAAAAACCGCACCGCCCGGTTTCCCATCGAGCCTCCGAACCTTGCACCTTTGCGCCAGCTATACCTCTCCGCTCGACTTCTGTCAATGCTATTGCGCATACTGTGTCGCACCTTAAACGAGGTGGTCCCCCCCAGCGTATCGACACGAGGTCTCGAGACCGATTTCTGGACTTCAGGCAGTTCCCTGTCGTTTTTGCGCCAGCGCAACGTGGCAGTTCCGGAACGTATGGAAGTTCCGGAACGTACACAGGCACTCCCAGCACTCCTCCCCCTGTCAGTTTTGCTAGTGTCTGCCCGGAAACGGGCCGTGCAACCTCCTGCTGAAAGAAGGCGTTGTGAAGCACCGTATGGCAGTGCTGCTGTGGTTTTACCTTGTGGCTCTGCCTTGTTATTCTTGGGCGCAAGAAAGCGGTGGAGAGGATAACCCGTCCATCACGTCAAGCTTGGGCATGCCTATAAGCTCCCCTTTGAATCCGACGCATCAGTACGCCGGACTGGGTTTGGGTGTTAGTGCCGGCGTTGGTTATAACATCGACCGGCGCAACGCATTCATCGGCGAATTCATGTGGAATTGGCTGTATGCGTCAGACGCAGCGCTGCAACCGATAAAAATCGCCTTACAGTCCCCGAACGTTGGCGGGCACGGCAACGTGTTTGCCTTCACGGCAAACTACCGATTGGAGTTGCGAGGCAGAACAGGCGGCATCTACTTCATTGGGGGTCCGGGCTGGATCTACCGCACCACTAGCCTCTCGAGGCCTATTCCTGTAGGAACAACCATCACGTGCAGTCCGTCTTGGCTTTGGTGGGGATACAACTGTGCCGATGGTCCGGTAATCACCAATCTAACGGAGGTGCACTCCAACGCGGGTGCTGTAGGAGTTAACGGAGGGATCGGGTTCACTGTCAGGGTAGGTGAAGCACCGTACCGAGCCTATGTAGAGTCGCGCTATTACTTCGCGCCGACAGGCAGCATCAGTACGAAATTGCTTACCTTCACCGTAGGCATCCGCTATTAGGCCCTATCCGCTCGTCTACGGCTAGGCTGCGGTTGCCGGCCGGATCGTTTCTGTCCACCCGATTTTCAAGACTGACGCCGAATCGTCAGATACGCGAAGTAGTTCAACTGATTCAACTGGCTCGGGTTGCTTCAATCCAAGCCCTATCTTCTGGAAACCAAACGAAACAATTAGACAGGGAGAGGCTTCACGTATCGCTAGGACAAGAGCTTTGGTGCGGGCCGGGCTAAAGTTGCTTGCCCCAGGGCAACCTCCTTCTCAGGTTGAGCGATCCTGGAACCTGGGCGGATGTTGAATCCGCGCCCCACGCGGATGCAGGATGCCTCCCGATGTGGAACCAAGATCCGAACCTGCCCTAGAGCATCGACGCGGACCCCGGATTGCCCCTATCGTTGGACACGCGCGGCTAGTCCACGCGTAAACCTCCGCGGTATGGCTGAAGGAGCCAAGGCAAGCGGGATGCCGAAAGTTGCGAAGCAAGAGAGATTCTTCCATCGCCTTGGCAAACGAGTCCGCGAGTTGCGGAAAAAGCACGGCTATTCTCAGGAGGATATGATTTCTTACGGCTTCTCGGCACGGCATTGGCAACAAATCGAGGCCGGCCGCTCGATCACCGTCTCAACACTACTGCGTATCTGTGCCGTATTCGAGACGTCGGTTGAGCACCTGGTTCGCGGGCTGGATAGAGGAATTTACGAAGACTAGCTCGGACTGTCCCCGCTAATCTGCTCGTGGTCCTTTTTCAACCCGGTGCTTTATAAGGCTTCCGGCCAAGGAAGGGTCACCCGTCCGTCGGTATTGCTTTGCACGGCGGAGACTGATCCAGAGATGCTGGAGGCAACGCGAAAGGCTGGAACGCGTAGCGTGAACATCCGTATTTTGGTGGCCGACGATTTTGCACCCTGGCGCCGCTTCGTCTCTTCGATGATTCTGCTGAAAGAGCCGGAATGGCACATTACCGGTGAGGTCGAAGACGGGTTCGAAGCGGTTAAGAAGGCCAAAGAACTCATGCCCGACCTGATTCTGATGGACATTGGCCTTGACAAACTCAGCGGTATTGAAGCCGCCCGACAAATCCGCAGAATTGCTCCCGACTTGAAAATACTCTTCTTGAGCGCGTTTGATTCGATCGAAGTGGTGGAAGAAGCTTTCGATAGCGGCGGGAGCGGTTACGTCGTCAAGTTGGACGCCGCTAGCGAACTGATGGAGGCTGTGGAAGCCGTCTCTCAGGGCAAGCAGTTTGTCAGTAGCAGAATACGGAGACGCGATTCCGCCCGCGCTCGGAATACGCAAGCTTCCGGCAAGCCCATCCGCGATGACCTTCACGCATCGCGATCGGCCCAGCCACCAGAAACCGAGTTCGCTCGGTGCCACGAAGTTCAGTTCTATTCCGATGATGAGGTTTTTCTAGAGAGCGTTACTCACTTCATCGGGGCTGCCCTAAAGTTCGGGAATGCGGCGATTGTGGTCGCTACGAAACCGCACCGGGACAAGCTGGTTGAAGGATTGAAAGCCCAAGGGGTGGATGTTGATGCGCTCATTCAACAGGGGGCATACCTCGCATTGGATGCCGCGGACACGCTTTCCACATTTATGCTCAATGACTGGCCTGACGCCGATCGATTTCTTGCGAGCTTCAGCAAGCTCATTGAGTCAACATCGAAAGCCGCGAAGGCCAAACATCCCCGGGTTGCGATTTTCGGCGAAGGTGTCGCTCTTTTGTGGGCGGAGGGTAAAAAGGAAGCTACCATCCGGCTGGAACAGCTCGGCAACGATCTTGCCCAAACACGCAAAGTGGACATCCTTTGCGCGTATCCATTCAGCCTTCACATCCAAGAGGACAAACCTTCGTTCGCGGCCATCTGTCGAGAACACTCCGCCATTCACGCGCGATGACCAGGCCTTTTCACACTGGCACAGTCACGAACCGTACAGAATCACTCTTGGAGTGTGCTCCCAAGCCTCCTTGTAATACCAAACCTCGACGCTTTCCACGACGCGACCTTCGCCGGAGAAGCCAATGATGTGGTTTCTCCCTTCCGGCCAAATCCGTCCTTGAACGGCCAGCGCCTCGGACGTGCCATCTCCGAAGTGGACGACGACACGGTCGAAGAAAATGGCATCGCCGCTGACCCGCAACTGAATGGCGCGAAAAATGCCATTACGTCGGGTGACCTGGATCTTGTCATGATCCCGAGTGCCGTCAATCTGCGTCACGCCCAAGAAATCCCATACCTGTCCTCGGGCCGGCAAAGAGATCGTGCAGGCAATAGCAAGAAAATACGCCAAAAGCTGCGCAATACGTTTCCTTAGCATTCGTTCTCCGGAACCCAGACATGAAGCCTTGACACGAGCCTATAATCGTCCGCGATGACGAACAACATGGTTTACCGGGGGCCTTGCGCAATGATTAACGATGAGCGCTGACTTAGTCTTTGCGAGCGGACAAGCGCGCCATCCGGGTTTCAGGATTCCTCGCAAAGGTTGACTCGCAGCCCGAGATCCCAAATCCACAAGCACGCGAACGCCCATTCCGCAAAATTCTTAGGCGCGAGATCGTGCGCCGGAATCGGATTCGAGGCGGTAATTCAGCCAACCGGAGATTCTGTGCGTGTTAAGAAACGGCTCGTCGCTTGGCCACGCATACTGTTCAGGATCAGGTGAACCTGGCGGTGGCCTGCTGCTTGGGCGAATCTTCTGACTGCTCAGGAGCAACGACAGGGATCCGTGTGTTCCCAGAATATGTGCCTCATCAGTGTCCGGCACTTCGCGGATAGGAGTCATCGGCAATCGCGAGTCGAATTGCCGAGATTCAGCAAGGGGGCAGGTCTTGGGAGCGGCGGTCCGGTTAGATCCCCTGCGGCAGGGAGGGGAGTCGCGCGAATTCGAAGAGCGCCTGCGCGAGAAGATGGTCGGGCAGGACGAAGCCGTGCAGGCGGTCGTAGACCTCTACCGAGTGTTTTGCGCCGGCTTGCAGGCAAGGGGCCGTCCGGTCGGTAATTTCCTCTTTCTTGGCCCAACGGGGACGGGGAAGACACGGATCGTCGAGGTAGCAGCAGAGGTGCTCTTCGGCGATCCTCGGGCGTTGATCAAGGTCGACTGCGCCGAATTCCAGCACTCCCACGAGATCGCGAAGCTTATCGGTTCACCGCCGGGATATTTGGGGCATCGCGAAACCCATCCGCTGATCACCCAGGAGGCGCTCGAGCAATACCACACCGACAAGCTGAAGATCAGCTTCCTGTTGCTTGATGAGCTCGAAAAAGCGAGTGACGCGCTGTGGCGACTGCTGCTGGGAATCCTCGACAAAGCAACCTTGATGCTGGGGGACAATCGGC
>Ga0137387_10001890_pt1 | contig 10538 bp, 9 predicted proteins | sample SagtaG_3_FD_104909 | JGI IMG/M metagenome (GOLD analysis project Ga0137387, IMG submission 104909) | Vadose zone soil microbial communities from Angelo Coast Range Reserve, California, USA - Sage2_R_115_16 metaG | ecosystem: Environmental > Terrestrial > Soil > Vadose zone > Saprolite | place...
CGAGATCAAGGCCCGGGGTGCCCAAATCGCGATCGTGGCCGTGCCCGCCGAGTCGGCCCAGACCGTCGCCGATCAGCTCGTGGCGGCGGGGATCAAGGCGATCCTCAACTTCGCGCCGGCGCGCCTCAAGGTTCCCCGCGACGTCCGGTTCAAGAACGTCGACCTCTCGATCGAACTGGAGACACTCAGCTTCTACCTCGCGAAGGGCTCGCGCTCCTAGGGCCGGCGAGCCGGTGCCGTGGTAGGGTAGGCTGGCTCGTTCGATGTTGAGGGACTGGTCCGCCTTTCACGCCCTGGCGAAGACCTTCGTCGAGGGACCGGCCTGCCTGCGCATCGCCGGGCTGACCGGGGCCGCCCGCGCCCTTGCCGTCGCCGAGCTCCTCCAGGCCCACCCGCGTCCCGCGCTGGTCCTCGTGGAGTCGATGACCGACGCCCATCACTGGACCCAGGACCTCAAATTCTTCGGCGCGCCCGCGCTCGAGTTTCCCGGGCGCGAGCCCCGGCTCTGGCGCGGCGGGCGTCAGCGGGAGGCGGACGCCGAGCGCGCCGTCATCTGCCGGCGGCTCGCCGCGGGCGAGCCCGTGGTGGTCGTCGTGACCCCCGAGGCGCTCGACGCCGAGATCGTCGCGCCAGGCGACTTCGCGTCGCGCACGCTGCGGCTCGCCAAGGGCGACTCCCTGGACCGCGAGCTCCTGCTCGAGGCGCTCGAGCGCGCCGGCTACGAGCGCGTCGACACCGTGGTCGAGGTCGGACAGTGGAGCCCCCGCGGCGGCATCGTCGATGTGTTCTCGCCGAGCCACGCGAGCCCCGCACGGGTCGAGTTCTTTGGCGACGAGATCGAGTCGATCAGGCTTTTCGACCCGACCTCCCAGCGGTCCAGCACGCCCCTCGACGAGCTCCTCGTCCTGCCCCTCGTGGCCCAGCGCGACGGCTCGGCCCCGGCGGGGCTCACCGACTACGTGCCGGCCGCGGCGCCGATCGTCGTCGATGTCCCCCGCGTGCTCGACGCGACCCGCGAGGACGCGCCGGCGAGCCCGCCTCTCCGCGAGCGACTCGCCGGGCGCCAGCTGGTCGAGCTCTCGCTCGTGGCCGGCACGTCGAGCGCACAGGTGGGAGCCCTGCCGGAGGCCGTGGAGGTAACGCTCGAGACGCACGCGGTTCCTCTCTTCGGCGGCCGGTTCGCGCAGCTCGCGGGCGAGATCGGGCGATGGCGCGCTGAGGGGTTCAGGATCCGCCTCGTCGCGTCCGACGAGCGGCAGGTCGAGCACCTGCGCCAGATTCTGCGCGAGCACGCGCTCGAGGCCCTCCCCGCGGCGACTCCCGACGGGGATGCGCCGCTCGCGATCGTCGTCGGAGACGTCTCCGCCGGCTTTTCGATCCCCGCGCTCGGCGTCATCGTCCTCACCGAGGCCGAGATCTTTGGCGCCCGCCGGCGCCTGCTGCGGCGGCCGAAGTACCAGCGCGGTGCCGAGCTCACGGCGTTCACCGATCTCGCGGTCGGTGACATCGTGGTCCACGAGGACCACGGGCTCGGGCGCTACCTCGGCCTCAAGACGATGACCGTCGGCAACCGCGAGGGCGACTTCCTCGTGCTCGAGTACGCGGAAGGCAACCAGCTCTACCTCCCCGTCGAGCGCCTGGATCTCGTCTCGAAATACCTGGGCGCCGACGCAGGCGCCGTCCGCCTCGACCGCCTGGGCGGCGCCTCGTGGCCACGCGTGAAGGAGTCGGTGCGCGCCGCCCTCCGGCAGATGGCCGAGGCGCTGCTCCGCCTCTACGCCCAGCGCGCGGTCGCGGACGGGCACGCCTGCTCGCCGGACACGTCCTGGCAGCGCGAGTTCGAGGCCGCTTTCCGCTTCGAGGAGACGCCCGACCAGCTGCGCGCGATCGAGGAGGTCAAGCGTGACCTGGAGGCGCGTCGTCCGATGGACCGGCTGGTTGCCGGCGACGTCGGGTACGGGAAGACCGAGGTGGCGCTCCGCGCCGCGTTCAAGGTGGTGGCCGACGGCATGCAGGCGGCGGTGCTCGTGCCCACGACGGTCCTGGCCCAGCAGCACTGGACGACGTTCGCCGACCGGTTTGCGGCCTTCCCGGCCCGTGTCGAGCTCCTGTCGCGGTTCCGGTCGCCCAAGGAGCAGAAGGCGGTCATCGAAGGCCTCCGGCAGGGAACGGTGGATGTGGTGATCGGCACCCACCGCCTGCTCTCGAAGGACGTCGCGTTCAAGCATCTGGGCCTCCTCGTCGTGGACGAAGAGCACCGGTTCGGCGTCGTCCACAAGGAGCGCATGAAGGAGCTCCGCGCGTCGGTGGACGTGCTCGCGCTGACTGCGACGCCCATTCCGCGGACGCTCTACATGTCGCTCTCGGGCGTCCGAGACATGTCGGTGATCGAGACTCCGCCGCTCGACCGGCTGCCTGTCGAGACGGTCATCCGACGGTTCAGCAAGGCGGTGATCAAGGAGGCGCTCACGCGCGAGCTCGAACGCGGCGGCCAGGTCTTCTTCGTCCACAACCGCGTGCAGTCGCTCCCCTCGGTGACGCGCTTCGTCCAGGAGCTGGTGCCGGAGGCGCGGGTGATCATGGCGCACGGCCAGATGAAGGAGCGCGAGCTCGAGGCCACCATGGTCAAGTTCGTGAGCGGCCAGGCCGACGTGCTCGTCGCGACCGCGATCGTCGAGTCGGGGCTCGACATCCCCGCGACGAACACGATCGTCGTGAACCGCGCCGACCGGTTCGGCCTGGCCCAGCTCTACCAGCTTCGGGGCCGCGTGGGGCGCGAGCGCCAGCAGGCGTACGCGTACCTGCTCGTGCCCGCGGACGGGCGGGTGGACGAGCAGGCGCAGCGTCGCCTCCGGGCGCTCCAGGAGTTCACAGAGCTGGGCTCGGGGTTCAAGCTCGCCCTGCGGGACCTCGAGATCCGCGGCGCGGGCAACCTCCTCGGGGCCGAGCAGCATGGCCACATCGCGGCCGTGGGCTTCGATCTTTACGCGAAGCTCCTGGGCGAGGCCGTGCGAGAATTGAGGGGCGAACCGGCCGCAGCGGCCGTCGAGCCTGTGATCAGCGTCGCGGCGGAGGGCTTCTTGCCGGACGCGTATGTCCCCGAGGTCAACCAGCGCCTCGCCTTCTACAAGCGGCTCGCCGGCGCGGTCAGTGACCCCGAGGTCGACGACCTGCGCGGAGAGCTCGTGGACCGGTTCGGCCCGCTCCCCGAGGAGGCCGAGCAACTCCTCGACATCGTCCACTTGCGAGTGGCTGCGCGCCGGCTGGGCGTGGAGAAGCTAGAAGCGGGCGAGGGCGTGGCGTTCGTCACGTTTGCGCCGGGGACACCCCTCGATCCCCGGCGGCTCGTCCGGGCGATTGAAGGGAGCCGGGGGCGGCTCAAGATGAAGCGTGAGTTCACGATCGAAGCGGTTGTGGAACGGGGGGAGTGGGCGCGGGTCCGCGGCTCCCTGCTGCGCCTCCTCGAGAGCCTCGACCGGTCATGATCCGGGGGCTCGCAGCGACCGGACTGCTGGCCCTCGCGCTCGGCGGCTGCGCGGCGGCGGCGTCGATGCCAGGCGTCGGCGGGACGAAGGACGGACCCACGCCGAAGCCGGCCCCCGCCACGCCAGGCCGGGGAGAGCCGCCGAAGGAGGAGCGGTCGCCGGAGCCGCGGGCTACCGCGAAGGCCACGGACGAGGATGTGGCCGACCGCGTCGTCGCCGTCGTGAACAACGACGCGATTACGCTGGGCGAGCTCCAGGAGGCCATCAACGATTACCGGTCCCAGACGCGCCAGGAGACGCCGGTGTCGAACGAGTTCGTCCAGCAGTTTCTCACCAAGATGATCGAGAAACGGCTCCAGGTCCAGGAGGCAGAGCGCGAGAAGATCACGGTGGATGAGGCCGAGGTCGAGGAGGAGCTGGCGGAGCGGATCAAAAAGCTGGGCGCCCCGACTCGCGAGGAGTTCGAGCGGGTCCTCAAGGCCCAGGGCGTCACCATCGACACGATCAAGAAGCGGTTCCGTGACGAGATGCGCGTGGCGCGCGTGATTAACCGGAAGGTGCGGCTCCGGATCTCCGTGACCGAGGCCGAGATCAATAAATACCTCGACGCCAACCGCCAGAAGCTTGAAACTGGCCTCGCCTACCATGCGCGGCACGTCCTGATCGTGCCGGAGGGCGAGCCCGCCGACGCCGCCTGGGAGGCCGCCCGTATCAAGGCCGAGATGCTCCGTGCCCAGCTGCTCCAGGGGACCGGCTTCGCGGAGCTCGCCCACCGGCACTCGCGCGACGCCAGCGCGAAGGACGGCGGCGACCTCGGCACACTCAAGCGGGGCGAGCTGGCTCAGGACATCGAGGCGCAGATCCTGAGCCTGGAGCCGGGCACGGTCTCCAAACCGTACCGGTCGTCGCTGGGCTACCACATCTTCCGCCTCGAGTCGAAGGAGACCCTCGAAGGGGAGGCGCTGACCCGGGCCAAGGCGCAAATCCGCGAGATCCTGTTCCGGGAGAAGTACGATGCGCGTCTGGAGGCCTGGCTCAAGGAGATCAGGCAGCGGGCGGTCATCGAGGTACGGCTGTGAAAAACCGTTGACAACCCCCGGCATGGATGGGAAGATACCGCCGGGCGTTATCGCTCCAACCCCGCAAGAAATCTGCTGTTGTATCATAACCAACTCACTAGCCCGCGGCCTCTAGAAGCCGCGCCCGGAGCCCGTTGATGAGTGCCCGCCGAGAGCGAGGTCAAGGAAACCCGGCGCAGACCCCTGAAACGAACGGTCTGAACCTCTCCGAGCTGAAGGAAAAGACGATCGGGGACCTGAACCAGATCGCCCGTGACCTGAACGTCCAGAACATCGGTGGCCTGCGCAAGCAGGAGCTGATATTCAAGATCCTCCAGTCGCAGGCGGAGAAGGACGGGCTCATCTACGCCGAGGGCGTCCTCGAGGTCCTCCCCGACGGCTTCGGCTTCCTTCGGGCGCCGGACTACAACTACTTGCCGGGGCCCGACGATATCTACGTCTCTCCATCTCAGATACGGCGATTCGACCTGCGTACCGGCGATACCATCTCGGGCCAGGTCCGACCGCCGAAGGACACGGAGCGGTACTTCGCGCTCCTGAAGGTCGAGGCGATCAACTTCGAGACGCCCGACCAGGCGCGCGAGAAGATCTTCTTCGACAACCTCACGCCGCTCTATCCGATGGAGCGGCTTCGTCTCGAGTACGATGCCGAGAACCTCACGACCCGAGTGATGGATCTGCTCTGTCCGATCGGCAAAGGGCAGCGCGGGATGATCGTGGCGGCGCCGCGCACGGGCAAGACGATGATGCTGCAGTCCATCGCCCACGCGATCGCGACGAACCACCCCGAGGTCTACCTGATCGTGCTGCTGATCGACGAGCGGCCCGAGGAGGTCACCGACATGCAGCGGTCGGTGAAGGGTGAGGTCATCTCCTCCACGTTCGACGAGCCGCCACAGCGGCATATCCAGGTGGCCGACATGGTCATCGAGAAGGCCAAGCGGCTCGTCGAGCACAAGCGCGACGTCGTGATCCTGCTCGATTCGCTCACACGCTTTGCCCGCGCTCACAACGCCGTCATCCCGTCGTCGGGCAAGGTCCTCTCGGGCGGCCTCGACGCCAACGCGCTGCAGCGACCCCGGCGGTTCTTCGCCACAGCCCGCAACATCGAGGAGGGCGGCTCGCTGACCATCATGGCCACCGCCATCGTCGACACGGGCAGCCGGATGGACGACGTGATCTTCGAGGAGTTCAAGGGCACGGGCAACATGGAGGTCCACCTGGACCGCCGCCTGATGGACAAGCGCATTTTCCCGACCATCAACATCGAGCAATCAGGCACCCGGAAGGAAGAGCTCCTCCTCGAGAAGGACGAGCTGCAAAAGGTCTGGCTCCTTCGGAAAGCCCTCTCCCAGCTCAACCCCGTGGAAGCCATGGAGCTTCTCCTCGACAAGCTCAAGCTCACCAAGACGAACAAGGAGTTCCTGGCCTCCATGCACAGCTTGGGGTAGGGCGACCCCGCTCGAAGTCCCCGGGATTTTTGCGCTTTCCCGTCCGGGCTGGTATCCTTGTTTCCTCTCAGGAGGTGGCGATCGTGAAGGTGGGTATTCATCCGGAGTACATGGAGACGACGATCACGTGCGCGTGCGGCGAGGTCGTTCGCACCCGCTCGACCCGGCCCGACATCCGGGTGGAGATCTGCTCGAAGTGCCACCCCTTCTACACCGGCAAGCAGAAGCTCGTGGACACGGCCGGGCGCGTCGAGCGCTTCCAGCGGAAGTACAAGCGGCAGCGCGTGTCGTCGTAGCGAACGCTCCGCGACCGGCTGGGGTGGGCTCCAGCCGGGGTTCTGTTGCGGGAGGCGCTGAGCCCGATGCTGTTTGACAAGCTCCGTCAGATCGAAGAGCGATCGAACGAGATCGCCCGTGCGCTGTCCGATCCCGCCATCCTCGCGCAGCCCGTCGAGTACGCGCGCCTCCGCAAAGAGCACGCCGAGACGGTCGACATCGTCGACCGGTTCACGGAATATCGTGAAGTGCTCAGGCGGCTCGGCGAGGCGCGCCACCTTCTCTCGGAGGGCGGCGACCGCGAGCTCATGGAGCTCGCGCAGGCCGAGGTGAACGATCTCACGGCCCGCCAGACGGCGCTCGAGGACGAGCTGAAGCGCCTGCTCCTCCCGCGCGATCCTAACGACGCGAAGAACGTCTTCGTCGAGATCCGCGCTGGCGCGGGCGGCGAGGAGGCCGCGCTGTTCGCCGCGGACCTCGTGCGCATGTACACGAAGTACGCGGAGCGCCAGCGCTGGAAAATCGAGGTCATGGACGCCAGCACGACCGGTACGGGGGGCGTCAAGGACGCGATCCTCTTCATCCAAGGTCGCGGGGCGTGGAGCCGCCTCAAGTTCGAGCGCGGCGTCCACCGCGTCCAGCGGGTCCCGGTCACGGAGGGGAGCGGGCGGATCCATACCTCGACCGTCACCGTCGCCGTGCTGCCCGAGGCGGAGGACGTCGACGTCAAGATCGACGAGAAGGACCTCAAGGTCGACGTGTACCGCTCCTCAGGGCCGGGCGGCCAGGGCGTGAACACGACCGACTCCGCCGTGCGCGTCACGCACCTGCCGACGGGGCTCGTCGTCACGTGCCAGGACGAACGCTAGCAGCTGAAGACCCGGGCGAAGGCGATGCGCGTGCACAAGGCCCGGCTCCTCGAGCGCGCGCAGCAGGAGCAGCAGGCGGCGATTGCCGCCGACCGGCGGAGTCAGGTGGGGACGGGCGAGCGGAGCGAACGGATCCGCACCTACAACTTCCCCCAGACGCGCGTCACCGACCACCGGATCGGCCTGACGCTCCACCGCCTTCCCGCCGTCCTTGAGGGCGACCTCGACGAGCTGATCGACGCGCTCACCGCAGCGGAGCAGGCGGAGCGGCTCACGCGGGTGGCGAGCTGATGCGCGCGGCCCCCGGGACGTCCACGCGCCGCGCCGAGCTCGCGGCCGCGGTCGATCGGCTCTCCGCTGCCGGGGTCCCGACCGCGCGGGTCGACGCCGAGTGGCTGCTCGCCGCCGTGCTCGGGGTCGGGCGTGTCGAGATCCAGCTCGACATCGATCGCGCGCTTCCCGCGGCGGTCGCCGCGCGCTACGAGGCGGCGGTCGGGCGGCGTGCGCGCCGTGAGCCTCTGCAGCAGATCGTCGGCTGGGAGGCGTTCCGCGGGCTGCGGGTCCGCTTGACGGCGGACGTCCTCGTCCCGCGGCCCGAGACCGAGACGCTGGTCGAGTGGGCCCTCGGGCTCTTGCCTCCACCGCGCCACGGTGTCCGACTACGCGCTCTGGACCTGGGCACGGGCTCTGGTGCGATCGCGTGTGCGCTCGCCGCGGAGCGACGCGACGTCGACGTGGTCGCGATCGACGTGTCGCGGGCCGCGGCGGCCGTCGCGCGAGAGAACGCGCGACAGCTCGGTCTCGCGGAGCGCGTCACGGTCGTCGTGGGCGACCTCTCCGACCCGCTGGGCCGAGGGTGCGCCGACCTGCTCGTGAGCAATCCGCCGTACCTGCCGAGCGCCATCCTCTCCGGCCTCGAGCCGGAGGTTGGCGCTCACGAACCCCGCCTGGCGCTGGACGGCGGCGGCGACGGGCTGAGGGTCATCCGGCGGATCGCCACCTCCGCGCGCGAGGTGCTCCGTCCGTCCGCGCCGCTGCTCTTGGAAACCGCAGGCGGCAGCCAAGCCGGCGACGTCGCCGGGCTCTTGTGTGCAGCCGGGTTCACGGGTGTGGCCGTCCGCGCCGACCTCGCGGGCGTGGACCGGTTCGTCGCCGGGAGGGCGTGATGCCGGCGCGGCTCGAGATCGAGGGCGGCGTCCCGCTCCGGGGGACGGTGAAGGTGAGCGCGGCCAAGAACGCCGCGCTGCCGGCGATGGCCGCCGCGCTCCTGACAGCGGAGCCCCTGACGCTCGCGAACGCGCCTGACCTCGCCGACGTGCGTACCATGACGAGGCTCCTCGAGACCCTCGGCGCGACGGTGTCCCGCCACACGGGGGGGCTCGGTGTGCAGGTCGCGCACGTGTCGAGCGACCTGGCGCCGTACGAGCTCGTCTCGACCATGCGGGCCTCGGTCCTCGTCCTCGGTCCCCTCGTCGCCCGCCATGGCACGGCGCGCGTCGCCCTACCGGGCGGGTGCGCCATCGGCGTGCGTCCGATCGATCAGCACCTCAAGGGGCTCGGGAAGCTCGGCGCCGAGATCGCGATCGAGAACGGCTACGTCATCGCGCGGGCGAGCCGGCTCAAGGCGGCGCGAATCACGACCGATCTGGTGACGGTCACCGGGACCGAGAACCTCATGATGGCGGCGGCGCTGGCCGAGGGCACGACCGTCATCGAAAACGCGGCGCGCGAGCCCGAGGTCGTCGACCTGGCGACGCTGCTCACCGCCATGGGCGCGCGGATCCAGGGCGCCGGCACGGCGCGCATCGAGATCGAGGGCGTCGCCGAGCTCCGTGGGGCCGTGCATCGCGTCGTCCCGGACCGCGTCGAGGCGGGAACCCTCATCGTGGCGGCCGCCATCACGCGGGGCGACGTCACCGTCACGGACCTCGTGCCCGACCACATCTCCTCGGTGCTCGCCAAGCTCGACGAGATCGGCGTGGTCCTCGAGACGGGGCCGACGTGGGTCCGCGCGCGGAGCCCCGAGCGGCCCCGCCCGGCCGACGTGACGACGAGCCCGTTTCCGGGCTTTCCGACGGACATGCAGGCGCAGGTCATGACGCTGCTCGGCCTGGCCGACGGCCAATCGCGCGTCACGGAGACCATCTTCGAGAACCGGTTCATGCACGTCGCCGAGCTGGCGCGGATGGGCGCCCGGATCGAGACCGACGGCGCGATCGCGGTCATCCGCGGCGTGCCGTGCTACCAGGGCGCACCGGTCATGGCCTCGGACCTGCGCGCCTCCGCGGCGCTCGTGCTCGCCGGGTTGGCCGCGCACGGAACGACCGTCGTCTCGCGCGTCTATCATCTCGATCGCGGCTACGAGCGGCTCGAGGCCAAGCTCGGGGGGCTGGGCGCCCGGATCGAGCGCCGCGCGTGAAGGACGTGCTGACGCTCGCGCTCCCCAAGGGACGGTTGCTGGACCCTGCGCTCGCGCTCCTGCGCGACCTCGGCGTGGAGGGGATCGACGGGGACTCGCGCCGGCTGATCTTCACCGACCCGAAGCGGGAGCTGCGCGTGCTGTTCCTGAAGCCCGCCGACGTCCCGGCGTATGTCCTCTACGGCGCCGCCGACCTCGGGATCGTCGGCAAGGACATCCTCCTCGAGCAGGAGCCGGACGTGTACGAGCCGCTCGACCTGGGGTTCGGCTTCTGCCGCCTCGTCGTCGCCGAGCCGCGCGAGCTCAGGGAGCGCGACGACCCGACGAAGTGGTCGTGGGTGCGTGTGGCCACCAAGTACCCGCGGCTCACGGAAGCCTACTTCTCGAACCGCGGCATCCAGGTCGAGATCGTGAGGCTCGACGGGTCCATCGAGCTGGCGCCGCTGGTCGGGCTCGCCGAGCGGATCGTGGATCTGGTCCAGTCGGGGGAGACGCTGCGCGCGAACGGGCTCGTGGAGGTCGCGGAGATCGCGCGCTCCACGGCCCGGATCCTCGTGAACCGCGCGTCGATGAAGACCGAGCACGCGCGAGTGACCGGGCTGATCGAGGAGATGCGCGCCGCGCGGGGCCGCCAGGCACCCGTCTCGAGCCACTCACCGGGCGCGCGGACATCGGTCGAATGAAAGCGCCATGACGGCGATTGGTGTCGCCCGCGACTTGATCATAGGCTCGCCTCGGCCGGCGGGGCCCCGATCACAGACTCGCCTCGCCTTGCGGCTGCGGCTCGCACTGCGGCCCCGCGACGGCCTGCGGCTCGCACTGCCATGATCCGCGTGCTCGACGCACGGCAGCTGTGCGTCGAAGCCGTCGTCGCGGCGCTCGCGCGCCCGCCGGCAACCACTCCGTCCGAGATTCTCCGTGCCGTCGACGCGATTCTGACCGACGTGCGCACCCGCGGC
>Ga0137387_10001891_pt1 | contig 10532 bp, 8 predicted proteins | sample SagtaG_3_FD_104909 | JGI IMG/M metagenome (GOLD analysis project Ga0137387, IMG submission 104909) | Vadose zone soil microbial communities from Angelo Coast Range Reserve, California, USA - Sage2_R_115_16 metaG | ecosystem: Environmental > Terrestrial > Soil > Vadose zone > Saprolite | place...
ACATTCTAAGCCGTTGAATTGACTTGAGTTCCCTGTGCTACCCTCTCGTTAACTGCGCTACAATTCGCGGTACCGGCAACATGACATCACGAAAAGCGTTCTTGCGACCCAACAAGAGGCAGTCGCTTAGTTGTGCGGCTGAGACATGCGGCTATCCGGAAAGAGGAGATCAAAAACAAGCTCGGCAGCGAACCCGTGCTCGCGAATACAGATGTGATTGTGGCTGTCGATGACGAGTGCATGGTTTTGACCGGAACCGCCTGTAGTTGACCAGGCACAGGAAAAGATATAGTATAGCTAGATAATCTAGCTATCGAGGTTTCAATGGAATGGCGACTCGCAGATGCCAAAAACCGCTTCAGTGAACTCGTGACCCGCGCTCTGGCCGAAGGGCCGCAACGGGTCCGCCGTCACGATGACGCCGTTGTGGTCGTGGCGGAACGCGACTACGAGAAGCTCACGGGCAAGCGGCCCGGATTTAAGGAATTTCTTATGGGCGAAGGGCCAAGTTTCGAAGGACTAGATATTGCTCGCGATGACGCGTCAATGCGAGACGTAAAATTGTGAGAGTTCTTCTCGATACGTGCGTGCTCTCCGAATTGCGCCACCCCAAGGGGCATCCTAGCGTCCGCCGTGTGGTGGAAGCTCTCGAAAACGACAGTTTGTTTGTCAGTGTCGTATCCATCGGAGAAATCGCCAAAGGAATTGCTCTTCTCAAGGAAAGCAAGAACAAACGTGAACTCCAGGCATGGTTGCAGGCCCTCGAACGCTATTACGCCGACCGAGTCCTTCCCGTCGATCTCGAAACCAGCCACACCTGGGGAGAACTCACAGCCGCCGCGCAGAGAGCTGGTAAGATCGTTCCCGCAAGCGACGGTCTCATTGCTGCTACGGCGCGACGCCACGGCTTGCACGTCATGACCCGGAACACCGAACACTTCGCGCCTACGGGTGTGTTGCTGCTCAATCCTTGGTCAGACCACAAACCATAGGTACGAAGCTCTTTGAACTCGGCAAGACTCGCTCATTAGAAAACCTCTTGTAAATTGCCTACATAGTGTCTCCGATGAAAACTCGCGACCCATTGCCTCACGAGCCATGCACAATTAGCGTTGTGTGGTGCAGAGACTCTTTTCGCTGTTTCCTGCCGAGGCGGCGGGCTACGGCCTTGATCCTGCGGGTATGTTGCTTCGTAACCTGAAGTCCGCTGCCCATCCCTCGTGGGAAATCGCCGCGCTGTTCATCGTCGTTGCTCTGCTCAGCTTTGGCGTGCTTACCCCGCCGAGTTGCATCGCGTCGGGTGTTGTTCAAACCGCAATATTGTTCGGTTCGGATCATCGAAGCCAGACGTTTCGTTATCGTCGAGGTAATTTCCGTCTCGCCTTCGCACTTGCATTGTTGGACAAGTCTAGACAAGTTTTCGAACTAGCAAAGCTACGGTAGTCTTCGTGTAAGTCTATCGGAGAACGGGTTTTACGATTCTCGAGTTCGAATGATTCGAACCATCGACCTCTTGGTATCGCACAAAGCGGTCTTCCGATCTTTCACGTGTCCTAAGTTATTGGTTTCAAAAGAAGTGGTCGGGGCGAAAGGATTTGAACCTTCGACCTCGTGGTCCCGAACCAGGGACAAAAATGACCTAAGTCGCTGTGCTGGCGTCAGTTATGGTTTTTTGGGCCGCTCTCTGTTAGACAAGTTTGGACAAGTCGGATTTCCAGCATTCATTGAAATATAGGTAGGCTCTCGAGGTAGTAGGCCAAGAAAATCGGGAAGTACGTGTTTTGACGAGTGCCCGATTGGAACGTCTTAGCTCATGCTGTCCAAAATGGATCCCGCCTTCTCACCATGGATCATCACCTCCATCGTGCAGCCTTTCCTCGCCTTGCGACTGCGACCGTCTCATTGGCTAACGCTTATGAAGGCTCAGCGCCTGACGCGATTGAATACGTCATCGAAGAATTTCGAGTATGGATCTAACGCGATCAGCTATTCGTTTTCAACGAATCATCGCGTATCTTTATGAAGATCACCGCTAGCTACCGCCCGCCAACAAGCAGAAGATGCTGCGGAAGGATATGACTCGAGAGGGGTCGGGGCAAAACGTCCGGCAACTTGCTGGCATACCGAACTTATTTCCAACAAGCGGGCGAACGATCCAAATCGGAGATCCCGGGATGATTGTTCACGTCGGCCGCCTGCTACGCAACCCCACCTTTCTTCTAACCGCGATAGCCTTGCTGACCGCTGTGATGGTGCAGTCCGGGGAGCTGGGCTCGAGCGATACGACTCACCGTTTGCGGGCCACTCACTCCTTTTGGACATCCGAGCCGCCGGTTTTTCCCGAGGAGTATCCGGACTTCGGTATCCACGGCCGGGGTGGCAAGCTCTACGGATGGTACGGCATCGGCCAACCGCTCCTGATGCTGCCGTCCGACGTGCTGGGGACGTACCTCGACAATCTGCCCATCTTCGCGGAATATCAGGGGACGGATCCCACAGTACGCGATATTGTCGTGAGCTACAGCACGAACATCCTGGTCTGCGTGCTGACTTGCCTGGTCTGCTTCCGGTTTCTCGGGTTACTGGACTTCACGGTGAATCAGAGAATTGCGGGCGCGCTCGCTTTGTTATTCGGCACCACGTTTCTGCATTACACGCAGAACATGATGGAGAACAACTACATCGGTCTGCTTACCCTGAGTGGTCTGACCTTTCAGTACGACTGGCTTCGCAGCGGGAAGCGTTGGGCGCTGTTGGTCGGCTCTACGGCGCTGGGGGCGAACCTGCTCACGCGCCTGACCACGGGGATGGACCTGCTTGCGGTCTGCCTGTTCCTGCTTTTGACCGCATGGCTCACGAACGCGCGCGACTGGGAATTGCGATCGCGCGCCGCTCGTTACGCGCGGATTGCGTTGCCGATTTACGGCGTGTTTGTGCTGATCGACCGCGCGTATCAGTATGTTCGCTTTGGGTCGTTTTACACCACCTACCTGCAGCTCTTTGGCCAGGAATGGAAGCGGCTCGATCCTTTCCTGCCGGCGGCATTTCCGTTTGAAACTCCGTTTCGCGTGGGATTTTTCGGCGCTTGGTTCGCGCCGGAGAAATCGGTTTTCCTGTTCGATCCTCTTCTGGTGCTTGTCGGCATCGTAGCCGCGTTCGCGTGGAAGAGCTTTCGCCCGGAGGTCAAAGCGTATTTGGCGGCGTTCGGCGCGCTGCTGTTTGCCTACGTCAGCTTTTACGCGAAATTCGCGTATTGGAGCGGTGACACGGCGTGGGGCGATCGCTACGTGGCCACCACCGCGCAGTTGGTAGCGCTGATGGCCGTCCCGCTGCTGCTGCGGCATCGCGCGGAGCTTGGCAAGGTCGTGTGGCGAGCGGGGCTGGCGATCATGCTCATCAGTGTGGTCATCCAACTTTGTTCGGTTGCGTTTTGGTACCCGTTGGAGAGATATCAGATGGAGACGCTCAGCCCGCCAACCTTGGTGGTGTGGCTGCGCTTGAAGAACGTCGTGGCCTTCACGTTGGGCAAGATGAGCGCCTGGGGCCTTACGAATAAGACCATGCGTAGGGACGCTTGGGATTACATACACATCACGACGTGGAACTTCCTGCCATTCCTGTTGAAGAGAGTCGGAAAGGCGCCCGCCTGGGTCGTGCAACTCTTGACGGTGCTTTGGTTGGTCGTACTGGCAGGGCTTATCGCTCTGCTCGGGGTTGCCAGCCGGTTGGCCGTGAAGAAGCAATTCGATTTTGCCGGCGGATCATCGCTCTAACACATTGCGCACTGGCTCGGACCAGCGGTCGCCGACGCGGCAACCATTCCAGCCTTCGCCTTCCAACCCGCTAGCGAACTTCAGTTGCAGGATATGGAAAACGCGACCTCACGGTAGCGGTCAACCGAGAATATCGCTTCGGAAGGCGCTAACGTCCGAATAATGGGTGGAGCACGGCGAAGAGTCCTGACCGCACGGTCAGTTAACACGAATGACTTTTCTCTAAGTGCGCTCAGCGTGAGGCTCCGCCGCCGGTCCGAAGCATGAAGAAGTTGCTTAACACCTTTGGACCGATGCCATTAATAGGCAGTAAAAGCTGTCTCAACTCAGTGGTCCCACCTTTCCGCAGAGCTCGTTCGCATTCTTCGATTCCAGCGGATTTTAGGAATTCTCCGAGCGATGCTAGGCGACGCGCAAGAAGGTTTGTCATGAAGGCACCTCGATCGCACTTGCCGCGTTTAAGTCGAGTCTCAATTTCTTCGGGAGACAAACGCACCAGATTCTCCGGTAGAAATAGCCCTTCGCCACGCAGTCCCTCAACGGCTAGATAGGTTTTCTCAAGTGAGTATTGATTCACCGCAAGAATGGCTAGCTAGAACGAGGTCTTCCCAAGGATTGTCTGAATGGGACGCGAGTTGGCAGGCTTTCACACATTTCGCCGTTTCCGTGAATCTATCCCGCAGATGAGAGAGGCACGGACCTTGCTTATCGATTTTTGGATGGGGCATGCGAACCGGATATGTCGGGGCGTTACGGCAAGCAGTTGCTCGATAACGTCCAATGGCGGCGAGATTGTGCGGCCAAGGTAGGTCTTGGCTTCACGCTTCTGACTGAGGAAGAACAGCCGTTAGTGGGCAAGTCGGGACAAGTTTCAAATAATGACAGGCAAGAGGAAGTTGCAGCGTAAGTCTATATGAAAATCTTCCGAAGCGCTTCCGACCGTCGCGGCTGACCAGCTACAGAAGCTCGGTCGTGACCTCGCCGTTGCGCGCAAGCGCCGACATCTGTCATTACGGGAAATGGCTGATCGTATGATGGTCAACCTAAAAACGGTCCAGCGCATGGAAAAGGGTGACCCCGCTGTCGGAATCGGAATCTTGGCGGCCGCGCTCTGGATTCTCGGTATGCACCGGCGCTTGGGCGACTTGGTGTCGCCCGAGACCGATGCGACCGGCCTACAGGAAGAAATTAGGAGTTTGCCGAGAGATTTTCGCAAAACGAAAAATCGCACTGACAAGTACGATTTCTGAGTGACCCATGCCCGAAGCATACGTATACATCTACCTTCCCCTATTTCGTACTCATTCACTGCCTTGACGAGCAAAGCGCAGCAGCGCGAGGGCTCCGAGGCCGAGGGCTCCACAAACAACAAATCCGACCTTCAATCCGAAGAATTGCGATACGAATCCAATCGCTAAGGGACCGAGCATGTCTCCAAGTTCCTTAAATGACCCGGCTACGCCTAGAGTGGCGGCAATCCGGCCTTCTTTGGCAAGATTACTGACCGCCGTATCGGTGTTCGTCCAAACGGTTCCGACACCTACTCCGCCCAGGATTGCTGCCGAGAGAAGAAGCGCTCCGGTGGTAAAAGGCACTAGCGTGATGGCAGTGGCTGAGACTCCGAGTCCGGCAAAGGTCACTTGAGTCGGACCAAAACGATCGGCGAGCAGCCCCGCTACGGGCTGGATTAACAGATAAGAAGTCGTGCTCGCAGCCACTATGAAGCCGTTCTTCAGTTGGTCGTAACCGAGCGAGTTCACATACACGGGTAGGAATCCGAACAAGATTCCAACCATAAACATGTTGACCACGATTACCACCCACCATCGAAGCAGATTGCGTTCTCGAAATGCCGCGCCGAAGACCTTCCACGAGAAGTCGTCGTCATCTTCGAGTCGCCTTTTGGTCGCGGTGGACGGAAGAAGAAGGGATAAGAGAAACGCCAATGCCCCGGCCGCGGACGATGCCAGGAAGATCGCCGCGAAGCTCGATTTCCATACGATGATGCCGCCAATGATCGGGCCCAGTACATATCCAGCACCTTTTAGAGAGTTGTAGATTCCGAATGCCTTTCCGCGGTCTTCCACAAAATATTCGGCTACCAGAGCCGCCGATGTAATGGAAAGAGCAGCCGCACCCAGTCCCTGAAGGAACCGGACCAGGATGAGCAACCGTGGAGTCACGAAGAGGTAGGAGAGGGACGCCAGCGAACAGAAGGCAATCCCGACGAGCATAGTTGTCTTGATTCCCCTTCGATCCGCGATCCATCCAAATACTGGTTTGGCAAAAATCTCCGCGAAATCGTAGACGGCAATGAGGAGGCCGATGGCCATCAGGCCGACGCCAACTTGTTTCGCGTAGACGGGCAAGTTGACGGCCACCACATGCGCACCGAAGGAGGTGACGAACGCGACAAAGCCGAGAACAGCAACGACAAAACTTCTCTTCAGAGTCAGCACTCTAAATATCCTTCACGACATTCTTACGACGCGACTGGCCGCTCATGTATAACTTCATAGAGCATGGAATTTCGCCAAAGTATTCGGCGGAGAACTGAAGGATCGGTCGCCCTCCGTTTCAACCTGCCTGCGACAACTGATAGCGCACCTGCTTGGCAGGCAGGCGTCCTACCACAACCTACCGCCTGTGGATCAGTGTCGAGCGAGTCTTGACTGCAAGACAATGAATTCAAACCAAAACCGTCACCCTTCTTGCTGCGCATTTGGAAAAGAGCGCATGGTTTTTCGACCAGGCGCTCTTCTGTTTTGATCTTTGCAAGTCGCTAAAACGGAGTATTATTCTGCTGCGGCTACGAAACCGTGGTCCCGAAATGGCATAAAAACAATAAAAGGCTTGTCTGGCGTCGCTTAGGGACCATGAAGGCCGGGTTTCACCTCTCAGTTCTACGCAAATCTTCGCGAGGTGGAACTCTTTCCACTTTTTTAAATTCTCATATAACATCTATTTTACACATTCTTTGTGTGTATTGTTGGTGTTATTTGAGAATTCTTTATCACTAAATTCTTATCTGCGGCTAGAATAACACACTAATAGTGTGTTATTCTATGCTCCAGTGAGAATGGCGATGAAACCTCCCGTTCCCTTCACCCAGTACGCACAATCGACTCCTCTATTCACGGTCCGGGAAGCCCGCAACCTCTATGGGAAGGGTGAGCGAAGCCGATCGATACTGAACCTGCTGCATCGTCTGAAGACCCAAGGCCGCGTGCGCCTCGTTGCCAACGGCGTCTATGCCGGCGCCCTCTCCGCCGTCCCCCTTAACCGCTACCGTGTCCCTCACGCCCTGCGTGAGGACGCCTTCGTTGCACTCCACTCCGCCCTCGAACTCCACGGCGTCGCCAATCAAGTCTTCCAGACCGTATACTACTTCTCGCTGAGACCACGCAAAGACGTCGTCTTCGACGGCGTAACCTACCACCGCGTCGCTCCTCCCCGAGTTCTAGCAACGCCACCGCATCGCCTCTTTCAGACCGAACTCGGCGCAGACAACGTTCTCGCGACTGCGCGCGAGCGCTCCTTCGTCGACTGCCTGCTCTTTCTCGCCTACAGCGGCGGCGTCGAAGAGATCGACAAATCCCTGACGATGTTTCCTTCGTTCGATTTTGAAGCGGCTCTCGCCTATCTCAAGCTTCTTCGTAGGCCGTGGCTCTATGCGCGCTTGGGATTCTTGCTCGACCGTCACGCCGAGAAACTTTTTTTCCGCGGCAAAATACGCGACCGATTCCTGCGTAAACTTCCGCGCGGTGTCGTCTATCTCGCCGACAAACGACCCGGGAACCGTTGGGTTCCCACCTGGAAACTCATGGTGCCCGAAACTCTTTCTTCCTCCAGCACGGATTCGGTGCGCACATGAAATTCGACGCCGCTCAAATCACGAAACTCGCGCGTGATACGGGATTTCCAGCCAACAATCTCGAAAAAGTCCTGCGCCTACGCGAACTGCTCATCGAACTCCACAAGCATCCCTTCCTCCAGGGAAAGCTCGTTCTTAAGGGCGGCACGGCGCTGAATCTTTTCTATCTCAACCTGGCGCGGCTGTCCGTTGACATCGACTTAAATTACATTGCACACACCGACCGAGAAGCCACGCTTCGTGAGCGCCCGGAAATCATGAGAGCCGTCGAACAGATCGCCACCGGACTCGGGTACAAGCTGCAAAACGGTGTCGATGAACACGCTTTGCGCGAGTGGTATCTCAACTACCAGAACCACACGGGGAAAACGGACAACATCCAGATCGAGATCAACTTCCTCATGCGTGCCTGCGCGCTACCTCCAAAAGTCCTCGCCGGTGCGGCTCTGACGGGAGCGCCACCCTGTCAGTTTCTTATACTCGAAACCGAGGAACTGTTCGGCGGGAAGATCAATGCCATGATCGACCGTCGCCATCCGCGCGACCTCTACGATCTGTTTCGCTTTACCAAAGCAAACCCGAAACACAATCCAGAGATCCTCCGCAAGCTCGCGGTGCTCTTTGCAAGCACGATGGACCGCGACTTCCGCACGTACGCGATGGACCGCTTTGATGTCATCGATGCAAAAGAGCTCGAACGGCTTCTTTATCCGCTACTCAGGGCCGACGACCGGCCGACCGCCCCCGAAATGCTGAAAGCCGTTTCGCCCCTTCTCGCAACGGTCCTCGACCACAAGCGCGAAGCCGCCATCGTCGGACGCCTCAAGCAGCATCCAGCACTTCTCTGGAAAGCCGACAATGTCGCGCGGTATCTTTCGCGATCAAAGAAGAATTCCTGACACGTCGAATCCCGGGTTGGAATCTAGACTTACCCTAGAACCGCGAACCGCGTCGGAAACCCTATCCTGTACCCAATCGCGCATCGAAAACGGATGCGATAAATCCGGAGTTCTTTCCAACACGATCAATCAAAAGGAGAAACGATCGCTCTCTGAGTGGAGATAAAACAAAGAGCAAATGGTTTTGTACTAGGAGCCTGTCCGAGATTTAGCATTTAATGGCGTCGGGTTGGGCATTTTTGATCCGTGTGGTTGGCTGAACCGCGATGGGGAGTTACATCGTCTTCCGTGAGTTACTTTGTGTTCTCAAATCCCTTCCGTGAACTGCTTTTCCGGAAATTGCTGCGCTATCCGCTACAGATAATCTTGTGAAACTTCAGTATGTTGTGAGTCATACACAGCAGTGCCCATTCGCCTCGTACTTTCTCCAGTCCGCGTAAGAGAAACTGTCGGAATCCGCGCGCCTGTTTGATCTGCCCGAATACCGGTTCAACGATGAATTTCCGTGTCGAATAGACCGCTGCCCCAGCTTGGGTTTGTAGCTTCCGTTCCATCCGCTCGACTCGGCTAGCTCCCTTCGGTAACGGCCCTGGTTTGCAAGGTTCGCGCCGTTCGTTGTGCTTCTGCTTTCCCGTCGCTACGAATCCTTCGATCTTTCTCTTCTTCAGGTACTTCAGATTCTCATCCGAGCAATACCCACTGTCCGCCAGAACTCCTTCTGGTGTTTGCCCCGACTGTTCTTCGATCGTCTCCACCAGCGGCACCATCTGCTGTTTATCGTTCGCGGCTTGCGTGACCCGCTGCCCTACGATCAGCTGAAAGAGGGGTTCGACGGCGATCTGCGTGTTGTAGCCCTGCACAAATCCATCCGACCCTTTCAGGATGCGGGACTCCGGATCCGTAAAGCTGTATTGCGCCTTCGGTGCGGGCTGCGCTTTCTTGGGGTCCTCCCCCTCGCTCCTGGCTTGCTCTCGGGCTCGCTCTTCCAGCGCGCGTTTGGCTTCCCGAATTCGCGCGATCCGCGTTTCTCGTCGCTGCAACTCTTCCGGCAACTCGTCTCCCCGGCGATCCCGACCGTAACGCTGGTCCTCTTCTTTATCCGCTGCCTCTGCTTGCCCCAGCAACTTGCGCACTTCCTCCCGCAGCCGCTTCTCCGTCTCGTCCATCCTTCCGTAGCTCATGGCTTTGTGCTTGCTCGCGTTGGCCTTGAACTTACTCCCATCCAGCGCCACCCGCCCCAGCTTCATCGTTCCCGTCTCCAGCGTCAGCCGTAACATCTGCTGGAACAGTTCTTCCAGCGCCTTTAGGTGTAGCTTCCGAAAATCCGAGATGGTCCGGAAATCTGGTTGATTCCCGGCCGCCAACACGCGAAAAGCAACGTCTTCCACCAATCGCTTCTGGATCTTGCGCGACGAAAATACTCCCACGCAATATCCGTAGAGCAAAATCTTGGTCATCATGCGTGGATGATACGGCGGTTGCCCCCGATCATCCTCTTCATACACCGACTCGATCGCCGAAAGGTTCAACTGATCCACCACGTCGGACACCAAATAAACCAAGTGGTCATCCGGCAACCATTCGCGGAGGCTCGGAGGCAAAAGTAAATCTTGTTCGGGAAGGTAGGATCGGTATGTTTTCGCCATGGTTCCGAATAATTCGCACACCCTCGCACTCTTTTTCAAGCGAATTCAGCAGAACCTGAAGATGAATTCTCGGACAGGCTCCTAGAATCCGGATCCCGGTCGTGAGCGCAAACCCCTGTTTACACCAGTCATTGAATACAAGGGAAATCGGGGGTACATTCTTGCAGCATTGAAGGAACCTCAGCGATGCGACTTTTCCTTGCCGCAGTAATGGTTGTCGCCACATTCGCCTTCGTTGTCCTGCTAATCTCGCGATTATTTCCTTATGGAGCCGGTTGGGCTGGCGTCTGCCTCGCGATCACCTGCTTGTACGCAAGCGCATTTGCCGCGTGGGCGTTAA
>Ga0137387_10001909_pt1 | contig 10500 bp, 9 predicted proteins | sample SagtaG_3_FD_104909 | JGI IMG/M metagenome (GOLD analysis project Ga0137387, IMG submission 104909) | Vadose zone soil microbial communities from Angelo Coast Range Reserve, California, USA - Sage2_R_115_16 metaG | ecosystem: Environmental > Terrestrial > Soil > Vadose zone > Saprolite | place...
CCCAGGCGCTCGAGCTGGGGCTCGATCGTGTTGTAGGCGAGGTCGTATAGCTGCTTCTCGTCGAGCCCGCCGCCCGACGCGGTGACGAGGCATACCGGGATGTTCGAGAGGTCGAACCGAAGGACGAAGGGTTGCTTGATCCCCGAGGGGAGCGAGCTGAGGATCTGCTGGATCCGCTGGATGACCTCCGTCTGGCCGTTGTTGACGTCGGCGCCCCAGTTCATCCACAGGCGCACCGTCGAGAGGCCCTGCCGCGACTTGGACTCGACGAACTTGACGTCGCTGACGGCGCTCACCGCCTTCTCGATGGGGTAGGTGACAGTCTTCTCGATGTCGAGGACCCCGGCGCCCGTGTAGACGGTCCCGATGTTGATGATCGGGAGATTGATGTTCGGGAAGAGATCGATCGGGAGCCGCCCGAGGGCCACGAAGCCGAGGATGGCCACGGCCAGCGCCGCCATCAGGACCGCGATCGAGTTGCGCAGCGCGAGCAGCGTCATCCACATGCTACTTCTTCGCCTCCGCGTGGACCCTCTGACCCTCGCGCACCAGCTCCTTACCCTCGACGATGACGAGCTCGTCCCCGGCGAGCCCCTTGGTGACCTCCACGAGCGTGCCCTCGCCGACACCCGTGGCGATCGTCCGCTTGCCGACGACGCCGTTGTGCACGACGAACACGACCGGCGCGTCGCCCTCGTTCGAGACCGCCTCGCCCGCGATCAGGATCGCGCCGGGATGGCGGTCGATCACGAGCTCGACGCGCGCGTACATGCCGGGCTTGAGGAGCGCGTCGGGGTTAGGGATCATCATCTCGACCCCCAGCGTGCGCGTCCGCGGATCGAGGGCGTGGACGATGCGGGTCGCCCGCGCCTCGAACGTGCGGTCGGGATAGGCGTCCACGAGCACGCGCGCGACCGAGCCGACGTGGACGCGCGAGATGTCGCGCTCCTGGACCTCGACCTGGACCTTCACGGTCGCGATGTCCTGGAGGACGAGGATGCCGACGGCCTGGGTCGAGGTGCCCGCCTGCGGGGAGCTCACGGCGGCGCCGGGATAGAGGTTGCGCGCCGAGATGTACCCGGAGAACGGCGCGAGGATGCGGGCGTTGTCGAGGCCGGTCTGGGCGATCTTGAGGAACGCACGGGCGCCGTCCACGTTCGCCCGCGCGAGGACCACCTGGCTCCGCTGGGTCTCGACCTGGCTCACCGAAGCTGCCCGCTGGGCCTCGGCGGCGGCGAGCGATGCCTGGGAGGACTCCGCGTTCGTCCTCGCGTTGTCCCGGTCCATCGCCGCGATCAGCCCGCGGCCGTGGAGGTCTTCGAGCCGCGCGGCGTTCCGTGTGTCGTTGTCCGCGACGCTCTTCGCCTTGACGAGGTTCGCCTCCTGGTTGACGACGTTGGCCTTCGCGGATTCCAGAGTTGACTCGGCGACCTTCAGGTTGGCCTCCGCCGTCGCCACGGCGGCGCGCGCCTGCTCGACGGCGGCGGCGAGCTCGAGCGCCTCCACCTCGACGAGGAGCTGGCCCTCCGTGACGAAGTCGCCGAGGTCGGCGCCGAGGCGCTTGATGTAGCCGCTCACCTTGGAGAAGATCGCGACCTGCTGCTGCGGCAACACGTCGGCGGTGTAGGCGAGCTTGACGTCGAGATCCTTCCGGATCGGCTTGACCACGCCCACCACGATCTCGAGCTGGCGCCGCGGCACGGCGGCGGCCTGCTGCTTCCGGATCCGGTACGCGACGAGGGTCGTGACGAGGACGGCGAGGCCGACGAGAACGACGAAGACCCGGTGCCGGCGGAAGAAGGCCGTCACGGGCCGGGTCGCTCCTCGGGGGGCGGCCTCACACCGGCCGGAAACGTCTGCACGCGCCCGTCGGCGGGGTTGATGGTGCTCAGCGGAGGCACGTAGGACTCGTGGGCGGAGACCCGCCGCTCCCAGTGGCCCGGGACGAGGACGGGGGAGCCGGTGGTCGGAGCGGGGACATAGCGGTCCGGCACCCAGACGCTGTCGGGCCGCACCACCGGGCGTGGCGCGACCGTCGGCACGGGGGCGGTGCTGGCGCCAGTGATCTGGTCCACCGCATGCCCGAGCCCCGTCCCGCCTCCGGATTGCAAGAAGAGGAGGCCGCCCGCGATCAGCGCTCCGGTGCGTCGCATCAAGCGTCCCTCGCCTTCCAGTCCTTGTACCGCTCGCGCAACACCTTCTTGTCGAACTTGCCGACGCTCGTCTTGGGGACCGCGTCGATGATCTGGACCTCGTCCGGCAGCGCCCACTTGGCGACCCGGGGCCGGAGGTGGTCGATGATCTCTGTCGGATCCAGCCGCACCCCGGGCTTCGGCACGACACACGCCAGCGGCCGCTCGACCCATCTGGGGTGCGGCACGGCGATGACGGCCGCCTCGAGGACCTTGGGGTGCGACATGATCATGTTCTCGAGGTCCACGCTCGAGATCCACTCGCCGCCGGACTTGATCAGGTCCTTGGTGCGGTCGGTGATCTGCACGTAGCCTTCGGCGTCGATCGTCGCGACGTCGCCGGTCTTGAACCAGCCGTCCTCGGTGAACCGGGAGGCGGACTCCGGGTTGTCGTAGTAGGCGCCGACGACCCACGGGCCGCGCACCTGGAGCTCGCCCATGCTCGTCCCGTCCCACGGCAGCTCCTGGCCGGCGTCGTCCACGACGCGGATGTCCACGCAGACCGACGGGTAGCCGACGCGCGCGCGGACGTCGTACCGCGCGCCCTCCGGCCAGTCTCGCATGTAGCTCTTGAGCCGCCCGATCGTGCCGAGAGGCGTCATCTCCGTCATGCCCCAGGCGTGGGACATGACCACGCCGAACTGGTTCTTGTAGGCGAGCTGGAGGTGCTTCGGCGCCGCCGAGCCGCCGATCGCGATCGTACGGAGCGAGGAGATGTTCCAGCCCTCCGCCTCGCACAGCTCCTTGACGGCGATCCAGACCGTCGGCACCGCGCCGGTGAAGGTGACCTTCTCGTTCTGGATCAGCTCGCAGATGTCGCGCGGCTGCGGGTTCGGTCCCGCGAAGACGTGGCTCGAGCCCACCATCACGCCCGTGAACGGCAGGCACCAGGCGTTGGCGTGGAACATCGGGACGATGTGCAGGATCGTGTCGTCTTCAGAGATCCCGAACGCGTCGGTCAAGGCCTCGCCGAGGCAGTGCAGGAACATGGCCCGGTGCGTGTAGGCGACGCCCTTCGGGCTCCCCGTGGTGCCCGAGGTGTAGCACATGCCAGCCGCGTCGGTCTCGGCGAGCCGGGGCCAGCCGGTGACCGGCGTGGCGGTGGCCAGGAGCGCCTCGTACTCATCGAGGCCCGGCGGCACCTCCGCGTCGGGGGTGTCCCGCATGATCACGACCCGGCGCACGCTCGGCAGCTTGTCGCGAATCGCCTCCAGCGCGGGCCACACGTTCGCGTCGACGAAGATCACCGAGTCCTCGGCGTGGTTGATGATGTAGGTGAGGTCCTGGGCCGAGAGCCGGAAGTTCAGCGTATGGAGGACGAAGCCGCTGAGCGGCGCAGCCCAGTACACCTCGAGGTGGCGGTGGCTGTTCCACGCGAGGGTCGCGACGCGGTCGCCCTTCTTCAGACCGAAGGAGCGGAGGACGCCGGCGAGGCGGGTCGTCCGCTCGGCGAAGTCCGCGTAGGTGTAGCGGAAGAGGGGCCGGCCGGGGACACGCGTGGCGACCGTCTTCTTCGCCCAGAGCCGGCGGCTCCGCTCGAAGAAGTGCGTCAGCGTGAGCGGGTGGTCCATCATGAGGTTGTCGAGCTGAGGACTCATCGTCATCGGCCTCCTGGATCCCTGGACGTCGCGCAGCGGTCCACGACACGCCCCCGTCCCGGTGGCATTGTAACGCCGGCCGAAGACCGCGAGTTCCGGACCGACGGGAGCGGGAGGTGCCCTGGAAGCACGCCAGGAACACCGCCGCGCGGCCGAAGCGGATCGGGATCATGGTATCGTGAGGCCGCGATGCGCTCACGCTGGAACGACGCCGAGGCCCGAGGGCTCGAGGGCCTCGATCTCCTCGTCTATGCCTCCCGTCTGATCGGCGCCGAGACCTCGCTCGTCGTCTGGGGCGGCGGCAACACCTCGATCAAGACCGTCGAGCGTGACCACCGCGGCCGCGAGGTCCCCGTGCTGCGGGTGAAGGGAAGCGGCTCGGACCTCAAGTCCGTCCAGCGCAAGGACTTCCCGGGCGTGCGCATGGACGACATCCTGGCGTTGCTCGAGCGGGAAGACATGGGCGACCAGGAGATGGTGAGTTACCTCGCCCACGGGCTCTTGGATGCGGGAGGAACCCGGCCCTCGATCGAGACGCTGCTCCACGGCTTCCTGTCGGCTCACGCCGTCATCCACACCCACGCCGACGCGATCGTCTCGCTCACGAACAACGACCAGCACTGCGCCGTCGTCGCCCAGGTCTACGGCAAGGACGTGATCGCGCTCCCGTACCGGCGCCCGGGGTTCCGCATTTCTCGCGACGTCGCCGACGCGCTCCGCCAGCATCCGGACGCGAAAGCGGTCGTGCTCGAGCGTCACGGCACGATCACCTGGGGCGCGGCCCTTCGGGAAGCCTACGACGCGACGATCGCGCTGATCACGCGCGCCGAAGAGGCGACCGCGGAGAAGACGCGCGGACGGCGGGCCTTCGGCGGCCCGCGCGTCCCGGTGCGCGAGCCGGCGGCGCGGCGCGCGGCCGCGCTCGCGGCGGCGCCGCGCCTGCGGGGCGTGCTCAGTCGCACCCGCCGGGTGATCGTCACGTTCGACGATTCGCCCCCGGCGCTCGAGTTCGTCTCGTCGGTGGACGGGTCGCGGCTCTCGCAGATCGGCCCCGCCACCCCCGACCACACGATCTACACGAAGCGGCTGCCGTGCGTCGTGGCGCTCGAGGGTGCCCCGGCCGGCGAGGCGCTCGTCGCGGCGATCGAACGGGCGGTCGAGCGCTTCGCTGCCGAGTACACGCGCTACTTCGACGACAACCGCTTCGAGGGCGCCGTGCTGGCCGACCCGCTCCCGCGCGTCGTCCTGGTGCCCGGGCTCGGCATGTTCGCCGCGGGCCGCGACCGGCGCACCACGGGGATCGTGAGCGACATCTACCACCACACGATCGACGTCATCGGGGGCGCCTCGGCATTCGGCGAGTATGTCTCGCTCTCGGCCAAAGACGCCTTCGACGTGGAGTACTGGCCGCTCGAGCTCTACAAGCTCACCCTGGCGCCCCCTGAGAAGGAGCTGGCACGGCGGATCGCTCTCGTGACCGGGGGTGCCTCTGGCATCGGCAGGGCGGTGGCGAGGCGGCTGGCGGCCGAGGGCGCCCACGTCGTCGTCGCCGACCTCGACGAGGCCGGTGCGCGGAAGGCGGCGGAGGAGATCGCGACCTCGCGAGGCCCGGGCAGCGCACTGGGCCTGCGGATGGACGTCAGCAGTGAGGACTCGGTGAGCGCCGGCCTCGAGGAAACGGTGCTCGCGTACGGCGGGCTCGACATCCTCGTGTCGAACGCGGGCATCGCGCACTCCTGCCCGGTCGAGCGGCTCTCCCTCGCCGACTGGGAGCGATCTTTTGCGGTCAACGCCAGGGGCCACTTCCTCGTCGCGCGGGAGGCCATGCGGATTCTCACCGCGCAGGGCCTGGGCGGCGCCCTCGTCTTCGTCGCGACCAAGAACGTCATGTCCCCGGGCAAGGACTTCGCGGCCTACTCCGCCTCGAAGGCGGCCGAAGCGCAGCTCGCGAAGGTCCTGGCGCTCGAGGGCGCGCCCCACGGGATCCGCTCGAACATCGTCAACCCCGACGCCGTCTTCCAGGACTCGAAGCTCTGGTCCGAGGAGGTCCGGCGCGAGCGCGCGGCCGCCCAGGGGATCCCGGTCACCGAGCTCGAGGATTTCTACCGCAAGCGCAACCTTCTCGGTGTCCGGATCCTCCCCGAGGACGTCGCCGAGGCGGTGCTCTTCCTCGCCTCCGACCGGTCGGCGAAGACGACCGGCTGCACGCTCACGGTGGACGGCGGCGTCAAGGACGCGTTTCCGAGGTGAGGGCATGACGGGATTCGGCGCACAGCTCTCCATGCATCCCCCCGAGGAGCAGCTCGCGCTCGTGCAGCGCGTCGAGCAGCTCGGCTTCGACTCGGTGTGGACCGGGGACCACGTCTCCTTCCACAACCCGCTCTACGAGTCGCTCACGCTCCTCGCCTCCTACGCGCCCATCACGCGGAGGATCAGGCTCGGCACCGCGGTGTACTTGTTGGCGCTCCGCTCGCCGGCAGTCGCCGCGAAGATCACGGCGACGATCGACGTCCTGAGCGGGGGCCGCCTGATCTTCGGCGTGGGGGTGGGCGGCGAGAACCCGAAGGAGTTCGAGCTGTGCGGCGTCCCCCACGCGGAGCGGGGGGCGCGCGTGACCGAGGGGATCGACGTGGTGCGCGCTCTCTGGCGCGAGACACCCGCGACGTTCCACGGCCGGTTCAGCCGGTTCGAGGGCGTCTCGATCGACCCCAAGCCCGTGCAAAAGCTCCCACCGATTTGGGTGGGTGGGCGCTCCGACGCCGCGCTGGTCCGCGCCGGCAGTCAGGGGGACGGCTGGGTGTCCTACGTCGTCCAGCCCGAGCGCTACGCGCGGAGCCTCGAGAAGATCCGTGAGGCGGCCCACGCTGCCGGCCGGTCGCTCACCGGTTTCACCGGCGCGCACCTCGCGTTCATCACGGTGGGGCGCGATTACGAGCGCGCGCGGAAGACGTGGGTCAGCGTGCTCTCCAGGCGCTACGCGCAGGACTTCGAGCCTCTCGCCAAGAAGTACGGGGTCATCGGGACGCCCGAGCAGTGCGCCGAGCAGCTCGCGGCGTTCCGCGATGCCGGCTGCACGTACTTCCTCCTGAGCGCGATCGGCGACCCGCGTGACGAGCGGGAGCAGCTCGAGACGATCGCCGCGGACATCCTCCCGCGCTTCCAGGCGCGCTGAGGCCGGCGCCGTGAAGCCGCGCGAGTGCCGCGCGCGCGTCGAAGCGGTCCGGCGGCTCTCGCCCGAGATCCTCGAGGTCGACCTCCGCATGGAGGAGCCGGCGGCGCTCGAGTTCGACGCCGGCCAGTGGGTGTCGGTCCCGTTCGGCCCGAAGACCGTCCGCGCCTACTCGATCGCCTCGACCCCGCAGTCCCCCAAGGTGCTCACGCTCTGCGCCGACGTCGCGCCCGCAGGGATCGGCTCGGAGTGGTTCCGCGGCCTCGAGGCCGGCGACCAGGTACGCTTCAAGGGGCCGCTCGGCGGCTTCGTCTTCACGCGCGCCGACCCGCGGTGCCCGCTCTTCGTCGCCGAGGAGATCGGCATCGTGCCGATCCGCTCGATGCTGACCTGGCTCTACGCGACCGGCTTCGGGCGCCCCGCGACGCTCGCCTACTGGACGCGCGACCCGGACTGGCTCGTGTACGACGCCGAGTTCCGGTCGCTCGTGCGGCGGTATCCCGGCTTCGCGTACCATCCGGCGGTGGCGAGCACGAGTGACGGTCCCTCGGACGGCGCGAGCGGCCTCGCCGCGGCGGTCGACCGTCTGGTTCCCGACGTCACGCGACGCGTCGCTTACGTCTGCGGGGGCGAGTCGATGATCCATCGGGTCCGCGACGTGCTCGTCGCCAAAGGGCTCGACCGCAAGTCCGTGAAGTGGGAGAAATTCTGGTAGGGGCGATGAAGACGGGCACGGTCTCGATCTGACCGCGCGGTGAAGATCACCTTCCTCTGTCCCCACGTGCGGATCGCCGGCGGCGTGCGAGCGATCCTGACGTACGCCGACCGGCTCGCCGCGCGCGGCCACGACGTGACGCTGGTCGTGCCGGCGTCGAGCCGCGTCCGCGCCGCGTGGCGGAACTTCCGGAGCGGCCGTCCCGAATGGGTTCCGGACTTCCGTGCGCGCATTCGCTGGGTCCCGCGCTGGACGCCCGAGGCGCTCCCCGAGGGGGACGTGGTCGTCGCCACGGCGTGGCAGTCCGCTCCGTCGGTCGCCGCAGCGCCGTCCTCCTGCGGGGCGAAGTTCTACCTGGTGCAGCACTACGAGAGCCTCTACCACGGCGCTCCCGACGCCGTGGACACGACCTATCGGCTGCCGCTCAAGAAAGTCGTCATCTCGACGTGGCTCCGCGATCTGATGCGCCAGCGGTTCGGCAGCCCCGCCGAGGTGCTCGTGACGCCGGTGGACCTCGACCTCTTCCATCCGACACCGGCCGACGTCTCCACCTCGCGGCCGCGCGTGCTCATGCTCCACCACGAGCACGCGTGGAAGGGGGTCGCCGACGGCTTCGAGGCGGTCGCACGGGTGACACGCCACGTCCCGACGCTCAGACTGGTCGGGTTCGGCGTCAAGCCGCCGCGCGGCGCCGTGCCGTACGACGAGTTCCACCTGAATCCGCCGCAGGACCGCCTCGCCGCGGTGTACTCGAGCTGCGAGATCTACCTGTGCCCGTCGTGGGACGAAGGGCTCGGGATGCCGCCGATGGAGGCAATGGCGTGCGGCGCAGCGGTGGTGACCTACGACAACGGCGGCTGTCGCGACTACGCGCGCGACGGCGAGACCGCGCTCGTCGCGCGCCGGCGCGACATCGGCGACCTCGCCGCCAAGCTCGAGCGCCTCGTCGTGGACGAGTCGCTCCGCGCGCGCCTCGCCGCCGCGGGCATGCGGTTCGTCACGACGGCGTTCAGCTGGGACCGCGCCGTGCGCCGGCTGGAAGAGATCTTCGGCTGATGCAGACGCTCCCGACCGTGGACGCCCCGTGCGCGCTCTGCGGCGACGACCGCGCCGAGCCCGTCTGGACGACCGCCGACCGCGCGTTCGCCGTCCCCGGCCTCCACACCGTGGTCCGCTGCCGCGAGTGCGGCTTCCTCTACCAGCGGCCGCGCGTCCGCGACGCGCACCTCGCCGCGTGCTACCCCGATCACTACCCCCGCCATCAGGAGCCGTCGCCGCGCGTGCCGTTCACGGGGCGGCCGGCGCGCGTCCGCGCCGTGCGCTGGGCGCTCGCGACGGGCCTCGGCTACGCGCGGCTCCGCGACGCGCACGCCGGGCTCCTCACGCGGCTCCGGGCGCGGCGGCTCCTGCAGCGCCTCAGGTGGAGCTGTCCGCCGTGGCGCGGCGACGGGCGCTACCTCGACGTCGGCTGCGGCTCGGGCGCCTCGCTCGGCGTCGCGCAGGCGCTCGGCTGGCGCGTCGCCGGGATCGAGATGGACACGGCCGCCGCCGAGAAGGCACGGCGGTTCACCGAGGAGATCTACGTCGGCGACGTGCTCTCGGCACCCTTTGGCCGCGCGAGCTTCGACGTGGTCACCGCGTTTCACGTGCTCGAACACGTGCCCGATCCCGTGGCGGTGGTGCGGCGCATGCTCGAGTGGCTGGCGGCCGAGGGGCTCGTGATCGTCGAGGTCCCGAACGCGGGCGGCCTCGGGGCCAGGCTGTTCGGCCGCGCGTGGTCGGGACTGGAGCTGCCGCGACACCTCTCGCACTTCACCCCGGAGACGCTCGAGCGCACGGTGAGAAAAGCGGGCGGCCGCGTCGTCTGGTGCTGGCACCAGGCGAAGCCCCGGTACTATCTCTGGAGCCTGTCCCATGTCCTGCGCGACCACGGCTGGGACTCGCTCGTTCGCGTCGTGGAATCCCGCCCCGTGTACGGCGCGCTGAAGCTCCTGCTGGAGGTGACGCTGCCGCTCGCGCGCTGGGGACGGCGCGGCGAGGTGATCAGGATCGGGGCGATGCGAGTGTGATGCGGGCCGCGCGGGCCGGCCGCTCGCACCGCGTGCTAAGATTGGTAGCGGCATGCCGATTTACGAGTACGAGTGTCACGACTGTCGGCGCCGGGTCAGTTTGCTCGTCCTTCGTCCCTCCACGGCTCCGCCTCCGACCTGCCCGCGCTGTCACGGATCCGGCTTGAGCCGCGTGATGTCGCGCTTCGCCACCGTGAAATCGGAGGAGGCGCGCCTGGAATCGCTCGCGGACTCGTCGGACTTCGGCGATCTCGACGAGAACGACCCCGCGAGCGCGGCCCGGTTCATGAAGAAGATGGGCCGGGAACTCGGCGACGACCTCGGCGAGGACTTCGAGTCGGCGATGGACGAGGCGCTCAGCGAGGGCGAGAGCGGCGAGACGGACGCGGCCGCGCCCGAATCCGGGGACGCGTCCGGCGCGTTCGACGACCTGTGAAGACCGACGTCGTTGACCGCCTCGAGGCGGTGGGCGCTGCCGCGTGGGACCGCCTCGTGGCGGGGAGTCGCCTGCGCTCGCCGTTCCTCACGTGGCCCTGGCAGCGCGAGTGGACGCGGGCGTTCGCCGCCGACCGGCGCCTCGAGGTCCGACGCGTGGAGGACGCCGAGGGCCGGGTCGTGGCGCTCCTGCCCCTCCACGAGGTCGAGCCAGGCGTGCTCACGCTCCTCGGCGGCGCCGACATCTCGGACTACCTCGACCTGATCGCGCTCGCCGGACGCGAGGAAGAAGCGTGGATGGCGCTGCTCCAGTCGCGCGCGG
>Ga0137387_10001916_pt1 | contig 10491 bp, 9 predicted proteins | sample SagtaG_3_FD_104909 | JGI IMG/M metagenome (GOLD analysis project Ga0137387, IMG submission 104909) | Vadose zone soil microbial communities from Angelo Coast Range Reserve, California, USA - Sage2_R_115_16 metaG | ecosystem: Environmental > Terrestrial > Soil > Vadose zone > Saprolite | place...
GATTACGATCTCATTCCTGCCGATCTTCACGCTGCAGGGCACGGAAGGGCGCCTCTTCAAGCCCCTTGCCTACACCAAAACCTTCTCCATGGCCTTCGCCGCGCTGCTCGCCGTGACTCTCGCTCCCGCTCTCGCAGCCTGGTTCATCCGCGGAAAGATCCGCTCCGAGCGGGAGCATCCGATCTCACGTTCCCTCGTGAGTGGCTACGCGCCGGTCGTGCGCTGGGTCGTACGCCGGCGGCGGGCCGTGGTCGCGGGCGCGGCGTTGCTGCTCTTGTCGACGATCCCGATCTTCCTCCGGCTCGGGAGCGAGTTCATGCCCCCGCTCAACGAAGGCACGCTCCTCTACATGCCGACCGCGCCACCCGGAATCTCCCAGACCGAGGCCGCTTCGGTGCTGCAGCAGATGGACGCGCAGCTCAAGAATGTGCCGGAGGTCGAGACGGTATTCGGAAAGGCGGGGCGTGCGCGCACCGCGACCGACCCGGCGCCTCTATCGATGTTCGAGACGGTCGTGACCTTGAAGCCGGAGAGTCAGTGGCGCGCGGGGATGACATGGGAGCGGCTGATCGCCGAGATGGACGGCAAGCTCCGCTATCCGGGCATGCCGAACATCTGGTGGATGCCCATCCAGACGCGGAACGAAATGCTCGCTACGGGGGTGCGCAGCGCCGTAGGGATCAAGGTCTTCGGTCCGGACCTCTCCGAGATCGAGCGCGTTGCTGTCCAGATCGAGAACGCCGTGCGTGAGGTGCCCGGCACCCGCAGTGCCTTCGCCGATCGACTGACCGGCGGGCGTTATCTCGACTTCGACATCGATCGCGCCGCGGCGGCGCGCTACGGTCTCACGGTCGGCGACGTGGAAGAGGTCATCGAGGCCGCGATCGGCGGCGCCACCGTCACGCAAACGGTGGAGGGACGCGAGCGTTACACCGTGGCTCTCCGCTACGCCCGCGAGCTGCGGGACGAGCCCGACGCGCTCGCGCGCGTGCTCGTGGCGGCGCCGGCCGGCGCTCAGGTTCCTCTCGGACAGCTCGCCAAGCTCGAATTCCGGAGCGGCCCGCCCATGATCCAGGAAGAGGATGGCCAACTCGCCGGACTGGTATCCGTCGACGTGGCGGGACGGCCGCTTGCGAGCTACGTGCGTGACGCCCAGCGCGCGGTGGCGGAGAGGGTTCAGCTCCCACCCGGCTATCGCATCGACTGGTCGGGGCAGTTCCGCTATTTGCAAAGAGCCCAGGCACGCCTCGCGTGGGTCATTCCGGTGACGCTCCTGATCGTGCTCCTCCTGCTCTATTTCAATCTGCGCTCCGCACCTGAGGCCGGCATCGTAATGCTGGCGGTGCCGTTCTCGTTGATCGGGGCCGTCTGGTTGGTCTGGCTCCTGCATTACAATCTGAGCGTTGCCGTCTGGGTCGGCATGATCGCTCTCGCGGGGCTCGACGCAGAGACCGGAACGATCATGCTGCTCTATCTCAATCTGGCGTATCAGAGCCGCCAGGAGCAGGGTAGGCTGCGCGATCAAGGGGAGCTCACCGAGGCCATCGTCGAGGGAGCCGCTCACCGCATCCGCCCGAAGATGATGACGGTCTGTGCGATCCTCTTCGGCTTGCTGCCGATCATGTGGGGCCACGGCGCGGGCGCGGACGTGATGAAGCGGATCGCGGCGCCCATGGTAGGGGGTGTTGTAACCTCGTTCGTGCTTGAGTTGCTCGTTTACCCAGCCGTCTTCGCCTGGTGGAAAGGGCGCGACTTGCCCGAGCGCATGGCCGGGCGAGAGCCCACGTAACGTTCAACCTGGAGGTAGGTCATGAAGAGGATTGCGATCACCTGCGCGACGTTTCTCCTTGTCGGCTCGGCTTGGATCCTGTCGGTTGGTGGATGCCAGCAGAGTCCACCTAGTCAATCGGGCGAAGTTCACGTCGATGTAACCGAGCGGGGCTTCGAGCCCGCGGAAGTGAAGGTTCCAGCGGGAAAGGCGGTCACGCTCGTCATGACCCGGAAGACCGACCAGACATGCGCGAAGGAAGTCCTGTTCCAAAGCCTGAACCGGCGGTATCCGCTGCCGCTCAATCAAGCGGTTCGGATTGAGCTGCCGGCCAGCCAGAAGGGGACCATCACCTACCAGTGCGGCGAGAAGATGATGGGCGGGCAAGTGGTCGTGGAGTAGACGCCCTATCCCGTGCACCCGCCGCCCGCAGACCCTGGCACCATCGTGGCGAATCGGCTATCCTCCCTGCCCATCGTCGTTCGAGTTCACCCCCAAGTCGAGGAGGCAAATTGTGAAGGATCTGTTGCGGAAGGTCTCGTCCCGGACAACCCTCGTGCTGTTCTGCATGTTCGCGATGCTATGGGCTCTGCCTGGCATCGCCGCCACCGACCAGCCAACAAAGCCCACGATCGTTCTCGTGCATGGCGCGTTCGCGGACGGATCATCCTGGAGCAAAGTCATCCCTCTGCTCGAGGGGGACGGCTACAACGTCATCGCGGTTCAGAACCCGCTTACCTCTTTCGCCGACGACGTGGCGACGACTCGGCGCGTCATTGACGCGCAGCAGGGTCCGGTGGTCGTGGTCGGGCACTCCTATGGCGGCGCCGTGATCACGACTGCCGCAGCCGGCGCACCCAACGTCAAGGGGCTCGTCTATATCGCTGCGTTTGCTCCCGACGCCGGCGAGGTGATTCAGGCCCTCTTGGAGAAGTATCCCTCCCCACTCGGTGCCGCGCTGGTCCCCGACGCGGCCGGCTTCCTCTACGTCGATCGGGCGAAGTTCAAGGACGTATTCGCCGCCGACGTGCCTGACCGCGAGAGAAGCGTGATGGCCGCTACGCAGAAGCCAATCAAGGGCGAGATTTTCGGACAGAAGTTCGAGGCGCCGGCGTGGAAACAAATTCCGAGCTGGTACTTGGTTGCGACGCAGGATCACGCCATCAATCCTGAGCTCGAGCGCATGTTCGCGAAGCGCATGGGCGCCACGACCCATGAGGTGAACTCGAGTCATGTGCCCTTCATGTCGAAGCCGACAGCTGTGGTTGGAATCATCGAGGAAGCCGCAGCGGGGGCGCTGAAGACAACGGCAGCCCTGCAGAAGTAGGGACGTAGGGGGGTGGGGCCGTGCTTGCCGCACGGTCCCACCCCGGGTGGCGCTCGCCCGCTAGACTTGGCCTGCGTTGCCTCGGTGAGCGGGTTTCAGGCCTCCTCCACGCGATCCGCAGGCATGCCCGGCGGCTCGCCGAGGAACTCGACCCAAGCCTTCTTCATGCACGGGTAGTTCTTCGCGGCCTCTGCCAATTCCAGAAAGGCGCGAAGGTTCAGCTCGAACCTCTGCTGAAGCCCAGCATCCGCGAGCCCGTCTCCGGAAAAAGCCTTGTGCGCCATCGCTAGAGAGAACATGTCGGGGAAGATCCTGGCGCCCAGATGCTCCAGGGGAATGCGCAACGCCCACAATCCACCCCTCCCTCCCGCCATCGAGGGCGACGCCGACAAAAGCAGCCCGTGACGCTCATGAAACGGCTGCGGCCGTACCCGCGAAGTCCAATCGATCGCGTTCTTCAGGAGCCCGGGCATCGATGCGTTGTATTCGGGCGATGAGATCACGAATGCGTCGCTCGCAGTGAGCCTGCGATTCAATTCCAGCGCCCCGGCGGGGATGCCTCCGCGAGTTTCGCTGTCCGGATCGAAGGACGGAGTGTCGAACTCGCGCATCGAGGCCAGGTCGACCGCGGCGCCGAGGCGCGATGCATGCCGTGCCGCCAGTTGCGCCAGCTTCGTGTTCAGCGAATCGGTCTGAAGGGAGGCGGAAAAAACCAGGACCCGGAGCACCCGCTCAGCGGCAGATGGAGCCTTTGTGCCAGGCATGGGCACACCTTGCCACATCCACCCGGCCTCGGCGACCGCGATCTCTTCGTCTCAAACGAGGCTTAGCCCGGACCGCGTAGGGCGGGCGCGACGCGCGCGCCGATCATTTCGATGGCTTGCATGAGCTTGGCATGAGGCAAGGACGAGGCGTTCAATTGAAAGGTGACGCGGTCGATGCCCCCCAGGGCCTCGCCGTGGTGGCGGATCTTCGCGGCCACTTCTTCTGCATTGCCGACCAATAGGGCACCCTCCGGGCCCAGCTGGTCCTCAAAATCTGCGCGCGTGACACGCCGCCATCCTCGCTCCTCCGCGACCGAGTTGATCGCGCGGGCAAAGCCCGGCAGAAAGTCATCGGCGGCTTCCTTCGTGGTGGAAGCGACGTAGCCTGGGGAATGGACGCCGACCTTCAATCGATCGGGCGGAAACCCCGCTTGCCGGGCGGCTTCTCGGTAGACGTCAATGAGGGGCCGGAAACGTCGTGTTTCACCGCCGATGATGGCGACCATCAAAGGCAGTCCGAGCGCGCCCGCACGCGCGAACGATGGCGGCGACCCGCCGACACCCAGCCAGATGGGCAGGGGATTCTGCACCGGTCTGGGGTAGACGCCCTGGCCGGTCAGCGCGGCCCGATGCTTGCCGGACCAATGTACGTGCTCGTTCTCACGGATCTTTAGGAGCAGATCGAGATTCTCCGCGAACAGTGAGTCGTAATCCTCCAGTCGCAGGCCGAACAGGGGGAATGAATCGATGAACGAGCCGCGGCCCACAACCATCTCGGCCCGGCCTTGCGAGAGAAGGTCGACGGTGGCGAAATTCTGAAACACCCGTACCGGGTCCGCGGAGCTGAGGACCGTGACGGCGCTCGTAAGGCGAATGCGCTGCGTGCGCGCCGCCGCGGCACCGAGGATGACGGCGGGAGCGGAATCGAGGTAGTCCTGCCTGTGGTGCTCGCCGACTCCAAAGACGTCCAAGCCCACCTGATCGGCGTGCTCGATCTGTTGCACCAGGTGGCGCAAACGGTCAGACGGCTTTACCGCCAGGCTGCTCTCGTCGTACGCGGCCGCGAAGCTATCGATGCCAACCTGCACCTAACGCCTCATCGCAATCACTGACTACCCGAACCGCTCGAAGCGGTACGCGAGCTCGGGGCCTCCGGCCCCCTCATACGCCAGTTGGGCGATGAGCAGCGTGAACGGCTCCATATACCGTGCGATCCGTAGCGGTCCGGCGTCCTCCGGTTCGAAACCTGCGTCGCGGGTCAGCCCTGCGGCGACTTCCTTGGCGCCTTTGTCGTCCCCGCAGTACAGCATGGAGGGCCGCTTTGCTTTGCGCTTGGTCTCGAAGACATGGAACAGCACTTCGCTGGGCACGGTGCCGAAGGCTGAGACGACATGAGCACGAGGAGCTTTCTTGGATAGCTCCTCCGCGCCCGAGGAGGTGTGCGCGATGACGAGCCCGGTGTCCTCCGCATTCATCGGCAGGGAGCAGGTGACGATGACCTTCCCGGACAGATTGCCGGCCTGCTTCAGCACGTCATCGGCTCGAGACCAGTGCACGGCGAATAGGACAGCGTCCGCGCCGCGCGCGGCCTCATCCGGTGTGCCGGCTCGCGCGTTCCCCTGCGCCCCTCGCGCGAGCTTCTCCAGCTTCTGCCTGTTCCGCGCGTAGCTGAATACCACTTCATGCCCGGCGCGCGCGAAGATGGTTCCGAGCTTGCCGCCCATCAACCCGGAACCCAGAATGCCTATCTTCATGCCGCTCCTATCAACCCTTCCGTTCGGCCGCGCGGTATTGGTCGTCGGTCACCTTTTCCATCCAGTCGGCGGCCTTGCCGTTGAGGTGTTCCTGAATGGCGATGTGGGTCATGGCCGTGGTCGCGGTGGCTCCATGCCAGTGCTTCTCACCCGGTGGGAACCAGATCACGTCACCTGGCCGAATTTCCTCGATCGGGCCGCCCCAACGCTGCGCGAGGCCGCGGCCGGCCGTCACGATCAGGTTCTGACCTAGCGGGTGGGTGTGCCATGCGGTGCGGGCACCGGCCTCGAAGGTGACACTGGCACCAAGGACGCGCGCCGGCTCGTGCGCCTGGAACAGGGGATCGATGCGTACCGTGCCCGTAAAATATTCGGCGGGTCCTTTGCCGGAAGGCTGCGAGCCGCTTCTCTTGACCTCCACTTCTCAACTCCTTGTCTCGGGCTGGCGCCGCTCAGCGGCCGGTCAGTTGCTCCAGGTTTTCCGGGTAGCGAGCGCCCTGCACTGTTATGGCGGACGCGGCGGCATCGATTTCACGGAGATCGTCGGGCGTGAGCCGGATTTCAGCCGCTCCGATGTTCTCTTCGAGACGCTCCGGCTTCCTGGTTCCTGGGATGGGCACGATCCACGGCCTCTGGGCAAGGAGCCAGGCAAGCGCGATCTGCGCCGGCGTCGCCTTCTTGGGGCCTGCAATTCGCCCAAGCAGATCCACAAGGGTTTGATTCGCCTTCCGAGCCTCCGGCGTGAACCGGGGAAGGGCGTTCCGGAAATCGGAGCTGTCGAACGTCGTGTTTTCGTTGATCGCTCCCGTGAGGAAGCCTCTACCGAGTGGACTATAGGGAACGAGGCCGATTCCGAGCTCCTCGAGAGTAGCCAGCAACTCGACCTCTGGGCCCCTCGTCCATAGCGAGTACTCGTTCTGGACGGCGGTGATCGGCTGGACGGCGTGCGCACGACGAATCGTCTGCACTCCTGCTTCCGAAAGGCCGAAGTGCTTCACCTTGCCTTCCTGAATCAGCTCTTTCACCGCGCCCGCCACGTCCTCGATCGACACGTCCGGGTCGACACGGTGTTGATAGAACAGATCAATGAACTCGGTCTTGAGTCGCTTGAGCGACCTCTCAGCGACCTCCTTGATGTGCTCTGGCCGGCTGTCCAGGCCCGTCCAACCCTGCCCTGAAGGATTCAATTTGAACCCGAACTTCGTGGCGATCACCACCCGCTGGCGGAGTGGTGACAGGGCCTCGCCCACGAGTTCTTCGTTTGTGAACGGCCCGTACACTTCAGCGGTATCGAAGAATGTCACGCCTCGTTCTACCGCCGTCCGCAGAAGGGAGATCATCTCCTTCATGTCTCCGGCCGGACCGTACGACATGCTCATGCCCATGCAGCCGAGGCCGATGGCCGAGACTTCGAGGCCGCTATTCCCAAGTTTGCGCTTCTTCATGCGTTCTCCTTCGTTCGCGCGTGCGGAGCTCGACACACTGCCCAGTCTACTCGTCCGTCAGGCCCTTGCCCACTCGTGCGACGACTTCCCTCACTTCTTCCCGATCCCCACGCCCCCGTATGATTCGAAAGGTGGTAAGTTGGCCCCCTATACGCCTGTCTGCGGCAAGGGGTGAGGTAGATGCCGCTTGCACCTGGCTGGAGCGGGCCGTTTCGGAAAAGGATGCCGGGGCGGCCCAGATGAGAGTCGAGCCGGCATTCCGGCCGCTGCACGGCTCCCCCCGGTGGAGCCAGCTCCTGAAGAAGATGAGGTTCGAAGTGGGGGATCAACGATGAAGGCCTCAAGGCTCGCCTCATGAAAGCGGCTGTATTTCACGGGCCCGGCGACATACGCATCGAAAACGTCCCCGACCCGCGCATCAAGGACCCAACGGACGCGATCGTCCGCATCACCCACACGGCCATCTGCGGATCGGACCTCTGGTTCTATCGCGGTCAGCAGGAATATCAGCCGGGCTGGCGTGTCGGCCACGAGCCGATGGGCGTCGTCGAGGAGGTCGGCAGCGATGTCCGACATGTGAGGCCCGGTGATCTCGTCCTGGCCCCCTTCGCCATCTCGGACGGCACGTGCGAGTTCTGCCGCAAGGGGCTCCAAACGTCCTGCGTGCATGGGAATTTCTGGGCGCGGGACCTCGATGGGGCTCAGGGCGAGGCCATGCGCGCACCGCTCGCGGACGGCACGCTTATGCGAATCCCGGACCGCGCCAAGGGAGACGAAAAGCTGTTGAAGGCGCTCTTCCCGCTCACCGATGTCATGGGCACCGGCCACCACGCGGCGGTATGTGGCGGCGTCGAGGAGGGCGTTACCTGCGTCGTCGTCGGCGACGGAGCGGTGGGCCTCTGCGCCGTGCTGGCGGCCAAGAGGCTGGGAGCCGAGCGCGTCATCGCCATCGGCCACCACGAGGGCCGGCTCCAGAAGGCCAAAGCCTTCGGCGCGACCGACCTGATTTCGGACCGCGGCGAGGGGGCGGTCGCGGAGGTCATCGAAATGACAAAGGGGGGCGCCGACCACGTCCTCGAATGCGTCGGGGCAGCGTCTTCCATGGCCACGGCGATCCAAGTCACCCGGCCCGGCGGCACGATCGGGTATGTCGGGGTTCCGCACGGCGTGGCCGAGAAGGGGCTCGACATCATGGGGCTATTCTTCGCCAACCTCACGCTGCGCGGCGGCCCCGCCCCGGTGCGCGCTTACATGCCGGAGCTGATGGACGACGTCCTGTCGGGCACGCTCGACCCCTCGCCCGTCTTCGACATGACGGTTGACCTGGCCGGCGTTCCCGACGGATACGCGGCGATGGACAAACGCACAGCCCTGAAGGTCATGGTCAGGCTGTGAAGGCTTTAAGCGGGAATTAAGAGCACCAGAGTCCCCGGTCCAGCTCTGCCTGCGTTGTCCTGCGGCATTTTCCTGGTCCAGGATTCCCGGTTGTCCCACACGCCTTGCAGATCCAAAGCCCACCCTCTGGATCACGGAATACATCCAGGCATGGAGACCCATTCCGGGCGGTCCAGCAGCCCATGAATGTCCAATTGTTCGCTAGTCGCACGCCGGACGCGACGTAGTAGGTCGGTGGAGTGAATTTTAGAAGCGTTGCTTGAGGTCCCCGCCAAGTCGCCCCGGTTGCAGCTTGGATCGGCGGAACCACTAGGAGGGAGAGAGCGAGAAGGCCGATACAAGAGACGACTCGACGCATGTTGCACCTCCGAGCTTATGAAAGGAGTGAGGGCGGAACACCAGGGCCCTCTACCGAGATGGAATCATTGCCGATCGCGACGGCCGGATCAAGACCGGGAACGATGCCAGGTGATCGATAGTCGCCAGCTGGGTGGGGAATCCATAGACTGCAACAAGCACTCCTCCGCTGCCGCGCCCATCCTCCCCTCTACGTAGTTTTCCCTACCAAAATACCGTAGTCCACCGAATGGTTCGCGCGGTGCCTCTGGCACAATACTTCTCATACGGTGGGGGTTGCTGAGGTAGCCGTGGAGTCGAATGCCAATGCGCTTGCGAACCGACAGCCGACTCGAGCAACCAACGCATCTGCACGTGGAGCCGCCGACACGGTCGCGCACGTCGTCGCAGGCGAGCCTATTTCCTGAGACCGAGCGACCGGGCACGAGAGGATCCGGCACAGGCCGAGCGAGCCTCCAAACCGTGGGCTCGGAACACCGGCCCGCCCCGCATCTCGTGACGCGCCTGAAATTGCTCCGAAATACGCTACGACCCACACCGCATGTGCCATTGGCCATGGAGGGGATGAACCTATTCGCGAAACTCGAATACGTCAACCCGGTCGGGAGCATCAAGGACCGCACCGCCTACTGGATCCTCAAACGGGCGGCCGAGCGAGGTCAGATCTGCGACAGGACGACGGTGATCGAGTCTTCCTCTGGCAACTTTGCCAGCGCTCTCGCGGCCTTCACTCGCCTGGTCGGCCTGCAGTTTATCCCGGTGATCGATCCCAAGATCTCCAGCACCTACGAGTCCTTCCTCAGGCGGATCTGCCCCACGGTCGTAAAGGTCGAGGACCTTGACGACACTGGCGGATACCTGAAGACCCGCCTGGAGACGGTGCACCGCTTGTGCGCCACCGTTCCGCACTCCTACTGGCCGAACCAGTACGGCAACCCGGACGCCGCGGAGGCGCATTACAGGCTCACGGCGGAGGAAATCTGCGCCCACTTCAACTCCCTCGACTATGTCTTTATCGGCGTCAGTAGTGCGGGAACGATCGCCGGGGTGTCTCGTCGCCTCAAGGAGCGCTACCCGAACATTCGGGTCATCGCCGTCGATACCGAAGGCTCCGTCATCTTCGGTGGGCCACCGCGTAAGCGTCATATTCCGGGTATCGGGTCGAGCATCGTCCCGCCGCTCTTGTCGCACGCCACGATCGACGACGTCGTGCTGGTACCTGAGCGCGAGACCGTTCAGGCCTGCCGGGAGCTTCTCACCGACCACGGGCTGTTCGTCGGCGGTTCCAGTGGGACCGTCTTCGCGGCGATCAAGCGGTACGCGCCAAGGATGGTCGCGTCCAAGCGCCCCACCGTGCTGTTCCTATGTGCGGACCGCGGTGCGCCCTATCTCGACACCGTGTTCGATTCGAGTTGGGCGACCACGCTCCACTAGAGGTAGTCGTGGACTTCGCGCTTTCGATCATCAATGGCCAGACGGTGTCCGACATCATCCGGACCCATCGGGATGAATGCGTCGAGATCGTGCGGGGCGCATACCTGGCACACGCCGACGGACATTCCGTCAACCCCGACAGCCACTTCTTGCGTTTCCCCGACAAGCCCGACTGTCGAATTATCGCGCTTGCGGCCTACCTCGGAGACGGGTTCGAGGTGGCCGGGTTGAAGTGGATCGCAAGTTA
>Ga0137387_10001918_pt1 | contig 10482 bp, 7 predicted proteins | sample SagtaG_3_FD_104909 | JGI IMG/M metagenome (GOLD analysis project Ga0137387, IMG submission 104909) | Vadose zone soil microbial communities from Angelo Coast Range Reserve, California, USA - Sage2_R_115_16 metaG | ecosystem: Environmental > Terrestrial > Soil > Vadose zone > Saprolite | place...
AAGCAGCGCACGTTCATCGGGCTCGAGGAGCCGCTGATCATCACCGTCGGGCAGCCGGGCCGGTCGTTCGTGCTCAAGGCCGCCAACCTCGGCTCGCTGGGTGTCGGCGCGCCTGTCTACTACCACAGCCTGCAGGCCGGGCAAGTCGTCTAGTACAGTCTGGCGGGCGATGGCAAGGCGATCGAGCTCCGGATCTTCGTCAACGCGCCCTACGACACGTACGTCAATGCGGGCACCCGGTTCTGGAACGCGAGCGGCGTCGATGTCTCGGTCGGCGCCGGTGGCGTGGAGGTACGGACGGAATCGCTCGTTGCCCTGCTGGCGGGCGGCGTCGCGTTCGACACGCCGGCCTTCGCTGCCCAGCCCGAGCCAGCCGCCCCGAACACGGCGTTCACCCTCCACGGCGACCGGGCCACGGCAATGAAGCAGCCGGAATCAATCTCGACGCGCTACGTGCTCTATTTCGACGAGTCGCTGCGCGGGCTGTCCGCGGGCGCGCCCGTCACCCTCCTGGGGCTGACGGCGGGCGAGGTCAGCAATGTTGGTCTCGACATCGACCGGGCGACGGCGATTGTTCGGGGGCGCGTGGAGATCGTGACCTACCCCGATCGTCTGCTCGCGCGCCTGAGCGCCCAACAGGCCGCCACACGCGCAACCCTCGCGCGGAGCGCGACGGAGCGCCACGCCTTCATGCAACGGCTGGTCGAGCAGCGGGGGCTGCGCGCGCAGCTCCGGAGCGGGAATCTACTGACCGGGCAGCTCTACGTGGCGTTCGACCACTTCCCGGACTCGCCCAAGGCGAAGATCGACTGGAGTCAGGACGTGCCGGTGCTGCCGGTGACCCCGAGCACGCTGCCGGACATCGAGGCCAAGCTTACCAACATCGTCACGAAGCTCGACAAGCTGCCGCTGGAGGCGATTGGCGACGACGTGAGAAGGGCGCTGGTGTCGGTGGATCAGGTGCTCGGGAACGCCAATAACAAGACCCTCCCCGAGCTGAACGCGACCCTGGAGGAGACGCGCCGCGCGCTTGCGGCCGCCGACGCCCTGCTCAAGAACGGACTGCACACGACTCTCAACGAGGTGAACACGACGCTCGAAGGGGCGCGCCGCGTGATCGCCACCGCGGACGGGGTGCTCAAGAACACGGACGCGACTCTTCTCGGCCCGGACGCGCCGGGCCAGCAGGATTTGCGCGACGCCCTCCAGGAGGTCACCCGCGCGGCGCGGTCGCTGCGCGTCCTGATGGACTATCTCGACCGCCACCCGGAATCGCTGATCCGAGGCAAGGCGGCGGACAGACCCTGAGTTCGACGCGCTCGCCGCCGCTCACCAGGCGCGCAACCGCGGTGCGAGCGCTCGAGCGTTCCGGGAAGTGACTACGTGAGCAGGTCGTGGGTTCGACCGTCGACACGAAAGGTTGGCAGTGCCCTGGATGCTGGCCGGCTCGCTGGAACGGCCGTAGTGGGACCAAGGTCCAATACGCCAGGCCTCGTGACACCGATTAGTCTCAAGGCGCGACGAGCCGCGACGATCGACGATGTCTGACTCCATGAAGCTGCGCGCTCGTCATTAATGCCACGAGGTGAACGAAGGCAACTCCGTGGACACGCACAGGAGGCCACAGATGGACGCCGAGCATCGTCGACTCGAGGAGGCCCGCACCAAGGCCGCGCAGTGGAAAAAGTGGGGGCCGTATCTTTCGGAGCGGCAATGGGGGACGGTGCGCGAGGACTACAGCGACTCGGGCGACGCGTGGGATTACTTCACCCACGACCAGTCCCGCTCGCGTGCCTACCGCTGGGGCGAGGACGGGCTCGCGGGGATCTCCGACGACCAGCAACTGCTCTGCTTCGCGCTGGCGCTGTGGAACGGCAAGGACCCGATCCTCAAGGAGCGGATGTTCGGGCTCACCAACAGCGAGGCGAACCACGGCGAGGACGTGAAGGAATACTACTTCTACCTCGACTCGACGCCGACGCACTCGTACATGAAGTACCTCTACAAGTACCCCCAGGCCGCCTATCCGTACGCCAATCTCATCGAGACCAACCGCGGTCGAAGCCGTCATGAGTTCGAGTACGAGCTACTGGACACGGGCGTGTTCGATCAGGACCGCTACTTCGACGTGTTCGTGGAATACGCCAAGGCGTCCCCCGAGGATCTCCTCATCCAGATCACCGTCGAGAACCGCGGCCCGGAGCCAGCGACGCTGCACGTGCTGCCGACGCTCTGGTTCCGCAACGTGTGGTCCTGGGGTGGCGATGTGCCCCGGCCGGTCCTCCGGCAGGCCGCCGGCGAGGCCGGTGGCGGGATCGTGGCCTCGCATTCGGAGCTCGGCGAGCGACGCCTCTATGCCGAAGGCGCCGCCGCGCTGCTCTTCACCGAGAACGAGACCAACCAGGAGCGCCTCTTCAATTCGCCCAACCGAACGCCCTACGTCAAGGATGGGATCGACAGCTACATCGTTCAGAACCTCAAGGACGCAGTGAATCCCGAGAAGACGGGGACGAAGGCGGCGGCCCACTATCCCCTCACCGTGGCGGCTGGAACATCGCGCACCGTTCGGCTGCGCCTCTCGGATGTGGCGCCGGCCGCATCGGCTCCGAAGAAGCCCGACCCGTTCGGCGACTTCGACGCCGTGATGCGGGCGCGCCGCCAGGAGGCGGACGAGTTTTACGCCACGGTCATCCCGTCCTCGCTGAAGGGCGACGCTGCGAACGTGATGCGGCAGGCGCTGGCCGGGATGCTCTGGTCCAAGCAGTACTACTACTACGACGTCGACCGGTGGCTCACCGAGCGCGGCGCGGATCCGTTCAAGGCCAAGCGCCGCGCCGCCCCCCGCAACGATCACTGGCACCACATGTACAACGCCGAGATCCTGTCGATGCCGGACAAGTGGGAATACCCCTGGTACGCGGCCTGGGACCTGGCCTTCCATGTCCTCGCGCTGACGATGGTGGACGAGGACTTTGGCAAGGGACAGCTGGATCTCATGCTCGGGGAGAATTTCCTGCACCCGAGCGGGCAACTGCCCGCGTACGAGTGGAACTTCGGCGACGTCAACCCGCCCGTGCACGCCTGGTCCACCATCTTCACGTACCGCCTGGAGCAGGCCCGGCGCGGCCAGGGTGACCTCGACTGGCTCGAGCGCGCCTTCCACAAGCTGTTACTGAACTTCACCTGGTGGGTGAACCGCAAGGACCGCTCCGGCAACAACGTGTTCGAGGGCGGCTTCCTGGGGCTGGACAACATCGGTGTCTTCGACCGGAGCGCGCCGCTGCCGACCGGCGGTCACCTGGAGCAGGCCGACGGCACCGCCTGGATGGCGCTCTTCTGCCAGAACATGCTGGAGATCTCCGTGGAGCTGGCGATGCACAGGCCGGCCTACGTGGACATGGCAGTCAAGTTCACCGAGCACTTCCTGTGGATCGCCTCGTCGATGGTCCACGCCGGCGAGGACGTCGGGATGTGGGACGAAGAGGACGGGTTCTTCTACGACGTCCTCCGGCTGCCGGACGGCGGGGCCCAGCGCCTGAAGGTGCGCTCCATGGTGGGCCTGCTTCCCCTCTGCGCGGCGACCGTCTTCCAAGGGCAGCTCCTGGCAAAGTACCCGGAGCTGCGCCAACGCTTCAAACAGTTCCTCGGGTCACGTCCCGAACTGACCGCCTTCATCCACGACCCCAGCAAGCCCGGCCATGGGGGCCGGCACCTGGCGGCCGTCTTGAGCGAGACCAAGCTCCGCCGCGTGCTGGCGACGATGCTCGACGAGAAGGAGTTCTTGAGCCCCTACGGCCTCCGGTCTATCTCGCGCTACCACGCCGAGCATCCCTACGTGTTCCGGGTGGGAGACCAGGAGCATCGGGTCTCGTATCTGCCGGCGGAGTCCGACACGGGCATGTTCGGAGGCAACTCCAACTGGCGCGGGCCGATCTGGATGCCCGTCAACGGGCTGATCATCCGCGCCCTGCTGCAGTATCACACCTACTACGGCAAAAATTTCACCATCGAATGTCCCACCGGCTCGGGCCGGTACATGAACCTGTACCAGGTCGCCGAGGAGCTCACGCGCCGGCTGGCCAGCATCTTCCTGCGGGATAGCAAGGGGCGGCGGCCGATCTACGGGGGAACGCGGAAGTTTCAGGAGGACCCGCACTGGAGCGACTACCTTCAGTTCTTCGAGTACTTTCACGGTGACAACGGGGCCGGCCTCGGGGCGAGCCACCAGACGGGATGGACGGGGACCATCGCCCGGGCCATGCACGTGTTCGCGACCAGCACGGCCGAGCAGTTTCTCGAGCTCGGCAAGGCCGCCGCTATCACGGAAGTGGAGCCGGCGCGGCGTGGCCAGAGCGGAGAGGCGGCTCCCAGCCGCAAGCGCTGACCTGAGCGATCTGGCCGCGCTCGGACCATGACGAGGCGACACGCCACCGCCATCCTCGCGGGCCTCACGCTGCTCGTGCTCGTGCTGTCGCTGCCCGGGTCGCTGCGTGACGCCTTCGACCGCGGGGGGATGTACTTGTTCTCGCGTGCGTTCTTCGAGGACATCCCCAGACGGCTCACCGGCCCGGGTCGATTCCGCTTCGTCATGCAGCCCGTGATCGCGACCCTCCTGGGCATCCGGAGTGGCCTGGCCGACGCGCGGGCGGGACGGCCGCCATACCTCTACGGCGTGCTCTTTCGTCGGGACCTTCGGGGTGAGCTCGTGAGGACCGGCTTCGAGACGGTGGTGAACCTCTTGCTGATGGGCATCCTCCTGGACGCTGTCTTCCAGTGGGTCATCCTCGGAGTCTCGCATCCCGGCGCGGCGCTGGTGGTGGGGCCGGTGCTGATCGTGGGGCCCTACTCGCTCGCGCGCGCGCTCTCGAACCGCCTCGCGCGACTGCGTGGGCATGTGTGACCGGAGGCGCTGACATGCGCACACCCAGAAAGACCCCTGCAGCAGGTGGAGAAGCTCATCATGACGGCCATCGAGTACCCGCCGATGCAGAGAGGCCCCAGCTTCAACCTCGATGCCGTGAAAGCGAAGATCGAGGCGACTCATCGTGGCGGGCGGCCCAGCGAGGGGCCGCCCGCCCTCCTGCGCGATGACGCGCGGGGCAGTGCGAAGACGTGGACGAAGCAAGAGAGGCTCACCAAGGGGGACCACAACTCGTGAAATCCATACTCTCATCCATTGCGATCATCACCGTCATCATCATGGGCGCTACGGTGATGACTGCGCGGGGCCAGTCGGGCTTCGAGACGGAGCCCGTGCTCAAGGCGAAGGACCTGGTCGCTCCCGAGCTGCTCAAGGGGCCCCACTTCACCGTGGACGACCGCGTCCCGGTGAAAGGGTTCCTCGCGTACTTCACGATCCGCTCGGACTACGGCACCTTCGAGGCCCATGGCATCCACATGTTCCAGATCCGGGTGAAGGAGGTCTACGCCCTGGCCCAGCTCGACGACATGAGCAAGACGAAGGAATTTACCGAGGCAGCGGGCAGGGCGATCGCGCGCCCGGTCACGTCGACCGTCCACATGCTGGTCGATCCCGTGGAGACGATCGAGGGCTTCCCCGGTGGTGTGACGCGCCTGTGGGACCGCATCAAGCTGGGGAGTGAGAAGGTCGCCGAGGCCGCCACTGCGCCCGGCGCGAGCGGGGGGCAGAAGGTCGCGGACGTGTCGGAGCGCGTGGGCGGTATCACGGTGACCGCGCTCGGCTACGAGAAGGAAAGGCGGGACCTCGCCAAGGGCCTCGGGGTCGACCCCTACACCACCAACCCGGTCCTGTCCAAGAAGCTCAGCGACATGGCGTGGGTGGCCTTCTCCGGGCGGTTCGGCATCCAGGCCGCCATGTCCGTACTGGTCCCCTACTCGATGGCGATGTCGGCGGTGACCATCACCAACACGACCGTGTATGACACCCCCCAGGGCGACCTCATCAACAAGGACCAGGCCATCTTCGCGGAGACCGGCGCGAGCGAGGCCCAGGTGCAGGCGCTCATGAAGAACAAGCAGTACTCGCTGAGCGTGCTCACCGCGTTGGCGCAGGGGCTCCAGCGCCTGCAGGGCGTCAACGGGCTCGCCTCCATCGTGGACTTCGCCGCGGCCGCGAAGACGCAAGACGAGACCCGCTTCGTAGCCGGGAGCGTGAACATCCTGGCCCGCTACCACGAGAGCGTGGCGCCCATCGCGGTGACGACGGCGCCCGGCCCCATCATCGGGCGCACGACCAATGGCACGCTGGTGATCCCCGCCGCCGTGGACTACGTCGCGTGGACCGAGCGCACCAGCCGCATGGCACAGCGAGACGACTTCAAGGCCCCCGATCGCACAACCTGGCTCTCCGGCCAGATGTCGATACGCGCTCGCAAAGAGTTCACGGCGCGTGGCTGGAGGGTCGACGAGAGCTTCAGCATCGCGGCGGAGCGATAGCGGCACCCGGCGCGAAAACTCGGCGCGAGAATCCACCCTCCGGACGGAGAGGGCTGGCCTCATAGGACCAAGGTCCAGTATCGGACGCCCCCGTCGAATGAAACTATTTCGGCCGCGCGGCCGATCTTGACCCGCCGCAGCGGGGGCAGAGCTTCGACCCGCAGACCATCGACAAGGCCGAGTGATTACCCGCCCCGGGCTGGTCGAGACCTATGAGAGGAGGACATGCAATGAAGAACACGCGAAGAGGGCTGCTGATTGTGCTCGCACTGTTCACCGTCGCGGCGCTCACGACAGCATCGGCCTCAGCACAACCGAAGCCGAACATCGTCGTGATCATGGGCGATGACATTGGCATCTGGAACATCGGCGCCTACAACCGAGGCATGATGGCGGGGCGGACGCCGAACCTCGACAAGATCGCCGCCGAGGGCATGCTGTTCACGGACTACTACGCCGAGGCGAGCTGCACGGCCGGCCGCGCCGCCTTCGTCACCGGTGAGCTGCCGATCCGTACCGGCATGACCACGGTTGGTCAGGCCGGCGCCACCATCGGCTTGCCGGCAGCGGCGCCCACCATCGCGACCGTGCTCAAGACGATGGGGTACGCCACCGGTCAGTTCGGCAAGAATCACCTCGGCGATCGCTACGAGTTCCTGCCCACGGTGCACGGCTTCGACGAGTTCTTTGGTTACCTGTATCACCTGGACGCCATGGAAGACCCTTGCCATCCGAACTATCCGCAGAACCTCAGGTCGAAGGTGGGCCCGCGCAACATGCTCCACTCGTTTGCGACCAACGTCGACGACGCCACCGTGGATCCGCGCTGGGGCAAGGTCGGCAAGCAGAAGATCCAGGACGCCGGTGAGTTGTGCCCGAAGCGCATGGAGACAGTGGACGACGAGATCCGCGATCTCGCGCTCAAGTTCATCGAGAAGGCCAAGGCCGACGGCAAGCCGTTCTTCCTCTGGCTCAATCCGACCCGCATGCACATCGTCACCCACCTCTCCCCGAAGTACCAGGGCATGCGCAACTCCGAGAACAACTGGACCATCCACGAAGCCGGCATGGCGCAGCTCGACGACGACATCGGCCTCGTGATGAAGAAGCTCAAGGACATGGGCGTGGACAACAACACCATCGTCGTGTTCACCACCGACAACGGCACCGAGGTCTTCACCTGGCCGGACGGTGGACAGACGCCGTTCGCACAGTCCAAGGGAACGATCATGGAAGGCGGCTTCCGCGCGCCGGCGATGATCCGCTGGCCGGGCAAGGTGGCCGCGGGCAAGGTCGAGAACGGCATCATCTCCGGGCTCGACTGGTTTCCGACGCTCGTGGCCGCGGCCGGCAACCCGAATATCGGGGACGAGCTGAAGCGGGGCAAGCAGCTGGGCGATCGCACCTACAAGGTGCATCTCGACAGCTACAACCAGATGGACATGATCACCGGCAAGGGGCCGTCGAATCGCCACGAGATCTTCTACTTCGGCGAGAGCACGCTGGGCGCGGTGCGCGTCGACGACTTCAAGTATCGCTTCGTCGATCAGCCCGACGGCTGGCTGGGTGCGAAGGTCCATGTCGACGTGCCGTATCTCATCAACCTTCGCCTCGATCCGTTCGAGCGCACGGGCTGGCCCGAGAGCGGGACCAGAGCCGGGGCGCAGCAATACTTCGACTGGTTCAAGTACGAATTCTGGCGCTTCGTGTTCGTTCAGCAGGAAGTCGAAAAGCTGGCCATGACTGCGGTCGAGTACCCGCCGATGCAGAAGGGGGCCAGCTTCAACCTGGACGCGGTGAAGGCGAAGATCGAGGCGGCCCGGGCGGCGATGAGCAAGTAAGCAACGAGGTATCTGCTGATCTTCGTGGCGGGCGCCCCGCGCAGGGCGCCCGTCATGCGCCGGAGACGACCAGGTGGATGATTTATTCGGGAAAGGGAGGCGTCGACGATGAAATCTCCCGCGTGGCTCCTTCTGCTGTGCGCGCTGCTGCTCGCCGGCTTCGATGCCCACGCGCAGATCGACCCCCTGTCGTCGTGGAACGACGGGCCGGCCAAGCAGGCGATCCTCGAGTTCGTGAAGGTGACCACCGACCAGGCGAACCCGAAATTCGTGCCTCCCGAGGCGCGCATCGCCGCGTTCGACCAGGACGGCACCACCTGGGTCGAGCAGCCGATGTACGCCCAGGTCGTGTTCGCGCTTCACCAGGTCGGGATGGTGGCGGAGAAGGACCCGAGGCTGAAGGACGTCGAGCCCTTCAGGACCGTGCTGTCCGGGGACCGCGCGGCCATCGCGAAGCTGACGATGCCGGACTTGGAGAAGATCCTCGCCGTGACGCACACCGGCATGACGGTCGACGCGTTCAAGCAGATCGTCCAGGACTGGATCGCCAGGGCCAAGCACCCGCACTTCCAACGCCCCTACACCGAGCTCGTCTATCAGCCGATGCTCGAGGTGATGAAGCTCCTGCGCGCGAACGGCTACAGGACATACTTCGTCACCGGTGGCGGCCAAGATTTCGTTCGCGTCTACGCCGAGCAGGTGTATGGCATCCCGCCCGAGCAGGTGGTCGGCAGCGCGAGCGCAACGCAGTTCGGTTACGACAAGAGCGGCAAGGCCGTTCTGACCAAGGTGCCCAAGCTTCTCCTGATGGACGACAACGTAGGCAAGCCGGAGGGCATTCACCTCGTGATCGGGCGGCGCCCGGTCGCCGCGTTCGGAAACTCGATCGGCGACAAGCAGATGCTGGAGTACACCCAGGCGGGTGACGGCGCCCGACTGATGATGCTCGTGCACCACGACGACGCGACGCGAGAGTTCGCCTACGGGCCGACGTCCAGGGTCGGCACCTTCCCGGACGCCTTGATGGCCCAGGCGAAGAAGCAGAGCTGGGTCGTCATCAGCATGAAGAACGACTGGAAACGGATCTTCGCGTTCGAGTAGTCGCGCTGGCGCCTGGTTGGAACGCACGAGGGCCAGTAGGGGACATGGGCCGAGGCAAGAGGGAGCGAAGGCGGGCCGCAGCCGATCGACCGACAGAGCCGGTTGCCGGGCCGTGGCGTGTCTCGAGAGCGGTTGCGCTCGGTGCCGCCGTGGCTCTCGCCGCGCTGGCGGTCGCGGCGGGCGCCTGGTGGTTGCAGTCGGGCCGCCGGGTGAGCATGCCCTGGGCCGGCGGCTTTCCGCCGTCGCGCCCGCCGGCAAGTTACGTGGGGCACGCGGCGTGCGGGCAGTGTCACCAGCAGGCCGAGCAGAACTGGCGGGGATCGCATCACGATCTCGCCATGCAGCCGGCGACAGACGCCAGCGTCGCCGGCGACTTCAACAACGCGCGCTTCACGTATGCCGGCGTGACGTCGACGTTCTTCCGGCGTGACGGGAAGTTCGTGGTGCGAACCGATGGCCCCGACGGCACGCTGCACGACTACGACGTCACGTATGCGTTCGGAACATCGCCGCTCCAGCAGTACCTCATCGAATTCCCCGACGGCCGCCTCCAGGCGCTCGGCATCGCCTGGGACACGCGGCCGCGCGCCCAGAGCGGGCAGCGATGGTTTCATCTCTACCCGGGCCAGAACGTGACCCACCGTGACGAGCTGCACTGGACGGGCCCCAGTCAGAACTGGAACTACATGTGCGCCGAGTGCCACTCGACAGGCGTGCGAAAAAACTACGACGCCAGGACGCGGCGGTTCAGCACCGCCTATGCCGAGGTGAACGTCTCGTGCGAGGCGTGCCATGGGCCTGGCTCGAGCCACGTCGCGTGGGCGAAGAAGGAAGGCAACTGGCGGAGCCTGGACAACACGAAGGGACTCGCCGTCGCGCTCGACGAGCGCAAGGCCGTCACGTGGGCGATCAGCGCGGAGACGGGCAACGCGAAGCGGACGCCGCCGGGCAAGCCGACGCGCGAAGTCGAGCTGTGCGGGCGCTGTCACGCGCGCCGCGGCCAGTTCGCCGACGACGACGGCCACGGCCGGCCGCTCGGTGACACCCATCGAGTCGCGCTGCTCGAGGATCGGCTCTACCACCCTGACGGGCAAATCCGCGACGAGGTCTACGAGTACGGCTC
>Ga0137387_10001924_pt1 | contig 10456 bp, 7 predicted proteins | sample SagtaG_3_FD_104909 | JGI IMG/M metagenome (GOLD analysis project Ga0137387, IMG submission 104909) | Vadose zone soil microbial communities from Angelo Coast Range Reserve, California, USA - Sage2_R_115_16 metaG | ecosystem: Environmental > Terrestrial > Soil > Vadose zone > Saprolite | place...
CACCGGCGCCCTCGGATTCGACGGGTCCAGCATCCGTGGCTTCCAGTTCATCGATGAGAGCGACATGCTTCTCATCCCCGACCCGGACTCGGCCACCATCGATCCGGTGCTTTCGCACAAGACCCTGTTTTTGATCTGCGACGTCAGCGACCCGATCACGCGAGAGCACTATAGCCGGGACGCGCGCTTCATCGCCAAGAAAGCCGAGGAGCACCTGCGCCGCTCGGGCATCGCCGACGTGAGCTACTGGGGCCCGGAGGCGGAGTTCTACCTTTTCAACTCCCTGCGCTTCGACCAGAACGCCTTCAGCGGCTACTACCACATCGATTCGGATGAAGGCATCTGGAACTCGGGCAAGAACTCGGAGCCCAACCTGGCGTTCCGGCCGCGGCACAAGGAGGGCTACTTCCCGGTGCCGCCGACCGACAAGCTCCAGGACCTGCGGTCCGAGATCATGCTCAAGCTGATCGAGGCCGGCGTGCACGTCGAGGTGCAGCACCACGAGGTCGGCACCGCGGGTCAGGCCGAGATCGACATGCGCTTCGACACCCTCACGAAGATGGGCGACAAGATGATGGTCTACAAGTACGTCATCAAGAACGTAGCCGCCCAGCACGGCTATGTGGCGACCTTCATGCCCAAGCCGCTCTTCATGGACAACGGCTCGGGGATGCACGTGCACCAGAGCCTGTGGAAGGACGGCCAGAACCTCTTCGCAGACAAGAGCGGCTACGCAGGTTTGAGCCAGACGGCCGTCTACTACATCGGGGGCCTTCTGAAGCACGCGCCGGCGCTGCTCGCGCTGTGCGCGCCCACCACCAACTCGTATCGCCGGCTCGTGCCCGGCTACGAAGCGCCGATCAACCTCGTTTACTCGAAGCGGAACCGCTCGGCTTGCGTGCGCATCCCCATGTACTCCACCAACCCCAAGACGAAGCGCGTCGAGTTCCGCTCACCCGACCCGGCCGCGAACCCATACCTCGCTTTCTCGGCGTGCCTGATGGCCGGCCTGGACGGCATCAAGCACAAGATCCTGCCGCCGGAGCCGGTGGACAAGGACATCTACGAGCTCGACGGTGAGGAAAAGGCGAAGATCAAGTCGGTTCCGGGCTCGCTCGGCGAGTCGCTGGACGCGCTCGAGAAGGACCACGCGTTCCTCCTCGAAGGCGGCGTTTTCACGAAGGACGTCGTCGAGACCTGGATCGAGTACAAGCGCAAGCGCGAGGTCGACCAGGTGGCGCTGCGACCGCACCCTTGGGAGTTCATGCTCTACTCGGACGTTTAGAACTGCTCCCTACCACCCTCCACGGGCCTCGGCGACAAGCCGGGGCCCGTTTATTTTCGATGCTTGTCCTCTCGCATCCACTTCGGCAGCGCCCATTGCGGCTCACGGAAGACAATCCAGCAGGCGAGGCCCAGGCCCGTGCTCCCAAACACGACCAGTACAACCAGCCAGCCCATTCGGCCGATCCTGGAGCGCCCGTTTAGCTTCTAGACTCCCCGCAAGCCGTGGAGAAGCTGTGGCGGGTGGTCGGTTGGAGGCGGCTCGCGGTGACCGGACTCTGCCTGGCCGCCTGGCGCGCCCTCGAGCAAGTCACCCTGCCGGGCGCCAACCCAGCGATGATCGCAGCCCGCCTGGAGGCTGTCGACACGAGCAGCCTGATACATGCCATCGGCGCGGGAAGCATCGTCTTGAACAAATACAGCATCGTGGCGATGGGGATTGGGCCCTACGTCAATGCGTTGGTCATCGTCTGGCTGCTCGAGCTGTGCTCACGTCGCTTGCGAGCGATGGGAGACACCGACGACGGCAAGTTGCGTATCACGCGCTGGACGCGAGCCCTCGCCGTCGTCCTGGCGCTGGGCCAGGCATATGGGTGGACCGTCCTGTTCCAATCCAACTCGATCCTGCCCTCGCCGATGGATTTGTTCCCACGACTGTTGGTGTGCCTCGAGCTGGCGGCCGGCACAATGCTCTTGGTGCTGATCGCCGACATTCTCGACGAGTTCGGCCTGGGTCTTGGGAATGGCGCCTTTCTGATTTACGCACTCACTCCGCTCGCCATCGAAGTGCATCGTGTCGCGGATATGTTCGCTTCCGCGCCTTCGATCCAGGCCCTTTACCTGCCGTTTGGGATCTGGGTGACGGTCTCGATCGCCGTCGTCGCGCTCTCTATCGCCGTTTTGAACGCAGTACGGCGGGTGAGGGTCACGGAAGGCAAGAAGACCAAACCCGCTGAACGTGTTGAGCTGTCGGTCCTGATGTCAGGCGTGTTGAGGCCGCCGGCGTTCGCGCTGGCGTTGTGGTCAGTGCCGGTGATCGTCGCCGTCAACTACTCAGGATCAAACCCAGCCCTCAGCCGATGGGTCAATGACTACATCAGCATGTACGGGCCTGATCCCTGGGCCGACGTCGCGAACGTGATTGTGGTTTCACTGCTGGTGATCGGGTTCACCTACTTCGTCGTGGCAGGCGACGTCCGTCTGGGCAAACCACTGTCACGAGGGTTGATCCCGCACATCAGGCGCCTGGCTCTTATCGGTGGCGCCCTCCTCGCATTCACGGTGGTCGTCCTGCCAGTGCTGGAGCGGAATGCATCTCACGCCGCGGGCAGAGGCTTCGGCCTAAGCGGCAACGACGCTGCATTGCTGGTCGCCATCACCGTGGCGATTCTTGCCGGCCTCGAGCGCGCAGCCGGGATTCGTTCTCCCTTGCGCGTACCGACGAGCCGGCTGCCCTAGCTCACATGCCCAGCATGGCGCGGGCGCGAAGGGCGATCGATATCGCCACCCGCGTCTCGGGGTCGTCGAGCTGCAAGCCGGTCAGTGATTCGATCCTCTCCACCCGGTAGCTCATCGAGTTGATGTGGATGCCCAGCTGGCGCGCCGCGGCTCGGCGCACCCACCGGGCGGAGGACAGCGCCTCGAGGGTTTCCAGGAGGGGCGTGTCGCGGGACTGCGCGTACTTGAGCAAGGTGCCGAGCAGCTCGTCCACAAACCGGCGCAGGGCGTCCGGGCTCTGCACCTCCAGCAGCAACCGGAAGGCGCCGAGCGAACGATACGAGGCGACCTTGCCTCGCCCGCCCGCCCGCCGAGTCAGACGCAGCGCCTGGCGCGCCTCCACGTGGGAGCGGGCCAGCTCGCCGACCGAGTTGGCGAGGTTCCCGATGCCCACCGATGCCGCGCCGGGCTTCATCACCGGGGCGGCGCCGGCGAGGATGAGGCCGGCCAGCTTTTCCACGGCGGCCAGGTCGGAGGCGATGTCGTCCGGAATCAGGAACACGGCCGACGATGAGCGAACCAGGGTGAGTGCGCCCGGTAGTCGCGAGCGGATCAGGCCGCTGAGCGCCGCGTCCAGACGGTCCTGCTGAGCGCGCCCGGCGAGCGCAGCCTCGGTCTCATCGTCATCGGGCTCCAGGACCACGACCCACGCGCGATGTGGCAGCCGGTGGCCGAGACGCTCCGCCTGCCGCGCCACCCTTTCTGCCTCGTCGCCTTCCAGGCCTCCGGCCAGGACCTCCTCGACCAGGTCACCTCGCAGCCGGCGCTCGACCTCGGCGGCAGAGCGCTCCTTCGACAGCTCCAGCGCGAGCACGGTCGACCCATGCTCCAGGGCGCGACGCCTTCCGTGTGAGTCGACCGTCTGCTCGTCGACGGCGACCGCCAGCATGCCGAGCAGGTCGGCGCCGGCGCGCACGGGGACGACATCCAGCGCTCGCGCCGGACGGCCGGCATGGATACGAACCTCGCGCGCGCCGGCCTGCGCCAGAGGGACTGGCACGTGGATGCGCGGCGGCATGCCGTCGGATTCAACCCCAACTCCCCTGACCCGATAACCATCGGGCGAATACAGCGCAGCCCGGCCGCCCGCGAGGGCGCCAACGGCCTCGAGGATCGACGAGATGCCGGCGCCCTCGAGGGACAGCTTGGTGAAGCGCTCGTGGATGTCATGGGAGAGCTGGATCTCGCCCAGTTGGACCTCCATCCGGCGCTGCAGCTCGCTGCGCTCGAGGATGCCGGCGACCTGCGCCGCGATCGCCCGCAGGAAGTCGAGGTCGCCGGAATCGAAATCGCGGAGGTCGACGGTCTGCACGTTGAGCACGCCAACCAGGCGAGGACCCGATTCGATCGGTACCGAAAGCATCGAGCGGAAGCGATCCTCGTCCAGGCCCGGCACCCACTTCCAGTGCGGCTCCTTGCTCACGTCCGGGACCACCGCCGGGCGCCGCGTCTCGGCCACCCAGCCCGTGATGCCCTCCCCCACCCTCATCACGACCTTGCCGACCATCTTTTCGCTGAGCCCGTTGGTCGCCGTGAGCAGCATCTCGCGGCCGGGTGGAGTGAGCAGGTACAGGGAGCACACGTCCGTGCCCATTGCCGAGGTGGCCTCGCCGATGATCAGATCGAGGAGCTCGTCCGGCTTCTGGGTGGAGGCCGCGGCTTGCGCCAGCCGGACCAGGAAGCTGAGCTCCCGCTCGGCCAGGCTGCTGTCCGATTGGGGGTCCGTCTCGACGCCGAAATCCGGTGCCGCCCTCACGCGGCTCAACTTACGGCTGCTCAATCGACGAAGGATCGTGTCAAGGGCACAATCAGAGGCTCCCTGATTAGTGTGACTGATACAGACCCGAGGTGGGTCACAAATCGATTGGGTACTTGGGCCGCCGGCTTGGTTCTTCTTCGCCGCAGAGGAAGGAGTCTCGAGCCTTTGGAGGAATCCTGAATGTCGAAGTTTCGCTATCTGCTGGTGGGAGCCGGTGCGGCCCTTGCCCTCGGAGGCGCGGGCGTGCTGGCCAACGTCGGAGCCATCTCCCTGACCAACTCCGACTCCCACGGCGATGAGGTCGCGTCTGCAGCCCGCACCTGCCCGCACGGCCCCAACGGGGTCCACGGCCAGTGCGTGAGCGCCATCGCCTCCAGCAAGTCAGAGCAAGACACCGACTCTGCGAAGTCGACCGACACGTGCAAGGCGGCCGACGCCAACGAGGACTCGTCCGAGAAGACCGGCAGCAAGAGCGAGAACGCAGCGGAGAAGTCGGCCAACACGTCGAAGGCTGACGACAAGTCCGAGGACGCCAAGGAGAAGGCTGCCGAGAAGTCGGAGGACCAATCAGAGAAAGCGCAGGTCAAGGCGTGCGAGGCCGCCCGAGATGCCTCGAATCCATAGCCGCTGGAGGTGGCAGAGATGACCTGGACGGTAAGCGCGTAGCGACGTCCGTATTCATGTTTCGTAGGAGGCGCGGGAGTACTCACCCGCGTCTCTTTTTCATGGTGCACTGTGGAGTCTCAGGCCGGATTTACTCCGGCCGTCCCCCAACCATGTCACCTTCCAAGCGCCACCAAGCGTGGCTATTGAGAGGGTGGGTCCGCGGGGGGACACTGTCCCCTCCGCGAATTTCTGCGGCATGCTATGGGGCATGAAGCTTCTGGTCGAGATTTTGCTGGCGATCTTTCTGCATCCGGTGGTGTGGGTCCTGTGCGTCATCAACATCGTGGGGCGGAGCGAACTGAGCGGCTTGCAGAAGGTGTTGTGGATCATCGTGACCTTCGTGTGGGGTATCGGACCGATCCTGTACGTACTCCTGGGCGGCGGCGCGTTCTGGTGAGGGGCCCAGGCCGCGAGCGGGGGTGGACAGGGCCGCCCCGGGGCGGCTACGGTTAAGTAGATCCGGCGGGGCACTCGGCTCCACCGCCGTCCATTCGTAGAGGAGGCTGTAGTGGGAAGAATCCATCTGCGTCGAGTCGCGCGTCTCGTGACGGGCTCGATCGCCACCTTCGGGGTGGCGCTTGCGGGACCCGTATCGGCAGCGCCATCAGTGGCCGCGGTATTTCACCCGACGGTCGCGGAGTACTACCAGATGACGGCGTCGACGACTCCGCCGACACAGGCACAGTGCATCAGCGCCGGCCGGCGGTGCTTCACTCCGCAAACGACCGCGGCCGCGTACAACCTTGGGCCTTTGTATGCGCAGGGGTTGAACGGCAAGGGCGTGACCATCGCCATCGTCGACTCGTACGGCAGCGACACGATTGCACACGACCTTCACGTGTACGACCAGGCCTTCGGCCTGCAGCCGATGTGTGGCGAAGAGGGCGTGAGCTGCGCCGCCGGCATGCCGACCTTCAGCCAGCTGCACGTGCAGGGCTCGCCGGCCACCACGGCCCCGCCGCCGACCTCCAGGGGCACGGGGCAGGAGAACAAGAGCGCGTGGGCGCTCGAAGTTTCGCTTGACGTCGAGACCGCACACGCGACCGCGCCGCAGGCCAACATCCTGCTCGTCACCACGCCGACGGCCGAGACCCTCGGCGTGCAGGGTTTCCCCGACATGATGAACGCCGAGCAGTACGTGGTCGACCATCACCTGGCGACCGTCATCTCTCAGAGCTTTGCCTCCGCCGAGGACGCTTTCGGAAGCAGCACCTCCCTTCAGACGCTGCGCCACGCCTACATCTCGGCCGCCCAGAACGGCGTCACAGTACTGGGTTCATCCGGTGACTCCGGCACCGCCAACGTCCGCAAGACTCCTGTTGGCCAGGCCGGATCCCTCATCCCCTTCCCGACCGTCGAGTGGCCGGCCAGCGATCCGCTGGTGACCGGCGTCGGCGGCACCTATCTCTGCACCGACGCGACCAACACCACGTCTCGCGTCGCTGACAACACGAATCCGCCCGCCAAGTGCAAGGCGAACCCGGGCCAGGCCGAAGTCGGCTGGACGTTCAGCGGCGGCGGCTTCAGCCACGTGTTCGGCAAGCCTGCTTACCAGAACGTGCTGCCGACCGGCAGCACCGCCATCGGCTCGATGCGCGGCGTTCCTGACATCGCCTACCAGGCCAGCGCCGGCACCGGCGCGCTGGTCTTCATCAGCCTTCCCCCCGACGGCCAGAGCGGGCTGTTCTGCGGTTCTGCGCCCTGCAGCACCGGCTGGTTCGACATCGGCGGCACCTCGCTCAGCTGCCCGCAGTGGGCCGGCCTGGTCGCGATCGCCGACCAGATCAACGGAGGCGGGCTCGGGCTGATCAACCCCGCCCTCTACAAGCTCGGTGCTGACCCGACCCGCTACGCCAACGACTTCTTCGACATCACCACGGGCAACAACACCGCCGACCCGACGGTCCCAGGCTACCCGGCGACGACCGGTTGGGATCCGATCACCGGCCTCGGTACGCCCAACGCGGCGAACCTGGTGCCCGACCTCGTGAAGGCCGCCAACGGCGGCTGATCGCTTTCTCAGCTCATGACGAGGGGCCGGCCCAATGTGGGCCGGCCCCTCTGCTGGTGACGCCCAGACAGACTCACAGCTTGTCCCTAGGTTGGAGGGCCTGCGTTGGGCTAATCTGGACGGGGAAAGGGTGGGACACCGTGGGGTAGTCTCCAACGGCGTGCACGCCACGGATTCGGATCGCGTGGCGGCGGTAGAAAGGCCCGCGACCAACGGGACCACCGCTTCACGCCCGGCCACCAACGGCGCTGCGACGCCGCCGGTAGCGGTTCGCATTGCACACGTCACCAAATCTTTCGGGCGCACCGCGGTTTTCGCGGACGTCAGCTTCACGGTCGCCCGAGGCGAGCTCGTCGAGATCACCGGACCCAGCGGTGCCGGCAAGACCACTCTCCTGCGTCTCATCCACGGCCAGCTCCGCCCGAGCAAGGGTCAGGTCTGGGTCGAAGGACGAGGCCTTCACAGATTCTGGCGTCGGGGGCTCGGCCGCATCCGACGCGAGGTCGCCTTCATCTACCAGGAGCAGCGCCTGCTGCCGCGGCTGAACGCGCTGGAGAACCTCGTCTACGCGCTCATGCTCGTGGACCCGACCGTGCCTTACGGCCGTATCCGCCGCCGGGCGCTCGAGGCGCTCGCGGCGTTCGGCCTCGCCGGCCGGCGCAAGGCGTACCCGAGCCAGCTTTCCGCGGGCGAGCGGCAACGGGTGGCGGTCGCACGCGCGCTTGCCGGCCGCCCTCGCGTCCTTCTTGCTGATGAGCCGCTGGCGGCGATCGACGAGCAAAACGGAAAGATCGTCAAGCGCCTGCTCGAAGATGCGGCGGCGGCCGGGACCACTGTGATCGTCGCCACGCATGAGCCGACGTTCAAGGCGGGGCGGGTCCTGCGCCTACCGGCAGGCCAGGTGCTCGTGAACCGCGCGCGCCGTACTGCTGCGAATGGCGACGCGCAACCCATCTGGCGACGGCTGCTTGCTCAGAACGGAACCAACGGCCACAACGGCCATGCCGTCCTCAATGGACACGCCAACGGCCACACCGCCGGCCGAAGTTCGAACGGTCACTCCACTTCGAGCCGCGCGCGGACCAGACATGACAGGCTCCCTGTCTGGCGCCGCTCGGTGGCGCTGGTGGCGAACAGCTTCCGCCTGGTCGTCCTTGGCGGGCTGCGAAGCTGGCGCCGAGACCTGCGGCTCACCGCGCCGGCGCTCGGCTCGATGGCACTGCTGCTCTTGATGGCCGCGATGGTGGCGATGGTCGGCATCGCCGTCGCCAAGGTAGCGGCATACGAGGCATCTCAGGCATCGGTCGTTCGCGTCTACCTGGCCGCGGATGCAACGCCCGACGCTGTGAGCGCGCTGCAGGCCCGCCTGGTGGCCGACCCTCGAGTCGCGTCGGTCACGTACGTGAGCGCGGAGCAGGCGCTGAAAGAAGCGCAGAGCCATCCCGGCCTGGAGTCACTGGGCAGCTTGAGCTCGTCCAACCCCTTCCCGGCGAGCCTCGACGTGTCGGTTCGATCGGTGAACCAGGTCGCTTCGATCGCAGGCCTGGCGAAAGATGACCCGGCGGTCGATCCCACCTATCCGACCTCGTATGACCCGGACATGTATTCGCGACTCCGGCACATCGCGCTGGTGCTCGGCGGGATCGGCGCCGGCCTGCTGTTGATCTTCGCGATCGTCGCTTATGCCGTCAGCGCCAACTCCGTCCGCGGCGTCGCCGCGGCCCGCAAGGACGAGGTCACGATCACCCGCCTCCTCGGAGCGCGTGGCTGGATGCTGCGCGGACCCTTCGTCGTCGAAGGCCTCATGACGGGCGCCCTTGCCGGCGCCCTCGCGGGCGCGATCGCCGGAGGATTCTGGCTGGTCGCGACGCGTTTTGCGGCAGCGACCTACGCGGAGGTGCTCCCCGGCGTCGACCTCACCGCGATGCGATACGTCGTCGCCGCCGCCATCGTGGCCGGCGTGCTCCTGGGCACGCTCACCGCGACCATGGGCTTTCGCCGGTTCCGGGTATGAGACGCGCGGCGGCAGGCGTTGTCCTGCTCGCCATGCTCATCTCACTCCAGCTCGTCCATGCCCGCGTCGCCTTTTCGACGTGCGGCTCGTCGACCGCATCAACGGCTCGCACCTCAACCGCGTCGGGCGCCGCACAAGGCTCGTCGACGTGCTCGGCGACTACCAATCCTCAGCCAACGATCTACGACCTGCTCCGTACACGCCTCGGCGGCGACCTGGCGAGAGCACTTACCACGCAGCAGAGGTTGAGCGTCGCTCTGGACCAGACGGCGGTCAGCGAGCAGGTCCTCACCGACCAGATCACTCAGGAGGAGGCCACCATCGCCGACCTCGAGGACCAGGTCGCGCAGCTCGATGCTCAGATCCAGGAGACACAGGACCGCATCGACGTCGAGCGAGCCCAGATCGCGGCCGTCGCCCGTGCCGCGTACCGACAGCCGAAGACCCTGCTCGAGGTCGTCGCGAGCGCCGGCAGCCTGCGTGAAGCACTGGTGTCGACCATGGATCTCGTTGTCGCCGGTGATCGCGCCCACGCCCTGCAGACCAAGCTCGAAGCGGACCTGCTCAAGCTGCAGGCCGATCGCAACGCGCGCCTGGCCGACCTCGATCGCGAGAACGGCCTGCGTGACCAGCTTGTCGCCAACATGAACGCCCTCGACGACCTGATGGTCCGCCAGGACGACCTCAGCGCAGAGCTGGATGACCTGATCGCGCAGATCCAGACGGCGGAAAGCCAGCTCGAGGGTCAGCCCGCCGACGTGACCACTGCATTGGCAGCGCTGCTCGAGCAGCAAGAGCAGGACCTGGTCAACAAGTCTTACCAGGCAGCGTGGACCCAGGCCCAGGTCGGCGCGGGCCTGGCGCTGGCGACACGCGAGCTTCCGCCGGGAACGAATCTGTCCCCACTCACACTGTCATGGCCGATGGTCGGCGCGCACATCACGCAGGGGTTCGGGCCGACCGATGTCCTGCTCGAGCCCAGGCTGGGCCAGTACGCCCACTTCCATACCGGCATCGACCTCGCCGCGCCTTTGGGCACGCCCGTGCTGGCGGCAGCCGACGGCATCGTGGTGGCGGTGGCGCACACGCTCGTCGGGTACGGGAACTACGTGATGATCGCCCACGGCGGCGGGGTGATCACGCTTTACGCACATCTCCTGGAGACGGATGTGAACCTGGGCGACAAGGTCACGCGCGGCCAGCGAGTCGGTCGCGAAGGGTCGAC
>Ga0137387_10001925_pt1 | contig 10453 bp, 7 predicted proteins | sample SagtaG_3_FD_104909 | JGI IMG/M metagenome (GOLD analysis project Ga0137387, IMG submission 104909) | Vadose zone soil microbial communities from Angelo Coast Range Reserve, California, USA - Sage2_R_115_16 metaG | ecosystem: Environmental > Terrestrial > Soil > Vadose zone > Saprolite | place...
CGCCCACCTCGGGTCCGGTCGAGCAGATAGGGGCCGCGCGGGGTGTTCCGGGGCCCGACCGAGCGCACGCCGTCTTCCCTTCTTCTTGCGACCCCGGGAACCCGGGGCCTCCGAAACCTGGAAGGGTCGGAAATCGTATATGCAAGTTAAGATGACGGAACTGGCCGACCCAGGGGGAACGGTGGTAGCTCGCAGAGACCCCGCGGCGTGGGGGGACTTCGCTTCGTCATTCGCACGGATCGCCGACAACGTCAAGCAGGTCATCCAGGGAAAGGAACACGAAGTCAAGCTGGCCCTGGTCTGCCTGGTCGCCGAAGGGCATCTGCTGATCGAAGACGTCCCGGGCGTGGGCAAGACGATGCTGGCCAAATCGATCGCCCGTTCCATCGACTGCTCGTTCCGCCGGATCCAGTTCACCCCCGACCTGTTGCCAACGGATGTCACCGGCGTGAACGTCTTCAACCAGGAGAGCGGCGACTTCGAGTTCAAGCCTGGGGCCATCTTCGCCAACATCGTCCTCGGGGATGAGATCAACCGGGCCAGCCCCAAGACGCAGTCGGCCCTCCTGGAGAGCATGGAAGAGCACCAGGTCACCATGGACGGGGTGAGCTATCACCTGGGCATGCCGTTCATGGTCATCGCCACGCAGAACCCCATCGAGCACGAGGGAACCTATCCGCTTCCGGAGGCACAGCTCGACCGCTTCATGATGCGGCTGTCCCTTGGGTATCCGAACGCCGACGCAGAAGCCGGGATCCTCCTGACGCATGGGGTCGCGTCCACCCTCGAAGACATCGAGCCGGTGACGGATGCTCGAGGCCTCTCCGACATGCTGCTGATGGCCCGGGAGGTCCACGTGGCCAAGGCGTTGCAGCGGTACATCGTGGCTCTGGCCGAGGCCACGCGTGCCCACTCGGACATCTACCTCGGAGCCAGCCCGCGCGCCTCGATCATGCTGCTTCGCGCGTCGCGGGCGATGGCCGCTACCGAGGGCCGCGACTACGTGATCCCCGATGACGTCAAGTCCCTGGTGGTGCCAGTGATGGCCCATCGCCTCCTGGTAACGGCCGACGCGGCCATGGGCGGGCAGACGCCGACCACGCTGCTGGCCGACATCATGGGCCAGGTCCCGATACCGGTTCGCGACCGCACCTGAAATGCCCACCAGGCGCGGCTGGGCCGCCTTCGGCGCCGGCATCTCCCTGTGGATCGTGGCGCGGTTCGTCGGGTCGCCAGACCTGCACATGGTGGCCGCGGGCATCGCGGTGATGCCGTTCCTCGCCGCCGGGTTCGTCCGCTGGAGCAACGTGCGGCTGGAGGTACACCGCACCCTGTCGATGGTGCGGGTGTTCCCTGGGACACGGGTCACGGTCAGCCTCACGATCACGAACAAGAGCCGGGTGACCGCTCCCTTCCTGTTGCTGGAAGACGCGCTGCCCCACTCCCTCGGAACCTCCGCCCGGCTCGTCGTGTGTGGCCTGCCACCGCGAAACCACGAGACCGTGTCGTATTCACTCCTGTGCCGGCGGCGCGGACGTTTCACCGTCGGTCCACTGTCCATCTTCATCTCCGATCCCTTCGGGCTGGCGCGCGTGAGGATCTCGACGCCCACCGAGAGCGAGCTCATCGTCTACCCGGAGGTGGAGGAGATCGACGCGTGGAACCTTGCGTTCCACGGCGCGGGCACGGGAGAGTCCTCGGTGCGACACCTTCAGCATTCGGCGGCAGAGTTCTACACGATGCGTGAGTACGTCACCGGAGACGACCTCCGCCGCATCCACTGGCCGAGCGTCGCCCACACCGGGCAGCTCATGATCCGGCAAGACGAGGCCACGCGCCGGTCGACCGCCACGATCTTCCTTGACAACCGGATCTCGGCACTGGGTCAGGACGGGTCGGTAGCGTTCGAGCGCGCGGTCTCGGTCGCCGCGACCGTGGGCCGCCTGCTGACCCAGAAGGGGTTCGCCCTGCAGCTGGCGAAGGTCGATTCACCCGCGGCCCCGGTCGGTGAGACCCGCCTGCTGGAGATCCTGGCGGGCGTCGCCACCGCTCGCATCAAGGGGATGAGCGAGGCGCTGGTCGCACTGCGGGCCACGGCCCGGTCCGACACGAGCCTCGCGCTGATCTCCGCTCCCCCGCTCTCCACTGAGGTCCAGTCGATGCTTCGGATCGGCTCGGGGTTCGGGCGAAAGCTCGCGGTCTTCGTCTACCAGGTGAACACGACCAGGATCCCCGACCGGGCGGCGGCCGAGATCGAGGCGCGGGCCACGTCGGCCCGGACGTCACTTCAGCACGCTGGATGGGATGTGTTCCTCATTCAGCCCGACGGAAGGCTCGCTGAGGTATGGCAGTCGAGCAGGAACAGAAGGCTCCGGCCGGTCGGCTCGTTCTCCTAGGCGCCCTCCTGGCGCTTCAGGTCTCGGGCGCGGCCGCGTTCGGCCGCGTCCTGCAGGGGCGCTGGCCGACCGTTCAACTGGCCATCGCTGCGGGGGTGTCCCTGCTCCTGGCGGGCCTGATGGAACGACAACACATCCTGCTCGCCGCCCTGGTGAGCGCGGCGGGGTTCTTCATCATCGTCGGGCTGATGGTCTTTCCGGAGACCACCAGGATCGGCCTGCCCACGCTGGCCACGCTCAGGGCCATGCGAGCGTCGTTCGCCGCGGTGGGGCGAACCGCCGACGTCCAGCCCGCGCCCGCGCTGCCGCTGGCACCGCTCCTTTTGGCCGGCATCACCGGGGTGTGGACGGCGGCGTTCTCTTCGCACGCGCTCGCCGCGAGGGCCCGGAGCCCGTTCCTCGCGCTGGCACCGCCCGGAGCGCTGCTCGCCTTCACCAGCCTGGTCATGAATGACGGAGCCCGCCGTCTCTACGTCCTGCCCTTCCTGGCCTCGGCCCTGGCCGTGCTGTTCGCGGATAGCCTGTGGCGAGTTGCCCAGTGGGGGCCACTCACGGTGTGGCACGGAAAGCGAGCCCCGGTGTTCGGCGCGTCGACGACGACCCGCGGCGCGAGACGACTGGCCTTGGCCTGCCTGGGCGTCGCCATCATTCTGCCGGGCATCCTCCCCGGTTTCCTCTCTCCGGGGCTCGTCGATGTGCAGGGGCAGTCCGGCACGGCCCGGGTCTCCATCAACCCGATCGTGGACATCCGGGCGCGGCTCCTGAACAACCCCAACGCCGAAGTGTTCACCGTCAAGACCGATGCCGCCCTCAAGGGCCCGCCGTACTGGCGCTTCGCCATGGACGACGTGTTCGACGGTCGCTCGTGGTCTCCGTCGGACCCGCAAGTGTCCAACGGCACCCCGCTGCTCGGGGGGCCGACGGACCTACCGGGCACGACCCAGTTGAACCCGTCCGCCGCGGACGAGGTGATCGTCCAGCACTTCAAGTTCTCCCATTTCTACGAGTTCCAGCTCCCCGCGGCGTACCAGCCCGTTGCCGTCAACGCGCCCGGCGAACGGCTCCGCTACGATCCCACGACGGGCGTGCTGTTCGACACCAACGGCACCCACCCCGGGTTCTCCTACGACGTGACGTCGCGGCTGATCGTCCCGACGGCCGATCAGCTCAGGGCCGTCACGTCACTGCGCGAGCCTGGGACCGACTCCTACACGACGCTCCCGCGCACCATGCCGCGGGAGATCATCGACATCGCCCACCAATTGGCCGACAACGAGCCCACGATCTACGGCAAGATCGAGGCGATCAAGACCTACCTGCGCGGATTCCAGTACTCGACGAGCGTCCCCCCGGGGCACAGCACCAATGACATCCTCCGGTTCCTCACCGTGACCAAGGCGGGGTACTGTGAACAGTTCGCCGGGACGATGGCAGTGCTGCTGCGGGCGCTGGGCATTCCGGCGAGGGTGGCCGTGGGCTTCACGGGCGGGACCTACGACACAAAGGACAACGTCTGGCGCGTGACATCGGGCAACGCCCACGCGTGGGTGGAGGTGCCGTTCCCGGGGTTCGGCTGGCTCTCCTTCGATCCGACCCCGGGTCGGGCGAACCCCCTCGCCACCTACGACAGCGCTCAGGCGGCGTCAAACGGGGGCAATCCGCCGTCGGGGAACCTCAGCTGCGTCAACCTCCTCGGCGGCTCCAATCTGTCACGGGTGGGCGAGGCCCAGCAGGTCAGCCAGTGCCATGCCTCGCCCATCCCCCCACCCTCGGGCTCAGGTTCCACCCTGAGACGGGGCCAGGACGTGGGGTCGCTTCGTCGAGGGGAGGGGACGGGGGGCACGTCTCCCACTCGCCGCCATCGTTTGGACCTTCTCGTGGGCCTGCTGGGACTCCTCGCGCTCCTCGTTCTGGCCGTCCCGGCCATCAAGCTGGGCGCCCGACGCTTTGCCCTCGCCAGGGCCGCCGACCCGAGCAGCCGGGCCATGGCCGCGTATCTGGCCGTCGCCAAGCAGGCGGCCGACGTCGGCTTGGGACGGGAGCCGGCGGAGACGCTCTGGGAGTACCGAACCCGGCTCAAGGAACGGGTCGTGTCGCTCGACGGCGACCTCGACCGGTTGACCCGCCTGGCCGGACGGGCGGCCTACGCCGAGTGGGGCGTGACTCCCGAGGACGCCGAGCAGGCGGCCGCATCCGCTCGGGCGGTCACCCGGACGATCAGGGGGTCCGTGGGGATCGGCAGGCGCATGGTGGGCTGGTTCCGGATCGAGCGGCGGTCGCGAATCTGAACCCCGTGCCTCAAATCCCGAGCCGGGCTTCCCTGCTCGCATCCTTCAACACCCGAAGAAAATGATCGCGGTCCCGCCTGAACTCCGCGACCTCGTCTGAGACCTGGCGGGCGCAGTCGTCGATTGCCACGAAGAACGCCATCTGGCCCCTTCGAAGCGCGTCCATGACCTCGCCCTCGCGCCGGACCACCCGGAAGATCGACTTCCCGTCGGTCTCCAGCCTCACTCCGGCCAGGTGCGTGTCCAGACCGACTTCCTTGTTCAGGAACTCCCAGGCCCGGCGAACACGTTGCAGGGACATCCCGCTGTCCAGGAGCGACTTCACCACCTTCAGCGCAACGAGATCGCGGAAGGCGTACATCCGCGGAATGCCCGGCCGCCCCCGCGTTTGCTGGATCGAGGGCTGCACCAGACCGATCTGATCCCAGTACCGAAGCTGCCGGGCCGTGCACCCGGTGAACCGCGACGTCTGATGGGCCGTGAAACCCTCCAACACCCGCTCCTCTTCCGTTCTCCTTCGGGCTCGAGCCGGCAGCGCGCCCCTCGGAGTGGGCAGTGCCGGAGGGGAAGTGCGAGTTGTTTTAGAACAGAGAGACGCTTTCGTGCAAGGGGGCTTCGCGAGCAGCAACGATGATCGATCAACCCGCGGAAAGTGACGTCAGGAAGGTCGCGGTCTACGAAGCCGTTCGGCGACGCGAGCTAGAGCCGCGGTGACGGACAGATGTCCGCCGCGCTCTCCGTACGACCGGAGCTGGTCCCGCCCGACACGCTTCAAGTACTGATAGATCACCAGCGCCGACATCAACATGAAGACGAAGCTCGCCAGACCGAACCACACACTCCAGACGATCAGTGGGAGCAAGGCGAGACCGACGACGAAGCCGGCGATCCCCCAGCGGATCCTCCGGAGCGCGTGGCTGGCCAGGGTTGCCTTCGCCACAGATTGGACGAGGCGAGGGTCCTCCTCGGCCAGCCTCCTCTCGATCTCTTCGAGGATGCGTTGCTCATGTTCGGAGAGAGGCATCGGACCCTTGGACCCTTCCTCGAGCAACAGGCTCACCTCATTATAGGAACGGTCCCACCAATGGACTATTCGGTCAGGGACCAACAACGGATTCAGATCTCCTTATCTCGGCTCTCTGCATGCCCGCTCAAGCCTCCGGTTCCCGCAGCAGCGTCGCCGGCCCAGCTGCCCCCTTTCCGAACCGCCGCTGGATCCTGTCCAGCGCCCGCTCAGCTTCCTCCCATCGACCTGCTCGCTGGAGGGCGAGTTGCTGCGCACCCGCCGGGACCAGGCCGGTCGCGGCCACTCCGACCAGCCTGAATCGCCGTCTTCCCGCAGGCAGCTTCTGCAGGAGTTCCCGGGCCACGCGGAAGATGTCGGCGGCCAGATCGGTCGGGGCGGGAAGCGTCTTCGAGCGGGTGAGCGTGGAGAAGCTCGGGAGGCGAAGTTTCAGCGTCACGGTTCTGGCGCGGAACCCCTCCGAGCGAAGTCGCGCGGCCACCCGATGCGAAAGCGCAAGGATCTCCCGCAACACGTCTTCTTCTCGGTCGAGGTCGCGCGGATACGTCTCCTCGTGACTGACCGACTTGGGAGCCTCGAACGGCACGACCATGCGGTTGTCGCGCCCGGCCGAGAGGTCGAGCAGCGAGCGAGCCTGTGCCTCTCCCAGAACGCGCCCGAGGATGGTTGGCGGGGTCCTCGCCAGCTCTCCCACCGTGCGGATCCCGAGGCGGCCGAGCAGCTCCGAGGTCTTTTCACCGATCCCCCACAGCGCGTCGACCGGCAAGGGATGCAGAAAGCCAATCGTCCCGTCGGAAGGGATCGCGAGCAAGCCGTCTGGCTTGGCCTGCACCGAAGCCAGTTTGGCGATGAGCTTCGAGGCTCCGATCCCCACCGAGGCCGTGAGCGACAGCTCGGCTTCGATCGAGGAGCGGATGCGGGCTCCGATGTCTCCCGGCGGGCCGAACAGGAGTGTGGCTCCCGAGACCTCGACGAACGCCTCGTCCAACGAAATCGGCTCCACCGCAGGAGAGAACCCCAGGAGTATCTCCCGGAAGCGGTTCGAGTACGCGGCGTAGGACTCGAAGTCCGGAGCAACGAACACCGCCTCGGGGCAGAGCCGCCGGGCTCGAACGCTCGGCATGGCCGAATGCAGACCCCGTGCTCGCGCCTGGTAGGAGGCCGACATCACGACCCCTCGAGGTCCCGGGCTTCCCACGACGACCGGCTTGCCGGCGAGCCTCGGATCCTTCAGCACCTCGACCGACGCGTAGAAGGCATCGAGATCGACGTGCAGGATCGGTTCGGTGGGGCGGGGCTGGTGGGTCCGGGACGCGGGACCTTCAGCCACCGACGGCCACGGCGGGCGAGGAACGGCCCATCCGCTCCAGGCGCCTACCGGCTCGCAGGCCGAACACGCCGCTCACGGCGAACAACGCCGCGGACGAGACGAGGAACGGCTGGACCAGGACCAGCCCGCCGAGCGCAGCGATGCCCAATGACCCGACGAGCGACGCGCCTTCCTGCAGCATCCCGACCACACCGATGACCCGGCCCCGCATGTGCTCGGCGGCCACCCGCTGCATCAGGGCCTGTGACAGGCTGAGGTACCAGGCGAACCCCACCCCCAGCACGACGTCGCCGGCCACGGCCAGGGCGAACACCCCGCTGCCCACGTACCCCAGATACCCCAGCCCGCCGATCAGCAGGCTTGCCCCGATGAGGCGAACCTCACGTCCCGTGGCCCTCTTCATCCTGGTGAGGGCGAGGGCGCCCAGGAACGCCCCGACTCCGTTCGCCGACCACAGGAAGCTCAGCGCGTCGATGCCACGATGCAGGACGTCCTTGACGAATAGTGGCTCCAGGGTGATGAGGACGGTGAGCAGGAGCCAGGCCGACGCCGCCATCACCAGCAGGCTCCGAAGCTCCGGTTCGCGCACCGCGGTCCTGAACCCCTCGATCAGGTCCTCGGCGAAGCTTCCCTCCTCGCCCCCGGCCGGGCGGCGGTCAGGGATGGGGAGCAACAGGATCGACCCCAGCGCGAGAGCCACGAGAATGAACCAGTACACCGAGCCCTGCCCACCGTGACGAATCAACAGCCCTGTGATCCCGGGCCCAACGATCACTGCCAGCATCGATGCCGTGTTCATCATGCCGTTCGCCTTCACCAGCGATCCCTCGTCGACGAGAAGCGCCGTCAGCGAGCCACGCGACGGGATGGAGGCCGCCGCGCCGATCCCGTCGATCGCCGAGGCCAGGTACAGCCACCAGAGCGAGGGCCCCGCGAACGCCACGGCAACGGCAACGGTCGAGACGAGTTGGCCGACGAGCAGGAACCACTTGGGGCTCCACCGGTCGGTGACCATACCGAACGGCGCAGTGAGGAGCAGGAACGAGACCGAGAAGCTGGCGAACAAGAGACCGAGCTCCGTCGCACCAGCGTGAAACCGGTAGCTGGCCTGGCCCAGAACGATGACGAAGAAGGCCCAGAAGCCGAGCTGGGAGAGCCCCGAGGAGACTACGAGCCAGGTAAAAGGACGGTTGGCGAACAGGGCAGGCGGAAGCGCGCCGCCGTGCGGCAGCGAAGGCTCGAGGAGCGCCTCCTCAGCCGGGGCCCGTTCGGGCCTGGGCTTCCGGTTCCTGGTCTGCATCGGCCACCTGTTCGCGTATCGATCGTCCGTTCTCCTGTAGGTCGGCCTGAGGGGGCATCACCATCCCGCCGACCCACCGCTCGAGTGCCACAGCTTCCTGGCGGGGGCGTGGCCCGAGCCGGGGCCGGCGGAACCGGCCATGGCATCGGCGAGGCGGCCTTCCTTGCGGGCAAGGGAAAGCGCGGCGACGTCCCAGACTTGCTCGGCAATGATACTGGCTCCCCTGACCCCGGTCCGACGGAGCCGTCCCCACACCGCCAAGACGAACCCGTGGAAGACCGTCTTCGCGCACCAGGGCTGGACCCGCTCGAACACCGTGACGTCGGCGAGGCCTGTGCCGTCGTCCAGGGTGAGGAAGATGATCCGCTGGCCGCTTCGCACCGCCGGAGTCTGCGATGCGACCTTCACTCCACCCACCATGAGCCACTGCTCGCCGCGGAGGTCGCCGAGCCGGGCAGCCGGTGTCCACCCGATGTCTTCGAGCACCGGTCGGAAGAACATGGCGAGGTGGCGGGACGCGTCGAGCCCGACCACTTCGAGCTCGGCCCGAACCCGTTCGGCACTCGAGTACTCGCGCAGGACGGCCGGCGGGGGTTGCGGGTCACCGAGTGGCAGCGAGGCCTGCTCACCCTCTCGTGGCGCGTCGCTCACCATGGCGAGGTAGAGCCGGTCCCGCCGCGAGGACACCCCGCCGCCGGGCAGGCGATCGAAGGCTCCGGCATGTGCCAGGGCCTCCGCCACCGGCCGGGAGAGGTTCGTCCGCCGGAGCACGTCGCCGACATCGGTGAAAGGACGATCGGCGCGAGCCTCCTGGATCGAGCGGACCTCGGCGTCGCGAATGCCGTGGACGTCCTTGAGGGCGAGCCGGATCCCATTGTGACCGTCGGTGACCTCGACGGTGTACTCGGGTTCGGAAAGGTTCACGTCGAGCGGCAGGATCTCGATGCCGTGGCGGCGGGCGTGCTCCAGGATCAGCCGGCGCGGGTACATGCCGGGCTCGTGGGTGAGCACTCCGGCCAGGAACGGCGCCGGGTAGTGTGCCTTCAGCCACGCCGACTGGTAGGTGGGGACGGCGAAGGCGGCGGCGTGGGCCTTGCAGAACCCGAACGAGGCGAACTGCACGACCTTGTCCCAGATCACCTCTGCGGTTCGCTCCTCGACACCGCGAAGGCGCGCCTGCCTGAGAAACTCCGGCCGGATGTGCTCGACCTCGTCGTCGTCGCCGAGGTTGCGCCGGATCCGGTCGGCTTCGGACAGGCCGTAGCCGCCGATCGCAGCGAGGACCTTCATCACCTGCTCGTGGTAGACGATCACGCCGTGGCTCTCATCGAGCGCTTTCCGCAGCAGCGGATGCGGGTAGGAGACGGGCTCCCGGCCGTGCCTGCGGTTGAGGAAGGGCGTGATCATGTCGGACTTCACCGGGCCGGGACGGAACAGCGAGATATCGACGATGAGGTCGGCCCATTCGGTCGGCTGGAACTTCTGGAGGAGCTCACGCTGGCCCGGCGACTCGATCTGGAAGCACCCCAGCGTGTCGGAGCTCCGGATCAGCTCGAACGTGGCCGGATCGCCGAGCGGGATCCGGTCGAGGTCGACCTTCTGAGATTCCGTTCGGGCGATCTCGTCGAGCGCGTGGCGCATCGCGGAGAGCATCCGCACCCCCAGGATGTCGAGCTTGAGCAGCCCGAGCAGCTCGACATCGTCCTTGTCGGCCTGGACGATCCGGTAGCCCTGGAACGAGCGCTCGAGCGGCACCCTCCGAATGAGGTCCTCGCCGGAGAGGACGATGCCGGAAGGGTGGAGGGCGAGATGCCGGGGGAAGCCGTTCAGGCGCTCCACGACCCGGAACAAGAGCTCGAGCTGGCCGGCACCCAGGTTGATGCCCGCGAGCTCGGGAAGGTGATCCATGGCCTCCCGGACGTGGTTCGCCCCGATGTGCGGGAAGGCCTTGGCCACCAGGTCCACCTCGCCCTCGGGAAGGCCGAGTGCTTTGCCCACTTCGCGGATTGCCCCTCGCGCCCGGAAGGTGTCGACCATCGTGACGCAGGCGCACCGGTCAATGCCGTACCGCGAGAGGATCGCGTCGTACACGTCCTCGCGTCGCGCCGACTCCAC
>Ga0137387_10001926_pt1 | contig 10452 bp, 9 predicted proteins | sample SagtaG_3_FD_104909 | JGI IMG/M metagenome (GOLD analysis project Ga0137387, IMG submission 104909) | Vadose zone soil microbial communities from Angelo Coast Range Reserve, California, USA - Sage2_R_115_16 metaG | ecosystem: Environmental > Terrestrial > Soil > Vadose zone > Saprolite | place...
CCCAGTGCGGTAATCCCGCACGCTGGGATCTGTGCGGGGGGCCGCCCGCAAGGGCGGTCCCTACCGCGACTCAATGTCCGGGCGCAGCCCCTCCCGCTCGCTGGCCCGCTGCAGCCGGGCCAGCGCCATGGCGTGCCGCCGCGCGTGCAGGGCGCGGACGAGCTCGCCTATGTCCGGATGACGGGCCGCCGCGGCGACAAGCTCGCCGGCCAGGCCGGCCGACAAGCCGCCCGGACTGCCCGCCGTGCGGTACGTGTGCAGGCTCGCGGCCAGGCCGACGGCGAACTCGGTCAGGTCACGGCACAGGTCGCCGGTATCGGGGACCGGCACCGGCGGGATCATCCGGGTGACCACGGCGATGATGAGGTGATCCTTGGTCGGCCACCGGCGGTACAGCGTCGTCTTGGCCACGGCGGCACGTTCGGCGACCTCGTCCACGTTCAGGCCCGTGTAGCCGCCGGCCCGCAGGAGATCCCACGCCACGGTGAGAACCCGCTCGTCCACGCCGGCATCGCGGGGCCTGCCGCGCCGGGCCGGGCCGCCCTGGTCTGCCACGGTGTCCCCTCCTTCAAAACGCTATCTAGGCAGCGTCAATGAAGCGCGACGATCGCACAACCGAAGCGGCGCTGTCTTAACGGAAGATATGCACTCGTTGCCCCCGGCATCGACCCGGGGGCAACGAGTGCCGTCGCTGAGCCGGCGGCGGGTCGGCTGTCGGCTGCGTGCCTTCCGCTGAGCCGGCGGCGAGCCGGGCACCGCATGCGTGACCGTCAGCCAGGGATGTCCGCGGGCGCGGCGCTGGCCGCCGCGGCCACCTGCTCCCGGGCCAGAGCGGCCGGCGCCTGGCTGGCCGGGGCTGGGCTGGCCGGGGCTGGGCTGGGCGCATGCCGGGCGGCCGCGCGGCGCGGCAGCAGCAGCGTGACCGCCGTCGCGACCGCCACCAGGGCCGCGTTCACCGACATGGCCACCACCAGCCCGGAGACGAACGTGCCCGTAGCCGGTGCGGTCCCGAGGATGCCGTAGAAGATCGCGCCGATCACGGCGATGCCGCTGGCGGCGCCGAACTGCTGCGTGGTGGTGAGGATCCCGGCCGCGGCGCCCGCGCGCTCGGGCCGGACGTGGGCCAGCACCGCGCCGATCAGCAACGGCAGCGCGATGCCCTGCCCCAGGCCGATGAGCACGGTTGCCGGGGCGAGGTCCCAGCCGGTCAGCCGGGCGCCGTAGTGCGCGCCGGTGGCCGCCAGCGCGATCGCGCCCAGGGTGGTGATGCTCGCGCCCAGGGTGATGGCCCGGGGCCCCAGCCGCGCCGAGAACCGCGGGCTCACGATCGACATGACCGTGAACGCCGCGGCCAGCGGCAGCGCCTCGACGCCGGCGTGCAGCGGCGACTGGCCGAGCCCGGCCTGCAGTAGCAGCGTGAGCACGAACATGAAGCTGCCGAAGAAGAAGACCAGCCCGAAGTTCACCACCAGGCCCGCCGAGAAGGTGCGGTCACGGAACAGCGGCAGGTCGAGCAGTGGCTCGCCGTTCCGGCGGGCCAGCCGCCGCTCCCAGAGCACGGTCAGCCCGAGCAGCGGCAGGGACGCGGCGAGCGAGGCCCAGGCCCAGGGCGGCCAGCCCTGGTCCCGGCCGAGCGCCAGTGGCACCAGGGCCAGGGCGATGCTGGCCGAGACGCCCACCGCGCCGAGCGGGTCCAGCCGCGGCCGGCGCTGCGCCCAGGCGTGCGGCACCACGAGCGCGGCGGCGGTCAGCGCCAGCACGCCGACCGGCACGTTCACCAGGAAGATCGCCCGCCAGCCGAGCCCGAAGATGTTCGCCTCGATCAGCCCGCCGCCGAGGATCTGCCCGGACACGAAGCCGACGCCCATGGTCACGCCGAACCAGGCCAGCGCGCGGCTGCGCTCGGCCACCGGGAACGTCGCCGTGATCAGCGCCAGGACCTGGGGCACCATCGCGGCACCGGTCAGGCCCTGGATCAGCCGCGCGGCGACCAGTTCGGTGGAGGACTGGGCCAGGCCGCACAGCAACGACGCGGCGGCGAAGCTGACCACGCCGATCATGAACATCCGCCGGTAGCCGAACAGGTCCCCCAGCCGGCCCCCGGTCACCATGCCGCTGGCGTACATGAACGCGTAACCGCCGACGATCAGCTGCAGCGCGGCGTCGCTCACGTGCAGGTCGCGCTGCAGTGAGGGGGCCGCCACGTTCACCGCCCAGATGTCGAAGCCGGCCATGAACATCGCCGTCAGCACGACCGGCAGCATGAGCCAGCGGCGCGGGTCCGGTCCGGCCGACGCCAGCGGGGGTGCTGCGTGCCGGGGTGACGGAGACGATGGCCGCGGCGCGGCCGGGCGGGCTGCCCGTAGCCGGAGCGTCGCTAGCCTTGGCTGTGCATTCAGCACGAGTGCTCCTCGAAGTTCGACAACCGTCGAACAGTACAACAATCGTCGAACTACTCGCAACCCTGGGCTATGCTCGGCACTGTGCTAGATGATGGCGTCGAGCCGGCGGTGGCGGACATCCACTTGCCGCGCGTGCTCGCCGCGCTCGCCGACCCGCACCGGCTCGCCGCGGTGCGGTTCGTGGCGCGGCACGGCGAGTCCTGGTGCGCCCAGGTCATCGAGGAGGCCGGGCTGCCGATGACCAAGCCGACCTTCTCCCACCACCTGCGGATCCTGCGCGAGGCGGGGATCGTCACCAAGCGGATCCAGGGTGCCCGGGGGTATATGTCGCTGCGCAAGGACGACCTGGACCAGCGTTTCCCCGGCCTGCTTGACTCGATCATCGCCGCCGACGCCGAAACCGTGGCCTGACTGATTGGTGATCATGACTTTGGTGGGCCTCCAGCACCACCAAAGTCATGATCACGAACGAGGGAGCGGGTGGTCGGCGGCTGACCGCCGGGCCGGCGCGGCAGACAGTTCCGCGGCGAGCTGGCCCGCGATGGCCTCCCAGCCGCGCTCGTGCTGATCGGCCAGCCCCGGCGGCAGTTGCGTGTGCCGGATCGTCATCAGCGTCTGGCCGCCCTCGTGCGGTTCCAGCAGCACGGTCACCACGCTGTTGAGACCGGGATCGGGCCACGTCGAGCAGGACCAGGTGAAGCTGAGCCGCCCCGGGCGGTCCAGCACCAGGTACTCCCCGGTGACGTAGAACTCGGTGCCCTCCTCCTCGATGTCGATCCGCAGCCGGCCGCCGACGCGCGGCTCCGACTCGATGCCGCGGCACCGTGCCGGGCGCGGGCACATCCAGTCGGCGAGTGCGCTGGGGTCGAGCCATTCGTCGTAGACGACATCGGGCGGGGCGGGCAGCAGGCGCCGGACCAGCGCGGAGGTCCCGGTTGGCTCAGTCACCGGCGTCCCGCTTCCGGGCCAGCCGGGCGGCGAGCGCGTCCGCGCGCCGCGACCAGAACGCGGTCTGCTCGCGGATCCAGTCCTCGGCGGCGGAGAGCCCCTCGGGGCGCAGCGACACCCAGTGCTCGCGGCCCCGGATCGCCCGCCGGACCAGGCCCGCCGTCTCCAGCACGCCGATGTGCCGGGACACCCCGGCGAACGTCATCGGCAGCGGCGCGGCCAGGTCGGTGATGCGGGCGTCCCCGCCGCGCAGCGCCACGAGCAGGGCGCGGCGGGTCGGGTCGGCGAGCGCCGCGTAGGTAGCGTCCAGGACCTGATCTTCAAGCACCTTGTTGACCATATCTCAGGGCCATGATATTCAACATATCTGTTGAACGATAGCGATCGAGCGGAACCCAAGGAGAGCACCGTGCCCATCTACCAAACCGCCCACTACCAGGTGAAGGCCTCGGCCGTGGACAAGGTCAAGGCCGCGATCGCCGAGTTCGTCGACTACGTCGCGGCGAACGAGCCGGACAGCCTGATGTATACGGCCTGGCAGCAGGCCGACGACCCGACCAGGTTCGTGCATCTCTTCGAGTTCGCCGACGAGGCCGCGCACAAGGCGCACGGCTCCTCGGCAGCGGTCCGGCGCTTCGAAGCCGTCTACGGCCCGGAACTCGTCGGCGGCCCGGTCGTCTTCACCGACTACCACCAGCTCGCCACCAACCGCTGACCCTGGCTCGCCCGCGCGGGGCCGCGGTTCGTGATCATGGAGATCTGGTCGCTCCAGATCCAGCAGTCCATGATCATCGAGGAGGCCGGCGTGACGGCTGTGACTGCAGCGCCCGCTGTGGTCGGCGGGATGGATCCCCTCCCGGGTGCGTTTGTCGTCGTTGCCACAACGACGACACTCTTATGTCGTGGCTGCCACAACGACGACATTCAGGTGCGGGAGCGGCGGCGGTGGTGGCTGGCTGACGGGGAGGGTGGCTGGCGACGGGGAGGGTGGCTGGCTGACGGGGCGGTGGTGCTGGCTGGCGGGTGGTGCGGGGATGGCTGCGGCGGGTGGTCAGGCGCCGAGGAGGTCGCGGCGGCGGAACACGGCGAGCGCGGCGGCCGCCGCGGCCACGCCGATCCCGATCATGACCACCGCCGCGGCCGCCTGGAACGGCTCGGCGGGCACCAGCCCGATGTGCGCGAACGGCGTCAGCCCGACCAGCCAGCCCGGGGCGCCGAGCAGCGCGCCGACCGCCTGCCACAGGAAGGTCAGCACCACGGCCCCGTAACCGATCGCGGCGCTGGCCCGCGGTGCGGCCGCGTATGCCAGGGCGGCGATGCCCAGGAACAACAGGGCGGCCGGCAGGCAGTTCGCCCCGGCTTCGAGCATCCGCCCTGGCGACACGCTGGTCCCGCCCGCCGCGGCTCCGGCCCAGGTGAGCAGGCCGGACAGCAGCGAGATGACCGTGGCGGCGGCGGCCGCGAGCAGCAGCCGCCCGGTGAGCCAGCCGGTGCGGCCGACCGGCAGCGCCAGCAGTGTCTCCAGTTGCTGGCCGGCTTCCTCGCGCCGGGCGGTCCCGAGCTGGGCGCAGCAGAACAGGCTGACCCCCAGCACGTAGAAGAAGAAGATCAAGGCGAGATAGCCGGCCGGCGTGACGATCGAGCCCGCGCCGAGCCTGGCGATCTCCCGGTTCACGCCCGCCGGGATCCCGGACGAGGACACGCTGCTGGCGACCACGCCCAGGATGAACGCGAACACCGCGAAGGCGACCGCCCACGCGATCAGGGCGTCGCGCTGGCCGCGCAGCGCCTGCGCCGTCGGCGAGGACAGCAGCCGCGAGCCGCGCCCGGCGTCGGCCCGCTCGGGGAACAGGCCGCTGCCGAGGTCCCGCGCCGCGCTGAGCCGCGCGGCGGCCCCGAGGAGCAGCGCGCTGGCCAGCACGGGGAGCAGCAGGACCACGGGCCGGGCGCCGGCGAACGGGCGCATCTCCTCGGCCCAGCCGAGCGGCGTCGCCCAGCGCAGCCAGCCGGCCCCGGCCACCGTGTCCGCCACCACCCGCAGCAGGAAGAACACCCCGACCGCGCCGCCGCCGATTTCCGCTGAGATACGACGCGACGGGGCCACCTGGCTCGCCAGCGCGCCGATTCCGGCGAACACTGGGATGACCGAGACGGTGGCCAGGGCGAGGTAGGCCGAGCCGGCTGCGGGCAGCCCGCCCACCGCGAACCCGGCGAACTCCGCGGCCCACAGGACCAGCGTGGCTGCCCCGATCGCGGCCATCGCGGACAGGTAGGCCGTGCGGCGGCTGACGATTCCGGCGAGCACGAGTTCCGCCCGGCCCGCGTCCTCCTCGCCGCGCAGCGCCCGCACCGCGGCAAGGATGCCGTACACCGCGGCGGCAATGGTCAGCACCCCGCCGACCCGCCACGCGGTGTAGCCGGCCACCGTGGCCACGTCGTGCGGCTCGCCGTAGAGCAGGCGGAGCCCGGGGTTCGTGCCGAAGCCCTGCGCGAACGCCTGGCGGCTGGCGGCCGTGGTGTACACCCGCCGGTAGCCGACCGGCTGGACGTAGGAGTAGACCGCGAACAGGTAGGTGAACGTGATCGTCAGCACCCGGGCGTCGCGGAACGCCCGCCCGGTGAGGGCACCGGCCGGGCCGCCACCGGCCGCGGCGCCGCGCACCCGCGGCGCCGGCGGCGCGTCCGCCCTAGCGCCCCGCATGGCCGTCGTAGTGGTGCATGAAGATCTCCTCCAGCGAGGGCTCCCGGCTGACCAGCGCGGTTACGGGATGCCCGGCGAGCGCGGTGATCACCGGCCCGACGCTGCCACTGACCTCGAACCGCAGCGCGTTCGGCCCGGCCGGGTTCACCCGCACCCCGGGCAGCGCCGGCAGGCTTGGTGCCTGGCCCTCGAACGTCACGTCCACGGTCTGCGTGCTCAGGTGCCGCAGTTCCGTCAGCGTTCCCTGGTCGACCAGCTTGCCCTCCTTGAGGATGCCGACCCGGTCGCAGACCGCCTCGACCTCGCTGAGGATGTGCGAGGACAGGAACACCGCCTGCCCGCGCTCCTTGGCCGCCGTCACGCACTCGCGGAACACCATCTCCATGAGCGGGTCGAGCCCGCTGGTCGGCTCGTCCAGCACCAGCAGGTCCGCCCGGGTGGCCAGCGCGGCGATGAGCTGCACCTTCTGCCGGTTGCCCTTGGACAGCGCGCGCACCTTCTTCTTCGGATCCAGCTCGAAGCGCTGCACCAGCTCGTCCCGGTAGGCCCGGTCGGTGCCGCCGTGCAGCCGGGCCAGGAACTCCAGCGTCTGCCCGCCGGTCATGGCCGGCCAAAGGAACGGCTCCCCGGCGACGTAGGCCACCCGGCGGTGCGCGGTCACCGGGTCGGCCCAGCCGTCGACGCCGAACAGTTCGGCCCGGCCGCGGGTGGCGCGGTGGATGCCGAGCAGCAACCGGATCGTGGTCGTCTTCCCGGCCCCGTTCGGGCCCAGGTAGCCGTACACCTCGCCGGGCTCGATCGACAGGTCGAGGGAATCGAGCGCCAGCGTCTCGCCGTAGCGCTTGGTCAGGCCCTCGGCCCTTATCGCCTTCACCGGGCCGGGCCCGTCATCTGGCGCCTGCTCATCTCGCTGGCCTTCCTGCATCCGGTAGCCCCGCCTGGAGGTGCCGCACCGCCGCCCGTGCCTGTTCGGCGAGTTCCGGGCTGAGCAGTGGCTGCGAATAGAAGTCGATCATCGCGGCGGTCAGCCGCAGGTGGCCCTCGGCCGTGAAGATGTCCGCGCCGAGCCAGCGGGACAACTGGCTGTGCATCATGAGCAGCCCGGATTGCATCGCCACCAGCACCGCCGAGTAGCCGTGCGGATCCGAGACCTGGCCGGGGTGGTGCCGGTCCAGCCAGTCCTCGCCCAGCTCCACCATCTCGTCGTACATCGCCTCGGCCGCCGGTGAGCCGTCCACCAGCGAGCGGGCCAGGTAGCGGAGGGTCAGCAGCACGGTGGGGTGGGCGGCGGACATGAACCCGGGGTTGCCGAGCTGGCCTTCCAGCACGGCCTGCTCCTTGATCCGCATCATCCGGTCGAGCGCGTAGCTGTCACAGGCCGAGCGCAGGTCGTCCTTGGACCCGAAATGGTGCCGGATCAGGCCGCTGGACACCCCGGCCTCCTTGGCGATGTCCCTGATCGTGGTCCCGTCCAGGCCGCGCTCGGCGAACAGGCGCAGCGCCGCGTCCCGGATCCGCGCCCGGGCGGTCAGGTCCCCGGCGGACCGTTCCCCTGCTGCGCTCGCCGCCACGCCTCACCTGCCTCGCGGGCCCGCCCGGCCGCGCCGCTGTCCGGGCCGGCCGTGTGGAACCACGTCGTGCCGTTGCCCCTGATGCCTGGGATCACCGGCTCACGGATGCTGTACGTGCTAACAGTTTATTGCTGCTGCGTATAGCAAACTATACAGATGAATAGCCGACGGTGGCAAGGCCGCAAGCGGGACCGGCGCAAAGCGGCGCCTGGCCGCGAGCAACGCAGGACCCGCGGCCAGGCGTGCGGACAAGGGCCGCGGCCCCGTGACGAAGCAACGGGGCCGCAGGCCATCGAGGGGTTCCAGGGGGTCGCTCCCGCAGGCCGGCCGGCGCGTTATTCGAGCGGCTGGTGGCCCAGGTCACGGGGCTGGCGGCCGGCGAATATCCAGCCGCCGATGGCCGCAACCAGCGGCATGCCGATCAGGATGATGAGCAGGTTCGTGACCGGGACGGTGGTGAAGATCGCGCCCAGGCCACCGTTGAACGAGTTGCTGCGGAACCAGCCCGCGGCGCCGACGTAACCGCCCACGATGCCGAGCACCGCGCCGCTGAAGCCGAGCGCGCCCGCGGTGGCGGCGGTGAGGTTGCGGCGGGTCGTGCCGCTCGCCCCGGTGGCGGCCAGGGTGCGCAGGTCACTGGCGGTTTCGCTGCGGATGAGGCCGACGCTCATGGCGAGGATGGCCAGCGCCAGGACGATGCCGAACACGGTGGCCCAGTCGATGATCGTCGCCGACGTGGGCACGCTCGACCTGGTCTCCACGGTCATGCCCGCGGCCGCCGCGGCCAGGTGGGCGTTGTGGATCTGCGCGCTGGTCAGCGGGTTGGCGGTCTGGATCAGCCAGCCCCCGACGCCGCTCGGGCCGGTGTGCAGGCCGAGCGCGCGGATGGCGTGCTCGGTGATCACGGTGTTGGGCGCCGAAGTACCGGACGGCAGCGCGCTGATCTCCTGGATAGGGGGGTTGGCCAGGCAGTTGCTCTGCGGGCACGGGAACGAGTTCGGGTTCGGGCCGGGGCCCAGCGGTTTGCCGTGGCCGTAGAGCAGCTGCATCTGGGAGACGCCGGACAGCCCGGGCCGCATCGTGAGGATGTCCGCCGTGGGGCTGACCTGGCTGGCGCTGATCCCGAAGGCATGCAGCAACTGCGGCGTGGCCACATACAGCGGACCGTTCCAGTTGCGGCCGCTCGCGGCGTGGTTGAGCCCGGCGTCGGTGGTTTCGAGTTCGACCACGTCCCGGGAACCGAGGTCGGTGGCGATGGCGTGCGCCTTGGCCGATAGCGACCGCAACTGGCCGGGTGTCACGGTCACGGGGCCGTGGGGACCGCCGCCCTGGCCGTTGGCCGTGTAGACGATGAGCTGGTTCGACGCCAGGTTCGGCCCGGCGTAGTCGAGCACGTTCGCGTACCGGGCCGCCGAGGCGACCGAGATGATCACGGCGATCAGGATGCCGATGCTGATCGCGGCGAGCGCCGAGCCGGACCGGGCCCGGTAGCGGGCCAGGTCGCGCAGCGCCAGGCGTATCGAGATCGGCGACCGGCTGCCCAGCCGGGCCATCACGGCCAGGCAGAACGGCGCCAGCAGGATCACCGCCACGATGAGCACGATCAGGCCAAGGGCCAGTTCGCCGGTGTTTCCCTTGGCGCCGGTACCGCCCTTCGCCGACAGCCCGAACAGGATGAACGCGACCACCAGCAGGACCAGGCCGGGCAGGGCCGAGCGGTGCACCCGCTTGGGCGGGGCGGGCCGCCCGGACAGCGCGGTCACGATGGGCACCCTGGTGATGGCCCGGGCCGGCCGCGACGCGGCGAAGAACGCGGCCACCGCGGCCAGCAGCATCGCCAGGCCGATCACGGACCACGGCAGGCTGAACATGCCGATCACGTGGTGCGCGCTCTGCTCCAGCGCGGGCCGGTAGGCGAGCCAGCCGGCCAGGCCGAGCACCGCGCCGAGAATGGCGCCGACGATGCCGACCGCGGCACCGTTGGCCAGCACCACCAGCCGGACGTTGCGGTCCGTGGCGCCCATCGAGGCGAGCATGCCCAGCGACCGCAGCCGGCGCTGTGCCAGCACGGTGAAGCCGCCGACCGCCACCAGGGCGATGAGCAGCATCCCCACGACCAGGCCGGCGACGGTGATCGTCTCCGGATTGATCACGTTGGGCGTCTGCGATCCGGCGGCCGTGATGTTGTGGGCAAGCCCCGCGGGAGGCCGGCCGTGCCCGTCGAACAGCACGGTGACCTGGGTCGGGTTGCGGACCTGGCCGGGCGCGACGAGGGCGAACTCGTCCAGCAGGCTCTGCGGGTTCTGCACGATGCCGACCACGCGGCGCGCGGTGCCGCCCTGGTGCCACACGCTCCCGATCCTCAGGCCGAAGTCGGCTGCCACGCCGCCGGTCACGGCCACCTGGCCCGGGCCGGCCGGGAAGTGCCCGGAGACCAGGGAAAGCATCGGCTGGCCGTACGGGCCACGCGGGTTCTGCGCGCGCAACTGGTAGGTGCTGATCGAGCCGGGGATGGCCAGGGTCTGGTTCTCGATCACGTCGACCCGGCCGTAGTCCTGCTTCAGCGTGGCGATCTGGCTGGCCAGATGCGGGTCGGGTGCCTGGAACGAGGCCATGTCCCGTGCGGTGCCATACCCTGCGCCGGCTTTCGGCGGCGTGTTCGTGGCCACCGCCGCGCCGATGACGGTGGCGGCCACCGCGACCGTGATCAGCGCCAGGACCAGGAGCTGCTGCCGCCACTCGCGGCGGAACAGCCGCCATGCCCAGCGGGTCACCGCCCGGCGGGCCGGCACGCCCCCGTTCCCGGTGCCGGCCGCGGGAGCCGGGGCGG
>Ga0137387_10001944_pt1 | contig 10410 bp, 8 predicted proteins | sample SagtaG_3_FD_104909 | JGI IMG/M metagenome (GOLD analysis project Ga0137387, IMG submission 104909) | Vadose zone soil microbial communities from Angelo Coast Range Reserve, California, USA - Sage2_R_115_16 metaG | ecosystem: Environmental > Terrestrial > Soil > Vadose zone > Saprolite | place...
GCGGCGAGGGCAGAGATGGAGACGGTGTCGAGCGCTCGGGCCACGCCGTCCATGGCGAGGAGCTGGCCACTCCGGTCGATGAGCAGCGCCTCGATCGCGGCCGACTCGCTCAGGAACCGCTGGAGGATCTCGCGGATCCGTGTCGCGTCGTTTTCCTGGATGACCATGTCTCGCACCTTCGTCATCTTGCCCCCTTCCCGCCGTCGCCGAACTCGCCGGCGAGGACCATGCGTGACACCGTGTTGAGGGTGTCGAAGACACCCTTGCCTTCGACCGCGACCGCCTCGAAGAAGGGCACCCGCCGGGCCCTTCGATTGAGCAGGTACTCGAGGTAGTCGATCGGCGCGATGTTCAGCAGGTCGCGCTTGTTGTACTGGATCACGTACGGAATCTCGTCGAGCGAGGACTGATACCGCTGCAGGTTCTCGTCGAGGTTCTTCAGGCTCTCGACGTTCTCGGGCAAGCGCTCGTACTGCGAATCGGCCACGAACACGACGGCGTCGACGCCGCGCAGGACGAGCCGCCGCGTCATGTCGTAGTGGATCTGGCCGGGGACCGTGTAGAGCTGGAAGCGCGTCTCGAAGCCACGGACCGTGAGCGCCGACACGGGCAGGAAGTCGAAGAAGATGGTGCGGTCGTCGCCGGTGGCGAGCGACACCATGTTGCCCTTGTTGGTGTGGGGCAACGACTTGTGGACGTACTGGAGGTTGGCCGTCTTCCCGGCCACACCCGGGCCGTAGTACACGACCTTGAAGTTGATGACCTTCTCGGCGTGATTGATGATCGACACGCCCGCCTCCTCAGCGCGCTCCCAGTCGCGTCACCGCGCGCTCGAGCTCCAGGCGGGCCAGCCCCAGGCGATCCACCGGGCCGCCGCCGGCGACGAGGAGCGCGGCGGCGCCGCGCCCGGCGTCGACTTCTCGCACCACGAGTCGGTCCTCACCCATGCGCAGGATGAAGGACTCGAGCGGGCCCAGTGCGCTGCCGCGCATCGCCTCGCGCAGGGCGCGCGCATAGTGAGCGAGCGGCCGCGCCGCCAGCCCTGGCGCCAGGAACATGTAACAGATCAGCGACGATGAGCGGTCCTGGAGCACCGTGGGCACCACTTTCCCGAAGGCCCGGAAGGATTCGCCGAGCGTACGGACGTGGGACGGCACGGTGGTGTCGCGCAGGTCGTCACCACCGTCGCCGTATCCATTCATCGAGCTCGAGCGTCGGCCGTTCAACGCCCCGGCTTCGACCGCTCGCAGCGCCACGCGCTCGAGATAGGCCAGCGGCGCGCCCGGAGCGACGGCCACGGCCAGCAGCGGCGCCGACTCGGCCAGCACACCGAGGGGGGTCAGCACGATCGCGCCCTGAGCGCCTCGAACCGTCGCTTGCGAGGCCGGCGCGGGTAAGCGTCGATCGTCGAGGAGTGGCGCCAGCATCGCCGCGCTCTCCACCACCGCGTCGGCGGCCAGCTCGGGCGACGCCACGCTGAGCACGGTCAGGCGGCCCACGCGCCGCTCCTGGACCTCGAGCGCGTTCAGGATCGGCTTCAACAACGCAGCGACACGGCTCGGCTCGGCGCGCCGGCGACGCTCGATGAAGGGCGCGCGCGGCGGCTCCGGCTCTTGCTCGGCAACCGGCACGACCTCGCGCTCGGTGGCGGCGGCGAACCGAACGCGCTCGGGCTCCGGCTCGCCTTCCACGTCGTTCTCGACGACGACCTCACGTTCGGCCGCGACGATCGTGTCGGACATCACCGGCTCAGGCTCGGGCTCGGGCTCCGGCTCCGCAGCCGGCTCTCGCTCGAGAGCAGCCTCCCGCTCGACGACCGGCGCGTGCTCGAAGCTCGGCGCTCGCTCGACCAGCGGTGTTCGCTCGATGACCGGTGCTCGCTCGAGCACCGGCTCGCGCTCGACGGCGGGCTCGACCGAGACGGCCGGCTCTTCAAGCTCGGGCTCGGGGGCTCGGGTAACGTCGAAGCGCTCGATGGTGAGGGACCGCGCCACCTCGGCGACCGGCGCGGCCGGGCGCTCCTCGGACGGCGGCGGCACGTGGGGCTGGAACGGCGGCGGAAAGTCCTCGATGCCGCGCACGTCGACGATGGGAGAGGACAGCGCGAAGGCGTCGCCGGGTAGCTGACGGATCACCTCGTCGAGCGGGAGGGTCAACACCCCTTCCGGGAGCCGAGCCGCGATGTCAGCGTCGGACACCGCCACCGCCTGGCGCGGGAACTGCTCGGCGACCACGCTCCACTGCACGCGGGCTCGACCCTCGGCGAGCTGCGGCCCCAGCAGGCGGCGTGGAACGAGGAGATGGCCGGGCTCGAGCAGGTTCGCGCCGAGACGATCGAGCGGCAGGCGAAACGCGTCAGCAGGAAGCTGACCCGCGATGCGCTCGAACGAGATGCGCACCATCTCCTCCGCCGGCTCCGAGTGCGGCGGTCGAGACGCCTGGGCCGGCGTGACGGTGGCCTCTTCGCGTCGTGGCCCTTCCTGCCGCTGAACGGGTTGAGGCGCCGGCGGTGTGACGTGCGGCGGCGGAACTGGAGACGGCGCGGAGACTGGTGGCGTGGAGACTGGCGGCGGCGTGGCAACCGGCGACTTCGCGACGATCGGTGGCGGCGTGACGACGGAAGGAGGAATGACGGCGGGCGGCGTGACCGCAGGCGCGGGCGGCCGCGGCGGCACGATCTCGGCCTTCACGGAATGTGGGGGCGACGCTGGCGCGACCAGCGGTGGCGGCGCCGACGCGACTGGTGCCGACAGGAGAACAGGCGCTGGTGCAGGCACCGGGCGGGGCGCGGGTGCGTGAACGGTCGCATGTGCAGGTGAGCGCATCGCTTCGGGTGCACGCTCCTCTGCCCGGTGAGGGCGCTCCTGGGAGCGCTTGCTCTTCTCCTTTCGCGACCGCGGCCGGGATACCGCGAGCGGCGCCAGGCTCGTCGCGACGGCGAACATCTGTAAGCCGACCAGCGGCGGCAGATCGATCACGCTGAGCCCCACCGCGCGCTCGGCGGCCATGCCCATGACCTGCACCAGCACGGCCGCGGTGGCGATGACCAGCATCACGTGGAGCGCGCAGCGACCGACGAAGATGCCGAGCGCGCGGAGGCCCACACGACGAACGAGCGCCGTCAGGGCCAGGAAGAGATAGAAGCCGAGGGGCGCGACGATCGCGTGCATCGGAGTCAACGCGAGCGGCGTTCCCGCGAGTTGCCACAGATCGTACTTCACGACCGCGTACGCACCGCCGCCATAGACCACCAGGCCGAACAGGAGGGACGAGAACACCGACCCGCGCGCGGCCATCAGAGGGCCCGCTCCAGGTCGGGCAACGCCTTCCTGACGACGTAACGCGCCTTGCCGAGGGCGGAGGCGTCGGCCACGACCACGGCGAGGAGCGCCGAGCGGCCGACGGCGTGCAAGAGCAACATGCCGTGCTGATATTCGAGAATCATTCCGAGCAGCCCCCCTTGGGCGAGATCGCGGCCGATCCCGTGTGACGACTCCGCGACGCACGCGCTGAGCGCGGCGGCGACCTCGGCATCCAGAGCGTGGTCACCGGCCGACTCGATGAGGAACCCCTCGCGATCGGCGAGCGCGGCCAGTCGCACGCCGGGCGTGGTGCACAATGATTCGAGCCGCGACTTCAAATCGTCTCCAGAGAATTCCTCACTGACCTCGAGCGCCGCGATCGGCTCCGCCGCGGCCCGACTGGCCGCCGCGCGCGGTGGTTGCTGCGGGACCGGCGGCGGGGGTGGAGGCGGAGGGGGTGGCGGTGGCGGTGGCGCGGTCGACGGTGTCGGCGCGCGCTCGGGCACCGGGGGAGGCGCCACGCTCGCGCGGGGCGCGGGCGGCGCCGGCGACGCCGGAGCGGCGGTGATCACCCGCGAGCCGAGCAGGCCCTCGATCTTCCGCACCAGCTCCTCGGCCGCGAACGGCTTGAACATGACGTCGTTGGACTGCACCTCGGCCGCGCGCGCCAGCACCGTGCTGTTCACCACGCCCGAGATCAGGAGTACCGGGATCCGCGCCACCGCCGGGTGCGCGCGCACGAACTCGCAGACCTTGTATCCATCCTTGTCGGGCAGGATCACGTCGCAGACGACGATGTCGGGCCGCTCCCGCTCGATCCGCTCCATCGCCTCGGTGCCGGTGGCCGCGGACAGGACCTCGACGCCTCGCCCCGTCAGCGCCTTTTCGACCACCTTCCGCACGCTGAGGCTGTCGTCCACGACCAGGACCTTCGGCATGATCGCTTCCTCCTAGTTGCTCGACACGCCGGCGGCGGTGTCGGCCCGGCCCTCGTCGATGCCGGCCGCGGTGCTGAGGAGCAGCGACTCCACGCTGCGCTCGATCGTCCGCTGGAATGAGGTGGCCGCCTCCATCGGGTTGAAGAAAAATGTCCCGCCCGGCGCGCGATGCGACGTCACCACCAGCGCGGTGAACGCCGGCTCGCCGACGAGCTGTCCGAACTCCGCGTGGACGATGCGTCCGCGGTCGAACACCACCGTGCCTTCCCCGGCGGCCAGCGCGAGGACCAGATGCCCGGTCTTGCCGCCGAGGGCGATGGCCTGGGCCACCTCGGCCAGGTCCATGACGTCGAGCGAGCCGCGCAGCCCCTCGGGCGCCGCCGCCACCGCCACCGGCACCGGCTCGGCCGCGGACTCAGACTCGGACTCGGGGATCGTGCGCGCGGCCAAAAGGCTCCTGACCTCGGTCACGATCGTCTCCGGCGAGAACGCGCCGACGAGGATCCGGTCGGCCCCACCCTCCTCGAACGCTCCCGCCGGCACCTCGTCCTCGGCGTCGGCCAGCACGACGAAGAGAATTCCCGTGAACTCGGGGTCGCTCCGCACGATGCCGCAGAGCTCGTAGCCGTCGATGTCGTGGATGCGCGCCCGGCTCACGATGAGATCGGGGCGGTCGCGCTCGAGCATCGTCAGCGCGAACGAGCCGCTGATCACCGCGGACACGTCGGTGAGCCCCGCCACGGCGAGCGCCTGCTGCAGGGCGGCCACGGTGCCGCGATCGGGATCAATGAGCAGCAGCCGCGCCATCGCCCGCCGCCAGCGTCGAGACGTCCACGAAGGTGACACCCTCGGGCACCCGCGAGCCGCCGGGCGGGCCGAATTCCAGCACGGAGTCGATCGGCACTCCGATGTCGGCCCCACCGCTTCGAGTGAACAGACAGAGGAACGGCGGCAGGCCGGTGGCGCCGTCGCCCAGTCGACGACGCAGATCCACGAGCGGCACGATGCGGCCGCGATGCACGGCGACGCCGAGGATCGCCGGGTCGTCGCAGGGTACCGGGGTCACCATGGAGATCCGCGCGATCTCCGCCACCTCGGCCCCGTTCACGGCCACGCGTCGATCGCCGAGGGCGACGACCATGAGCGCGCGGGGGTCGGCCGCCGCCGTCATACCGCCACCTGCCTCGGCCAGGCGCGGGCGAGCAACCCGCGGGGCGCGATCACGACGACGACGCGGTCGTCGAGCAGGGCGAGCCCCTCGAAGTGCACGCGCTCCTGGCCGCGGAACACCGGCGGCAACGCCGTGAGGGCACGCTGATCCAGGCGGGCCGGCCTCCCCACGGCGTCGACGACGAGCGCCGCCGTCCGGCCGGCCCCGTCGTCCATGAGCAGCACGCGCCCGGTCCGCGGCCCTGCCGGCAAGCGAAAGATGCTCCGGAGGTCGATCACCGGGAACGTGGCCCCGTCGAAGGCGATGGATCGTCCCGCCTCGCGTCCGGCCGGGAACAGATGCCGCACGCGGGCCGCGTCGATCGCGTAGTCCACGCACGCCACCGTGAACAGCGCCACGCTGCGCGTGCTGCCCGGTCCACCGTCGCCAGCGCTGCGGCCCCAGTCAAACGGCACGCCGGCCTCGCGTGACCGCACGCACGATGTCGTCGACATAGCCGTTGAGCGTCGGGGGAATGTCGTCGAGCGGGAGCACGGCGTTCGCCGCGCCCGCCTCGGCGGCCGCCCGCGGCATGCCGAACACGACCGACGTCGCCTCGTCCTGGGCGATGATGAGCCCGCCCGCTCGGCGGATCGCTCGCGCGCCAGCCGCACCATCACGGCCCATGCCCGTGAGGATCACGCCGATGCTGCGCGCGCCCACTCTCCGCGCCATCGACATCATCGCGAGGTCGGCCGACGGGCACTCGCTGTCGCGCGTCGGCGGCGCGTGGAGCGCGACGCGCCCGCCCGGGGCCAGCGTCAGGTGATGCGAGCCGGGGCACACGTAGACGACGCCTCGCTCGATCCAGTCGCCGTGAACGGCCTCCTTCACCCGCAGGGCGCACCGACCGGCCAGCTCACCAGCGAAGGCGGTGGTGTACGGCGCCGGCATGTGCTGGACGATCAGCACGGCGGCCGGGAAGTCGCCGCCCAGCCGGGGAACCAGCGAGAGCAGCGCGGCCGGGCCGCCGGTCGACGCCGCCATGAGCACGCAGGGCGTTGCCTCCCAGTGCCGTCGGTCCTCGTTCGGTGGCTCACTCGACGTGGTGACAACCGCGGAGGGTGGCGCAGCCGTCGCTCGACTCGCCGTTCTCACGGGACGGACCCGCGACGCCATGCGGACCTTGCTGACGATCTCGTCGCGGAGGGCCTCGAGACCGAGATCGACGGTGAACGAAGGCTTGGCGACGAAGTCGACCGCCCCCAGCTCGAGCGCCCGGATGGCGGCCGACGAGTCGCGCCGGGTGTACGCGCTGATCATCACGATGGGCGTGGGCCGCTCGCTCATGATCCGCTCGACGGCGGACAGGCCGTCGGCGCGCGGCATGTCGACGTCCATCGTGACCACGTCAGGGCGGAGGGCCGACACGGCGTCCACGGCCTCCAGGCCGTCGGCGGCCGATCCCACGACCTCGATGTCGGGATCGCGGCTCAGGATCGTGTTGATCAGGCCGCGCATGAAACGTGAGTCCTCGACGACGAGCACGCGGATCATGGCGCCGTCTCCAGCGCCGACGCGGCGACGAGAGCGTCGACGAGCCGGACGAGCGTGTGCTCGTCCACGGGCTTGGTGACGTAGTGACTGACCCCGAGCTCGCGCGCCAGCGCCGCGTGCTTTTCGCCCGCCCGCGTCGTCAGCACGACGACCGGCACGTCGCGCATACCCGGGCGGCGCCGGATGTCGCGGATGAGCTCGTAGCCGTTCAGGCGGGGCATCTCGAGGTCGGTGACGAGGACGTCCACCTTCAGCTCGCCGAGCCGCTGGAGCGCCTCGAGGCCGTCGTTGGCCGTGACGACGGAGAAGCCGCCGCGCTGGAGCATCTGGCCGACGAACTTGCGGATGCTGATCGAGTCGTCGACCAGGAGGACCCTCCGCCCGTCGGCGACCGGCCGCGCCGGGGGCGCGATCTCCTCGGCGGTCACGTCGGCGCCGGCGGAGTGGTCGGCCAGACGCGTGGCATCGAGCAGCAGGATCACCCGGCCCTCGCCCGAGATCGTGGCGCCCGAATACGGCCCGATGCCTTCGAGGAACGCGCCCAGGCTCTTGATCACGATCTCTTCCTTCCCGAGCAGCTCGTCCACGGCGACCGCCAACCGCTTGCGTCCTGCCCGCAGCACGAGCACCGGAACGGCCGTGGCCTCGGAGCGGCGCGGCAGCCCGAGCACATCGGGCAGGCGGATGAAGTCGACGGGCTGGCCTTCGACGACGACGGTCGGGGTGTCGTCGATCGGCCGGACGTCGTCGGGCCGGACCCGCATGACGAGCTGCACGGCGGAGACGGGAACCGCCAGCACCTCGCCGCCGACCTTGACGAGGAAGACGTCGGCGATCGCGATGGTCAGCGGCAGCTTGATCGTGAAGCGGGTCCCCGTCCCGACCTCGGTGTCGACCTCGATGTCGCCGCCGACCCTGGTCACGTTGGTCCGCACCACGTCCATGCCGACGCCGCGACCCGCCGCCGTCGTGACGCTCGCCGCGGTGCTGAAGCCGGGCAGGAAGATCAGGTCGACGAGCTCGCGGCGGCCCATCGAGGAAGCCGCCTCGGCGTCCACGAAGCCGCGCTCGACGGCCGAGGCCCTGAGGTGGTCGACGTCGATGCCGCGGCCGTCGTCGGCCACCTCCACGTACACCGCGCCGCTCTTGTGATAGGCGCGCAGACGCACCGTCCCCGCGGCCGGCTTGCCCCGCGCGAGGCGCTCGTCCTCGGGCTCGACGCCGTGGGTGATCGCGTTCTGGATCAGGTGCAGCAGCGGATCGGCGATCTGCTCGATGATGGTGTTGTCCATCTCGACCGTCTCGCCGCTGACCTCGAGCGTGACGGCCTTGCCGGCCAGGCGGGCGGCCTGGCGAACCTGACGCGAGACGCGCGTGAACAGGCGCCCGACCGGCACCATCCGGGCTCGCGTGATCTGGCGCCGCAGATCGCCGGTGAGGCGCTGGACCTGACCGGTGTCGTCGCGCACGGCTCGCACGACGGCGGCGAGCTGGCCCTGGATCTCGGAGACGTCGTTCGAGATCTCGCCGACGCTGCGGGCCAGGATGTTGAAGTCGTCGTACCGATCGAACTCGAGCTCATCGAACCCGGCCGGACCTCCGGCCACCCTCACCTCGTCGATCCGTGGGTCCAGGTACTTGCGCTCGAAGTCGCGCACGACGGCCGTCATGCGCGACTGGCTGAAGACGAGGAGCTCGTTCACGCGCTCGAACTGGCTCAGCCGGCGCTCGAGCCGGCTGCGCGCGATCACCAGCTCGCCGACGAGATTCATGAGGGCGTCGAGCCGGTCGAGGTGGACCCGGATACTGGGACGGATGATCGGCCGGGGCTCGGCGGCGTCTTCTGCGACCGTCATGTCGTCGGCGGGAATCGGCGCGAGCGGAAGAGGTGTCAGCGCAGTCGCGGCCGGCGCGAGCGCCGTCGGCTCGGCGGGAATCGGCAGCGCGTCGAGTAGACGCCGGGCCTGCTCGACCAGCATGTCGAGCTCGGTCGGCGCGCCTTCCGCCGACGCCAGCATCGCGCGCAGGGCGTCGGTCCCCGCGAAGACCGCCTCGATGACGGCCGGGGTCAGCTCGATCTGCGACTCGCGGACGGCGCCGAGCAGGTCCTCGATCCGATGGGCGAGGTCGCCGACGACTCGGCAGCCCACCGTGTACGCGGCGCCCTTCAGCGTGTGGATGGCGCGAAAGAGCGCGGCCAGCTCGGCGTCGCTGGCGCCAGCGCGCTCGAGCTTCAGCAGCGACGCGGTCATGGCGTCGAGGTGCTCGGCCGCCTCGGGGCCGAAGTACTCGAGGACGTCGGGGTTCTCGGCGAAGAAGCTGGCCAGCTCACCCAGCCGTGGCTCTTCGACATGAGCCGCCGGCGTCGGTGTGTGCGTGGTGGCCGTGGCCATGAGGGTGGCGGTGTCCTCGTCCCCGCCGGCCGCGATGGCGTCCAGCGCCACTTTGAGATCGGCGATCAGATCGTCGAGGACCGCGGCCGCCTGAAGGCGTTCGGCCGCGGGCGCCGGGGCCGACGTCTGGACGATCGTCTCCATCGTGGAGGCGATGGCCGAGACGCCGGGAAAGCCGTTGAGCGCCGCCGCACCCCTGAGCCGGTGGGTGAGCACCAGGAGGGGCTCGACGCGGCCCTCGGCCACGAGCGCGGGCGCGTGCTCCTCGATCTCGCCGAGCGTGTCCCAGGCCTCCATGAGGAACACGCTGACGAGAAACTGGCGATCGGGGACTGCGTTCACGCAGGGATCCTCTGGAACACGACGCCGGACGGGCGGTAAATCGCGCGGAAGTTGTCCACGGGAGGCGTCACGCCCTCGGCGTGGCCGAGGAAGAGATAGCCGCCGCGGCGAAGCGCCGCGGTGAGCCGGGTGAGGATCTGGTCCTTGGTCGGGCGCATGAAGTACAAGCAGACGTTGCTGCAGAAGATGGCGTCGAACTTTCCGAGATAGAGCTCGCGCCGGATGTCGTGGCGGAGGAAGCGCACCATCGCGCGCAGTTCGGGCCGCACGGTGAAGGCCGGCCCTTCCGGCTCGAAGTAGCGCTCGAGATAGAGCGGAGGCACGCTGGCCACCGACAGTGGCCCGTAGACGCCACGGCGGGCCGCGGCGAGCGCCGCCCGCCCGACGTCCACGCCGAGGATCTCGACCTGGCGATGCGCATCACCGCCGAGGTTCTCGCGGGCGGTCATCGCCAGCGAGTACGCTTCCTGGCCCGTCGAGCAACCGATCGAGAGGATCCGCAGGCGCGTCGCGCCCGCTGCGAGGGAATCGGGCAGCACCACGTCGCTGAGGAGCGCGTGGTGACCGGGATAGCGGAAGAAACAGGTCTCGTGCACCTGAAGCGCTTCCTCCAGGGCTTCGCCGACACGGTCGTCGCTGCCGGCCGAGGCCTCCAGCTCGCTCAGCCAGCTGTCCCAGTTGTCCGCGCCGGCCCACGCCATGGCGGCGCGGGCACGGGCCGTGAGGAA
>Ga0137387_10001946_pt1 | contig 10403 bp, 8 predicted proteins | sample SagtaG_3_FD_104909 | JGI IMG/M metagenome (GOLD analysis project Ga0137387, IMG submission 104909) | Vadose zone soil microbial communities from Angelo Coast Range Reserve, California, USA - Sage2_R_115_16 metaG | ecosystem: Environmental > Terrestrial > Soil > Vadose zone > Saprolite | place...
GCCCAGCATTACGAGAAGGTCACCGACGTCATGGACGTGTGGGCCGACTCGGTGATGTCCTTCGAGTGCGTGGGCACCGAGCGGCCCGAAATCGCCGCTCCCGTGGACCTGTATCTCGAGGGCTCGGACCAACATCGTGGCTGGTTTCACAGCGCGCTGCTCATGTCGGAGGCGCTGTACGAGCGGGCGCCGTACCGCGGGGTGCTCACCCACGGGTTCACGGTCGACGAGAAGGGCCGCAAGATGTCCAAATCGCTCGGCAACGTCGTGGCGCCTCAGAAAGTGATGAACAGCCTCGGGGCCGACGTGCTGCGGCTGTGGGTGGCGGCGACCGACTACGCGAACGAAATGAGCGTCTCGGACGAGATCTTGAAGCGCATGGCCGACTCCTACCGCCGCATGCGCAACACCCTGCGCTTTCTCCTCGGCAACCTGCACGGCTTCGATCCCAGGCGCCACGCGCTGCCCGCCGGGCAGCTGCTGGCCCTCGATCGATGGATGCTGCTGCGCACCCACGTTCTTCAGGCGGAAATCCTCGAGGCCTATCGCCGCTATGGCTTTCATCTCATCTATCAGAAGGTGCACAACTTCTGCAGCGTCGAGCTCGGCGGGCTCTATCTCGACGTCATCAAGGACCGCATGTACACCACGCCCGCCGCGGGTTCGGCGCGCCGCTCGGCGCAGACGGTGATGTTTCACATCGCCGAATGCATGGTGCGCTGGCTCGCGCCGATCCTCAGCTTCACGACCGAGGAGGTCTGGCGCTATCTGCCGGGCGAGCGCCGCGAGTCGGTGTTCCATGAGACATGGCATGCTCCGCCGCAGCCGCCGGCGGACGCGATCGACTGGGCGGCCCTCCTGAAGCTCCGCGCCGGCGTCACCCGGGAGCTCGAAGGACTGCGCGACACCGGCGCGATCGGCGCCCCCCTCGATGCCCGGGTCGAGGTGCACTGCGTGCCGGAGGAGCGGCCGCGCTTTGCTGCGCTCGGGGATGAGCTGCGGTTCCTCCTGATCACCTCGGAGGCGCAGGTGCACGAGGCCGCGAGTGCCCCGGCGGGAGGGGTCGCGGCCTTCGGCGCCGGGGAGGGCGGCGTGTGGATCACCGTGCGGCCGAGCTCCGATCCGAAGTGCGTGCGCTGCTGGCACCGGCGGCCGGATGTGGGCTCGGACGCGCGCCACCCGCAACTGTGCGCCCGGTGCGTGTCCAACGTCGAGGGCCCCGGCGAGCAGAGGAGATTCGTGTGAGCGAAACGGGCGGCGGCAAGGCAGCGGCGACGCCCATGCCGGCGGGCGCGGCGCAGCCACTGCCGCTCGGGCTGAGCGGTTGGCGTTTTTTGCCGCTCGCGGCGGCGATCATCGTCGCGGATCAGGTCGTCAAGGCCTGGATGGTGCAGCACTTCACGCTCTTCGAGCGGGTGCGCGTGCTGCCGGTGCTCGATATCATCCTCACCTACAACACCGGCGCCGCCTTCAGCGTGCTGTCCGACGCCTCGGGTTGGCAGCGCTGGCTGTTCGTGCTGCTCGCGCTCGGTGTGAGCGCGGGCCTCATCGTGTGGCTGCGCCGGCTGCGCGCGGCGGCGCACGGCTTGCTCGCCTGCGGGCTCGCGCTCATCATCGGAGGCGCGCTCGGCAACATGATCGACCGGCTGGCATCGGGAAGGGTGGTCGACTTCATCCACGTGCACTGGGGACAGGCGTACTTTCCGGCGTTCAACGTGGCCGATTCCGCCATCACGGTGGGCGCACTCGCGCTGCTGATCGATGCATGGCGTGAGAGCCGTTCGGTGCGGAGGGTGGACGCGTGATACAGGTGCTGCTCGCCAACCCGCGGGGCTTTTGCGCCGGCGTGGACCGCGCGATCGACATCGTCGAGCGGGCGATCGAGCTCTTCGGCGCCCCGATCTACGTGCGCCACGAGGTGGTGCACAACCGCCACGTGGTGGAGCGGTTGCGCTCGCTCGGAGCGGTGTTCGTGGAGGAGCTCCTCGAGGTCCCCGAGGGCGCCACGGTGATCTTCTCGGCGCACGGCGTATCGCGCGCGGTGGAGGAGGAGGCTCGCGTGCGGCGGCTCACCGTCTTCAACGCAACCTGTCCGCTGGTGACCAAGGTGCACATGGAGGTGCAGCGCTACGCGCGCGACGGGCTCGACGTGATCCTGATCGGGCACGCCGGGCACCCGGAGGTCGAGGGCACGATGGGCCGCTTCGACACAGCCTTCGGCGGCCGCATGCACCTCGTGCAGACGCTCGCCGACGTCGCCGCCCTCGAGGTGCGCGACCCCGAGCACCTCGCCTTCGTCACCCAGACCACGCTCTCGATGGACGATACGGCGGAGATCGTCGCGACGCTGCGGCAGCGGTTCCCGGGGCTCGCCACGCCGCGCCACGAGGACATCTGCTACGCCACCCAGAACCGCCAGGACGCGGTCAAGCAGCTCCTCGAGCACTGCGACGTGCTGCTGGTCGTCGGCTCGCGCAGCAGCTCCAACTCCAACCGCCTGCGCGAGCTCGCCGATCGCGCCGGCGTCCCCGGCTACCTGATCGACGGTCCGCAGGACCTGCGCGCCGAGTGGCTCGAGGGCAAGCGCGCCGTCGGCGTGACCGCCGGGGCCTCGGCGCCCGAGGTGCTGGTGCGGCAGGTCCTCGAGCAGCTCGCCCGATGGGGCGCCGAGACACCGCGCGAGGTCGTCGGCCGCGAGGAGCGCATGTTCTTTGCGCTGCCGCGCGAGCTGCGGCGTGAGTCGGACGAGCCCGCGTAGCGGAAACAAGTCGCTGCGCCCAAGCTCAAGCGCCGGATTCCAGCTGCCGGCGGGGAGCCGGGATTGCGTTCCCGGCCGATTCATTTTCGCGCTCCGCCGGAAACCCCCACGCGCTCCGCCGACACTTACAGGCGGACACGCGTCCGGGAGAGCTTCACATGCGAAACATGCAGTTGGTAGCGGGCGCCCTGTCGTTGATCCTCACCGCATGTGGCGGAGGCTACGGTGGGGGTGGCGGTGGTTCGGGAGGCGCCATGGGCTGCGGCGGGGCGTACCAGCCTGTCTGCCCGGCGCCGATGGTCAATCTGACGGCTCCGGCCGCGGGAGCGATGGAGAGTGGCACCATTGCGCTCACTGCGACCGCATCGGCATCGACGGCGTACGGTCTCACGGTCTCAAAGGTCGATTTTCTGATCGACGGCACGCTCGTGGGAACGGCGCCCACTTCTCCCTATACGGTCATGTGGAACAGCACGACCGTGACCGCCGGCACCCACATGGTGACCGGCAAGGTCACCGACAGCGTCAACGGCACGGCCACGACGCCGGCGGTCAGCTTCACGACCACTGGCCATGCAGCCTTGACGGTCACGATGACCTCGGCGCAGATACTCCCCACGCCGAGCTCGAGCGGCTCGGGGACGGCACATATCACCGTGAAGCTCGAGACGGGGGCCATGAGAGGCACGGTGATGCTGAGCGGCCTCACCGCCACCGCAGTGACCATCAACGACGGCTTTGCGGGCGCAACCGGGCCGCGCGTGATCACGCTGGTGGCGAACGGCGGCACCGCCGGTGAGTGGGACGTGCCGGCCGGCGCACTGCTGACGCAGGAGCAGCTGACCGCGCTGCAGCAAGGCAAGCTGTATGTGATTGCGAGCTCGGTCGCCAATCCGCGCGGCGAGATCCGCGGCCAGATCGTACCGGGCAATATCGTGGTGACTTTCTCCCGCATGGATCGCACTCCGGAAGTCGCCGCGCTCGGCCTGGCCGCCGGCGGCGTTGCCGCCACGACGGTCGATACGAGCGCCAACACGCTGACCATTCACGTCAACTCCACCGGCGTGGATGATGCGATGGCAGCGCAGTTGGCCACCGGCGCCGCGGGCAGCAGCGGACCGAGGCTCATCGCCCTGACCAAGGACGCCGTCGACATGGGTCACTGGTCGGCGGAGCTCGTGAGCATCAGCGCCGCCGACGTCGGCGACTTCGACGCGGGCGGATGGTCTGTGAATGTCGCTACGCCCACAGAGCCGAACGGCGCCATTGGCGCACAGATTGAATGACTGACCAGCCTGCCCCTGGCCGGCCCGCGCAACGATGCGCGGGCCGGTTTTCGTTGACGGGTGGGTGGACAGCCGCGGCGGCGCGGCGCGAGTCAGAAAAACCCGTGTAGCTCCAGGAAGTACAGCCGCGTGTGCTCGGTCGCGAGCTGTGGTATGCCGTCCGAGTAGCGCACCCCGGCGCGTAGCTGCACGAACTGTACCGGCGTCAGCTCGTACAGCAGGCTCCAGCGGGTCTGCTGATCGTGTGGGACGCGGCGGTTGGGATCGAGGTACTCGGCCGTGATCTTGAGATTGTGGCCGCGGGCGATCGCCCAGTCGCCCTCCGCGAGAGTCGCGAGCATCTTCACGCCGCCGTTTCCGAGGCTGCGATCGTCGATGAGGTCGGCCTCGCCGAGCCAGACGACGGGTCCGGTCTTCAGCCCGCCGAAGACTCCGGCGGCGCGCCGGCTGCCTTCGGCCGCCGCCCAGTTGTAGTTGACGGCGGCACCGAGCCGCCAGCTCGGCTCGACGAATGCGAGCTGAGTGCTCGTCTGCTTGCCGCTCGTCGTGGCGGCGCCGCCGGCGGTGCCGTTGCTGAGCGCGAGCTGCCCGTCCCAATGTCCCTTGAGCCAGCCGACCTCGACGCCCTGATCGGGTGTCGCCATGCTGATGCCGCTCGCCTGCCTGACGAGCGCGGTCTGATCCTGCAGCCGCAGGCCGAAGGGCAGGTACATCTGCCCGCCCTTCAGATACCAGCTGTGATCGGCGGACCAGAGCATGCCCCACGCCTCGCGGTTCAGCGCCCCGCCCGGGGCCACCTGCTCGTCGACGTACACGAGCAGACGATCGGGGATCACACTCGCTGCGAGGTAGACGCGCGTCTGCTGCATCTGAAACCCATCGAGCGTGCGGGTGTGCGGCACGTGCTGGACGGAGCCGTCGAAGCGCAGATCTCCGCCGAGCGCGAGGAAGCGCGCGATCTGTCCCGCCCAGATGTCGGTGCCAGTGTCGATGTGGCGCGCCGGCAGCTGAGTCTGCGCGAACACATCTCCGAAGGCGTTGCGGAGTCCCCCGCCGGTGGGATTCACGTGACACTGGCTGCACTTGGCTCCCTGGGTGAGGGCGAGGTACGGCTCGGCGTGCGCCGCCGCGGCGAGCAGTACCGCGAGTGTCAGACCGCGGGCGCTGAAGCGCAGTGAACGGATAATCATGGTGTGGTGTCCACGGTGAATTCCCGGGTGTAGTCATCGCCGAGTACGCGCGCATCGACATCGGCAAGCGCGCCGCCGCCGTTGCCGCGTAACGTGAGACGGTAGCGGCCGGCGGCGAGCGCGCGGCGCGGAGTGATCAGCAGCACGCGCGGATTTCCCTCGGCCAGCTCGGCGCCGAACGGCCCGGCCGGTTCGGCCGCCTCGCCGATCAGGTGCTCGAGGTGCACGGTTGTGTCGTTGACCAGCGAGGCGTCGAGCTCGTGATTAACGCCACAACCATGCGCGTCAGCGGCGCGGAGAGCGTCGCCTCCTGCGCCGGCGAGATGGCCGTGACCGCAAAGGCTGCCGAGCTGGCAGCGGCGGCGGCCAGTGAGTTGGCCGCGCCGTCGCTGATCCACTGGCGGATCACGTCGATGGTGGACTGCGGCAGCGGCGGCCCGCCGAACGGCATCTGCACGCCGACGATGCCGGCGGCGCCCTCGAGTTTCAGAACCAGATAGCTGCTGTCGGGCGCGCCGGGCTTGACGCGCAACAGACCCGACTGCTCGTTGCTGGGAACACCGACCAGCAGCGCGTAGCTGTGCGCAGCGTCGAGCTCGAGGCCCTCCGGCGCGCCGGCGCCGCTGTGACAACGCACGCAGATCGGCGTGAACACGTTGTCCTGAATTGACTGGAAGTCGGCCGCCAATGGTGGCGGCGGCGCGCTACCGCTGCCGAGCGGTTGGCCGTTGGCGTCGAGGCCGGCGCCGTTGCCCGCGCACGCGCTCACGATTGTCACGCTACATAGAACCAATAGGCGCATGCCTGACACACAGACCATCACACCGCTCCTTGCAGGCGAACTTGGGCCGTGAGTGGGCGCGCTACCCGATGTGGGTTTCTGTTCCCACCGCTATTTTTCTGCGCCGTGCACAAAACCACAGCCGTGCCGTTCGACACCTACGGGCCAGACATGCACACAAGTGCACCGGCACACAGGCACACAGGAACTTTCTACATGCGACACATTCTGCGTTTCCAACACATCAATCCGGCATTCGCGCTGTCGGTGGTTTCCGCACTGACTCTGATGGTCAGTGCCTGCGGCGGCTATGGCGGCGGCAGCAGCAGCGCGGGCGGCCAGAGCTGCGGCGGTCCCTACAGCGGCGCCTGCGCCGCGCCGACCATCACGGTGGCGTCACCGGGAGCGACGGTCGATCGCACCGTGCAACTCAAGGCTGGCGCCAGTGCCGCCAGCGGCGCCAGCGTCACGCGCGTCGACTTCCTCATCGACGGCACCATCGTCGGCACCGCGACCGCGGCGCCTTTCAGTGCCAACTGGGACAGCACCACGGTCGGCGATGGCACCCCCACGCTGGTTGGCAAGGTGACCGACAACATGAGCCACACGACAAGCTCGGCGCTCGTCACTTTCAAGGTGAACAACAATCCGACATTCACCGTGGATATGGCAGCGACGCAGCTGTTCCCGGCGCCGCAGTCGGCCGCTACCGGCAGGGCGAGCGTAACGGTGAAGCTCGCCACCGGCGCGGTGAGTGGCAAGGTGAACCTGACCGGGATTGTGTCCACCGCGGTGACCATCAATGAGGGCTTCGCCGGTGCCGCCGGCCCCGGTCTCATCGCGCTCGCGCGCAACGGCGCCACCGCGGGCGAATGGGACGTGCCCGCCGGCTCATTGCTGACCACCGACCAGGTGAACGCGCTGCTGCAGGGCAAGCTCTATGTGAAGGCCGCGTCGGCCGCCAATCCCAACGGCGAGATCCGCGGACAGATCGCACCGGCGAACATCAGCGTGATCTTCGCCGACCTGTCGGGCGCGCAGGAAGTGCCGGCAGTCGTTGGCGCGGCTGCGGGAGTCGCTGCCACCACGGTGGATGCGCAGGCCAACACCGTGAGCGTGCACGTGCATGCCACGGGGGTGGATGACGCGACCGCGGCCGAAGTGGACAACGGTGCGGCCGGAAGCACCGGCACCAAGCTGGTCGCGCTCACCCAGGATGCGGTGCAGGCGGGCCACTGGTCGACGGAACTCGCCGCGATCACCGCCACGGACGTCGACAACTTCAAGGCCAACAAGTGGTACGTCAACGTCGCCACGCCCGCGCAGGTGCACGGTGCGATCCGTGGCCAGGTCGACTTTGCCACGACCGCTCCGCCACCGGCGCCGACGCTCACACAGCTGAAGACCAGTGCGTTCAGCGTCTGCGGCGGCTGCCACACCGGTGGCGGCACTTCGCTCCCCGCGTCGATGGACCTGACGCCGGCCCACATCTACGCCTCCATCGTTAGCGTGGCGAGCGTCGAGCAGCCGGCACTCAAGCGCGTCAAGCCGGGCGATCCGGACAACAGCTACGTCGTGCAGAAGCTCGAGGGCGCGGCCACGATCACCGGCAGCCGCATGCCGCTCGGCGGCCCCTTCCTCGACCAGGCGACCATCGACCAGGTGAAGGCCTGGATCAACGCCGGGGCGCAGAACAACTGAAGCAGGACTCCTGACTCCCCCTGGCCGGCCCGTCGCACGTATTGCGCGGGCCGGTTTTTTTCAGCTCTCTCGCCGCGCGCGGCTCTGATAGACCGATCGTCGCAGCTTCCAGCGCTTGTGCGACCAGGGCCAGTCGGAGGGGGCGTCGTGGATCTGCTGCTCGACGAGCCGCGCGTAACGCTCCGTGAGGGCGCCGGTGGACAGGACCTCTCCCGCTTCGGCGAGCGGCTCGATCCGCATCTCGTAGTAGCCGCGTCCGGTGCGGCGCATGGAGATGAAGAACACCGGGAAGCGCGTGACGCGCGCGATCTCCTCCGGACCCAGGTAGAAAGCCGTGTCGCGATTCAGAAACCGGGTCCAGTACTTGTGCTCGCTGGTGGTCGGCTCCTGATCGGCGACCATGGCTACGGCGCGCACGACGTCCCGGCGCTTGATGATGTCGGGGAGCAGGTCTTTCGCCGGCACGAGTCGCGAGCCGAAGCGCGTGCGCAGCTTCTTCATCTCGCGCTCCGCCCAGTTATCGACCAGTGGCTTGTAGGCGGCGTCGAGCGGGTAGCCGAGCTCGAGCGACAGCGCGAGCAGCATCCACTCCCAGTTGCACTGATGCGCGCCCACGAGCAGCACCGACTGGCCCTGCGTCAGGTGAGCGCGCGGGCCCTCGAGGTTCACGATGCGCACGCGGCGGCGGATCTCCTCCCCGGGCAAGCTCGCGCCCTTGATGATCTCGACCAGCATCTGCGCGAAGCCGAGATAGTAGCCGCGCATCACCGCGCGCAGCTCTGGCTCGTCGAAGTGCGGGAAGGCGCGCGTCAGACTCTCGCGCACCAGGCGCTCGCGGTACGGGAAGACGCGAAACGCCAGCCAGCCCAGCACCGTGGCGAAGCCATAACCCACCCCCCATGGCACGCGCGCGAGGAGGCGCACCCACCACGCGGAGCGTGCGGGAGCGGCGTCCGCGGGCGCGGTCGGGGGAGCAGGGGCGGGCGCTGCGGTGTGTGCGGATACCTCGGTCAGCATCGCACCCTAGTTTACCGGGCGCGGCTGCGCCGGGGCGCCCGCCGGCGGCGGCTGTGCGGTGAGCACGCGGCCGAAGCGCGGCGCGAGCCAGCGCTCGATGTCGTCGATGAGCGTGAACGCCGCCGGGACGATGACCAGCGTGAGCGCGGTGGAGGTGATGAGCCCGCCGATCACCGCGATCGCCATCGGCTCGCGGAACGCCTTGTCGCCGCCCAGGCCCAGCGCCACCGGCAGCATGCCCGCGATCATGGCCACCGTCGTCATGACGATCGGGCGCGCGCGCTTGTGACCCGACTCGAGGATGGCGGTGAGCCGATCCTTGCCGGCGCGCATCTCCTCGATCGCGAAGTCCACGAGCAGAATCGAGTTCTTGGCGACGATGCCCATGAGCATCAGCAACCCGATGAAGACGCCCAGCGACATGGAATTTCGCGTGAAAACCAGGGCGAGCGCCACGCCGCCGAAGGACAGCGGCAGCGAGAAGAGGATGGTGATCGGCTGCAGCACGCGCGCGAACAGCAGCACCAGCACCGCGAACACCATCAGGATCCCGGTGGCCATGGCGATCAGCATATTGCCGATCAGCTCGTTCATGTACTTGGCATCGCCGATCTCGACCAGGTGCACGCCCTGCGGCAGATGCTTGAGGGTCGGCAGCTTGTAGATCGCCTTCATCGCCGGCCCGAGCTCGGCGCCCTTCAAGTCCGCGTCGATGAACAGGCGGCGGCTCTGGTTGTAGCGTCGCACGCGCGTCGGTCCCTCGCCGAAGCTGATGTCGGCGACGGCCTTGAGCGGAACCGTACTGCCGGAGGAGGTCGGCACCGGCAGGTTCTCGAGCGTCGAGAGGCTCTTGCGGCTGTCCTCGATGAGGCTCACGCGGATCGGCACCTGCCGGTCGGAGAGCGAGAACTTGGCGCTGTTCTGATCGAGGTCCCCGAGGGTCGCGATCCGGATGGTCTCGCTGATGCGCTCGACCGTCACCCCGAGCTGCGAGGCGAGATCGAGGTGGGGATGAATCAGGATCTCCGGGCGCGGCAGGTCGTTGTTGATGCGCGCGTCCCGCACGAAGGGGAGTGCGCCCATCTCGTCGACCACCTTGCGGGCGGTGTCGTAGGTGAGCTGCGGGTCGTCGCCGGTGATGTAGATGTTGACGTCGCGGCCGTTGCCGTTGCGATTGAAGTGCAGCTGCGCGTCGGGGATGACCTTCAGCTCCTGCAGCATGCGGTCCTCCCACTGGCGCTGGGTCACGCGGCGCTCGCTGGCGGGCACCAGCGCAATGAAGATCTCCGCCTCGCGCACGCCCTCGTCGCTCGTGCCCACCAGCTCGACCACGTCCCGGACTTCCGGCTGACGCGCGATGATTCGGAATGCGGCGGCGGTGACACCCGCGGTGTCCTCGAGGCGGACCCCGGGCGGCAACTCGGCGCTGAGCATGGCCGTACCGACGTCCGCTTCCGGGATGAAGGAGACGGGGACGAAGTACACGAGGCCGACGATCGAGAGGATGAAGAAGGCGAGACCGGACAGCACGGTTTTCCAGCGATGCAGCGTGCACCAGCGGAGCGTCCGCTGGTACCAGGCCATGACCGGGCCGTCGGTGTACGCGGCGATCCGGTCGGACTTGAGCGTATAGGCGGCGAGGACCGGCGTGATGAGGCGCGCCACCAGGA
>Ga0137387_10001951_pt1 | contig 10399 bp, 3 predicted proteins | sample SagtaG_3_FD_104909 | JGI IMG/M metagenome (GOLD analysis project Ga0137387, IMG submission 104909) | Vadose zone soil microbial communities from Angelo Coast Range Reserve, California, USA - Sage2_R_115_16 metaG | ecosystem: Environmental > Terrestrial > Soil > Vadose zone > Saprolite | place...
CGCAGGATCGATGTCTCCTTGAGCGGTCAGCTCATCCGCCGCTACGAGTTCCGCTACAACGAGAATCCGTACGGCGACGGACGCCCGGACACGGCGTTCAACAAGACGCTCTTGACCTCGATCGGCCAGTTCGCGGCGGACGGGGCGACGCTCTTCAACAAGCACACCTTCACCTACAACGACGAGGCGCGCGATACGGCCGGCAACTACCGCGGCTTCGCCGGGGCGACCGACTGGGGCATCGGCTCGGACGGGGTGGGCCTGAGTCTCCTGGGCCAAGGCACGGCGAGCGCCATCGGCGGCAGCCAGAGCCTGAGCGCGGGCGGCCATCTGTACGTCGGGGTGGGAGTCTGCTGCGATGTGAGCTCCAAGCAGGAGACCGGCGGTTTGAAGGTCGGCTTCAGCCAGTCGAGGAGCGAATCGCTGATCACCATGGCCGACATGGACGGCGACGGGCTCCCCGACAAGGTGTTCAAGGACGGCGGCGGCTTCTTCTACCGCAAGAACCTCTCCGGGCCGCGCGGCACGAGCGCGTTCGGTGAGCGCGTGTCGCTGCCGACGCTGCCGGCGATCTCGCGCGAGCAGGTCACCTCCACCACCATCGGTGCCGAAGCCTATTTCGTCCTGCCCGTGATGCTCGACTTCAACCTGGCGACGACCACCGCCGACACCTACTTCACCGACGTGAACGGCGACGGTCTGACCGATGTGGTGAGCGGCGGACAGGTGCTTTTCGGCTTCATCAACGCCGCAGGAGTGCCGACCTTCAGCGCGAACAGCGCCGACACGCCGGTGGCAATCGGCGCCGGAGTGATCATCACCGCCGATCTGCTGGAGAACGGCGCGGCGATCGAAGCCGAGCGCGCGAAGAACTTCCCGCTCCTTGACACGCTGCGGCGCTGGGTGGCGCCCTTCGACGGGGTGATCGAGATCCAGGCGCCGGTGCAGCTTATCCAGGACACGAGCCCCGAGCGCGCGCAGTACACCGGAGCGGACGGTGTGCGCGTGGCGATCCAGTTGGAAGGCGCGGAGCTGTGGTTCACCACGATAGGCCCCAACGACTTCGATACCAAGAATCCGACCGGCGTTACTGCGGTGCCGGTGCACCGCGGCGACCGGCTCTATTTCCGCGTGCAATCGGTCTTCGACGGCGCCTTCGACCAGGTCGCCTGGGATCCGCAGATCACCTACGTCGGGGCCGATGTCACGCGCACCGACGTGAACGAGCTCGCCGAGTTCCGCTACCGGGCCTCCGGCGACTTCACCCTGGCCGGGCGCGCAGGCAGCGTGACCGTGCCGGTCACCGGCACCCTGCACCTGGCGGGCACTTTCGAGAAGACCGCGGTCACCACCGACGACGTGGCCTTGGTCATCACGAAAAACGGTATGGAGGTGTTCCGCCGCACGCTCGGCTTTGCCGAAACGGCGACGGTGGAGCTCTCGCAGGACCTTATGGTCACGAAGTTGGACGTCCTCCAGTGGCAGATCTTCGTCGATTCGCCGATCGACGCCACGCGCGTGCGGCTCACCCCGCGCGCCTTCTACACCGCGGCCGAAGGCGTGGACCGCGTGATCGACGAGAACGGCAACTTCGTGCTGCAGGTGAACCCGCCGTACGACATGGATCTGTATCCGGTCAGCTCGGCGACCACGCCGCAGGACTTCTTCACCGTGCCCACGACCGGGACGTTCCCGGTGCAGGCGCGCGTGCAGGTGAGCGGCCTCAATTCGGGCGAAACCACGAATGCGGTATTCACGGTCAAGCGCCGTGGAGCGCTGCTCGCGAAGCGGCCGATCGCGGTCACAGGGACAGGTGCGCCCGTCGAAGTCGTCGTCATGGCGGACGTCACTGTAACCGCGGGCGACCAGCTCTTCTTCGACGTCAGCTCGCGCGATCCGTTCTTCGCTTCGCGGCTGACTTTCCTCGAAGTCACCTTCGACGGCAACGTGGTGCCCTCGGCGTCGCACACGCGCGCCGCAGACGGCCTGTTCCCGCAGCCGTACCGGGGCTGGGGCGCGGCCGGCTACAACGGCAATCCGCCGCGCGACGCGCAGCCGATCGACCAGACGCTCCTGGTGGTGAATTCATCCTTCGACGCGACCAACGCGCGCGCCTACGTCTTCTTTGCACGGCCGGCCGATGCATTGTGGGGCGGGGTGGACGAGCTTGCCTGGGTGAAGGCGGCCTCCGCCAGCTCCTCGCGCCTGGGCCTGGACGACATCCGCATGGCGACTTCCGAGCAGTTTGCCGGAGCCTCGGCCCCGTCGCGCATTTCGCGCTCGGAAAACACCTCGGTTTCGTTGGGGATCACCGCGAGCATAGGCTCCAGCGAAAGCAAGCTCGAGTTTCAGGACCTGAACGGCGACCGCTTCCCCGACGTGATCAGCAGCTCGGGCGGGGTGCAGTACACGCGCGCGGTGGGCGGCCTGGAAGGAGCGCGCCGCGGCGGCGGCGCCGGTTCGGCGCGCAGCGCCGACAACGCGACCGCCGGGGCGAGCACCGACGGCGCGGGCAACATCGCGCGCGCGATCGCCGCTGCGCGCGGCCACGTGATCGGCGACGGCAAGAAGAGCGGCGAGACCGGCCAGCAGGGGATGGACATGTCCCCGCTCGGCTTCAGCGCCAACATCGGCGTCGGCAGCTCCGACACCGATCACGAGCTGATCGACATCAACGGCGACGGCCTGCCCGACAAAGTGTTCCGAGACGGCAGAGTCGCGCTCAACCTAGGCTACAGCTTCGGCGCGCCTGAAGGCTGGGGCGGGGGCGATATCAACAAGGGCGTGAGCCTGGACGCGGGCGGTGGGGTGAATCTCGGCTTCAACCGCGACTTCTACAGTCTGGCCGGGGGCTTGAGCCTCACCATCGGCCTGTCCAAGAGCGACGAGACCTACGTCGACATCAACGGCGACGGCCTGCCCGACAAGGTCAAGACGGGCTCGGTGCGCCTGAACACCGGCACGGGCTTTACCGGCGAGATTCCCTGGCCGGGCGGCCACGACAAAGTGTCGATGGAGAAGCACGTCTCGCTCGGCGGCGGCTTCTATTTCACCTTCGGCATCGCCATCCCGATCGCCGGCATCAAGATCGTGTTCAACCCCGGGGTGAACCTCTCCACCAACATGGGGCGGCCCGAAGTCACCTTCCGCGACGTCGACGGGGACGGCTTTGCCGATCACGTGCTCACCGAGCGCGACAGCCAACTGAGTGTGGCGCTCAACCCGATCGGGCGTACCAACCTGCTGAAGAAAGTGCACCGGCCGCTCGGTGCGACGTTCGACGTCGAATACACGCGCGACGGCAACACCTTCGACCTGCCGCAATCGCGCTGGGTGATGACCAAGGTCACCGTGTTCGACGGCCACGTGGGTGAGGGCGCGGACCGCCAGGTCACGACCTTTGGCTACACGGCGCCCAAGTACAACCGCCTGGAGCGCGAGTTTTACGGCTACGGCACCGTGATCGAGCAGCACCTCGACACGCAGGCCTCGAACGCGCTCTTCCGCTCGATCCAGCGCGATTACCTGACCACGAGCTATTACAGCAAGGGCCTGCTCTCGCACGAGCTCACCTCGGATGCCCTCGCGCGTCCGTTCCTCGAGACGCAGAACACCTACGTGCTGCGCGACGTGGACACGGGCTTGGAGCCGGCGGACGGCACGAGCACGACGGCGACGATCTTCCCGCAGTTGACGCGGACCGACAAGCGCTTCTTCGAGGGAGGCGCGGTGGCGCAAAAGGCGACCGCTACATTGCACGAATACGACATGTTCGGGAATGTGAGCCGCTTCACCGACACCGGCGACGTGGGGGCGGCTGATGACGTCTTCGCGGTGATCAACTACACCTCTTCGGATCCGGCCTGCCAATCGAGCTACATCGTCGGCAAGCCGAACAAGATCGTGGTGACCGGAAACGGCACTGTGATGAGGAACCGCGAGTCGACGATCGACTGCGCGACCGGCGACGTGACACAACTGCGCCAGTTCCTTGAGACGGGTCAGGTGGCGATCACGGATTTGACGTACTTTTCCGATGGCAACCTGCAGTCTGTGGCAGGGGCGGCGAACAGGAACGGCCAGCGCTACCGGCTGGATTACGTCTATGACCCAACGGTCGCGACCCAGATTACCCGGGTCAGCGATAGCTTCGGGCTCTTCTCCACGGCGGATTACGACTTGCGCTTTGGGAGACCGACCGTGACTACCGACATAAACGGGCAGAGGACAACCTTCGCCTATGACCCGGTGGGCCGGGTGGACACGATCGTGGGGCCGTACGAGCAGAACACGGGCCAAATCACGATCGACTTCGATTACGCGGCAGTGCAGACGCCGACGAGCGATCCGGATGGCAACACCATCCCTCTCACGCAAGTGCCGTTTGCGTTCACGAAGCACATCGACAAGGACGCCGACAAGGTTCTCAAGAGCAGCGGCACGATCGACACGATTCTCTTCACCGACGGCCTGAAGCGGGTGATACAGACGAAGAAGGACGACGCGCTGCACATGGGTCCGGACAGCACGCCGCTGGAAGTGATGACCGTTTCAGGGCAGGTGAGCTTCGATGCGTTCGGCAGGACGGCGGCGCAGTTCTACCCGATAACCGAACCCAAGGGCGCGAACACCTTGTTCAACCCGAGTTTCGACACCGTCACGCCGACGGCGATGACTTACGACGTGCTCGATCGCAACACTCGGACGACGATTCCCGACGGAACCTTCACGACGATCACCTATGGGTTCGGCGCCGATCGGCAGGGCCTGACTCAGTTCCAGACTGCGGTTACGGACGCCAACGGCCAGGTGAAACAGACCTTCCGCGATGTGCGAGAACTCGTCACCACGGTCAAGGATTTCAACCAGGGGACGGCGCTCTCCACCTCCTACGCCTACGATCCGCTGAGGCAAATCGTCCAGGTCGTCGACGACAGGAACAACACGACCAATGTCGCCTACGACAATTTGGGCCGTCGTACCGTCATCGACAACCCCGACAGCGGGCGGACCGAGACCCAGTATGACTTGGCTTCCAACGTTATAGCCAAGATCACGGCGAACCTGCGCTCGGCCAGCCAGCAGGTCAGCTACAACTACGATTTCGACCGGCTGACCGCGATTACCTACCCGAACTTCCCGGGGAACAACGTCACCTACGCCTACGGGGCGCCCTCTGCGGCGGGGGATGCCAACGGTAACCGCGCGGGCCGAATCACCACGATCAGCTCGCAAATGGGGGCCGAGGAACGGTTCTACGGGCCTTTGGGTGAAGTGACCAAGGAAGTGAAGACGGTGGTCACCTTCACCACGCCCAACCCCCCCGAGGTGTACACGACGCTCTACCAGTACGACACGTGGAACCGCCTCATGCGGCTCACCTATCCGGATGGAGAAGTGCTGACCTACGGGTATAACTCAGGGGGGTTCGTCAACTTCGCGCAAGGGCAGAAGAACAACTTCACCTACAGCTACATCAACCGGCTGGAGTACGACAAGTTCGAGAGCCGTGCCTTCATCGAAGCCGGAAACAACGTGAGGACGCGCTACGCTTACGACGACAGGACGCGGCGCCTGTGCAGCCTCACCAGCGCCAAGGGCACCGGGGGAACGCCGACTTGCGTGCCTTCGCTCGATGTCATGCTGCCGGTGCAAAACAACATTCAGAACCTGCTCTACGCGTACGACAACGTTGGCAACATTCGGGGTATCGCGAACAGCATCCCGGTGCCGCCCCCGAATCAGTTTGGAGGGCCGACCAAGCAAACCTTCGTCTATGACGACCTGTATCGGCTGACGCAGGCCTCGGGGACTTTCAGCTTCAACCCGAACAAGACGCAGACTTACTCGGTGATACTGGCTTACGACTCGATCCACAACATCGCGTCTAAGAACCAGAGCGACATCATCACGCAGCCCTCGGGCACGCCGATTACGCAGAAGAAGACGAGCTATCTCTTCAACTACGCTTACGGTTCGACCCACCCGCACGCGGCGACACATATCGGCAACCGCACGTTCTCATACGATGCAAACGGCAACCAGCTAGGCTGGGACAACGACGACAACGGCACGAGGAGGACGATCGTCTGGGACGAGGAGAACCGGATCCAGTCGCTCTTCGACAACGGGCATGAGAAGACCTACAAGTACGACGACGCGGGGCAAAGAATCATCAAGCGCGGGCCGCAAGGTGAGACCGTCTACGTGAACCAGTACTTCACGATCCGCAACAAGGAGATCGGGACGAAGCATGTGTTTGCCGGCTCCACGCGTCTGGTATCGAAGCTCATGAAGCAGGACAAGCCCGGGGCGAACCCGCAAGGCAAGACCCCGGTGGAGAAGGATCTCTTCTTCTTCCATCCGGATCACTTGGGATCGTCGAACTACATCACCGACACGCAAGGGCAGATTTTCGAGCATCTGGAGTACTTCCCGTACGGCGAGACATGGGTCGAGGAGTCTACTAACACCCAGAGAACGCCTTATCTCTTTACCGGCAAAGAGTTCGACGAGGAGACCAACCTCTACTACTTCGGGGCGCGTTACTACGACCCGCGCACGAGCGTGTGGCAAAGCGCAGATCCGGTGCTCGGGAAGTATCTACCCAAGAATGGTGAAGAACATCTTCCCGGCCTGGGTGGGGTTTACAACAGCAACAACCTTGGCGTCTACAGCTACGGCCACCTGAACCCGATCAAGGCAAGCGACCCGAACGGTCAGTCCGCGACACTGATCGGCGCAATCGTCGGGGGCGCAATCGGCGCAGGTATTGCGATATACCGCGGTGAGGACCTCAGACACGTCGCCGGGGCGGCTGCGCAGGGAGCTATCGCCGGAGCGATCGCCGGGTCGGTAATCGACACGGGCGGGGCCTCGCTGGGCCTCATCGTCGCGGCCGGTGCGGTGGGCAATGCCGCAGGCGGAGTGGTGGGCCGTGCGATCTCGGGTGACCAACAAAGTGCTGGAGCTGTGGTGACGGATGCGGCAGTAGGAGCGGCAGGTGCTCTTATCGGCGTGGGTGTCGGGAAATTGGCTGGGGCGGCAATCGACAGGCTGGCAAAACCCGGCCTGGCTAGTCAAGCTCAGCAGGTTCATGAAGTGCTGGATCCCATCGCACAGAGGATGAGAACGACCGCAGCTCTTAGAACGGAGGCGGGGGACATTGTAGGGGGTGGCGCGAGAGATCTTAACCCGGCACAACGCGCTGCAGCCCTGCGTCAGGGGATGACTCCGGCGAGGTTGCCCGGGGCGCACGCGGAAGTCACCGTTGTAGAGCATGCGGAGAGCGCTGGTTTGACTCCAAAGGCTCTCGAGGCGACACGAGATTTCTGTCCAGCCTGTAGAGCTTACCTTGAATCCAAAGGAGCGCAGATAACGGGACCCAGGTCCGCAGTCTGGGAGTAATCGCGAAAGGGACATTGAGATAAACTGTGACGCATGGCAGACTTCAATGACAAGCGGCTAGTGGCCTCGCTGAAGGGTCTGCCAGTCGCTTGCCGGGTGGCATTTGCCGCTGCTTGCGCTCAAAGGCTGATACCTTCGTACAAATCCTTTTGCGCGAAGGTTCCAGATCATGCCTGCGCCAAGCCCCCGCTTGCGTCCGATGCACTCTCCAGGCTTTGGGGTGACATCGGCGGCGAAGAAATGGGGAAATCGGAGCTGCAAGAGCTGGCGACAGTCCTAACCGCTGCAATTCCGACCGAAGATGAAGCCTATGAGGCTGGCGAACCATACGCAGAGGATGCCGTCGCAGCGGTGGCTTACGCTTTCCGGGAACGAGTTAGCGGGTCCGGCGAGGACGCCATGTGGGCCGCGCAGCGTGTGTATGGGGCGCTGGATCACTATGTGATCAACTCCACGACGAAGCCTCAAGATAAGCTCGACGAGCAGGCCGTGTTGAACCACCCTCTTGTTCAAAAGGAACTTCTTCGCCAGTCGCGTGATCTCGAGACGCTTCGCTCTGGTGTCGCTTCGGGCGCTGGAGTCGATCTGCTCGCACGAGAGCTACAACGAACCGCTGAACGAGAGAGCACTAACGTCTTTTCCTAAGCTGTTTGCGGGCCAGGGAGTCTCAGTGACGCCTATCGGGCCCAGCGGCAGGAGCGGCAAGCGCTGCAACGGGAGGGGCAGCCTGGCCGATCATCGAAAACGCTTTGAACGCTGGCGTACCACGCTGCCGAAGACGACCGCTCCTGCTTTGGACTCGCGTGGTCCGTGCTTCATTTGATCGAATCGGCCCCCGGGTGGCCGCTGGCGGATTGCTTGGCGGATTCCGGAAACGAATGGATCGGTCGCTTGCGAGCACGCGTCGACCGTGCTAAGAAGTAGGTAACGATTACTTTCGGCGCTGGCTTCTGGCGTCGCTGTAGAGTGGCAGAATCATTTTCCGGCGACGCCATGAACGTAAGCCCAGAGAGATGCGACCAAAGATTAGCGCCCAGCAGGCAAAGATATTGGCGTATTTTCTGGAGCGGGGGCCGTTCAAACCGTCAGCCCGCTTCGTGGACTACAAGTTTGAACCGGATAGCAGAGAGCCGATTTGCCTTGCAATTGCGCAGCTAGATACAAAAGAGGAGCAAGATATTTACGGGATGTTCAATCTACCGTCGGATTCTGATGAGCAAATTCTGGTAACGATTACCGACGGAGATCCAGACAAAGTTGCCAATAGTATTGCAAGGCTTGTCGATTACAGTCGCTCGCACGCCATTGCGTTCGGTCACACTTTTCAGCTCGAGGAAGAACCGTACCTGCAGGAATGTGGGCGTGTGGCTACTCTGTTGCTCAGAGTCGACGCTGCCAAGTCGCTATCGCGCGTGCCCGAGACGATAACTATCGACGGAAAGCGCTACCAGACACATCTCGTCGTTTTCCTGGACTCGTCCGAATACCAAATAAAACGGAGCCAAGGCTTGGTCTCCCTGTTAGACGACATGGAGTCAAAAGGGCGGGACTTGGTGAGATTTGTCGCTAACGAGCGCCTGCAATAAAGAGAAAAAGAAAAACGAAAGACGGTAGCCTGCGACTTCGCGTTCAATTCGAACGCCGGTGCAGAACGGCATCCAGAACCTGCTCTACGTGTACGACAGGGTGGGGAATATCCTCGGGCTCGCGAACAGCATCCCGGTGCCACAACCGAGCCAGTTCGGCGGTCCGACCGCGTGACGCAGGCGTCGGGGACCTTCAGCTTCAACCCGAGCAAGACGCGCACCTATGGCGTGGATCTAGCCTACGACTCGATCCACAACATCCTGTCGAAGAATCAGAGCGACATCGTCACGCAACCCTCGGGCACGCCGATTAGGCTATGTGACGAAGCACGTGTTCCTTGCAGATAAGCGGTAAAGCAGCGTACGTTTTCTCATCTACATGGGATAGAAGCTACAGTTCACTGAGCTGTGTATGAACATGTGTTCTTCGGGTCAATATGGACTATGAGTTTTTTTGAATCATTAACGCCCCAAGAAGCCGACACGTATTTGCGACGATTTCTAGAAACGGAAAGGTCGGCTGTCCAAGAAATGATCAGTGATGCAAAAAAGAGTGGCGTTTCGGCTGATTTTTTAATTGAATCAGTTGTACCTTTCTTGTCTTGGGTTTTGGGAAAACTAAAAACTACTCCTCGTTCCCCAGACCTGTCGCTCCCGGAGTGGATACGTAGAAGCACATCTTACCAATCCAACCTCTTTGATTTTGATGAATCGTCGAAAGTCCTTATTCTGCGTAGCGCATACTATTTGGGTGAGAGCCTCGTCAGGTCTTTCCCTACTCTTTCATGGGCAACGGGCAATCCCGATACAGCTGTGAAAAATATGCCAGTTGTTACTGGATTTCGCTATCAAATGGAATTGGCTCCTATGCTTGTTCTCGAAAATGTATTTGGACGCATTCTTTCTGGTTCGAAGTCATCAGCCGATCTCCAAGAGATGGTTTCCACTTGGGTCGAAAAGGTCAATCCCCAAAATAAGAGCAAAAGGATCAGACCAGATTGAGATAGAATGTACAGTAACGGTAATCCCCTGACACCCGCTCCTGGCGGGTGTTTTGTTTAGGTTGCCTGTTTCGATGCAAAGGGGGTGGCCCGCGCGGCGGCCGGGGATTGTTATCCGCGCACACGACCGCGCGCACGACCTCAAGCGCGTGTTGTGTATCATGGGCGCGGTCCATCACGAGCTCCGCGCCGCGCGTGCCGCTTTCCAAATATCACTATCTCGTCGTCGAAGGGCCGATCGGCGTCGGCAAGACCAGCCTCGCCAAGCGCCTCGCCGAGCGCCTGCGGTCGACCCTGGTCCTCGAGCACCCCGAGCAGAATCCGTTCCTGCCGCGCTTTTACCAGGACATGCCGCGCTTCGCCCTGCCGACGCAGCTTTTTTTCCTGTTCCAGCGGATCGGCCAG
>Ga0137387_10001960_pt1 | contig 10379 bp, 8 predicted proteins | sample SagtaG_3_FD_104909 | JGI IMG/M metagenome (GOLD analysis project Ga0137387, IMG submission 104909) | Vadose zone soil microbial communities from Angelo Coast Range Reserve, California, USA - Sage2_R_115_16 metaG | ecosystem: Environmental > Terrestrial > Soil > Vadose zone > Saprolite | place...
CCAACCGATTGCGCTCTTTGATACCTTCTTTCGGGTGGGGTCCCTGGTCTTTGGTGGAGGTCATGTGGTCTTGCCGCTCTTGCAGCGCGAGGTGGTCCCTGCCGGGTGGGTCACTAACGATCAGTTCCTGGCCGGCTATGCTGCTGCCCAGGCCGTCCCAGGTCCGTTATTCACGTTCGCGGCCTATCTGGGTGCGGTGAGCAAGCCAGCACCCAATGGCTGGCCTGGAGCGGCGATTGCTCTCGTGGCGATCTTCCTCCCATCGTTTCTATTTGTGATTGGCATCCTGCCGTTCTGGAACCGTTTGCGTACATTTGAGCCCTTCAAGGCGGCACTTCGTGGGGTCAATGCCGCGGTAGTCGGCATCCTCCTGGCAGCGCTCTATCAGCCGATCTGGGTCAGCGCCATTCACGGCCCGTTGGATTTCGCCCTGGGCCTCTTCGCGTTTGGTCTGTTGGCGATCTGGAAGGTTCCCCCGTGGGTGGTGGTACTGCTCTCAGCTCTCATTGGGGCGGGGCTGCATCTGCGGTAGCAGCTTCATTCCTGCGAAAGTCGCCCGAAGAAGAGAAATATAATGGAGGAACTGATGCAATCCGAAAAGGTCAACCTCACGAAGGAGAAAGAGACATCCCTTATCACGCTGTATGCCAGGGCTCTCGAAAGTCGCTCGAAGGACCCGGTACTCTTGGACGAGGCAGCCGAGGAGGCAGTCCGCCGCATCGATTACGATTTCGGGAGACTCAAGCTGCGAAAGGTTGAGCCGCTCTCTATAGCGATCCGGGCGAAACAGTTCGATCTATGGACGACCGAGTATCTCGCGGATAACCCTGACGCGACGGTGCTGTACCTGGGCTGCGGCCTGGACAGCCGCGTCTTCAGAATTGACCCAAACGCTGCCGTGCGCTGGTTTGATGTGGACTACCCCGAGGTCATCGAGGTACGCCGACGCCTCTACCCCGAACGTGCTGGGTACCGCATGATCGGTTCGTCAGTGACCAATCCCGACTTTCTGGACGAGGTACCGGGGGATCGCCCTGTGATGATCGTCGCCGAGGGGCTGATGATGTACCTGCCGGAGGACGACGTGAAGCCCCTCCTCAACCGGTTGACCGACCATTTCCCAAGCGGGCGGATAGCCTTCGATGCGCTCAGCCGATTGGGCGCCCGGATGGCGAAAGCCGACCCGAGCGTCAGAGCGACCGGCGCGTCCTTCGGCTGGGGGATCGATGACCCCCGAGACATTAAGCAACTGGATTCGAGACTCGAACTCGTCACGGAGTTGAGGACACCTGATCTGCCGGGGTATTCCAAGCTGCCCTGGGCGATGCGCGCGCTCGTTCGCGTGATGGACCCCATCCCCACCCTGCGGAGGCTGAACCGGCTCCTGCTCTATCGCTTCTAGCGAAGGCCAGCGTGGGTTTCAACAACGGAAGCCGCCTCACCTGCGTATGCAGATGCAAAATCCGGTATGAGCATCCCAGGTGGAATCAGATAGCATGCTCATCTGTAAGAAATGCAATGGTGTCGCGATAAAATCGCCGGTCAGTCAAGGTTTCGCTATGGCGACGCCCCTGATACATGATCAGTCGAGCATGCTGGATGCGCTCGGCGGTCTGTTTCATCAGATCAGGCGAATAATTGCAATCGCGGTCGCCGCCGATCAGGAGTGTCGGGGCGGTAATCTCGTTGAGTCGGTCCCCAAGATCAAAGGCATCTTCAGCCATGAGCATAGCTACCATACCAGAAGGGTCCTCGATACGTGTCAGGGAAGCGAAAAGCCACAGGAAGCCTCCCCAGAACCACTGCCCGATACGAGAGTCGGTGATGGCCGGTGCCAGTGACATGAATGCCCGCTGTGAGTCCCCACTGGCGAGAAGAGCCGCATAGCGCCGTTGAACATCACGGCCTATCGGCCCTAGTCGATACGCGGTAGCAGCCAGGGCGAGTTTATGCACAAGTTCAGGATAGTCTGCTGCGAACTGTAAAGCAATGGAGCCTCCAGTTGAGACACCCAGAATAGTGACAGCGTCTCCCTTGAACTCATCAACAATGGCCTGAGCATAGTCAGCGGCGATATCCGCCATCGTGGTGCCAATGCTCAGGCCTGGTCTGCGACCAATCATGTAGACCGTGAATTTCTGTGTCAGAGGTCTGATGAACCGCCTCGCTGCCCAACGAGCCACACCCGTAGGATTTTTATACGAGGGCGTGACAGTATTGAACATCACGAGCGAGGGACCGGAACCCTCAGCGAGGTAATGAGGTCCTCCCTTCAGTGTTCCCTCCCGCACATTGCTGCGATTATTTGAGTTGTTCATGGCATCATCCTTTCTGTCTCGCTGCCATGTGAGTAATGAACAGGTCTATCTCGATCAGAAGCGATACTTCTCGCGCCCGGGCAACTAGATTGTCGCGTCGAACTTAGATAAGCTCACTGAAGCTGAAAAAGTTCTTGAGCATGGTGGTTGAGTGCTGTGCGTAGGTGGGGAAGAGGTCAACTGCCTCCTGCTTTATCTGGCATAATTTCCTCCTGGGAGAGACTCAATGGATAGCCGTATTATTACTCATACGGCCCCAAATACCGCTCTCCATTGAAATGTATCATATGCTCTGGTATCTCTGCTATCCAAACTTCCGTCTCCCACGCAATATGAGATATATGTCGCCTAAACTCTGCAAGACCGAGAAAAGCAGAGATGTATGTTCGTTTTGCTGTACAGCCATACTCCTTTAGAAGTTTCTCTAACTCGAATCGGCGTTTATGTGATACAGGCCCATGGGACGTGACAGCTTCAATGAGATAAAGCTAATTTTTCTCTTTGTGATAGAGGATAATATCAGGTAGCTTATCATGCATTGTGATGGGCACGTCCAGTTGCTCGAGCCGTTCTCGCTCAAAAATCACGAACTTGTTGGCTGCATCACCTAAATAAAGGACAATAGCGTCTGATGCATAACGCGGTCCGAACTTTTCGACAATGGCGATTTGTAACTCGTTATGCTTTCCTGGCGTGAGATAAAGTTGTTTGCCATCAGCTAACTTTAGTGGTAGGGCTACAGTTTGACGGCTTCGTTGATAATATTCCCAGAGTGCGCCATGTTGTTCTAGAAAACGAGTAATAGTACCTTCCCATGCTTGAGTACCAAATTGGGTCAATACATTAAGAGCATTTTCTGTTAGTGCATAGCAGGTGTTAGGACTGTTGGTGGAACGTGTAGGGTCATCAGGGTTGCGGTCTACTAAACGAGCCTGCTCAAATTGATGAATCACCTGGCGACGTACAACCTCGCGAGTATTTTCCGCATAAATTCTACCGTAGTGCTGTTTCATGAATCCCATCATATTATGAATAGTAATTGGTCGATTCACTACATTTGCCCATGAGTTCGTTTCGCTGAGGTTGCATAGTGCAAGAAGGGTAAGAGCACTAATTTCATTTTGCTGTCCAGGTGGTAGACCAAATTCAGATAAGATACGTTGTGCCTCCTGAATTTTGCCCATTGAAATCCTCGAATCTTTCAGTATCGGAAGCTGGAGATCATCGTTCTCACTGCCTACAACTAAATCCTTCCCAAGTACCTCCATAATGATATGTTCTATTGCATCAAAATCTTGCTTGTTGTGTAATTCCGCAACTCGCTCACCTATGCGAGTAAGTTGTTCATGCCGGGGCAAAGGGAGCTTTCTCAGCTCAGTTGCATTTACTTGAGTATTGCCATTGGTAATGCGGAAATAACGATCAACAAGGGTGCTATTGAGGAAGGCGACTATTCCTTGTGCTTCTTCGTTAGTAAGCACGCCGTCAGAGCGATAGAGATAATTTAGATGATTTTCTAAGGCAATCAATTCTGTACCAAAAGCACCTGCCGGCAAAACTGCTGCTGTAATGCGACGAGGCTCTTCTTTGGCGCTAAAACGCCTGAGGACGATCTTCGTGGAGTTATTAACAAATAATTTTTGATCTGTTTGATAAAATACTCCTTGCGGCTTATCGAAATGCTCTAGTGGCCATTTGACCTCCATACGACGTACATGTTGTAGCCAAAGGAGAGGAATAGCTTTACCTTGCTTGACCTGCTCGACGGTGGTCAACAGATCAGCAGTTCGGAAGGGAACAACTGGCCCTGTTGATATTTCTAGACCATATGTTGCCAGACGATTGTCCCAACGCCTGAAAGCTTGTAAAAGATGGGTATCAATATCGCTTGTTGGTAAGTGGAGTATAGGGTCTTTTTGCTTTTCATCGATAATGAGCCGTCTTGGGGTTTGTTGAATCAGCGGATGAGCTAAATCACTTAATCCTCGACTCTGCGAAATCGTAACCAATGGAGGCGCTACTGAACTCACTCCCTTTCTAATACCAGCGAGAATAATGTTCTCCTGAAGTACGTCTGCATCCTCGAAAGCAGAGCGCCTTGAATCAAATATATGAATAAGTTCAGGAGTAATGGTACTAAAAAACTGTTGGCGAAAATGCCGGAAATATGCTCCAGAAGCAAAGGAGCGGGGAGTAATTGAGACAAAACGTCCCCCTACACGTAAAGAAGATGCGGCTAAAGACATAAAGATGGTGTACATGTTTGTACGTCCATGGGCGATATCTTTTATAAGTCTTGCCCGTGTGTCTTTCTGATTGACCTTAAAGTAGGGGGGATTAAGAATAGCGAGATCAAAGGGCTGTCCTGGTCGGAGGCCATTCGACCAAAGTGAGGTCTGCGTAATTTGTTCAGCCATCGCTTCAAGAAAGTCCTGTTGATACAACTCGATAGATAGTTTGATTCCTTGTTCTCGCAAAAAGTTGTGGGCGTAGTTCAGCGTAAAAGAACAAAGAGCATGGAGTACAGGATCAGACTCATAGGCAACAACAGAAAGAGCCGTCAACTTTTGTACTTTGGCGGACTCGCAGATGGCGCAAGCTAATATGCCGACGCCGGCTCCTGGATCAAGTACTCGAGCATTATCATGAAGTGTACCCGCTAAATTTGCCATGTAGCGAGCCACGATAGGTGGAGTGAAAAATTGTCCAGCAAAGTGCTTTCTTGCCTTATTGCTGTGATTTGCGTACCACTCACCAATAATTTGGCATACCTCAATGGGTGAGGCTCCAGGAGAGAGCCTGGGAAAATCACTCCAAGGGATATCAGGGGCTAAATCATGTAGTTTATGAAGTGGTAGCTCGTAGTCCTTTATGTTCTGAGTTTGCTCCAATACCATTGCTTTTTTCTCTATCAGTTGTGTTGTGTTGTATTGTATAGAACAGTTGCTTCCTTGCTCATGGTTTCCCTTATGCTACCATCTCTTAATTCAGTTAGCAATCTTTTCATACTGATGTCATTCACCAGGCTATCTCCTACGATAAGAGCCAATTGCGATTATGCATACATCTCCATATAGATGAAATACGTATCCAAACCGAATTGGCGGAAACGAAAAAGCCCAGGTGCAATGATTCTCGATCATGCCGATGGCAAAATCACCTGGGAATCGTTTTTGCGCCAATTAGGTGTGTGATTACTATTTTGAGGACTCGCGCCATTTTTGTTCGAGGGTTGTCCATTCATGTTGGACCCGGGTCACTTCTGCTTCGTTGGGGACGATACCGCCGTAGCGGGTGGCAGTGTAGGCGTCTGTGACGGCGACAAGTTGGGGTTCGGCGAGGGGAAATTTTTCGTCTAGCCGCTGCTGGAACTCGTAGGGGGTCTCATTTTTGTTGCGAGGATAGCCACGCATGGCCGCGCCTTTGAGAAGAGCGCGATAGATTTCGCGGATACTGCGCGCGGCTGGTTCGTCATGGGTCTCTTCTATGGCGATAGGTTTATGCTCGGTGGCTTTTTGGGGGAAGAAACGTCCGAAGAGCGAACGAAGCAGGGCTTTGAACTGGAGCCAGAAGAGATTCCACGAAAAGAGACTCTCGCGCAGATCCAGGTCTCGGCGTTTTCCGGTTGCCAGGGGACTGCGCCTGCGACGCAATGCCCAACGAATGACGAGTACGGCAAGTATTAGCAGCAGGATGGGGATGAAAATTTTAATGAATGGCGCGAGGGCGGCGGCGAGGGCGTCATTATGAGGTGGGACGAATTTTGTTTTAGGCAGCCTTCTGGGTACATTCATGTGTGAGCTCTGGGGAGGGAAGAGAGAGAACCACCAGCTAAAAAGCCAGAACAAGGGGGTGAGCAAGATTACGATGACAAAAGCCAATGCCTCTGTGATTACGTCGTATACCTGTAACACTATTACCGATATTTGTTGCGTTTCTGCCAGAATTGCCGAGCTGGATGTGGTACCGATTAACCAGGATATGAGGAGTAGTATTACGCCAACTATGGCTATAATCATCAGGACGTTGCGTTCTTGCGTTGAGACGTCGCCTTCGAGGCCGATGGGATGATTACGGCGTACAAAGGAGATGCGAGCTAAGGCGTGGGCCGAGAGGGATAAGAATAGGAAGATGGGCACGAGTAGAAGCAGTGTCAACTCGTCGTTGAGCGGCAGTTGAGCATTCACCTGCCCGGCTCGCACCAGGATTACGGCGATGATGACTCCCATGCCGAGGCGAAGTTCGCCGAAGACGTGGGAGGGTTCATATTCACGATAGAGGAGGCGGATACTGCGCCAACAGAGGAAGACTGAGAGTGCGACGATGATGAGTAGATGATAGGCCTGTTGATTGAACAAGAGGATGTCATTGAGCATGGTGAATAACCAGCGGGGGTCAAAGAACAAGGTTGACTGGCTATAGAGGGAGTTCCAGATGATGAAGAGGGTTGTTATGCTGACAAAAAGGATAAAAAAGGGTGCGCCTGGGAGGGCGGTTTTGGGTTTATTGTCGCTGTTGGCATTTTCTGATGTCGAGGATTTCGCGGTGCGTTGTGCTACTAGGGTGATTATTACCTGAGGACCAAGGAGGAGAACGTAGGGCGCCCAGAGGGGCATGAGTGGTTGATATGTTTGAAAGAGGCCGAAGCCGGAGAGGCTGATGAGGATGGCGTCGATCCAGGATGCTTCCATGGCGGCGAAGAGGAAGGGGAGGAGTATTTCTCCGAGGCTGGGGGCTTCGGTTATGGGGGTTGGGCGTTTGAAGAGTGGGTGGATTCTTTTTTCTTTTTCTGGTTGTTCTGTTGCCTGGTTCATGCCGGCGCTCGTTCTTTTGTTTTCTGGGGCCTCATCGCTGCGCTCTTCGCAAGGATTTATTATGTGATGGTGTGGGTTTGGCAGACTTCGTCTGCCAAACCCACACCATCACAATTTTTTTTTGATTAATGACCGCTGCGGCCTTGTTCGTAGCGGCGGGCGACTTCTTCCCAATTGACGACGTTCCACCAGGCGTTGAGATAATCGGGGCGGCGGTTCTGGTACTTGAGGTAGTAGGCATGTTCCCAGACATCGTTGCCCATGACGGGATAGAGACCATCCGTTTGGGGGTTGTCCTGGTTGGCAGTGGATGTGACTGAAAGTTTGCCATTTCTGTCGAGGACGAGCCATGCCCAACCGGATCCGAAGCGTTTGACGCCGGCGTCGTTAAAGGCAGCTTTGAAGGCATCGAAGGAGCCGAATGCGTCCTGGATGGCGCTGGCGAGAGCGCCGGTCGGCTCTCCGCCGCCGTTGGGCTTCATGATCTGCCAGAACATGGTGTGATTGACGTGGCCGCCACCGTTGTTGCGGACGGCGGTGCGAATGCTCTCGGGCACTTCATTGAGGCGGCGTGCAAGATCTTCAGCCGACCAGGATTCAAATGCACTCTGGTCTTTTAGCGCGTTGTTGAGGTTGGTGACGTAGGCGGCATGGTGCTTGTCGTGGTGCAGATGCATGGTCTGCTCGTCAATGTATGGCTCCAAAGCGTTGTAGTCATACGGTAGAGGTGGTAATTCGTATACCATTAAATATCTCCCTTACTAGAATTGAAGCTGGCTCTGTGACGAATGAGACAAAGAGTGCAAGGCATCAGCATTTGCGCGGACTGGGCGACCCAAGGGTCGCCCCTACCATGGACGGCCGGATGCGAGCTGGGCGACCACAAGAGCTGGGCGACCACAAGGGTCGCCCCTACCATGGACGACCCCCGGATGCGAGCCGGACGACCGGATGCAGATTGCGTTGCTTTTGTTGCCTCATTCGCTGGTAGAGACATCTTAACGTGAATAATGTACTGCTGAGGCTTAACGAGCCTGGTGGTTTGCTAAGTCCATTATTCATTCTATACGAAAGATTGGGTTGCTGCAAGTTCCAAAAGGACAGTATTGGGTTCATCGACTACAAAAGCTATACTGGTCGGTGTGGTTCTTCTCCGCTAGCGAAAAGTATGTCTAATGATTTTGCGAAAATGAATTGAGCGTTATATACTCCTAAGACATTTCTCTGCTTGCTATTAGTTTAAGACGTTTCTAAGAAAGATTGTCTTTTGGAGCAAATTCTATGAAGCTACAAGACCCCAGACCCAGCAAATGGCAGCTTTTTCGCATCTGGGCAAGCGTCGGGCTACAATCCTTTGGAGGTGGGGCATCGACGACGCTCTTGATACAACGCGCGTTTATAGAGAAGCATAATTGGTTGTCAATAGAAGAGTTTACGCACCTTTGGAATTTATGTGTTATTACTCCTGGCATCAATTTAGTGGCACTCACCGTGTTGATAGGAAGGAAACTGGGGGGAGTCTGGGGCATCGTCGTATCACTGGCTGGTTTGCTCTTACCAAGTGCAACGATCACCTGCCTGTTAGCGGCTACCTTTAAACAAATTGAAAATCAAGCGGTAGTCCAGGCGGTTTTACGAGGTGTGATACCGGCGACAGGCGCGATTATGCTGCTCGTCGGATGGAATTTTGCGCTACCGATTATCCGTAGAGGCCATAAAGAAGGGGTTCTCTATTTGCTGGGTAGCAGCGTTGTCATCATTGCCTGCGCGCTCGCTATCATTCTCTTGAAAATCTCGGTGATCATTATCATTCCTGGCGCTGCTTTCCTTGGGGGGCTCTTCTTTTCGCCAAAGCCTGCTTCTCCTCTTTCTACAAAAGAAGAGCAGGGGGAAAAGCAATGATCAATCCATTCATTTACTTTCTCCTGTTCCTGAAAGCCTCGCTCTTCTCGACCGGAGGCTTTAGCAATTTACCCAGTCTGCACCAGGATCTGATAGCCAATGGTTGGGCCAAAGAATCCTACTTTGGGCAATCTATTGCTATTGGACAGATCAGTCCTGGCCCTAATGGATTATGGGTAATCAGCCTGGGCTATCTCACGTTTGGCTATGCCGGGGCATTTCTCGCCTTGATTGCTATCACTCTCCCTGCGCTCCTGGTGCTCGTCGTCTCAGCCGGTTACATACGCATCGAGCATCGCACATGGGTGCAGGGTGCTATGTATGGTGTCTCACTCGCCGTCATCGGTCTCTTGCTTTCTGTCGTCTGGACGATTCTGCACCAACCTGGAGTAGACTGGAAAGGGTTACTGATAGCGGCAGGCGCCTTCGGGCTAGCTTTGAGCCGGAAGGTAAACATTTTGATTATTTTGGGGCTGGCAGGACTCGTGGGGTATCTAGTGTACCGGTGAGGTGATACCCCTTTGTTCCTGTTCCTTCTTTCATTTCACACGAGCAACTTCTGCTCGCTTCTGTTCCGTCATGGGCGTTGCTATATCCCTTGTACCCCTTGTACCCCTTGCATCGTTCGGCGCGTGCGGGTTGTTATGGGGAGAGGCGCTTATACCGCGAGCGGGAGTGGCAGGATGCGCAAGATGCGGGGGATGCGCGGGAGCGCGCTTGCGCTTGCCTTTCGAGGAGAGCAATCTCCGGCAGAGCAGCGAGCCTACCAGGGCGATGCTGACCAGGTAGATGCCCAGCGCCCACCAGGTCTGTGTATCACTACCGGTGCCAATCCCGTGAATCGTCGCGAGCGCAAAGATACCCAGCGTCAGCACATGCAGCCGCCTCCACCATTTGTAGCCGATGTGTGGGCGCAGCCAGGTGCTGATGCCGATGGCGATGCCGAGGTACAACCCGACGATCCCGAGCGCCATCCACTCCGGGCGATAGTGGCTCGCGAGCGGAATGAGGATCTCGTTCCAGCCGAAGTGGGTGAAGGGATCAACCCACGCGGCCAGGACATGCACCACGAGAAAAATCGTGCTGAGCAGGGTTAGAAAGTTGTGCAGTTCGCTATTGAGTAAACGCGGCCAGCGGCTGGGCGATTGGAGCTGCGTCGAAAGCGCGAGGCCCACGACCACTGCCAGGGTGAGTAATATGTAAGCGGTGAATCCGCCCGCCCGGGCGATGTCCCAGGTGACGGCTTGCCAGATGGTATTCATATGCTTCCTTCCTCTGCCCCCTTGCGGTGAGTCGGCCACATGACCAACTGATCCACGGGTTCCCACGTGCCATACTCGCGCAC
>Ga0137387_10001962_pt1 | contig 10376 bp, 8 predicted proteins | sample SagtaG_3_FD_104909 | JGI IMG/M metagenome (GOLD analysis project Ga0137387, IMG submission 104909) | Vadose zone soil microbial communities from Angelo Coast Range Reserve, California, USA - Sage2_R_115_16 metaG | ecosystem: Environmental > Terrestrial > Soil > Vadose zone > Saprolite | place...
TAAAAGCGAGCTATTTTCTCCGGCTCGTTGGTAGGGATCTCGAAGTGCACTAGCGTAGATTCTCGCGGTTGAGGTCGGGTTGTGGTTGTAGCTGCTTCCATTAGAAACCAGCGAAGCGATGACGGACTCGCCCTTCTTAAACGTGACACCGGTGATCGAACTGCTATCGGCGTCGTGTGACAGGTCAGCGCTCGCCGGCAGAGAGGTTATTTCTCGACAGAGGCATCGCAACTATGCGAGCCTTTTGTTGTCGAGTGAACCCAACTACAGCGCTAGAGAGCTAAGCCCCGCTACATGGCCGGACTTTGACAGATTGTTCTCTAAGCACGGAGGAGTTGGAGGTTGTTGGTGCATGCACTATCAGCGCCCCCGTGGTAGAACAATGAAAGAATTGACACCTTCCGAGAGGCGTGCCAAGAACAAGCGTGACAAGAAATCGCTTGTTGATCAAGACCGTTCTCATGGAGTTCTTCTCTACGACGGCGGAAATCCTATCGGATGGTGCGCGTACGGATTGAGGCAAGAGTTCCCACGAATCGACAGTGGTAGAAATTACAAACGACTTGACAAGTTGGATGAGCCGGAGAAGCTTTGGCGCATCACCTGTTTCTTTGTCGATAGAGACTATCGCAAGAAGGGAGTTGCAGATCTCGCCTTGAAGGCTGCGCTAGATTCGATCAAGGAACACGGTGGAGGAGTAGTCGAAGCATATCCAGTAACGCAAAAGTCAGCCAAGGCGTGGTCGAAATGGTCCAGCTGGTTCTGGTTCGGAACAGAATCCATGTTCGAACGGGAGAATTTCAAATTAGTCGGTCCTATGGGACCTCATCATCTGTTGGTGCGAAGAACCATCAAACCGTGACAGACGGTTCGGGCTGTTGTTTTGACCGGGTCCGTGCCAGAGCCTCGAGCTCAGATGTTGGAGCCTCTTCCTCCAATCTTGAGGGACCCCCTAACGCAGCCATTCTCTTATTCATCTCGGCGAGACGCTTGTTAACTCGATAATGGACAGTGCCGGGCTCGTAGGTTCCATCGCTCCTCAACTGACCGGCGTTCACACCAGTCAGAACTTCTATGCCCTCGTCAATCGTAGCGACCGGATAGATGTGGAATCTGCCTTGCCTGACTGCTTCGACAACTTCCTCGTTCAGCATTAGGTGCTGGATGTTGCTTCTAGGGATCATAACCCCCTCGTCACCTTTCAGTCCTTTGGCCTTACAGGTCTTGTAGAAACCCTCTATCTTCTCGTTAACGCCGCCAATTGCCTGAACCACACCCTTCTGATTGACTGAGCCTGTCACCGCAAGATTCTGTCTGAGGGGCAGCTCCGACAAAGCTGAGAGTATCGCATAGAGTTCAGTGCTCGACGCACTATCGCCGTCTACGCCACCGTAGCTCTGTTCGAAGACAAGTCTGCACGAGAGGCTCAATGGTTTGTCGTGAGCATACTTGTTCTCGAGATAGCCTGAAATTATGAGGACGCCCTTGGTGTGCGTTTGTCCCCCCATTTTAGACTCGCGTTCGATGTCGACTATTCCTCTCCTCCCCAATCCCAGGCTAGCGGTAATCCGGGAGGGTTGGCCGAAGTCAAAATCTCCGAGGCCTATTACTGAGAGGCCGTTTACTTGTCCCACCTGGGTTCCTGAAGTGTCTATGAGAATAATTCCTCGCTCAATCATCTCCTTCACTTTCTCGTCGAGAAGATTGGAACGGTAGACTTTCTCGTCCAGGGCCTTCTTGATGTGAACATCTTTGATCAGTTTGGCTCCTTCTTGTACCGCGTAGAAATTTGCTTCTCGAACGAGATCGGCTATCTCGGGAAACTTTGTTGACAACTTTGTCTGATCTTCAGCCAACCTGGACCCATACTCCACAACCTTCGCCAAAGCTGGAGCCTCCAAATGGTTGAGCCCCTCTCTCTCGCAGAGAGAGTGAACGAAGCTGCCGTATGTTTTCTGGTTCTGGTCATTCCTTTCGATGGAATCATCAAAGTGGGCTTTGACTTTGAATAGGATCCCGAAGTCGGGATCCTGAGTGTATAACGCCTGGTAGATTTCATGATCTCCGACGAGTATTATCTTCACATTCAATGGTATTGGCTGAGGGACCAGGGTCTTAGTGCTGGCGACTCCAAGCCTCTGCCCAGTCTCCTCAATCAGGATACTTCCGCTCTGTAGGACCCGCTTCAAGCCGTCATAGGAGAACTGGTTCTTTAGCAGTTCAACAGCCCCAAGGATGAGGTAGCCTCCATTAGCTCGGTGTATCGAGCCTCCCTTGATGAGGGTGAAATCTGTTGTGAGCGCTCCGAATCGTGATTCGTTCTCAAACTTGCCAAGCAGATTAGTTACTGTTGGATTGTCTTCCGATATTACTGGAGCCCCTTTCGATTCTGAATTATCTACGATGACGTTCACATCATACCGGCGAAACAGAAACTCAGGTAGACTCTTCTCCAAGGGACTCTGTTGTTCCGCGTCCGGTTTCTCCTCAGCCCCCCCGGGAGTGAACAGTTCTGTATTCTCCATGATGTCGTCCCTGAGCTCGTTGAGATGCTGAACAACGTCTGGCATACCCTCGTAGCGAGAAACGAGATTGGTCATGAGACCACCAATCGCGTAACGCACCGAGTCGTCTCTGAGTTTTTTCAGCTCCTCTAAGGTCCTAGCATCCAGATCATTGACTTCTTTCCCTGCCTTGTCAAGCGCAGCTCGGACGGTGTCTCTGCTCTGATCGTATTTCTTCTTCACACGGGCCGGAAGAGAGTCGAATTCTTCCTGACTCACCGTCTTGCCATCAACAACGGGGATTATCGTGATGCCTAGCTGGGTCATGCGCACCGTGTAGCCGTGAACCTCTGCTTGCTTGTTCAGCTCACTGAGAATCCTGTTTCGTTCGGCGACAGCCTTCTTCGTAATGCCATTCCCTCTTGAAACGAACTCGTCGTTCTGAAGCGCCGCAGGAACGGCCCTCTTAGCCTGGTCAACAAGATTCTTGAGGTCTTTCTGGAATACCCTAGCCTTACCCGGGGGGAGTTTCAGTGCCTTCGGCTCGTATGGGTTCTGAAAATTGTTCACATAGACCCAGTCAGGAGGAATTGGACGGGATTTCGCAATATTCTCTAGGAAGCTTCGGGCGGCAGGTCTCTTTCCGGTAATCGGTGGACCTGCAACGTAGACATTGAAGCCTTTACCCTTCATTTCGACCCCGAACTTCAATGCCTTCAGGGCACGGTCTTGCCCGATGATGCCATCTACAGGACCCAGTTCTGCACTGGTCTCGCATCCGACCTGGTCGGGCGGACATTCCAATCTCAGTTTTTCAGAAGAAAGTTCACTAACAGTCATTGTTTGCTGAACGAGGAAAGGTTCTGTTAAGTCTTCGTCTCGATACTCTTTCTTGATTCGAAGAAAAGAGAGTAGAGACTCGTCTTCTCCTCGGCCAAAAAAGCTCAGATTCGTGAAATGGGAGGTTCTAGTTCGATCCGAGGTCTACAGGTCTAATGTTGTCAAAGTCGATGTTCGTTGTGGGCACAGGCAATTCGAAACTTGCTGGAAGATCGCCCTTGCCTAGGCACTTGAATTCCCTATTATGACATTTGGGACATTTGAGATCGAAGCGGAGCGACCCTAACTCAGCCTTCTCTTCGCGTGGGATTCGATATCCGCATCCAGATCTGGTACACTCGAAAATGTAAGTGGTGTCACTACTTTGCTGGTGACCGGTTCTTGAAACTGTCTTTCTGGTCGAAACCTTAGGTGACGCTCTCGTATGATCGGTTGATCTCTTTGCTCTCACAGTGCCTAGAGCTTTCTTCGACTTGGTTTGTCGTCTTGAAGGTTGACTCTTTTTTACGGCTTTTGCCATGTACGTCATCAAGCATTCGCAGAGTCTGAAGTTTCAGAGTAGTGTTACCAACACTTCGAGTACAATAGAAAAGTGGGAACTGTTCCGAACGCGCTGTCGGCTCCAATACCTAGGTTATGGCTGGGGACGCAGAGATTCGAACTCTGCGTGATAGACCTGCTTCCCGGAGATGAGGAGATCGAATCTGGAGTGAAGCTTCTCGAGGTCGGGATTCTTGGCTACTTGAGAATGAACTTCTTTCATGTGGGACGCATCTTTGAACTTGGCGATCTCGATCCAGAGTTCTTCATCACTGGCAAGCTCGACGGCTAAGGGCAGGCTAGCTCCACCGAATTTGGCTGTCATATCTTTCGGTCGCAGAAGTTCATCGGACAAGCATCCGGCATCTTCGAACAGTTTCATGATCGGTTTGAGAGCATGTACAAAGGCCTCTGCCTTTCTTCTCGGAACTCTGTACAAGAAGACAGAACAGTAAGCCAATGGTAGTGACTCATCCTCGAACTGACTGGGCTTTATTTAGACCCCACCTACTTTGTATCGGACAAATAGAAGAACCCTTACTAGGCGTAGAATTCTCCTCGTGGGCCATGGGCAAAGGACCATCCCGTAGAGCTGAGGGTTTCACTGAATCCGTAATACGAGAAATGACTAGGCTATGCCAAGCTTACAACGCGATTAACCTAGCGCAAGGGTTCCCGGACTTTGATCCTCCCGACAAAGTGAAGAGTGCAGCTGCGCAAGCTATCCGAGAGGGCCATAATCAGTATTCGACTACTCACGGAGTTCCCCTTCTCAGACAGGCTATCGCTCACAAGATGTCGACTTTCAATCACGTCGAATGCAATGCAGACGACAATGTCACGGTAACATGCGGAACCACCGAAGGCATGATCTCATCTCTTCTGGCCCTCCTGAACCCAGGTGAGGAAGTTATAATCTTCGAACCGTTCTACGAAAATTATGGTCCAGACTCAATTCTCTCGGGAGCAAAGTGCAGATACGTTGGACTCGAAGAGCCTAGCTTCAAGATCGAAGAAGAGAAGTTGAAGGAAGCTTTCTCCAGAAAGACCAAAGCGGTCATAATCAACACTCCCCACAACCCAACAGGCAGGGTCTTCACGCGTCATGAGCTAGAACTCGTTCGAGACCTCTGCACGGACTATGATGCCTTTGCAATCACCGACGAGATCTACGAGCATATCCTATACGACGACAGGAAACATATTAGCATCGCAAGCCTGGACGGTATGGACAATCGCACAATCACAATTTCTGGATTCTCAAAGACCTACAGCGCGACTGGCTGGCGAGTTGGATACGTGATCGCTCCGAAGAAACTGACGCTCGCGGTGCGAAAGGTACACGATTTTCTGACGGTCTGCGCCCCAACGCCTTTGCAGGAGGCCTGCATCGCTGCTCTGAAGCTCCCGCTCCACTACTATCGGGACCTCCGGAGCCTTTACGCGAAGAGCAGAAGGTTGCTATTGCAGACACTGGAGAATGCTTCTTTCATATGCACTGTCCCCGAAGGTGCCTACTACGTCTGGACGGATATCACTCGAACGGGTTTCAAAGATGATCGGAAACTTGCAGAGCATCTGATAAAGAAGATAGGGATTGGTGCTGTACCAGGCTCAAGCTTCTATCATCTTCCATCTAAAGGTAGGCGCAAGCTGCGCTTCTCCTTCTCGAAGATGCCTCACACTATCGAAATGGCAGCTTCCAGATTGAGCAAGTTCGAAAGGGCTAATCAGAGAAGCTGATTGCTGAGAGTCTCACTTTAGCTTCAACCACTCTTTTTCGAGCCTCAACTTCTCCAAGAACCATTTTCTGCGAGGAGGGTGAAACTCTAGCCGAGGAGGATTGGAGAGAAAGGCACCCTTGAGAAAAGCGCTTTCAGATTTTGCGACTTGCAGGTAGCAGGAGCCTTCACCGTTCCATTGCTTCATTTCTCCTTTGTTGGTAATTGATATCGCCAGGTTGTTGGCGACGACCTCGGCCTGGCCTTGTGCAAAGACCCCTGCTTTCGGCAGGTAGGGCGCATGCCCATGAGGGGTCTCAATTGAGGTAATGTCGCCTATGGCGAACACGTCCTCGTGTCGCGTTGCGAGATTATGGGGGTTCACGGGAATCCAACCGGAATCGTCGGTCAGACCTGCATCTCTTACAACTTGAGATGAACGATGTGGCGGAGTAGTGACGAGAATATCGTACTTCAACTCTGAACCATTATCGAAGAGAATCTTATCCTTGTCAACCCTAGCCAGTTTCGTCTTCGACAAATATTTGATCCCACGACTGTTCAAGAGTCGCTCGACCTGTTTTCCGATTACGCTGCCTGCCGCAGGAACCGGGTGGGGCTCAGGCGTGAAGAACTGAATCTCAACTTTCTTCTTTGCTCGTCGGAAGTGTTCCTCCATCAGTAGAGCCAGTTCGTAGGGCGCAGGTGGGCATTTTATTGGGAGTCGTGATATTCCTATCGCGATTGTGCCACTATTGAAGTTGTCAATCGCCTCGCGGAGTTTCAGAGCTCCTTCAATCGAGTAGGCGTTATGGCTGTAGTCATGAAGACCAGCTACTTGATCGAAGGCGAATTCGGTGCCTAGGGAGATTACTAGCTTGTCATATCGAATCGTCTGAGACTGGGTCTTAACACTCCGTCCGCTGACATCGATCTTCTCCACCTTCTCACTGACCATCCGAACATTCTTTCTCTTGGTAAGACCCGTTGGATTGCGCTGTATTTTCTCAGGCTGACGCCAGCCGAACACCAGCCACTGAAACGCCGGCGGAAAAGGTAGCCGCGACTGCGGCTCTACAACGGTGACAAGACCCGAACCGCCCATTTGTTTAGAGATCAGACTGGCTGCAGTGAAACCGCCCATTCCACAACCGAGAACGACAACGTTAGGTTCCGAAGGCAAGTACTCCTCAGACTCGAGTGTCTTGCTCTTCTTGACGGCATAACGTTTTGCAATTCTACGCTATGATCCCAAGCTTCGGAGGCCTGCTGTTGCCTAGCCCTTGTGATAGCTCGGGACCAGCGTGCATCCTGACGATGTGGGTATGAGTTCTTGGGAGGAGAGCGTTGCTTAGGAAGCTGCTTCTACAGGGAATTCGCCGCGGGTCCTGACGAATCTCAATAGTCGGACCTGTTTGCGGGCTTCTTCGTAGCAGAAGCTGCAGAGCCGAACCGACCTTTCCCCGGGTTCTGGCATGAACCATGTAGTCTCAGTTATCGGTTTAGGATCCTTGCACCAGGCACACTCTACCGTGTTGCCTGGGAGAAGGGTGACCTCACTCATGCTGGATGGAATGGTCGGAATGGTGAAAGATAAGCCTAGCGTACACAATATTTCCTGACCGCACAGTCTTAGGATCATCCATGATGAACGTATGCGTGATTGTCTGAATTATGATGACCGTAGCCGTGACCCGCTCAAGCAGAGATTATGAACTTAAGCTCTTGCAGCATCCATCCCTGACTGCTTAGCAGGCACCCAAGTATGATCGACCGAAGAGGGCTCGCAGCAACGATACTTGCTGGACTCCTGTTCGGAACCAGTGTTCCAGTAATAAAACTCGGCCTAGACTTCATCCCGCCAAATACATTTGTCACCCTACGATTTTCGTTTGCTTCAGCACTCATCATTCTCCTGTTACGAGGAAGAGGCTGGGTGCAACGCGATCTTTTCAGGTCAAGACAGATCTGGATCATTGGATTCATCAACTCCCTAGGATACGTCACCCAGTTTCAGGGACAGCTCATCACTTCTTCTTCGAATGCCGCTCTCATAATCAGCACTGCTGCTCTGATGATTCCGGTGTTATCCTTGTTCTATGTACAAGAAAAAATGGGGATGCGAAAAGGAGCGGGAGTCTTGTCAGGGTTCATCGGAATCGTGCTCCTCGTCACCAGAGGACAGACAGTAAATCTCGGGAGCTCCGAAGCGCTCGGCGATTTCTTGATTCTAGGAACGGCCGTAACCATAGCGCTGGTCTTCGTCCTGTCAAAGGACCTCGTCGAAAAGAAGGGAGGAAGACCAGTTACAGGAGGGATTATCCTGGTGACGGCCACGCTTCTACTTCCAACCGTCGGCTTCGACTTTAGTTCTTCGATCAATCTTGCTCCGGTAGCTTTGTTCTACGTCGTTTTCCTGGCCGTCTTCGCGACTGTGGGAGCGTACTATTTCTTCATGAAAGGATTAGAATCCGTCTCTCCAACCGTGTCCTCGATAATCCTGCCAATTGAGGTTATGGTCGCCGTCGCGTTATCGGTGATTATTTTCGGTGATCCATTCAATCTCTATTCTGGGACGGGCGCATTCATGATAATAGCAGGCGTCGTCTTAGTCAGCACGGCTGCCTAGGCAGCGCGGAAGGTACAGTCTTGTCTACTGATGGGCCCCGCAGTTGGGACAATTGCTCGAATTCTGATTCATGAGGCTCTGGCAATACTTGCAACGAACCTGCGCGACCTGTTGCTGAGGCATCTGACTTTGTGGAGGCATCCCGTATCCTGGCACTGGCTGACCCTGACCATATCCTGGACCCATCGGGACCCCGTAGGCTGGGTTGGGATTGTATCCCGGATTGTATCCGGGGGGGCCATAACCTTGTGGTACAGGATAACCTGGCGGCATGTAGCCTTGCATCGGCTGTGGCATGCTACTAGGCGGAACGAATGCAACCTGTGTCTGCCCGGTGAGATCTGGGCGGCCTTTGACTTGGACAACGGCTTTGATGCTGTTCTCCACGGTTGCCCCGCCCCTAGTTGCCCTGCAGGGAGGAATACCTACGCTGAAAGGAAAAGTCTGAGTTGGACCACTGCCAAAGTCATTGGGCCCGGTCACCTGGACGTCTCTCGAAAAGAGGACGTTCTGCCTACGCTGCCTTTCCTGAATCCTCTGATTATTGGGAAGCGTGACCCATACCATCTCTTCGTAATTTTCAAACACCCGAGCCTCTACTCTAACCCCTAGAGACTGGATGTATTCTTGAGCTTGAACATTCACTTTCCCAACCACACCTTCTCCCTCAACGAACGTCGGCTTGTCAAAGCTAATCCAGACCTTGCCTTTAGGCGCTCTCAAATGATCGAATAAGCCCACTTTGCGCGTCCTCCCAACTGTTTCTTACTGACAAGGCACGCATCCTATCAAGAAAGCGTAACCCAGACAGCAAAATCGAGGGAATCGGTATTGGAAGAGAGGCAGCGGGTGCGACTGTGTCAGAAGGTTTAATTTTTCCCCGAGAGGCTAGACTCTCGCCCCAGATAACGTTGGACTGAAACGGGGCTGGAAGAGTCGATCCCCTGGTGAGCTACATCTTGGATGAGAAGGAAAATGGGCCTGTTTCGGAAACATTAGCCCGTCAACCGTCCAAGACAGCTCTCGTTCCGGAGCAACAAGTGCAGGAGGAGTTGCCGCTTGATGACCAGAACCGAACTTCCGAGCTTGAAGAAGCTCTGGAACACGAAAAGGAGAAATCTGACGACTTGCTGCGCCGGCTTCAATATCTTCAAGCTGATTTTGAGAATTATAGGAAAAGGATCGAGAAAGAGATGGGAGATGTGAAGAGATACAGTAACGAACGCCTCCTCTCGGATCTGTTAACGGTGAAGGACGAAATTGACTTGGCATTTACAAAAGCACGTGAGACCAAGCAGAACCCGGTCTTGTTGGAAGGAGTAGGCATGACCCAGAAGCGGCTTCAGAATATCCTGTCCAAGGAGGGTGTGGAGAGGATTCCTGGTGCGGGGTCTAGGTTCAATCCGGATTATCACGAAGCCGCCCTTAGAGTCGTCTCCGACAAGGAGGAAGGAACGGTTGTTGAAGAGGTCCGCGCGGGGTATATGTTGAAGGGAAGAGTCCTACGTCCGAGCATAGTTAAAGTGGCAGGGAAGAACCTAGTGGAGGAAAATGAGCAAGCTGAAACGAGTGAGGCTGATAGAGAATGAGTAAGCCTGAGACCGAGAAGATCCTAGGCGTAGACCTGGGAACGACTAACAGCGCCGCGGCGATAATGGAGGCCGGTCGCCCTCTAGTCATCCCTAGTGGGGAAGGCCAGACAGCCGCAGGCAAGATGTTCCCGTCAGTAGTCGCGTTCACGAAGGACGGCCAGATGATTGTGGGAGAGCCTGCCAAGAGACAGGCCGCGACCAACGCCGAAGGAACGATTCAAGAAATCAAGCGGAAGATGGGCAGCGACTACAAGGTCCGCGTATACGGGAAGGAATACACTCCACAGCAAATATCAGCCTTTGTACTCCAGAAGATCAAACGGGACACGGAGACATTTCTCGGGCGACCGATAAAGAAAGCCGTCATCACTGTTCCCGCGCACTTCAACGACAACCAGCGCCAGGCGACGAAAGATGCGGGGGAGATCGCGGGCTTCGAAGTAGACCGGATAATCAACGAACCAACCGCCGCCTGTCTCGCCTACGGCCTGGACAAGACGGACAAGGAGATGAAAATCATGGTCTTCAGCTTCGGAGGAGGAACCCACGA
>Ga0137387_10001963_pt1 | contig 10373 bp, 9 predicted proteins | sample SagtaG_3_FD_104909 | JGI IMG/M metagenome (GOLD analysis project Ga0137387, IMG submission 104909) | Vadose zone soil microbial communities from Angelo Coast Range Reserve, California, USA - Sage2_R_115_16 metaG | ecosystem: Environmental > Terrestrial > Soil > Vadose zone > Saprolite | place...
CGAACGTTCTCGACCGCATCAAGAACGGCGACATCAATTTCATCATCAACACTTCGAGCGGAAAAATTCCGCGCGAGCATGAAGTGGTCATTCGTAATGCCGCGCTTGCCGCGAAGATCCCGATCATGACAACGGTGCGCGCCGCGCTGGCCGGCGCGAACGGAATCCGGTCGTTACAAAAACGAAAAGTTCAGGTGCGCAGTTTGCAGGAATACAATTCAAGCGTCAGCCCGAGCGGAGCGAGGGGCCTCGCAAAGACTCGCTGATCACGCTGGGCACATTGGGTGATTAATCAGTTGATGTGAGATCCTTCACTTCGATCAGGACGACCCACGGGTTTATGTAATGTTGAAGGTTAATCGTTGAGTATTACCATTGGCCGACATGAAATCTTTATTTTGTTGCTTAATTGCGTCCGCGCTGGTTGCAACGACAGTCGCGGAAGAAAGAAAAGAGGAGAAAACGTCTGTGAACACATCAAACGAAGTCGCAGTGATCAAGACCAGCGAAGGCGAAATGGTCGTGCAGTTTTGGACTGATGCTGCACCAAACACGATCGAGAATTTCAAGAAACTGGCGCGCCAGGGTTTCTACGACGCCACCATTTTCCACCGGATCGTCAAAGAGTTCATGATCCAAGGAGGCGATCCGAATTCAAAAGATCCGGCGAAAGAGAACAGTTACGGACAAGGCGGTCCGGGTTACCAAATCAAAGCCGAGTTTAACGATCATCCTCACGATCGGGGTGTAATCTCAATGGCGCGCAGCTCCGATCCGGATTCGGCCGGCTCGCAATTCTTCATCTGTCTCGCACCGGTGCACCGGCTCGATCATCAATACACGACTTTCGGCAAGTTAATCAAAGGCGAGGATGTGCTCGAAAAAATCGGCAACACGCCGGTCGAGCGAAATGCACAAGGCGAACCGAGCAAGCCGACAAAGCGCGTCGTGATCGAGAGCGTAAAGGTCGTGCCGGCTGAATCGGTGAAGTAATTTGGAGTGCGGCGACACGTCGCCGCTTTGAAAACGCGGACATGTCCGCGCACTCCAAAACTTTCTGAATGACTAACACTAAGAAAACGAAGATCGCGCTCATCCAGATGCACTGTGGCCCGGACCCGGAGAAGAATTTCTCTCGCGCAATTGAATTCATACACCAGGCGGCGAAACAAGGCGCTCAGGTCGTCTGTTTGCCAGAACTTTTTCGGTCGCAGTATTTTTGTCAGACAGAAGATCACGAAAACTTTGAGCTGGCTGAGGAAGTGCCGGGCAGATCGACGTCGGCACTGGGAGAAGTAGCGCGCGAAACCGGCACGGCGATTATTGCGTCACTCTTCGAGAAACGCGGCGCTGGCGTTTATCATAACACGGCAGCAGTCATCGACACAGATGGAAAGTTGCTAGGCAAATATCGCAAGATGCACATTCCGGACGACCCGCTTTATCACGAGAAATTTTACTTTGCGCCCGGCGACCTGGGATTTCAGGCGTGGCAGACAACGCACGGCAAGATCGGCGTCTGCGTTTGCTGGGACCAGTGGTACCCTGAAGCAGCACGTCTCACAGCGCTGCGCGGCGCCGAGATTATTTTTTATCCAACGGCGATTGGCTGGCACCCGTCAGAAAAGAAAAAGTTTGGCGCGGCGCAGCATTCTGCCTGGGAAACGATCCAGCGCAGTCACGCGATCGCGAATGGCTGCTACGTCGCGGTGCCAAACCGCGTCGGCCATGAAGCACCTGCAGGCGGGGCTGGAATTGAATTTTGGGGCCAAAGTTTTGTGTGTGGACCGGACGGCGAGATCATTGCAAAAGGTTCCGTCGACAAAGAAGAGATTGTGATCGCCGATGTGGAATGGGGGAGGGTAAACGAGCATCGGACGCATTGGCCATTTTTGCGTGACCGCCGCGTCGATGCTTACAGCGGACTCGACCGGCGGATGATCGACTGATTTCCTCGCGGGCCGCTTGCACACAATCACAATGCGAAACGCATGGCAGCGAGTGTTTCGGGGAGCACAGGCTCCCAGCCTGTAGTTGCCGGCAGCTTGCCGGCAACATCTTTGCACCCCGGGGACGCTGTTTAAAACCAGCCGTCTTGGCAAGCTGCCAAGACGAACAGGCTGCCAGCCTGTGCTCCCCAGAAACCGAAACGCGCTGTCTTGGATTTCCGCTCTGTGTTAATGACGATGGTAATGACCGCGAAGGTTTCGCAAAGGACGCGCCGGCCGTGGTATCGCCCGTCTTTGACGGTGCAAATCATGATCGGGCTTGTTGTCGGCGGTGTGGTCGGATGGCTGCGGCCGGATTGGGGGAACGCGGTTTATTTCTTGCGCGACATCTTCATTAACCTCATCAAATCGATCATCGCGCCACTTGTGTTCTCGACGATCGTGGTCGGAATCGCTGGTGCGGGCGCGCTGCGAAAAGTGGGACGAATGGGCGTGAAAGCGCTCGTGTATTTCGAAATTGTCACTACGGCGGCGCTGTTCATTGGGTTAGCAGTAGTCAATTTCATTAACCCCGGCGCGGGCGTGACTCTGGCCGCGGCGAACACAGAGATCTTAGGTACGCTCGGGCAAAGTCATCCGAAGACTTTCGTCGAAACGATCGTGCACATCTTTCCTTCCAGTGTGATCGAAGCGATGGCGCGCGGCGATGTTTTGCAGATTGTCGCTTTTAGCGTGCTCTTCGCGCTCGCGGTCTCCGCAGTTGGCGAAAAAGGGAAACCAATCATCCGCGCGATGGACAGCCTGTCGCAGATCATGTTCAAGTTTACGAATTACGTGATGATGTTTGCACCGATTGGGGTCGGCGCAGCGATGGCGCATACCATCGGCACGCAGGGACTGGGCGTGCTGGTGAATCTCGGCAAGTTGATCAGCTCGCTTTATCTGGCTCTCGTGATTTTTATCTTGTTGATCTTCGGGCTGGTGATTTGGATGGCACGGATTCCGTTGCGGCAATTCGTCAGGGCAGTGCGCGAACCTGCGGCGCTCGCATTCGCAACCACGAGTAGTGAATCGGCTTTGCCGAAAGCGATGGAATCAATGGAGCGCTTTGGCGTGCCGCCGCACATCGTCGGCTTCGTGATGCCAACCGGCTATTCGTTCAACCTCACAGGATCGACATTGTATCTGGCAATGGCCTCGGTGTTCGTGGCACAAGCAGCCGAGACGACAATCGGGTGGCACATGTCGTTGGGCCAACAGATCACGATGATGTTGACGTTGATGCTGACTTCCAAGGGCGTGGCCGGCGTGCCGCGGTCGTCGCTTGTCATTTTGCTGGGCGCATTGAATTCGTTTGTGCCGGCAGGACTCGGGCCGATCGGTGTGGCGATTATTTTCGGTGTGGATGAATTGATGGACATGGGCCGCACATGCGTAAACGTGATCGGCAATTGTCTAGCGACGGTGGTCGTCGCTCGCTGGGAAAAAGAATTCGATGAAAGGCGCGCTCAGGTGTTTGGCACCCCGGCGGAAGCCGAACTGGATCTGAAAGCCGGCGATGTCGCCTTCGTTGACGCAGTTGCCCAAGGCGATTGAGTCGCGGCAGTTCGAACGTTGGTTCGCAAGCCGGCCGCTGGATGACAGAAAGCGGCGCGCTGCGCGAACCCCAAACGTCGCGCCCAATGTTCTTGTCACCGGAACATCGACAAACCTGGAAGGTTCCAGCTAAGATGGTTTTGTGATGCTAGCTTTGCACACAGCTGCGGAAGCAACCTATCTGATGCAGATCTTGGCATCCGGCTTTCTGGCGATTCTTTTTCTTCAATCGGGAATTGATAAAATCGTCGATCGGCGCGGAAACCTCGAATGGTTGAAGGGACATTTCGCGAAAAGCCCGTTTGCCGGAATCGTCCCCGCCATGCTGACTACCATTACAATCCTTGAGGTCGCGGCCGGTGCGCTGAGTGCGGTTGGCTGCGTATTTGTAATTCTTTCGCGCGATTCAACCGTTGCGTTCTACGGCGCGGTCGTTTCCGCGGTTGCGATCATTGCGCTATTCTTTGGTCAGAGAATGGCTAAAGATTATCCTGGGGCGGCGGTGCTTGTTCCGTACTTTCTGCTGGCCTTGGTTGCGATTTATCTGCTCGCGCAACCGTGAATTGATGAGCTGCGGGAAGGCAGATGTCTCAAACTAATCGGCTAGTCCTTAAGACTGAAAGCCGATGTCGTGCTTTCCAGCAATTTCTGGTGGAGAAAAAGGCGCACTGTGCTTTGCTGACCCATTAGCGGCTGTTGGTCAGACTACCTGTTCGTTTAGACTATGTCTGAAGCATTCATTTACAAAACAACCATTGCCAATCCATCGACCAATCGTTCGGCTTTGAGGAAATCTCCTTACGTAGCGACTGCGGCTGAGGCGATGAAGAATTATGCAACAATAGAGCAAGAACTTTGTATAAGGCGTTGAACCGGATGGTCCAGCTGGCACGGAGTTGTTTCTGCGGAACTATCTCGAGTCGAGTCGGTCAGATCCGACTCGTGAAGAACGCGCAGAGTCGCGCACTCGATGCCGGTGCAAGCCGACATGAACAATGATGCCATATAATGCCTGAAGGCGAGGTTTAATTTGTTCATGAGCGTCGACAAAGCTGGCGAGATTGTTAGACGGGCGATGGCGGACCGGAGCGTATACGACGCTATGGCGGCACGCGAAAATGAGGTCTGGGGAAAAATTCTGCCGGATCGCGAGCGTTCCGAAGCGGCAATTAAGGATACAAAAGCGAGCATCGAACTCCGTGTCGCTCGCCATTTTTCCTCTCGGTCAACACTTGCGCGGGAAAGAAAACTAAAGTTTGAACACGGCCTGACTCTCGGATGCGGCGCGAGGAGAGGCGAACGCGAGCTCATCCGGAATGGAGTGTGCCGGACTTTTCATGGAATCGATATCTCAGAGAATGCAATAGCCGCGGCGCGCGAAATTGCGAAAAAGCAGAGCCTGCCGCTGACCTACGAGGTGGCCGACCTGAATTTCTTGGAGCTACCGGCAAAGACGTTCGATTTAGTTGTAGCTCAGACCTGTCTCCACCATATCTTTTTCTCGAGCGGGTCGCGGAATAAGTATGGCGATTGCTGAAAAGCGATGGTTATCTCTGGATTCATGATTTCATTGGCGAAACGCAAGGGCAATATGACCTCAAGCGCATCTCCATCATGAACCAAATTCTAGCTATTCGTCCTGAAAAATTCGCAAAATAAGATTACCGGCCGGTTGGTCACAGATATTAGACGCCCCGAGCCAGGGCATCTCGCCTCCCCATTTGAGTCGATTCTATCCAGCGAGATCGTCCCAGTGTTTCAACGCTGGTTTACCATTGAAAGGAAAATGGAGTTTGATGCTTTCCTGCGCCTTGTTGTGCCACAGGGCACTCGCGCGGCGTATCTGGAAAATGAGGATACGAAGGCCCTGTTTGAAACTCTGATGTTGCTCGATCATTTGTGCATCAAAGAAGAGATTGTGCGACCAAGTGGCGGCCAATGCCTTATGCGTCCGAGGGGCGTTAGCGACATTCAGAAAATGTGAAAAACCCCTACGATGCTCCTGACAATAAATTCGCCACCAAACCTTTGGTGGGACAACTTGTTTAAACGTCAACATCTAAGCCGGCGCTGTGCTTGAGTCCAAAACCAGTCAATTTGTCAAAATGTTGGGGTCTGCTATCGAGTAAACGTGACATGTCCGGCTGATTTTCTCCTGCTTTGAACTCATTTTGCTCTACGTCTGAAGCGCGCGTTAGTGGACGAGGCGTGCCCGCGACATCGACCTCCGTGCCGGCCGATTCCCGATCGATCTATGTCGCGACAAGTGCTGAAGTGGACAACAACTGGCTACAGAATCGCGCCAACCGCTGGTACAAACGGGGGTCAAACCCCGACGATCTTACTAGTGATTACGCTTATCAGCGCCTACTGCAGAAATGGTTTATCCCGGAAATTGAGCCGAAATTCAAACTCCGCCCACAGGACAAATTCTACGCGATTGGGTCGTGTTTCGCCCGCGGAATTGAACATATGCTCGTCCAGCGCCGAATTGCTGTTGAAAGCGTAGCGCCGGAGTTCGTCAACCTTCAGCCGGTGAACAAGGAGGTAACAGGGCTCGGTTTCACAAATAAGTACAATACATTTTCGATACTAAATGAACTCCGCTGGGCGCTTGATCCAGAAGCAGTTTTCCCTATCGACTCAATTGTCCAAGTCACCGAAAGCACTTGGTTTGATCCACACATTACTCCCACGCTCGAGTTGGCGGGGCTCCAGGAAACTTTGGACCGCCGTGCAATGCTGCAAACAGTGAGCAAACGAATAGCGAACTGCCGCGCTGTGATTATTACATTGGGCCTGGTCGAGGTCTGGCGCGACTGCGAAGTGGACGTGTACACTAACTCTACTCCAGCCCGGTCAGTCTTGAAAACTCAACCCAAGCGCTATGAGTTTCACGTGACCAGCTTCGCTCAAAACTGGGCTAACTTGGAAGCGATACACGCTTTACTGACTCGTTACTGCCATCCTGAAGTCCGCATTGTAATTACGGTTTCTCCGGTGCCCTTGATGGCGACATTTTCAAAGATGGACGTAGTCGTAGCCAATACCTATGGAAAGTCTCTCTTGCGGGCAGTCGCTCAGGAATGGGCAGCCACACATGTTAACGTGGATTACTTTCCGAGTTACGAAATCGTGCAAAACTCCACTCGCGCAGCGGTGTGGGAGCGCGATCTGAGACATGTCACGGGTGCCGGTGTGCAGCAAATCATGGAGTTGTTCCTGCGGAACTATCTCGAGTAAGGTCGGTGATATTCGATTACCCGAGTAGTTTGCGGAGATCCGAACGGGATTCCTGGGACGAGACAACGCTGTGCAAGTAATGTCATCGGGCTGTGAAATTCTGGTTAAACATTGCGCCGTTTTCGACTTCTAATCTTAGATAGGCCGCGGCGTCTCAAAAATGACCCGAACAATCGTCACGAAAACAATTTTGCTGACAAAATCCGCAACAAGCCAGTTTTGGGTTGGCGTATTGCTTCTGCTCTGCGCGTTGACGTTTTATTACTTCGCAGTTCTTAGAGTTGATTATAGCAAGACAATGCTGGTCGACCTTGCTCCCCATCCGGATGCTACAGAGTATTTCGCACAGGCAAAAGCGCTGCGCCGGGACGGGTGGCCATCCATACAGATTGGAGACGAGAAGCTGCCATCGAGGTACCCTCCTGGCTATCCAGTGCTGATGCTTCCCTGGCTAAAGGTTCTGCCGGGAGCGGATGTCGTGCTGGCACCGTTTCGGACGAATCAAACGCTGGGTCTGCTGCTGCTTTTGGCCGTATTTGCCTTCTATGCATACCTCGCTATGCCGTTAACGGGTGGGTTTGCGGCGCTTTTACTTGCGACACTTCCCGGCTTCTTCACTTTCTGTCGTTCGTCACTGAGCGACATCAGCGCATCCGTTCTCATTGTATCGGCCTTTATGTTTGGCTACCTGGGACTTAAAGAAGAACGCCGCTGGAAAATCTATTTATCGGCCGTTCTTCTCGGTCTTTCAATAAACATTCGAATTCAGTCGCTTTTCTTCGCACCATTACTCCTAGCCATGGCTCTGCTCCCAGTGAGGGAGAGGCGCAGGCGGTGGTTTTTTCATTGCGCTGCGGTTCCCGTCGTTTTCGTGCTGGCGGCTAGCCCTGTGTTGGTGTTAAATACGATCCAGTTCCACTCACCGTTCAAGACAGGCTACGATTTCTGGACGCCAGTTTTTAGTAAAAACCACCTTTTCTTTTCTCTTCGCTATGTTCCGAAGAACGCCATTGCGCTGTGGAATGAATTCGCTCTGGGGCCACTCGGATATCACACTGCGAATATTTTTGGCACCGGTACTTCCTTTGTACCGGCCTTCCTTCTTCTAACTTGTGCAGGATTGTTCTTTATTCGCCTCGATCGCTTTGTTATCTGCGCCTTTTTAGCTTCGTTGACCTTTCTGGCTGTGATCCTAAGCCACCATTACCTACTTGTTGATGCAAGATATTACCTGCCTCTTCTAATCCTCGCCATCCCCGTTGCCGTGCTGCCGGTGACGTGGGCCGTAAAGAATCTTTTTACCGGAAGACGGATTATTATCGCCTTGCCGATTTTTGTCCTGTTTGGCGCAGCGTGCTTTGGGTATCCCTCGCGTTCCGGCTATAACACAGTGGGCGTCGACCGATCGCAAGCGTGGGACGCTGTTCATTTTGCTCACCGGCTTCAGCGCTCTCCCCACTTTGCCGCGCAGAGACATTTCGCCAAACTGTTGAAACGGCAACCCGGAATCGTTCTCTCCGATATTGATCCTGTTTACTTGAACGCGCTTTTGCCGCGTTCGTTCGTCGCAGCCCCGATTGATGGAAATCACCGGTACAAGTGGAGCTACACGTGGCGTTATGACCGGCCGGAGGCTCTGGCTCTGGTCAAACGCGGCTTGGAACAGTCGCTTCCTGTTTACGCGCTGTTCGTTTCCCGACATGAGGTGACTACCGAGCAGTCGCGCTTGCCTGCCGTTCCCGGATACGAGTGGTGTGTTCTAGATAACTCCGGCGGCAAAATTCTAAGGCTCGCTCCGGCCGGAGTCGATGAGACGGCCCCATCGGGTTGATACGCTAGACAGCTCTTTGCAGACATCTTCGCGCCCGAAGCTTGACTAGTGCAAAAATCTCTCCAACCGGCTATATTCGCAGGCCTGCTTTTGCTGGCAGCTTACCTTCGAATAACGGGATTGGCCTGGGGACTGAACAGCGGATATGGCCATGACCGGAACTTTCAGCCGGACGAATTCGTGAGCCTCAGGGGCGCCCTTCAGCTAGATCTACTAGCCGGCCGTATAGCAGCGCCTGGCGCATATTTCGAGGGCACCTTCAATTATTATCTCTGGGCCATGCCACAAGCAGTGCTCAAGATCTCCGGTACGAAAGATGCACATCCTAGCAACTCAATAAGTAAGAAAGATTTTTCTCGTCTCCTGTATATCTGCAGATGGATGTCTGTCCTATTCGATCTCGGTACAATTATTATTGTATTTCTTGCGATTAGAGAAGCGACTCAGAGTTTCTATCCGTCCCTGGTAGGGGCGCTGTGTTATGCTGTTCTGCCAATGCAGGTGATCTACGCACATTTCATGAGGACTCACATTTTGAGCAATTTATTGTGCGCCTTGGTCATCTGGCTGTCTCTAAAGCTCCGGAAATCCCAGCGGTGGCAGTTGCTTCTTTCCGTGGGCCTAATTTCTGGTTTGGGAGCAGCAACTCGTTATCCTGTCGGCATCATCGTGGTGATTCCGTGCCTTTATTTGCTATTTGTTGGTGGCAGCAACTTGCCAAGCAAGGTCCGACTTTCGGAACGGGCGAAAAACTTCGTTGCAAGCCAAGTTTGGTTAATTGGTTTGGGATTTGGAATTGGGGTGTTTCTGGGCCATCCGATGCTGTTTTTTGATCCGTCGAGCGTTATAAAAGCAATCACCGGGGAAACGCTAAAATACGCGTCGTTACAGCAGTTCAGCCCGAGGCAATTGGTGAATTTATCCGTGGTCTGGAGGTATATCACTTACTTGATTCCATTCGCGATGTATCCCTTGCTGTGGCTGGTTTTTTACTGTGCAATCGTATATCTTGTTTTCAGGCGCAGCCTTTACAGCCTATCCGTTCCGATACTGATCTTCTCTCTTTTGTATCTGTACTTCATGGGGAAAGGCTACCTTGGACCATATGCTGCTCGCGTAACCATGCTTTTGTTTCCTGGATTTTGTATACTCGTTGGCATAGTCTGCGCCGACCTGCAGTTGCGACTGAGGAACAAGCAGATACTTGCTGTTTTGACCGGCGCGATTCTTCTCGTCCTCGGGCCATCGGTAGTCTTCGACATGGCATACGTTCGCGCGATGCAGCAAAAGGATGCTCGCCAGGTTATTCGGCAAGATCTCCAAAAGGCGATTGGCGAGGCGCGAGCGACCATTGGCGTCTCGCGTTCGGGACATTATTTTTACACTGTCATGCCCGCTGCAAAGCCATTGAACAGCGAAAAAGTGACAGTTCAGTTACAAGACCCGGGGCAAAACGCTGACTTCTTTGTGGTAGGCTTCCCAAGTCAGATTGATCCGGCAGAAATCAACGCAACTGTTCAGCAGGTTGAGGCGCAAGGAAAGTTCAAATATGAAAAGAGCTATAGCGTTCCCGTAAAGATTTTTGGACACGAGTTTAGCCTTGTGCGCTTTCCTGAGGATATGACCTATCCTTTTCCAACGATTTTGCTTTTCCGGGCTAAAACGCCAACGTAAGACTGATCACCAGCTGATTTGAAACGTCTCTCCCACGTCGGCTTCGCAGCAGATCATTGCAAAAGAGTCGGGATTCCAAA
>Ga0137387_10001964_pt1 | contig 10373 bp, 5 predicted proteins | sample SagtaG_3_FD_104909 | JGI IMG/M metagenome (GOLD analysis project Ga0137387, IMG submission 104909) | Vadose zone soil microbial communities from Angelo Coast Range Reserve, California, USA - Sage2_R_115_16 metaG | ecosystem: Environmental > Terrestrial > Soil > Vadose zone > Saprolite | place...
CGCTCGCCTGGCCGCCGGCCGGAGCATCGTGGTCGGCCGCCAGCAGCAGCCGCCGGTCGAGCGGGCTCGCCGGGTCAAGCGAGCTCAGGTCGGTGCCACGGAAGGTGCCTTCGAGGACCCCGAAGGCGAAGGCCCGGCGCGGCAGCGCCTCGAGATCACGGTCCGGCAGCAGGCGGCCTACCAGGCCGGGCTCGATGCCGAACGACGCCGGATCACGATAGACGCTGGTGAACGTGGAAATCGCGTCGAACACGGCGTCCAGGGTCTTGGTGATCGCCGCGATATCCAGTCCCGACTTGGCTCCAGCCCAGCGTGCCCACGCGATCAGCACGTGCGGCATCGCGTGCTGCTCGGCCGGAGCCAGCATGACCTTCCGGGGCAGCCAGTCCAGGAGGAAGGTCTCCGCCTTGGCCGGACTGACCCGCAGCGGCCGGCCGAAGTCCTGGTCGCAGCCGTAGTCCACGATGTAATCGGCGCACCGGCTCGCCGCCCTGATATCGGACAGGTCCTCGGCCTCGTCCGAGGCCAGGAACTCGGCGACCAGCATGGCCCGGTGGTCCCCGCGCCACGCCTTCCGCCGGGATGCGCCAGGACCGATCAGCCCCGGAGTGCTCGCAGCTGCCCGGGTCGCGCTGCCCGGGCCGGGCCCCGGATGGGCGCCGCCGCGGTGGCGCATGCTGGCCGTCCCATCCGCCTCGTGGCCGGCGCTCGCGGCGCTCACCGCCGCGGGGACCAGGGAGCGGGCGCGCCGCGGTGCCGGCGGCAGGGTGCGGATCCTGGCCCTGATGAAGGCGTGGTACGCCGGGAAGGACTTGCTGACCGGTGGGTCGGCGATGGTCTCGGTGACGGTGAGCGCTGACTGGAGCAGCCGCCGCACGTCCGGCGGGTCGACTTGGCGGAACGTGGCCTTGGGCCGGTCCGGCTGACCGAGGTGGCGGCAGTAGGTGAGCAGCTTGTCGACCTGCGAGGTCACCCAGCCGTCCTTGATCATGCCGCCTGCGTTGTAGTCGACGACCACGACGAGCGCGTGCTCCTCCTGGCCGGCGTAGCTGAATACGCAGATCACCTCGTCGCGATCCCCGTAGGCGTCGGTGTTCACGTAGCAGTCACCCGCGGCGACGGCGCCCGCGTGCTCGGCCCAGCCCGGCCTGGCGACGCCGCGGTCCATCAGGTCGAGCGCGGCCCGCTCGGCCTTGACGGCCTGACGGGCCGTGCCGAGGCATGCGACGCCGGACAGCAGCGCGAGAGCGGCGGGGCTGCCTTGTTCGGCGGCGTACTCAACGAGGCCCTCGCCAACCAGTTCCTCGACGTCGGCGCGGCGAACGGCCGGGGGTCGCCCGTTGGTCCCCGACCGCTGGCGCCACCACGTGCCGAGGAGCTCGCTCACCATGAGCTCGGCGTCGAGCGGGCTGCGCACGGCCAGCAGCTCCCTCGCCGCCCGCAGCATCTCAGCGAAGAGCGCGGTGGCTGGCTGCGGCACGATACCGCGAACCAGCCGGCCAGCAGAGCCAGGGCGGTCCGAGCCGTCGGGAGGTTCGGACAGTCTGCTCTGCGGGCTCATTTTCCTAGCTTTTCAGATCAGGTCGCGGCCACGCCACGCTTAGGCTCGGCGCGCCGCGGCGAATGGCAGCGCATGCCGGAGACTACCCGGCCGCGGTGTCCCGCTCTGATCGCCTGAGCGGGTTCACGAGCATAATCGTGCGGTTGCGGTCGCATCGGCATAACGCGCGAGAAGTGCCGTTACGGCAACTATGCTGGCGGACGGCGCAGGCAGGTAGCGCGTGCCGTCGGCACCGCCCGCAGGGCGGGCGATGCCGAAGCGGCGGCGATCACCCGGTAACTAGGACATAATGCCGGTTTAGCGGAACGTGCCTGGCGCTGGTCGAGGGTCGAGGGCGTGACCTCGACAAGCGGCAGACGGCGATGATGTGGCGAGGGAGTTGCGGCTATGCGGCGCGGCCTGCGGCGGCATGAGATACGGGGCCTTCGGCGCCGACAGGGCGCGAGCCGTCGGCGGAACCTGGCCGGCCTGACGTGCGGTCTGCTGGTGCTCGCGCTGGCTGCGGCCGGCTGCGGCGCTGGTGGCGGCCGGACCGGCAGCGGAAAGCCCACTGCGGGCGGCACCGCAACCTACGCGCTGCCGCCCAATACCACCCCGAACTACATCTTCCCGTTCATGCCCGGCCAGTACTTCACGCAGGTGAACACCGGCAACCTGCAGTACCTGATGTACCGGCCGCTGTACTGGTTCGGGACGAACGGGCTGCCGTACCTGAACAAGCAGCTCAGCCTGGCCCAGCCGCCCGCCTACGAGGGCCAGGTCGTGACCATCAAGTTGAAGCACTACCGGTGGTCGAACAACCAGCCGGTCACCGCTCAGGACGTGCTGTTCTGGATGCATATGCTGCAGGCGGTGGTCAAGAACTCGACCAGCACGATGAACTGGGGCGGGTACGTCCCTGGCGACTTCCCTGACAACGTGCGGAGCGTCCGGGCGGTCGGCACGGACACGGTGCGGATAGTGATCAAGGGCTCCTACTCGCGGCAGTGGTTTACCGACAACGAGCTCAGCCAGATCACCCCGATGCCGCTCGCCTGGGACATGACCGCCAGCGGCAGGAGCGACTGCGCCGTGCGGCTGACCCACTGCACCGCGGTATTCAAGTACCTCGACGCTCAGGCGAAGAATCCGTCCACGTGGGCGCAGTCACCGCTGTGGCGCGTGGTTGACGGCCCGTGGCAGCTGAACAGCCTTGACTCGCAGGGCGTGCTGACCTTCGGCTTCAACCCCGGCTACTCGGGGCCGGTGCCCAAGGCGCACATCAGCAAGTTCAAGGAGCTGCCGTTCACCTCGGAGGAGGCCGAGTACAACGTGCTCGCGGCCGGGGGCAGCAACCCCATCGACGTCGGGTACCTTCCGACGGTCAACGCACCGGTACCCCCGCCCGGTCACTCGGTCGGAGCGAACCCGCTGGCCGGCTACCGGCTGCAGCCGCTCTACGTGTGGGGCCTGAGCTACTTCCCCTACAACTTCTCCAGCTCCGACCCGCAGCTCCCGATCATCAGCCAGCTGTACTTCAGGGAGGCGCTGCAGCTGCTGGAGAACCAGGCGGCGATCATCCAGGGTCCGCTGCACGGCTACGGTCACGTGTCGACCGGCCCGGTCGGCAGCTTCCCCCGCACCATGTACCTGTCCTTGCTGGCCCGCCAGGGCGACCCGTTCCCCTACAATCCGGCGGCGGCCAGGAACCTGCTCACCAGCCACGGGTGGACGGTGAACCCCAGCGGGATCTCCACCTGCGGCCGGCCGGGCACCGGCCCTGGCGAATGCGGCAAGGGGGTTCGCGCGGGCGGCCAGCTGAAGTTTTCGCTGTACTACGCCACGGGCAACACCTGGCTGGAGTCGGCCCTGCTCCAGCTGAAGTCGAACGCCGCGCAGGTCGGTATCGACATCACCTTGATCGGCAAGAGCTTCAACGACGTGCTGGCGGTGGTCGAGGGCGTGGGCCCTGGCTGCCCCGCGGCCGGCTGCCCGTGGGAGCTGGCCGACTGGGGGCTCGGCTGGAGCTACGTGCCCGACTACCTGCCGACCGGTGACGAACTGTTCGGCAAGGACTCGTTCGGGAACCTGGGCCATTACAGCAATCCCATTAACGACGTCCTGATCAAGAAGACACTGGCCAGCTCCGACATACACGTCATGTGGAAATGGGAGAACTACCTGACCAAGCAGCTTCCGGTGGTATACCAGCCTGACGCGCCCAGCTCACTGCTGGAGAGCATCGACAGCCTGCACATCGGCACGCAGAGCCCGACCCTGGCTATCAACCCAGAAGACTGGTACTTCGTCCGGTGAGCCAGGACACCGGCGCTGACGGCTGCATTCGTTGACCAGCTACATCGTCAGGCGGCTGCTGCAGGCAGCCGCCGTGCTCGTCGGTGTCAGCGTGCTGGTCTTCGGGTTCTTGTGGCTGCTTCCCGGCGGCCCGCGCCACGCGATACTCAGCGGGACCGGGTCGGGGACGCAGCTCGCCCAGCTGCGCCGTGACTACGGTCTCGGCAATCCTGCGGTGCTCGAGTACCTGAGCTGGCTCGGCCAGGTCGTACACGGCAACCTGGGCTATTCGTACGTGGAAAATGCCAGCGTCGGGTCGCTCCTGGCGGCCAGCCTGCCGCGGACCCTCGCGCTGACGGTGACCGCCGCGGCGATCGGCATGGCCGTCGCGATCCCGGCCGGGCTGGTGCAGGCAGTACGCCGTGATACGGTGACGGACCGCGTGGCCAGGGGCCTGTCCTACATCGGCTACGGGATGCCGTCGTTCTTCCTCGGCTCCATCTTGATCCTGATCTTCGCGGTGCGGTGGCACTGGTTCGGGGCCGAAGGGCCGCAGTCGCCGGGCATCGCTGGCGTCCTGGGCGACTGGCGTGACCTCACGCTGCCCGTGCTTACCCTGGCGGTCGTCACGACGGCGATCTTCTCGAGATACGTACGCTCCGCGGCGATCGACAGCCTCGGTCACGACTATGTCCGCACGGCCAGGGCGCTCGGGGAGGGCCGCCTTCGGGTTCTCACCAGGCATGTGCTCAGGAACTCGCTGGTCCCGGTGATCACGCTCGCCGGGCTGAGCATCCCGCGGATACTGACCGGCGCGCTGGTCGTGGAGAGCCTGTTCAACATCCAGGGCATGGGCTGGCGGCTCTGGCAGGCGGCGCAGAAGCACGACTTCCCCGTGCTCCTCGGGTTCATCCTGGTCATTGGCGCGGGCGCGGTGATCGGATCGCTGCTGGCCGACATCGGATACGTGCTCGCCGACCCGCGAGTCAGGCACGGCCGGTCGTGACCGGGAAGCACGCGGCGCCGTCCGGCCGTTCGGCCAGGACGCCCGGGCTGGCCAGGGCGCGGCATAATGGGCACGCCGACCGCTCCTGTCCCGATCGCCAGGCAGGCCAGGCCGGCCAGGCTGCCGGCGCGGGCGCGGCGGGGCCCAGCGGCCGCGGCAACGGCGGGCAGGCGGTCAGGGACCGCCGGGCAGCGCGCCTGTCGCGGGCGGCGGCCGTCCGCGTGTCGCCGGCGGCTGCCGTGCTGGCGTCGCCGATGGCCACCGCGGGGCTGGTGCTGATCGCGGCGATGGTGGCGTTCTGCTTCGGCGGGCGGCTCGTCTACCACGGCGATCTCACCCGGGTGAACCTGCTGCTCGGCAACCGTCCGCCGGGGGCCGGCCATCCGCTCGGCACCGATGCGAACGGTATCGACGTGCTCGGCTCGCTGATGGCTGGCGGTCAGCTCTCGCTCGAGGTGGGCTCGGCCGCCGGGCTGCTCGCCGCCATGATCGGCTCGGCGTGGGGTGCGGTCGCCGGCTATGTAGGCGGCGCGGTGGACGCAATCATGATGCGGGTGGTGGATGCCGCGGTCGCGATTCCCGCGCTCGCAGCGCTGTTGCTGCTCAGCGCGATCTACACGCCGTCGCCCGCCGTCCTCGTGCTGGTGATAGCCGCCACCTCCTGGCTCAGCACCGCCCATCTGGTCCGCGGCGCCGCGCTGACGCTGCGCACCAGGGAGTACGTGCAGGCGGTGCGGCTGATGGGCGGCGGAAGGGCGCGCGCGATCGTGCGGCACATCGCTCCGAACGCGCTCGGAGTCATCACGGTCAACGTCACGCTCCAGGTCGCCGACGCGATCCTGGCGCTCGCCACGCTCAGCTACCTCGGCCTGGGCGTGCGGCCCCCGGCCACGGACTGGGGAGATATGATCGCCGGCGGGATCAGGTACATCTATGACGGTTACTGGTGGGAGATCTATCCGGCCGGCATTGCGATCATCGTGGCCGTCGTGGCCTTCAACCTGCTCGGCGACGGTCTTCGCGACGCCGTCGACCCGCCAAGCCGGATCCGCTGACCCGGCGCTCGCCGTGTGGCGCCGTCTGTCTTCCGGCGCTCTGGTTAAGCTGTGCTGAGTCGCCTGGCCCAGGTAACTGGCTAAATGGCCCAAAGTCAGTTCCCGTCGCAGACGGCAGGCCTTTGGGCCGTGATGCGGCTAGCCTTCATGTGTCGGGCGTCGCAGGGAGGGGCTCGTCCATGATCGATCTCACCGATGCGATGCGCGCGTCATGAGTGCCGCGACATCGGTGCCCGAGGCAGAGCCGCCGCGCTCAGGTGCGGCGGCGTGCGACTCGGCGATGCTCGATGCCCTGCTCGCCCAGGCCCCGATGGGCTTCGCCTTCATCGATACCGACCTCCGGCTGCGCCGGGTCGGTCATGCGCTCGCCGAGATGATCGGCACCAAGCCGGCCGAGCAGATCGGGCGCTCCCCGGCCGAGGTCTGGCCTCCTGCGCTGGCCGCCAGCACCGAGTCCGCCGTCCGCAAGGTACTCGCCGACGGCCTGCCGGTCAGCGACGGTCAGCCTGGCCACCTCGCCGACTGGGCGGCGGGGCCGGACCCCAGCGAGGGCAGGCAGCTCGCGCTGTCCTGGTATCCGGCGCACGACCGGGACGGGGCGGTAGCCGGCGTGACCATGATCGCCGTGGACGTGACCGGCGGTCAGGCGGCGGCCGACGCCGTGCGCCGGACCAGGGAGCGCTACCGATCGCTGGTGCAGGCAGGCAATCAGATGGTCTGGGTCACTGACCCGTAGGGCGATGTGGCGGAGGACTCGCCTGAGTGGCGCTGGATCACGGGCCAGTCGATGGAGGACTACCTGGCCGACGGCTGGCTGACGGCCATCCATCCGAACGACAGGGACCGGATCGACAGGGACTGGCGCCAGTGCATCCGCACGGGGACGGTCTTCGACGGCAGCTACCGGGTCCGTACCAAGACTGGTTCCTACCGGCACTACGACGTCCGCGTCGTGCCGATCGAGCGGGACGGCGCCATCATCGAGTGGATGGGGGCGAGCACCGACGTCACCGGGCAGCGTGAGGCCGACGAGATGCGCGGCCGGCTGACCGAGCAGCTCTCCGCCGCCGCGCTGCGCACGTCCCGGCTGCAGCAGGCCACGTCGCTGCTGGCCGAGGCGCTTTCCGTGCAGCAGGTGACCGCGGTCATCACCGAAGTGGGCCGCTCGTCGATCGGCGCCGACCGGTCGGCGGTCGCGCTGGTCGACAAGGACAGGCTCAGGCTGCGGATCATCAAGTCAGAGGACACCGCCGACGGCCGGGCTGACCTGCTAGAGGAGCTGCCGCTCGGCGCCCGCAGCATGCTGACAGAAGCGATCACGCTGCGCCGTCCGCTGGTGTTCGGCAGCGCCGAGAGCATGCGGCGGCATTTCGAGGCCGACGGGAAAGCGGAGTTCTGGCCGCCTGACAGCGCCGAGCAGGCGTGGGTGAGCCTTCCGCTGATCACCTCGGGCGCACCGTTCGGCGCCCTGTTGTTCGCGTTCACCGGCCCGCACCAGATCACGGACGAGGAGCGGGTCTTCCTCGAGGCGCTGGCGGGCCAGGGTGCGCTGGCCCTGGAGCGGGCGAAGCTCTACGAGCGTGAGCACGCCACAGCCGAGACGCTGCAACGGAGCCTGCTGCCTGACAGGCTGCCCGATGTACCAGGCATCGCGCTGCGGGCCACGTACAAGCCGGTCAGCATCGAGGTGGGCGGCGACTGGTATGACGCTTTCCGGCTGCCAGACGGCAAGCTCGCCGTCGCCGCGGGTGACGTGATGGGCAAGGGCCTGACCGCCGCGGCCGGGATGGGGCGGGTGCGCAACGCGCTGCGCGCCCTGGCCCTGACCGACCCGAGGCCCGCGGCGGTGCTGGCCGGCCTGGACAGGCTCTTCCTCGCCACCGAGCTCGACGAGCAGGTGACGACGGTCTGTTACCTGGTGGTCGACCCGCAGACCGGCGAGGGCGTGGCGGGCAACGCGGGTCACCTGCCGCCGCTGCTGCTCGGTCCTGGCGAGCCGCCGCGGCTCGACCAGACCGAGGCAGGCACGCCGCTCGGCTGGGCTAGCCCGCGCCGGCAGTACCCGTTCAGCCTGCCGCCGGGAAACACCGCGGTCCTGTACTCCGATGGTCTGGTGGAGAACCGCAGGCGCGGCCTCGACACAGGACTCGACGAACTGGTAGCCGTCGCGGCCCGCGCCCCGGCCAGGGTGGTCGCCGATCCGCAGCGGCTGATCGACTACCTGGTCGACAACATGATGACCGGCTACGAGCAGGACGACGACGTCACCGTGCTCGTGCTGCAGATGCCGGCGCGGCAGCCTGGCGAGCGCCAGGGCCCGGCCGGGCACTCGGGCAAGGCCGGACGCTCGCGCGGACTCGGGCGCGGCTGAAGGCGGGCAAGGAAGGTCAAGCCGTGAAAGTTGTGGGTACGCTTTCGCAGCGTGTAGTTGTCGGGCAGCGACCCGATCAGGGGGTTCGGGCTTGGAGTGGTACGACCTACCTTCCAACTCCGCCTAAGGTGGGGGGCGGGAGCGGTGTTCCCGCTGCCAGGCATGGCAGAGCGGGGGCTCTGCGGACGGTGAGAAGCCCGGCGACCCGGGGATGGGGTGCAGTTTCTTGCCAGACGATCGCAGGAGAGCGTCGGTGTTGCCGACTCGCTCGGTCGGCGGGGGACTGACCGGAGCGTGGCGGCTTATCGGCCAGCGAAGGAAGGGGTGACCGCGGTGGCAAGCGCTGCAAGCTCCGCGGCGCGGAGGCAGCCGACGCCGACAGGCCGAGGCGCTCGCGTTCCGCAGCAATCCCGGGCAGAGCCAGCCGACTCCGCTCGCGGGCCTGCCGACGCTGCCGTCGCGCTGGTGCCGGACGACGCGACGGCCAGGCAGGACCAGCCGGCCTCCCGCCGGGCGGACGCCGGCACGCGCAGGTCGGCGCGCCGGTCAGCGAAGAAGGATCGCAGCGGCGGGACGACCTCGCCGGGCGGAGCGGATACTGCGGTTGATCCAGCCATTCCGCCCCCGGCCGGTCCTGGCGCAGCGGATCACCGGGCGGCACAGGCAGCGGACGCCGAGGGCGGCGCGGCGGCCAACGGCTCGAATGGCAAGGGACGTGGCTCGACCGGCGAGAGCTCGCTCGCCGGCCTCGCTGATCTGGAAGGTGACGTGAACCTAGCGGAACCGGCTGATCTGGACGTTGATCCGGATCTTGGTGCGGTGACGGATCTGAACGGTGATCCCGACCTTGGTCCGGTGGCGGACATGGAAGGCGAACCGGATCTGGCCGCGGTAGCAGATCTGGACGTCGATCTGGACGAGCTCACCGAGCTCGAGGGCGACGACGCAATCGGTGCGGACGCGGCCGGCGGCGTCGAACTCGAGGCCAGCGATGAGGCCGACGACGGTGACGACGGCGATGAGCCCGAGAGCGCGGCCGGCGAGGCCAAGGCCGGAGCAGCAGTGGCTGGCGCCGCCGTCGGCGTGGTGGCGGTCAGTGTCGCGGTAACGGCGGGGGCCGCCGAGGAGTCGGAGGACGAGGCTTTCGTCTACGGCGACGACGACGAGGACCTGCCGGCCGCGCAGGTGGCTGTGGCCGGCGCGACGTCGGACCCGGTCAAGGACTACCTCAAGCAGATCGGCAAGGTACCGCTGCTCAACGCCGAGCAGGAAGTCGAGCTCGCCAAGCGGATCGAGGCCGGGCTGTTCGCTGAGGAGAAGCTGGCCGACGGCGGCCGGGCCATGCCGCACGACGTCAGGGGCGATCTCGAGTGGATCGCCGAGGACGGCCGCCGGGCCAAGAACCACCTGCTCGAGGCGAACCTGCGGCTGGTGGTCTCGCTGGCCAAGCGGTACACCGGCCGCGGCATGCTGTTCCTGGACCTGATCCAGGAGGGCAACCTCGGCCTGATCCGCGCGGTGGAGAAGTTCGACTACACCAAGGGTTACAAGTTCTCCACCTACGCAATGTGGTGGATCCGGCAGGCCATCCAGCGCGGCTTCGCTGACTCGGCCCGCACGATCCGGCTGCCCGTACACGTGCTTGAGATGCTGAGCAAGCTCAGCCGGGTCGAGCGCGACATGCACCAGCAGCTCGGCCGCGAGCCGACGCCGGAAGAGCTTGCGGTGGAGCTTGACCGCACGCCTGACCAGATCGAGGAGCTGCTTCGCACCAGCCGCCAGCCGATCAGCCTGGACTCCACGATCGGCGAGGACGGCGAGACCAGCATCGGTGACCTCATCGAGGACATCGACGCGCCAGAGGCGGGCGAGTTGGTGGACAGGCAGCTGATGGCCGATCAGCTGCGCCGCGCGCTTGCCGACCTCACGCCACGCGAGGCGGTCATCATGTCGATGCGCTTCGGCCTGTACGACGGCAACCCGCACACGCTGGACGAGATCGGCAAGCACCTGGGCCTAACCAGGGAGCGGATCCGCCAGCTGGAGAAGCAGTCGCTGTCCAAGCCGCGGCACCCGAGCCGGGCTCAGCCGCCTCTCGACTTCGCC
>Ga0137387_10001974_pt1 | contig 10345 bp, 10 predicted proteins | sample SagtaG_3_FD_104909 | JGI IMG/M metagenome (GOLD analysis project Ga0137387, IMG submission 104909) | Vadose zone soil microbial communities from Angelo Coast Range Reserve, California, USA - Sage2_R_115_16 metaG | ecosystem: Environmental > Terrestrial > Soil > Vadose zone > Saprolite | place...
GAGCACGAGGAGGCGAGCCCGTGGGAGCCGCTCCACGTCGAGCACGGCTTCGCGCCCGGCGAGAGCACGGTGGCGGCGTTCCCGGGCGAACCGCTGGTCGTCGTGGCCGATACCCAGAGCCGCAAGGCCGCCGACGTGCTGGCGACGATCACGCGGACGCTCGAGGTCGTCGGCAACCACACGCTGAGGAACCTGGGTGACGTGCTGATCGTCTTCGCCCCCGAGCACGCGCAGGTGATCGGCGACGACGGCTGGTCGAAGGCCGACGTGCGTGATTATCTGTGGGAGCGGCTTCGCGGGAAATTCCGCGCGCCGGAAAACTTCCGGCTCCTGGTGGCCGGCGGCACCGCCGGGCGCTTCACGGCGCTGATCCCCGGATGGCCCTTCCCGAACGCGCCGACCGCCCTCGTGCTGAAGAAGATCGGCTAGGACCTAGGCGCGGCGGGCGTGAGGCTCGTCTCGGTACGCGAGGCGGATCGTGTAGGCGGCGAAGGCCGTGCTGGCGACCAGCAGCACGACGAGCGAGACGCCGGACACGACGCTGAGGAAGCCCTGCCGGTCCGGAGCGAAGAGTCGCGGCAGCGCGACGTAACCGGTCTCATCAGCGCGAGGCGCCGTGCCCACCCATCCCGAAGTGCCGCTTTGCTCGATCGGAGGAAGGATCGTGCGCACCGTCGCCACGACTGCTATTCCAACGAGAGCCAGGATCACCATGACCACGGCAATGCTCTTCATGGCCCCCTCCCCCCAGCAATCCCGGTGCCGGCGACTGGCCCTACACGCTCCGGTAGCCGCGATCCCTCATGCACTTCTCGTACGTCCCCTCGCGTCCGCGCTCGCGGATGACATCGCGCACGATGTCGGCGAGTCCGCCGACGATCATATCCGGGGTCTGGCCTGCGTCCATCGCGCTGCGCGCGCACTCGGTCTCGTCGAGGGTCACCTGGTTGGAGCTGATGCCTTCCTTCCTCCACTTCTCGCCCGACACGTCGAGCTCGGCCGCGCATCCGCCGACGGCAACCGCGAGGAGAACGATCGCGAGGGCCCTCACAGCTCCACCAGCACTTTCATCACGGCGCCTCCCTTGAGTGCCTCTTCCATGCCTTCGTTGATCCGCTCGAGTGGGATCCGACGGCTCACCAGCGGGCCGAGGTTGACGGCGCCGGTGGCCGCCAGGCGAATGGCTTCTTCCCAGTCCTCGCGCGCGTAGAGCCGGCTGCCGTGCATGTGGAGCTCGCGCGCGAACATCTGATAGAGATTCACCGGCATCGGCTCGGCGTGAATGGCCACGATGCTGACGGTCCCCCACACCCGCACGACGTCGGTGACGGCCCGCACGGCAGCGGGATGCCCGGTGACCTCGAAGGCGACGTCCACGCCGATGCCGCCCGTCCAGTCGTTGGCGAACTTCACGACGTCGGCGTCGGGCCCGACGGTCGGCAGCCCGAGGTTCTGCAGCATCTCGATGCGGAACCGGTTCACCTCGGCGACGGCGACGCGCGCGCCGCGCTCGCGGCACACCATCGCGATCAGCGTGCCGATCGGGCCGCCGCCGAACACGAGCACGGTGTCGCCCGCCTTCACGCCGGCTCGGCGCACGTCGTGGGTGGCGACGGCGAGCGGCTCGATCACCGCGGCGGCATCGTCGTCGAGCGTGTCGGGGACGTGGAGCAGGCGCGCCGCCGGCACGGCCCAGTACTCCTGCAAGCCGCCGGCGACGTCGACACCCAGAACCTTCAGCGAGTAGCAGAGATAGGACGCGCCCATCTGACAGGCGCGGCAGGCCCCGCAGAACTGCAGCGGCTCGACCACCACGCGGTTGCCCGCGCTGAAGCCGCTGTCGCGCGGCGCGCGAACGACCTGGCCGAAGGTCTCGTGGCCGGTCACGCCGCCGCGGGGGACGCGGTGATCGAGATGGCCCTGGAAGATGTGGAGGTCGGTGCCGCAGATGCCGACTCGTCGCATGCGCAACAGCGCCTCGCCGGCTCCCGGCTCGGGCACCGGCAGCGTCCCCGTCGCGAATTTCCGCGGGCCCTCGTAGAACGCCGCCCGCATCGTACCGCCGGCCGTCATCGCCGTTCCCTCCCCTGCGCTATGATAGCGCCATGAACGTCGAGATCCGTCGCTGCGTCGTCTGATCCGATCTCCGCCAGGAGGCGGTACGCCTCCGCGACGAGCTGCAGTCGCAGCAGATCCCCGCAAAGATCCGCTGGGGCGGCTTCGGCGAGCTGTCGGTCACCGTCGACGGCCGGACCGTCTTCTCCAAGCGCCAGGCCGGCCGGCTCCCCGAAGCCGGCGAGATCCCGCGCCTGGTTCAATCGGCGCGCTGAAGGCTCAGCCCTTCTTCGGGTAGCCCGCACCGCCCAGCGCGTCGCCGATCTCGCCGAGGATCGCGGGATCGTCGATGGTCGCCGGCACCCCGTACTCCTGGCCGTCGGCGATCTTCTTCATCGTCCCGCGCAGGATCTTTCCCGAGCGCGTCTTGGGCAGCCGCTTGACGACGAGCGCGGTCTTGAACGCCGCCACCGGCCCGATCTGCTGGCGAATCTTCTCCACCAGCTCGCGGACGATCTCGGCATCCGCCCGCGCCACGCCCGCCTTGGTGACGACGAAGCCCACCGGCACCTCGCCCTTGATGTCGTCGGCCACGCCGACCACCGCGCATTCCGCGATGTCGGGATGCGACGCCAGCACCTCTTCCATCGCGCCCGTCGAGAGCCGGTGGCCCGCCACGTTGATGATGTCGTCCACGCGGCTCATGATGTAGAGGTAGCCGTCGTCGTCGCGATAGCCCGCGTCGCCGGTCAGATAGAACCCCGGGTGCTTCGTGAGATACGACGTCTCGTAGCCCGCATCGTTGTTCCACAACGTCGGCAGGCAGCCCGGCGGCATCGGCAGGCGGATCGCGATCGAGCCGATCTGGCCCCCCGCCATCTCGACGTTGTCTTCGGACAGCACGCGCACGTCGTAACCGGGCACCTGCTTGGTGGGCGAGCCCGGCTTCACCGGCAACATGCCGAGGCCCACGCAGTTGGCGGCGATGGGCCAGCCCGTCTCCGTCTGCCACCAGTGATCGATCACCGGCACGGCGAGCTTCTCGCGGGCCCACAGCAGCGTGTCCGGATCGCAGCGCTCGCCGGCCAGAAAGAGCGTGCGGAAGCGCGAGAGGTCGTGCTTCGTCATGTGGACGCCGTGCGGGTCCTCCTTCTTGATGGCCCGAAACGCCGTGGGCGCGGTGAAGAGCGCGTTGACGCCGTGCTGGCTGATGAGCCGCCAGAACGCGCCGGGATCGGGCGTGCCGACCGGCTTGCCCTCGTAGAGGATCGTCGTGCAGCCCTTGAGCAGCGGCGCGTAGACGATGTAGGAGTGGCCGACGACCCAGCCGATGTCGGACGCCGCCCAGTAGACTTCGCCGGCGCCGACGCCGTACACGTTCTGCATCGACCACTTCAGCGCCACGGCATGACCGCCGTTGTCGCGCACGACGCCCTTGGGAATGCCGGTCGTGCCCGACGTGTAGAGGATGTAGAGCGGATCGGTGGCCGCCACGGGCACGCACTCGGCCGGCGGCGCGCTCGCCATCGCGTCGTCCCAGTCGAGATCGCGGCCCTTCTGAAGCGGCGCGCGCTCCTGTGGGCGCTGGAGGATCACGCAGCGCTCGGGCTTGTGGCTGGAGAGCGCGATGGCGCCGTCGAGCAGCGGCTTGTAGGGGATGACGCGATTGACCTCGATGCCGCAGGAGGCCGAGACGATCAGCCTGGGCTTGGCGTCGTCGATGCGCTTGGCCAGCTCGTTCGCCGCGAAGCCGCCGAAGACCACCGAGTGGATGGCGCCGATGCGCGCGCAGGCGAGCATGGCCATCACCGCTTCCGGCACCATCGGCATGTAGATGATGACGCGATCGCCCGTCCGCACGCCCTGACGCTGCAGCATGCCGGCCACGCGGGCGACGCGGTCGCGCAATTCGTCGAACGTGTACGTGGTCACCGTGCCGGTGACGGGGCTGTCGTAGATCAAGGCGAGCTGCTTGCCGCGCCCGCGATCGATGTGCGCGTCGAGGGCGTTGTAGCAGGTGTTGAGCCGAGCGCCCACGAACCAGCGATAGAAGGGCGGACGCGAGTCGTCGAAGACGCGATCCCAGCGGCGGTCCCAGTGGATGTCCTCCGCCGCCAGGGCCCAGAACCCGGCCGGGTCTCGCATGGACCGGCCGTAGAGCTCGTCGTACACGCTCTTCATCCGACGTCCTCCCGGGCGGAAAGGTAGCGCGGCCTCGTCAGCAGTGGCAAGCCGCCGGCCAGAGCCGGCGCGCGAGGTCCTCGGGAGTCTCGCCGAAGACCGCGCGGAAGTTCAGCGCGCGATCGCGCTCGTGCGCGAAGGCCTGGAAGTACTCCCGGGTCCGCGCGAACCCGTAGCGATCGATGAGCCGGTCGGCGAGCGCGAACGACACGCCGTAGGTCGTGTCCGTGCCGTCGCGCCGGCTCCGCTCGATGAAATCGCGCGGGTCGTCGAGGCCGCCCAGATTGATCGGCGCGCGGGGGGCGTGGATGGAGGCGAGACGCCCGTCGCGCTCGGCCTGCATCGGCTGGAGGCGCAGGCGATCGAGCACCACGAGCGATGCCCAGTCGGCGACGCCCTCGGCCATCCATTGCGAGGCGCGGCCCTGCCCGCCCGCAAGCTCGACCTGGCCGACGTGCGTCATCTCGTGCGCGACCAGGCGCAGCCACTCCCGAACGCCGCGGCGCGAATCCGCTGATCGTCCGAGCCCGATGCTGGGCTCGAGCAGGAACAGGCTCGACTCGAGGCTGGCGCCCATGGCCAGCCCGCTGATGGTGGCCGCGAGCGACGGAGCCACGCCGCCGTCCTGCACGAGCCCTTGCTCGAAGAGCTTCGGTGTCGCGTAGAGCCGCAGCGTGACCTCGGCCGGCAACGGCAAGCGGAGATCGTCGCGCAACACGAGAGCGACGCGGCGCACAGCGCCCTCCGGCGTGACCAGCGGGAGCGCGTCGAGGCCGAGCGCGATCGGCGCGATCGGAATCGTGAACGTGGCCCGGCGGCTGTCGGTCGTGGCCCGAACGCTGAGCGCGAGGGCCAGGAGCATGGCCAGGGGCACCAGGGCGGTACGGCGGCGGTGGCGAGCGGACAGCATCGCTGGAGTGTACTATCGGGGAAACTCGCCCCGAGGAGAGAAGGATCCATGAGAGAAGCCGTCGTGGTGGCCAGCAGCCGCACGCCCCTCGCCAAGTCTCACCGTGGTTCCTTCAACATGACCCGCCCCGACGACCTCGCGGCCCACGCCATCCGCGACGTCCTCGGCAAGGCGCCCCAGCTCGAGCCCAAGGAGATCGAAGAAGTCATCCTGGGCTGCGGTCAGCCCCACGGCTCGCAGGGGCACAACATCGCGCGCGTGGCGGCGCTGCGCGCGGGGCTGCCGGTGACGACGCCGGGGGCGACGGTGAACCGCTTCTGTAACTCGGGGCTGCAGGCCGTCGTGCAGGCCGCCCACATGGTCCTGCAGGAAGGCGTCGAAGCGGCCATCGGCGGCGGCATCGAGTCGATCACGATGCTCCAGCGTGACAACAGTCCGAACCCGTGGGTGAAGGAGCACTACCCGGGCCTCTACATGGTCATGGGCGACACCGCCGAGGTGGTGGCCAAGCGTTATCACGTGAGCCGGCAGGCCCAGGACGAGTACTCGCTCTCGAGCCAGCAGCGGACGGCGCGCGCGCAGGACGAAGGCTTCTTCAAGGAAGAGATCGCGCCCATGCAGGTCAAGCGCGCGATTCTCGACAAGAAGACGGGCGACAAGATCGGCGAGGAGGACCACTACGTCGACGCCGACGAGTGCAACCGCGCCGATACGACGCTCGAGGGCCTGGGCAAGCTCGCGCCGGTGTTCGACACGAAGAGCGGCCAGGGGTCGGTGACCGCCGGGAACTCGTCGCAGCTCTCCGACGGCGCGTCGGCGACGCTGGTGATGTCGATGGACCGGGCGAAGGCGCTGGGAATCCGTCCGAAGCTCGTCTTCCGCGGCTACGCCGTGGCCGCCTGCGAGCCGGACGAGATGGGGATCGGGCCGGTGTTCGCGGTCCCCAAGCTGCTCAAGAAGCACGGCCTTCGCGTCGAGGACATCGACGTCTGGGAGCTGAACGAGGCGTTCGCGTCCCAGGTCGTCTACTGCCGCGACCGGCTCGGGCTGCCGATGGACCGTCTCAACGTGAACGGCGGATCGATCTCGATCGGCCATCCGTTCGGGATGACCGGCTCACGCCTGGTCGGCACGATCGCCAACGAGCTGCTGCGCCGGCGCGGCCGCTACGGCGTGGTGACGATGTGCGTGGGCGGCGGCCAGGGCGCCGCGGCGCTGTTCGAAGCATGTCGATAGTCCGCGCGTTCACCGAGGCGTTCAATCGCGCCGACGTCGACGGCCTCCTCGACTGCTTCACCACCGACGCGACGTACACGGACAACTTCTACGGCCCGCACCGTGGCCCGGTCGCGCTCCGCGAGATGTTCGCGCGGATGTTCAAGGAGGGCCGCGACTACCGCTGGCAGATGGACACCGTCGTCGAGACTCCCGACCGCGCGGCGGCCGAGTGGACGTTCGGGTACGTCGTCACCGACGCCGTGCCGCGCAGCTCGGGCCGGCGCGTCCGCTTCCGCGGTATGAGCCTGTTCGAGCTGACCGGCGGTCGCATCGCCGCCTATCGCGAGTACTTCGACGTGGGCGCCGCCCTCCTCCAGCTCGGCTTCGCCCCGGAGGCGATCACCAAAATCCTCACGCGCAAGCACGGCCTCTGAGCGTCAGCGGCGGGCGGGCTCGAGGACCGCGCACGCCTCCTCGGCCTTGAGGTCCGCCGGCCGCGCCGGCCCGTAGCGGGATCGCCGCCACAGGCGATAACCGAGCAGCGTGGCGCCAGCGACGGGAGCCACGAGCAGCAGCCGATGACCGTAGCGATCGAGCAGCGCCTCCGCCTGGTCGCCGATCGCGAACCCGAGGCCGCCCCAGAGCGACGCGTACACCAGCGTGCCGATCACGTCGAAGACGATGAACTTCCGATACGTGATGTGGCCACAGCCGGACAGCGCGGACGCGAACAGCCGGATGCTCGTCGAGAACCGGCTGAGCACGATGGCCGCCGTTCCGAAGCGCTTGAAGTACGCGACCGTGCGCTCGACGCAGCGCTCGGACCCGAGGGTCATCCGGCAATAGAGCGTGAGCAGCCGCGGCCCGGCCAGCTTGCCGCCGAGGTAGGGAACGTGGTCGCCGATCAGCGCACCCGCCGCGGTGACCAGGACGAGTCGCGCCAGCTCCCAGGCATCGGTGAGAGCCGTCGCCGCGAGGATCAGGATGATGCGGCTCGGGAACGGCACGCCGGCGCCCTCGATCAGGAAGGCGACGAACACCGCGCTCAGGAGATGGCTCATCAGGAAATCGAGGTGTGGCTGGATGACCGACATCGCGGCTAGAACTCGATCTGGGCCCCGAGCTCGACGACGCGGTCGGCCGGGATGCTGAAGAAGTCGGTGGCCGAGGCGCTGTTGCGGGCCATGAACGCGAACAGACGCTTGCGCCAGCGCATCATCGGCATTGGCCCCGTCGGCACCAGGCGCGCTCGCCCCAGGTAGTACGTGATGTCGCTGGTCTCGACGTCGAGGTCACGGCAGCAGCGGCGCACGATGCTGGGGACATCGGTGCGCTCCATGAAACCGTACGTGGCCCGCACCCGGTAGAACCCTTCGGGAAGCGTCTCGGACTGCACGCGCGTGCGGTCGTCGACGTCGGGCACGTCCTCCACGATGACGGACAGCAGCACGACGTGCTGGTGCAGCACCTTGTCGTGGCGATAGTGGTGCAGGAGCACGAGCGGCGCGGTGTTGGCCGCGTGCGTCAGATAGACGGCCGTGCCAGGAACGCGCACCGGCTTGGCGCGCGAGATCTCGGCCAGGAACTCGTCGAGCGGAATGGCGCCGCTGTCCAGCTTGGCCGTGAGGAGCCGGCCGCCCCGGTTCCACGTGTCCATGAGGAGGAACACGGCGCCGGCGATGGCGAGCGGCACCCACCCGCCCCGCTCAATCTTTACGATGTTCGCCGTGAAGAACGCCAGGTCGATGACGAGGAACAGGCCGGCGATGGCGCCGGCGCGGGCGACCGACCATCGCCACCGGCCACGCGCGATGAGGTAGAAGAGTACCGTCGTGATGGCCATGGTGCCCGTCACCGCGATGCCGTACGCGGCCCCGAGCTGGCTCGAGGACCGGAAGGTCAGCACGATGAGAAGGCAGGCCACCATGAGCGCATAGTTCACCGCCGGCACGTAGATCTGGCCGATCTCCATGCGCGACGTGTGGACGACCGTCATGCGCGGGCAGTAGCGAAGCTGGATGGCCTGGTGCGTGAGCGAGAAGGCACCCGAGATGAGCGCCTGCGAGGCCACGATCGCGGCCAGCGTGGCGATGACGAGGAGCGGATAGCGGAACCACGAAGGCGCCAGGAGGTAGAACGGATTCTGCACGGCCTCCGGCGAGCGCAGCAGCAGGGCGCCCTGCCCGAAGTAGCTCAGGACCAGCGCCGGGAAGACGGCGACGAACCACACCAGGCGGATCGGTGTTCGGCCGAAGTGGCCGAGGTCAGCGTACAGCGCCTCGGCGCCGGTCACGGCGAGCACGACGGCGCCGAGAACCAGCACACCCGCCGCGCCGTGGCCGGCGAGGAAGCGGATGCCGTGCCAGGGATTGACGGCCCTCAAGATTTCCGGCGCCTGTGCAATCTCCACCACGCCGAGCACCGCGATGGTCGTGAACCACACGACCATGATCGGTCCGAAGATGGATCCGACGCCGGCCGAGCCCCGACGCTGAAGCATGAAGAGCGCGAAGAGGATGCCCAGGGTGGCGGGCACCACGTACGGCTCGAACCCCGGGCTGGCGATCTCCAGACCCTCGGTGGCGCCCAGGACCGAGATAGCGGGGGTGATGACGCCGTCGCCGTAGAGGAGCGCGGCGCCGAAGAGCCCGATACCCACCACGAACGCGCGCTGGGGCCGGCCATCGGTGCGGCGCGTGCGTTGGACCAGTGCCAGGAGCGCGAGGATGCCGCCCTCGCCACGATTGTCGAGCCGCATGATGAAGGCGACGTACTTCACGCTGACGACGACGATCAGCGCCCACACGATGAGCGAGAGGACGCCGTACACGGCGGCGGGCGTGGCCGTGATCCCGTGGTCGGGGTGAAAGCATTCGCGGAACGCGTAGAGCGGACTCGTGCCGATGTCACCGAAGACCACACCGAGCGCGGCGAGCGACAGCGCGGCAAGTCGTCGACGGTGCTCGGGCGCCGGCCCCAAAAAACGTCGCCTAGCAGGCGGCAGGGCGCCAGCGACGAACTCGGCCTCGGGCAGTGGACGCGCGGGCGGGGTCGACACCGCACTTCGCTGTTGCCAGCCTCGTGCCAACGGCGCTGATCTTGCAAACCGGCGCATGTCCGGGAGGACGAGTCATGGCGACGGCGAAGCAGCGGTCGGCGGCCCGGCGGAACATCAAGAAGGCAGCCAGCGCCGCCCGGAGGAAGCGGACGATCACACACCTGCCTGCGAAGACACGACGCGCGCTGGGAAAGGAAGGCGCAAAGGCTCGGCGACGGACGCATGAGCCCGGGTCATTCGGCGAAGAGCCACGGCATCTCGCGGGCGTGGTGGGCCTCGAAGGCGCGGATCTCGGTCTCGTGGCGGAGCGTCAGCGCGATCTCGTCCTGACCCGTCAGCAGCATCTGCTTGCGAAACGGATCGACGTCGAAGCGGTGCACCGAACCGTCGGGCGCCGTGACGGTCTGGGCCTCGAGATCGACGGTGACCGCTGCTCCCGGAGCCGCGTGGAGCTGGCGCCGCAGCGACGCCGCGGTCGCGGCGGGAAGGATGACCGGAAGCAGACCGTTCTTGAAGCAGTTCTGGTGGAAGATGTCGCCGAGACTGGGCGCGATGACGGCGCGGATCCCGAAGGCGTCGAGCGCCCACACCGCCATCTCGCGCGACGAGCCGCAGCCGAAGTTCTCCGCGGTCACCAGGATGCGGGCCTCGCGATACGCCGGGCGGTTCAGCACGAAGTCGGCCCGCTCCCCGCCGTCCGCGCCGAAGCGCACGTCGTGGAAGAGGAGCGGTCCGAAGCCGCTCTCGCGGGGCCGGCGCAGGAAGCGCGCGGGGATGATGCGGTCGGTATCGATGTTGGGCAGATCCATCGGCGCGGCCACCGCGGTGAGGCGAGCAAACGGCTCCATCCGACCCCCCGGCGAGCTCAGGCGAGCGTCCGCACGTCGGTGAGCCGCCCGGTGACCGCGGCGGCCGCGGCCATC
>Ga0137387_10001977_pt1 | contig 10342 bp, 10 predicted proteins | sample SagtaG_3_FD_104909 | JGI IMG/M metagenome (GOLD analysis project Ga0137387, IMG submission 104909) | Vadose zone soil microbial communities from Angelo Coast Range Reserve, California, USA - Sage2_R_115_16 metaG | ecosystem: Environmental > Terrestrial > Soil > Vadose zone > Saprolite | place...
GACTCGCATATCGCACTTCACCATTTCTATCTTGCCGTCAGGACCGAAGAGAGATACTTCTTTCAGACCGTTCTTGATTCTGTTGCCGAGAGTTCCCTCAACCTGGTAGCTGACGTAAGCTAGTGTGTTTCTAGGGTCGGGTGCTAGACGCCTGAAGTAGTCGATGGCAGGTCCACCTTCGAGCATTCCAGACGTAGCTATGATGACGCAAGGTCCACCGGCGACTATTTCGTCTCTATCGCCTGGGTGGGTGACTGGATGGAAGTATTCAGATTGGAATGGGTTAAGGTCTTGGTGGAGAATTTGTTCTTTGATGTCTCTCACAAGATATTCGGGAAATGCTGTGTGTATCGCCGTCGCCTCGTTTACCATCCCTTCAATATAGACGGGCAGTTCGCGAAGGGCACCGTTTCTCATGTAGGCGTCCAGGACCAGCATTATCTCTTGTGCGCGCCCAACTGCAGGGACTGGGATGAGGACCTTTCCGTTCTTCTCGACAGTCTCGTTGACTATGCTTACGAGTCTGCCTTCAACCCCTTCGCGGTCAGGCATGATGTCGTCTGGGCCTCCATAGGTGCTCTCAATGATCAAGGTTTCCGCTCTGGGGAATTGGGCCATGGCAGGGTCCAGCATCATTGTCCTTCCAAACTTGAAGTCGGCACTGTAGACGATGTTGTGGAGGCCTTCGCCAATGTGGAGGTGTACGATTGAGCTGCCGAGGATGTGTCCTGCGTTGTGAAGTGTCAGCTTGATGTCTGGAGCTACATCGGTCACAACATTGTACCTTAGTGGGATCGTGTGGGTCACCACTTCTCTCACATCTTTCTGGTCGAAGGGTGAGTGTTCTCCCTCTCTGCTGTGTACGTCGAGGTAGTCGAGCTGGTGCAGCGTCATGAGAACTTGTGTAGGCTCTGAACAATAGATTGGACCGTCATAGCCATACTTATAGAGGAAGGGCAGTATTCCGCAGTGATCTAGATGCGCGTGAGATATGACAACAGCGTCGAGTTTCTCAAGGTCAAACTCATCAGTGTCGAACCGAGGATAGGCCGATGACGGGTCCTGTGCGCCGGGATTTATTCCACAATCCAAGAGTACTGTGCTGGCTCCAGCCTGGATGAGCATCGCGGATCGCCCAACTTCTCGGAATGATCCGAGAGTCACTAGACGGACGTAGCCAGCTTTGGTGAAGGTTGGGCGGAAGATTCTCTCTCCTACATCTCGCAGGATTCGACTCCGTTCTTCGCTCTCGGTGTGGAGTATGTGGCGGGTGCTAGCGATGATCTTGGAGTGTAACGGAGGTGCTCGTAGAATCCTAGGACGCCATCGGGTCTCCTTGACAACTTGCTGGAGGACAGATGCCTCTTTACCTATTGCGACCCCAGGCTTCTTGGCTTCTACGACTACTTCGCCGAGGCTTGGGTCGAAGTTGATTGCTGTGACTTCAGCCTCCGCAGGCATTAGTTTCCGGATGTAACCTTCCGCTTCTCTCTCGGGGAGTCGTATGGATTGGTCTGAGCGTATGACGATCCGTTTGTGGAGCAGGTTCACGATTTCCGTTACAACGTAGCTTTGTTCTGAGAGAAGGTTGACGTTCTTCACATATATCGCAAGGCGCGGTCCTTCAAACTCGATCCTAGTAATTTCGGCGTCTTTCGGCATATGTTCTACTATTGTCTCGCGTATTCTCGCAGATACATCATTGTATGTTCTAGTCATTCGTCTATGCTACTCCTTGTGTATGATACGTTGAAGGTTGGTTGAGAACGAGGTTAGGCGTGGAGGATGTGCTTCTTCTCGTCCTCTGTAAGTTCTCTATATCCGTCCTTGGATATCACGGCCACGTCGAAACTGTCGCCGCTAGCCGAGTCTCGCTTCATAGCGGAGTCTATTGCTCGCACGACTACCGGGACGGACTCTTTAACATTCATCGTGTCCTTCCATTCTGACTCTAGGACCCCGTATGCCACTGGAGATCCGGACCCCGTGGAGACGTATTTCTCTTCCATCATGCTTCCAAGCGGATCTAGCATGAAGATGTGACCACCGGTATCGTCCATTCCTCCGATGAGGGCTTGCACGCCCATTGGGTAGTATCGTGATTGAAAGAGCACATTCGATACGAGTCTGGCGGCGGAGTTGATCGGGATTGGTCTCGCAAGGTCGAGCTTGTAGAGTGCAGAGTTCGCTCTAAGCATCTCAACAATCGCCTGGGCGTCTCCCACGACCCCAGCTATGGTCATTGCTATGTGCTGGTCAATCCGGTATACCTTCTTAGCGTGTTTGTGCGCCACGAAAGAGCCCATCGTTGCTCTGGTGTCCGTTGTGAGCACGACTCCGTCATGACAGACGACTCCAATGGTCGTGGTTCCCTTGAGGACGGGTAGTTTTCCAGCTCTCTGAAATTCCAACTTGACGCGTCTCCTAATTGGGTAATATTAAAGACCACTTTCCGAGAAAACGGAAAGAGTAAACTGCCGCAGTTCTCCACCGCTTAAAAACATTTGGGGAATCCGTAGCGTCCTACCTTTGGCTCTCTGATCCCATCATTGCCCGCTTCGTTGGTCCCTTGGACGAAGGTTTCCTGGCTGCTGGAGTCCTTCGCTTCCGCGCAGGTTGAGCCGGCGGTTCTTGGGGCTGGTCCGTCGCCTGCTTCGTCTCGCCTTGTTCGGCCGATTTGCCTGTTTCGGGAACCGCGAGTTTTGACGTCTCCTCGGTCTCCGCTCCAGGTGTTCTTCTCTTGAATACTTCTCGGAACGAGATCGTTTCGATGTCTGGGAAATACTTCTGCAGATCAGAGGTAACCGATTTCTTGGCTACCTGTAGCCCGCTGAGGTAGAAAGCTTCCTCCGGGACTTCGACTATCAGCTCGGCACCGTTTCTTTCGACGCTGAATTTGCCCTTGTCCACTTCAGGGATTCGTTTCGATATGATGTTCAGAACCTTTTCGTTATCGTCCTCAACTACTTTCTCGATTGAGACATCATAGATCAGGGTTCGGCCTGCAAGGGGGTGGTTGTAGTCTACTTGGACGCGGCCAGCTCCCACTGCTCTTACGGTTGCTTGTCTGCCGTCGAACTCGATCTGTGCGCCCGGGGTTGGGTCAATGCCCTTATCGCGGAAGCGTCTGAGCGGGACGAGCCTCATTTTGGCGGGGTCCCGTGTCCCGTATCCTTTGTCAGGAGGAAGCTCGACTGTGGTCTGTTTTCCAATATCAACTCCTACTAGAGAGTCTTCTAATCCCTTTGGAAGCCAGCCTTCTCCGAGGATTATGAAACGTGGACCGTATGTTGAGTCTTCTCGGTGGAGGTGGGTATCCTTCGCCACGGCGTCGTAGGTCGTGTCTACTGTTTCTCCGCTCTCCTTTACTTTGAGAGTGAAGTTGACGAGTAGAAAGTCGCCAGGTTTCACCGCCATTGCTCTAGTTCATCCTCGCTGGCAATCGAGCTAAGGTTTTACGTGCAGCTTCCATGGCCTCCGGCATTTTGCCTCGGAAGCCTAGGTCCGCGGTAGCTGATGCGACGGCACTTACTGTTGACATTATTTCAGGCGATCCAACGTTTCCCATGATTCCGATTCTGAACATCTTTCCTTTCCACTTTTCCAGGCTACCCCCTAGGTCTATCCCATACTTAGTTCTGATGAGTTCTCTCAGCTTGCCATCTTCGATGCCGCTCGGGCAAGCCACCGCGGCAACCGTGTGGGATCTTGATTCTGGCTCTGCCATTAGGCCTAATCCGAGAGCTTCCATCGAGCTATAGATGGCGTCGGCGCAAATTCGGTGCCTTTCAAATCTGGCCGGTAGTCCTTCTTCAAGGATCATGTCGCACGCCTCATTGAGCGCATAGAACAGGGAGACTGCCGGTGTGAAGGGCGTGAAGCCATCTCCCATGTATTTCTTGTACATTGGAAGATCAAGGTAGAAGGATCGGTGTTGCTTCTTCGCGCTGATCTTCTCCCAAGCTTTCTGGCTAACCGTAACGAACGATAAGCCTGGCGGGCACATCAGGCATTTCTGGCTCGCGGTCACGCACATGTCCACATTCCAATCATCGACGGGCAATTTGTCCCCTCCGAGAATTGATATCGCGTCGACAATTAGTAAGATGTCCTCCTCCTCACAGAGTGTCCCGATCTCCTGGAGACTCCTAACCGTTACACCTGTAGAGGTCTCATTGTAGACGACTGCAAGTGCCTTCGCATCAGGGTTCGCTTTGATAATCTTCGTAAAGTCCTCGGTCCGGGGGGCCTTGCCCCATTCTGAGCTCACCACCAATGGTTGGCCGCCGTAGGCTTTGATCGCTTCACCTAGTCTCTCGCTGAAGAAGCCGTTGACGTTGACGATGATCTTGTCTCCATCGTCTATTATGTTCTGGAGGGCGCATTCGGTGGCGCCTGTTCCTGAGGTTGTGAGAACGAACAGGTCTTCTTTGGTCTGAAATACTTTCTTGGTCTTGATGATCACTTGTGATAATACTTCTTTGAAATCGGGACCCCTGTGGCCCATGAGAGGCTTGATCATGGCTCTCATGATTCTGGGAGGCACGTTGGTGGGACCCGGTAGCATGATCAATTTCTGGGTCTCACTCACAGAGCAGCCCAACGGTGTGATGAAACGCGAGCGCGAGGTCTGGTTCTTTTAAGCATTAGCTCTCGACAAGGCAGGATTTGATGGCCACGATAACTCTTCTCTCGGACTTCGGATTGACTGATCCCTACGTTGCCGAAATGAAGGCAGTCATTCTTAGCACTGATCCGAATCTGGAGATTGTTGATGTCTCGCATGGAATTGAACGTCATAACATTGCGATGGGCTCTTTCGTCCTGGAGACGGCTCTGCCTTACTTCCCTCAAGGTTCGGTACATGTGGGTGTTGTCGACCCTGGTGTTGGAACCGAGAGGCTTTCTCTTGTGGTTCTCTGCAAGCACGGAATGCTTGTCGGTCCCGATAATGGTCTTCTCGTCAGAGCTGCTGACAGGCTTGGTTTCGAGACAGCTTACCAAATAGACAGTAGGCGATTCAAGGGCGAGAAGGTTTCTTCCACGTTCCATGGAAGAGACATATTTGCGAGGGCGGCTGCGAAACTCGCGGGTGGCCTCAGACCTGACGCGTTAGGGGCTGAAGTCAAAGAGCTCGTGAAGCTGGACATTCCAAACGTAATCGTTTCGAATGACATAGTGACGTGCACTGTTCTTTATGTTGATTCCTTCGGCAACCTCGTCTTGAATTTGCGCGAAGAGGAGTTTCTACGACTAGGCCTACGCGCGGGAGGTCAAATATCCCTTCAAACTAAACATGAGCGGTTATCCGGTTCTATTGCTAGAACCTACTCCGACATTTCGCATGACCAGCTTGGAGTTATCTTGGGAAGTCAGGGGTATGCGGAAATTGCGATGAGAGAGAGCAGTGCTGCGGCCAGACTGGGACTCAAACCGTTGGATCGCTTAGAAGTTCGCCTTAGCTAGCCTTATCGCTCTTGGAAATATCCCTCAGGCGTTCGTCCCCATCGATCTTCTTCAGGTAGCTCGCGACCCACTTTGGAACGAGCTTCTGCCACGGCCGATTAGTCAGCAATCTTCTCCTGACTTCGGTTGAGGTGAACGTTTTTCGGTTGAACATAGGAATACGTTCGACCCTTAGTCTCGCTTCTTTGAGTAGGCGAAAGGTAAGTGGTTCGTTTGTGAAGACGATGTCGAAGCTTGGAGTCTGGGACAACAGATGCGCGACCCAGACTTTGTGGAACTCATCGTCCGGAAGGGGGATCACGGTGAAGCGATCCGGACGTATCCCTGTCTCTTTGAGAGCCAGCCGTATCATGGTAATTCTTTCTCCGGCTGTGAATGGGTTGTCTAGGGTGTGGCTGTGTTGTGCGCTGCCGACGACAATTATCAGCTCGTCGACTCGTTCAAGAATATACTTGACGGCTTCTAAGTGGCCGAGATGGAATGGCTGGAAGCGACCTACGTAGAGGCCGGTAGTCAATCAGTTGCCTTCGGATGGTTTCCAGAGAGCCACTGAATCGATCTTGTCCTCTTCGATCGGCACTTCTTCGCGTGCCAACAATTTGCGCTTCGTCACGCTCCCACCTTCGCCAAGGGTCCCGCACATTGAGTAGTTACCGATGGTTAGAGTACTGGGGACGACGCGGTGGCATGGGACGAATATTGACCATGGATTAGAACCGACTGCTCCGCCGACTGCTCTTGGCGCTGAACCGATATGATTTGAGATGAGTCCGTAGGTTGTGACCTTGCCTGTAGGAATCTTCTCAAGAACACCGCAGACTGCGGCCTGATGGGTTGAAACGAACTTTCTGTTCAGGTCTACATTTTTCAGACTCTTCGTTCCGTCAAACCGTTTGATCATTTCCTGAGTAAGCCGGTGATTACTTCGCGTTGGGGACTTGCCAATTGTCTTTGTCGAGTACTCGACTAGGTGTCTCTCGAGAATTCGGGAGTTGGAGCCGAAGGATGAAGCGACAAGCCTGTCGTTTTGATCAACGAGACAACCGAAATACATCTCTTCAGACTTTTCGATCGATAGTCGAAAGTTCTCCATGGTTAACAAGTGGTCAATCGCAGTCTCTTTAAAGAATGGGGTGCTGCTCGGCTTGAGAGATGATTGAGATAGATGGTAGCATAGGCGAGGGTGGTGGACAGGTTCTTCGGACCTCTCTGGCCTTGGCTGCCGTGCTTCGACGTGAGGTTCGCATCTTCAACATTAGAGCTGGGAGGGCTGAATCAGGATTGAGGGCCCAGCATCTCACAAGCGTAAAAGCGGTCGCACAGATGTGCGGAGCATCTCCCAAAGGCGTCCAGATTGGATCAACTGAGTTCATTTTCTCTCCGGGAGCAATCAAGGCTGGATCCTTTCGTTTTGATGTTGGAACCGCAGGTAGCGTAACTCTGGTCCTTCAGACGTTGATGCCGTTGCTTCCATTTTCTCCCGGCACGTCTGTGCTTGAGATTACAGGCGTCACCGATGTGAAGTGGAGTCCGCCGATCGACTATCTACGACTAGTTACGCTCCCGTTGCTAGAGAGAATGAGTTTTCACGCATCAATTCTTGTCTCCCGCAGAGGACACTATCCCAAGGGAGGCGGAATCGTAAGACTCACTGCGACTCCCACATCGGTCTTGAAGAATATCGTTGGGAGAGAGAGAGGAGATGTCACTATGATCTCAGGGGTCAGTCACTCAATGAAGCTTCCGCCCGGGGTAGCTGAAAGACAAGCTTCTGCCGCCACGCGAGTTATTGAAGAGAAGAGGCACCCGGATCCACAGATCCGGATCGAAGCTTCAGAGAACAGCTCGCACCTAGGTCCCGGTAGCGGCATCGTACTGTGCGCTACCACTAGCAATGGAGCGGTGTTGGGTGCGGACAGTCTGGGAGAGAGAGGTCGACCTTCAGAGGTAGTTGGAGAGGATGCGGCGAGGAAGCTCTCGGAGGAATTGGGCTCGGGAGCTTTCCTGGATAGGCATATGGGAGATATGATTGTACCTTACAGGGCGTTGGCTGAGGGGGTGTGTGATGCCTCAGTTTCTCAGGTCACTCTGGACACGTTGACGAATGTGAAGGTTGCTGAGCAGGTCGCGGGCGTTCACTTCGATCTTCTGTTAGATGTCGGGATGGCCGGGAGGTTGCGGGTCACCGGTCTGGGTCTGAGGCGTGAGGAGGTTTCCGTTTCTCCCAGAGAATAATTCTCGATCGCTGATTCCTCACGGAGAGTATTCGGTGGAAGGGAATCTGCGTCTCGCCATCGCCTAGCGTGAAGGATCCCTTGCCTAGATGTGAGATTGTTGAGACTCTAATTCGGACTTGGTTCTCGGGTGCTCCGCGGTGGAGATAGACAAGCTCGACTTCTGATGGGTCGCCCGGACCCCTAAGCAATCTGGAAAGAGTCGCTCGTAGTGGGTGCTCACGCATCGGTTCTCGCCATTGATCAGCGTTCCCTACCGTTCGATGAGTGTTTGAGTCGTATTGCATTGAGGAGGCGCGTACGGTGGAATGCGGTAGTGAATATCAAAGTCTTGTTCTTTGATTGTTGAGAAGTCAATTTAGCCAAGCTGTTGCTTTCCTGGCTCATGTCGTTGACCTTCATAGGCTTAGGATTGAACGATGAGAAAGGCATCACTTTAGAAGGACTCGAAGAGGCGCGCCGGGCCGACTCTGAATACGGAGAATTCTACACGAATATCATGCCAAACTTGGACTTGAAAAGTCTCGAGAAGGAAATCGGAAAGAAAATCGAGGTGCTCAGCAGAGGTCACCTTGAAAATGAAGGGGGTAAGAAGTTGTTGAGGGCGGCGACCAAAGAGCGAGTCGCTTTCCTAGTGCCAGGGGATCCTTTGATTGCGACCACTCACATCTCGTTGAGGCTATCGGCGGTAAAAATGGGGATTGAGTCCCGAGTCGTTCACGCGCCTTCCATCGTGTCGGCTGCATCTGGCGCTACGGGTCTGCAGAGCTACAAATTCGGCAAGTCAATCACGATACCTCGCGATCAGTCGCTTCCAAAATCCGTGCTTGACACGATCTCGGACAACTTTGATCGTGGCTTACACACTCTTGTCCTCTTAGACGTTCAAGCGGGAAAGACTTCTCAAATGACGATACGGGACGCCGTTATCAAAATGACTACCGCTGATGGTCGTCTCGAAACCCGATTGGCTGTCGGGGTTGCCAGACTTGGCTCTCGAGACGAGAAGGTCAGAGCCGCTAAGATGAAGGCTCTGATGGAAGAGGATTTTGGCGAAGCTCCTCACTCGATAATCGTTGTCGGGAGACTTCACTTTATGGAAGCAGAGGCTCTTGAGCTACTCTGTGGTGCGAGTCCGAGAGACCTGCGTGAGCTCACTTGAGAGAAAGAGCATCGGAAAGAACTGCAAAATATCTAGACGCAACCTCTGCGTCCCTCAAGCGACTGAAGGCGAAGAGGCTTCCGGCGAGGGTGGCGCAGTCGCAGTTTGACTATGTCATCGAAATGGTGCGAGGCTACGTGAAGGATTCTCGACACTACGCCGAGATGCGGAAGCCGGTTACTTCCCTCGCGTGTATAGCATATGCTGAGGGATTGTTGGATGCTCTGAAGTTTCTGGAACTGGTCGATTTCTAGTCTCATGTCAACAGTAACACTGCTCTGATATTCGGCGTACGCCGTTTTACTATCGGATTCGAAGATGGTTAACTGCAGCGCCTGTTCGGGAGTCATTCATCGCGACGAGCCGGTGTCGGCTGCTTTCAACCAAGAAGGAGGGAGGAGCTATTTTCACAAAGGTTGTGAAGAGAAGGCCGAGTATCTCTCCAGGTGGAGAGAAGAGGCACCCTGGGCCTTCAAGCCGGTCAGACTGAATCTTGCGGATTGGCAGGCATGCAGTCCGAGGAAGCATTTGGGAGTATGGCAGTCCATTTTCATTGCCCGGAGGGATGAGGATATCTGGTGTCCTGATTGTGGGTTGAAGATTGCTCGGCATGAGGGTCTGACTTGTACGGCGTGTGGTGCTCATGCGATTGTTGTGGGCGTGGAGTCGACAAAGATGGTGTTTACGCACCGACAGCCGCTGTACAAGCTTCTCCTTCATTGTATTGAGAAGGGAGAGGATTCGACAAGCTACGCTATCTCTAGCGGTTTCATGCCGGTCGCGATCACTTCCCGGAAGAAGGGAGAGGCTACGGAATCACAGCAATCCGTAATGATGCTTGAGTACGAGCCCAAAGAAAACCTGAAGAAAGGACTCAAAGTGTAACTCTAGTTACGGAAGCCTGTCCCTTCAGCCATCGTCTGCAAAGTGTGAAGGACTTTTTTATTTCAGACTTACCCCCGGGGGGGTCGAGAAAAAGATAACAGAAAAAGAATAGTTAACAGAAAAGAAAAGATAACAAAGCTATCGTTTCCGACGGTGAGGGGTTCTCCAAAGACCTATTCTGTGTCGCGAGGATCAATTGCGTTTGAGAATTCCCGGTTGGTAACGGGTTTGGAAACCGTGAATGGTAGCGTTGAGGGTTGGAAATCGAGATCTGGGCTTGCCCTGATGGATTCTCGGATCAAAATCTTTCCGTAGGACCTCAGGTGCCTCATCAGTACGAATGGTGAGAGGGTCTTAGTGGCTTCAGCAGGGTTCATGGTTTGTCTTTCATGTTGGATTTTTGGGATTGAATTTTGCTACAATATACCTTTTTTAGTAGAACTACCTAGCGCAACTACCTTTTTTAGAACGGGTTCCGAGGAGGTAGCCTAGGGAATATGGAGGTATCCGACGACGTTATCCCTTGGCAACTGTGGACCGGAGACAAATCACTAGTCATAGAGACTAGGAAACTCCGGGCCAAAGTATTGTCGGA
>Ga0137387_10001986_pt1 | contig 10318 bp, 8 predicted proteins | sample SagtaG_3_FD_104909 | JGI IMG/M metagenome (GOLD analysis project Ga0137387, IMG submission 104909) | Vadose zone soil microbial communities from Angelo Coast Range Reserve, California, USA - Sage2_R_115_16 metaG | ecosystem: Environmental > Terrestrial > Soil > Vadose zone > Saprolite | place...
CCTCGGCCAGCGAGCGGCGGAACACCTCGGCGGTCGCCCGGCCGCAGGAGCCGTCCTGGGCCTTGCGCTCGGAGGGGAACAGCGGGGCTCCCGGCCGGGTGTGGTCGGCGTCGAAGTGGCCCCACACGTCCTGGATGAACCACCGCAGGTTGCGGTCGGCGCCGTTGATCAGCGGCACCAGCCGCGGCTTGGCCCCCCGGCGGCGTGCGCCCTTGCCGTGGCGGACGTTGAGCTTGCCGAACCGGCCCAGCTCCCAGCGGACGTCGTCCAGGTCGAGCATGCGGGCCTCGTTGATCCGCAGCCCCACGTCGGCCGCCAGCCGCGCGGCCGCGTAGTTGCGGGCGGCCGGGGCGAACTTGCGGCAGCCGGCCAGCTCGCTGCGCCAGCCGGCGAACATCTGCTCGACCTCGGCCTGGGTCGGCGGGATCCGAAGCTGCGGGTCGACCCAGGCGCGTGGCCGGTTCAGCTCGTCCAGCGGGCACTCGACCACCCGGCCGGTGAGGTTGTACAGCTCGACCTGGTGGCGCAGCTCCAGGAACTGGAAGAACACCGTCAGCGCCGCCGCCCGGCCGGTGCGCGTGGATGGCTTGGCGTCGCGCAGCACCTTGCCGAAGTAGGCGTCGGCGTCGGCCGGCTGCAGCTCCCACAGCGGCCGGCCGAACCAGGCCCGGATCAGCTCCAGGTGGTTGGTGTCGTTGCGGATGGTGCTGTCGGCCAGCCCGGCCGAGGCTCGGGCCAGCACGAACCCGGCCAGCACGTCGGTCTCGAACTCGGCGAGCTCCTCGGCGCTCGCCGGCGCCCGATGCTCACGCAGATCACGCACCAGGGCCAGCGCCAACCCGCACCTCCTCGGCTTCACTGGACGCGAATCAACCTCAACGAGGCAGCGATCCTCTCACTGAGGATGAAGGAGGTTCAAATTGGGCTAGGACGTGTCAATCCGGACCACAGACGCTGGTCCAGGCCCATTGGAAGCGATGGACAACCATCAACGGACTCAGGAACCCAAGGACTGTTGCTTACCCAACTTACGGTTTGGGGCCGTGTGCTGCGGATCGTGCTTCGCGTGACCGGCCCGGTCTTGCTTGGGCTCGCGCTGCTGTCGGTCCGCAACCGCGTGAAGCGGTGATCAGCCTTCAAGCGCGATCGCCCGCGATGTAGCGGTACTACTTATCATCCGGTTCCCGCGCACCCACAACTGATGTGAAGGCTCGGCTGTCAAGTGGCGGAGTGAAGCCGATCGCCGCGAGGACGCTGCCATCGCCCGCCCGCGCCACACCGGGAACCGTTGCGCGGACAGGGGGAAGATGTTGGGGGCAACGTGTGATCGGCGAAGGGACGGGCGATGGGTGAGACCACGGGCACCACGCGACGGACGAGCGACCTGGACCTGCGGGACCGGCGGGCGCTGGTGACCGGCGCGGCCAGCGGGATCGGCCGGGCCTGCGCCAGGCGCCTGGCCGCGGCCGGCGCCGCGGTGATCCAGCCCACCCACCAGCCGGTCAGCGTAGGTCTTCGCCAGCGCGTTGACCGTGACGGTGCGGTCCTCCAGGCTCGTGACTCCTTCTCCCCCGAGAACCAGCGGCGTCTCAACCAGGAGGCCGCCGCGCGCAACGGGGAGCACATCCCACCCGAGTTCCACTTCAGCGACTGCGTCACGGCACGCAAGGACGTGTACCGGCCCGGCTTCGAAAAGGCCATCCGTGTCCTGCTGGACGGGCGGATCAGGACCCTGTACGTCGCCAAGGTCGACCGGCTCACGCGGCGCGGCACTGCACAAGTGGGCATGATCCTCGATGAGCTTGAGAAGGTCGGCGGCCGGATCGTCTTCGTCGCCGAGGGACTCGACAGCTCCAAGCCCGGCGCGCGGCAGATCATCGCCATCCTGGCCGAGCAGGCTCGCGCAGAGGCCGACGCGATCTCGTGGCGCATCGGCCAGAGGAGGCCCTCCGCAAGCTCGGGCCTCGCCCGACTGTAGACATTGGCTTCCTCCTCGACACCGAGCTGAGCGAAGAGGGATGGGAGGCGCTCCCCCTGGTGCGCCAACGTGATTTGCTGCGTCTCGCCGTTCAAGGAGTCTGGATCTACAGCGCCGACGAACAGCTCGAGCAACGAGCCGTGGTCGTGTTCCACGGCGAGGAACCTCCTCGGCCGCGCGGAGACCAGCCTGGCGCTCAGTAAGAGATTCTGGTCGATCTGTTCACAACAGCGGCCCCCTCTACCTCGCACTCTCTCGGCGAGTCGAGGGGCCGCAACACGTCCGCGAGGGGCTGGCCTGCGGTACGCCTATCAACCGAGCGGTAGCGCCAGTCGATGTGACGAGAAAGTTCCGCTTGCACAGCAAGGCGCTCTGGTAAATGCGACCAGAAGGGGCAGCCACCAGAGCAGTTCAACGCGAACGCCATCGACATAGCGCACCATCTATCCCGAGAGGGATCAGACGAGGCAACACTAGCTCACGAGTGCTGCCAAGCGCTCCGCGGCGAGCTGGAGCGTCTCCAGGCGCTTCGGGAACGCGAAGCGGATCTTGCGGCGGCCCAGCTCCTTGTTGGTGTAAAAGCTCGACCCGGGCACGGCGGCGACCCCGATCTCGCGGACCAGGTGGTCACAGAACGCCACGTCGTTGCCGTCGGGGTCGAAGCGGCTGGTGTCGCACATCACGTAGTAGGCGCCGTCAGGGACCATCGGCGCCAAGCCGATCTCGTCCAGCGCCGCGCACAACGCGTCACGCCGCTGCCGATAGCTTTCGTTGAGCTGCTCGTAGTAGCTGGCCGGCAGGTTCATGGCCGCCACCCCGCCCTCCTGCAACGGCGCGGCAGCGCCGACGGTGAGGAAGTCGTGGACCTTGCGGATCGCGTTGGTCGCCGCCGGTGGGGCGATCACCCAGCCCACCCGCCAGCCGGTCACCGCATACGTCTTCGAGAGCGCATTGACAGCGATCGTGCGGTCCTCCAGGCCAGGAACGGTCGCGGGCGGTATATGCCCACCAGGGCCAACGAACTGCAGATGTTCATAGATCTCGTCGGTGATGATGTAGGCGTCCCAGCGCTGGCAGAGGTCGGCGATCAGTGACAGCTCCTCGCGGCGGAAGACCTTGCCGGTGGGGTTGTTGGGCGTGTTGACGATGATCGCGCGGGTGTTGGGGCCGAAGGCGGCGCGCAGCTCCGCCTCGTCGATCGACCAGTCGGGCTCGTGGAGGGTCACGAAGCGCGGCACCGCACCGGAGATCACCGTGTCCGGCCAGTAGTTCTCGTACCACGGCTCGAACACCACCACCTCGTCGCCGGGGTCCAGCAGCGCCAGGCAGCTGGCGACCACGCCCTCGGTCGCCCCGCAGGTGACCGTCAGCTCCCGCTCGGGGTCCACCGCCCATCCCGGGTAGGTCCGCTCGACCTTGGCGGCGATCGCATGGCGGAAGCGCTTGGCGCCCCAGGTGATCGCGTACTGGTTGACGTCGGCGTCGATGGCGGCCTTGGCCGCCTCCTTCAGCTCCGGCGGGCACGGGAAGTCCGGGAACCCCTGCGACAGGTTGATGGCGTCGTGCTCCAGCGCCAGCCGCGTCATCTCCCGGATGACCGACTCGGTGAACGACGCCACCTTCGAGCTGACCCGCGGCATGCTCGGCTCCCTCCTCGCGCTCGATCTGTGGTGAGCCTACCAAGCCCCGTCCGGCTTGCGAGGAATGTCGATGGGCGCGATCTCCTCCAGCCCCAGCCGCCCGGCGATGCGGCGCTTGACCTCCTCGGGGGCGAAGGAGGCGGCCAGTGCGGCGGCGTTGCAGCGGCGGAAGTGCTCGTCGTCCCAGCCGAAGCTGGCGCGCAGACGCTCGTACTCGCCGGTCAGGCTGGTGTCGACCATCGTGCGCACGTCGGTGGAGATGCCCAGCCGGACGCCGGCGCGGTACAGCCGGTCGACCGGGTGGTCCTGGTAGCTGTCCACCACATCGGTGAGGACGTTGGACGAGGGGCAGACCTCCAGGTGGGTGCCCCGCTCCTTCAGGTGGGCGACCAGCGCCGGGTCCTCGATGCTGCGGACGCCATGACCGATGCGCGAGGGCTCCAGCCGCCGCAGCGTCTCCCAGACGCTGGCGGGGCCGGCCGACTCGCCGGCGTGGGCGGTCCGCGGCAGGCCGTGCTCGATGGCGTAGCGGAACGCCGGCTCGTGCGCGTCGAGGGGGTAGCCGGCCTCGTCCCCGGCGATGTCGAGGGCGGCGACCAGGCTGCCCTGGAACTGGCGGACCAGCTCGGCGGTGCGCATGCTCTGCTCGGCCGAGAAATGGCGCAACGTGCACAGGATCAGCCGCGCGTCGATCCCGGTGGCCGCGGCGGCGGCAGCGGCGGTGCGCTCGACCTCGGCGACCACCTCCTCGACGCGCATGCCGGCCTCGGTGTGCTGGAGGGGCGCGAAGCGCAGCTCGGCGTAGACGACCCCGTCCCTGGCCAGCTGGTCGAACAGGTCCTCGGTGATCACCCGCAGCCCGCGCGCGTCCTGCATCAGCGCCACGATCCGTCGCGGCCGGCGCAGCAGGTCGACGAGGCTGGCGGCCTTTGGCGCGCCGACGAAGTCGCGACGGTAGTCGGCGAAGCTGGTCCCGGGCGCCAGCGCGGCCACGGCCGCGTAGCTGGCCGCACAGTCCATGTGCAGGTGCAGCTCGACCTTTCCAGCGGGTTGCATGCGTCGAACTCCCGGTCCAGCCTCAGCGGGGCTCCCGGCCGAGGTAGCCGATCAGCTTGTCACTGGGACTGGCCGATGATGGCAGATCGACGGGCGGGGCGAAGCGCATGGGACGGTCAGCCTCGCTGACCAGGAAGGGCGCGATCACCAGGAGCTCCCCGGCCAGCGCCGGCGGGATCGGCCGCCGGTGGCCGCAGGCCTGGGCGACGTCCCAGCCATGGACGGCGATCTCGAGAGCGCCGGCGCTGGTCAGCACGCTGGCGGGCAACTCGTGGCCGCCGATCGAGATCGGCTTGCTGCCGTCGGCGCCGGTCCAGGAGCCGAGCAGCCGGCAGGCACGGTCCCGCAGGCGCGCGACCGGGTCCAGGCCGTCCGCGACCTCACCGGCGCCGTCCGAGCCGTCCAGGTCCACGCACGCGAGGTCGACGGCCTCCTGCAGGGCCACCAGCGCGTCGTCCATGTGCGCCAGGAGCGCCCGCAGGTCCCAGTCCCGGCAGGGCGTGGGCCGCTCCATGGCCGCCGGCGTGACCAGATGGAGGCTGCCGAGGGTGTAGCCGGTCGCGCGCTCCAGCAGCGCGACGCCGCCGATCGGCGGCGCCGTCGAGCGGTCGTGGGTCATCGGTTGGTCCAGTCAGTGGCGCTGGGGCTGGGCGGGCAGGGTGTCCGGCAGGCCGAAGGTCCCGAAGAGGCTGAGGTCGAAGAAGACCACCGCATGCGAGACGCCCGAGGGGCCGACGGCGAGCACGTGGAGCTGGAACGGGAGGTAGCTGCCGTCCTCCTGGCGCATGTAGAGGCCGAAGGCGGGCTGCCCGTTGGCCTGGGTCGCGACCATCCGCATGTCCGCCGGCCCGTTGGCGGGGCATTGCGTGGCGATCAGCCGGCCGATGCTCTCCGGGCCCTGGTACCAACCGGTGAACGGCGGCATCTCCCAGACCGCGTCCTTGGTGAACAGATCGACGATCGCGGCGACGTCGTAGGCCTCGAAGGCGGTGACGTAGCGGTCCAGCAACGCCCGCTGCTCGGCCTCCTCGGGTTCGACGATCTCGTCCTGGGTCGGCGCCACCTCGTCGAGCTGGGCCTTGGCGCGCTGCAGCATGCTGTTGACCGCGGCGGTGGAGGTGTCGAGCAGCTCGGCGACCTCGGCCGCCCGCCACTTCAGGACGTCCCGCAGGATCAGGACGGCGCGCTGCCGCGGCGGCAGGTGCTGGAGGGCGGCGATGAGCGCGAGCCGGATGCTCTCCCGCTGGGTGACGATCGTGGCCGGGTCGGACCCCTCGGCGCCGACCATGGCGTCGGGGACCGGCTCCAGCCACGGCACCTCCGGGCGCTCGACCAGCGGCACCTCAGGGTCCGAGCTGGGGCCGCCGAGCCCGGTCGGCAGCGGCCGCCGGCCGCGGCTCTCCAGCGAGGTCAGGCACGCACTGGTCGCGATCCGGTACAGCCAGGTCCGCAGCGACGACCGCCCCTCGAACCGGTCGTAGGCGCGCCACGCCCGCAGATAGGTCTCCTGCACCAGGTCCTCGGCATCGTGCACCGAGCCCAGCATGCGGTAGCAGTGGGCCAGCAGCTCGCGGCGGAACGGGTCGGCCTGCCGCAGGAAGTCCTCGTTGACCGGATGGTCTGACACTGTCACGTCCTTCCCTCTCCTCTCCGCGAAGGCGCCCTCACCAAAGAGACCTCGCGGATCGACAAAACTCATCGGTCCCGCGATGAGTTTTCCCGCCGGCCCCAGTCTGAACGGTTGATCGCAGCGCGCAATCGCGCTGCCTCCACCCCAGGGCGAGCAAGGAGAGGATCATGGACGACCTCCAGCAGCAGGTGCAGGAAGCCATCGACGAGCTGGTCGGGTCCGAAACCGAGCGGGGCACGCAGGTGGCCGTCTACCGCCACGGCGAGCAGGTGGTCGACGCCGTCGCCGGCGCCGCCGACCCGGCCACGGGTCGCCCGGTCACCGCCGACACGCCGTTCTACTGCTACTCGGTCGGCAAGGGCGCGACCTCGACCATCGCGCACCCGCTCGTCGAGCGCGGCCTGTTCGCCTACGACACCCCGATCGCCGAGCTGTGGCCCGAATTCGGCGCGCACGGCAAGCAGACCGCGACCGTGCGGCACGCCCTGACCCATTCGGTGGGCGTGCCCGGCGTGCCGGCCGACACCACGACGGAGGACCTCTGCGACTGGGACCGGATGTGCGCGGTGATCGCCGACGCCACGCCCTGGTGGGAGCCGGGCACCAAGACCGGCTACCACGCCTACACCTTCGGCTACATCGTCGGCGAGATCGTCCGCCGGACGACCGGCAAGCCGATCTCGCAGGTGCTGCGCGAGGAGGTGGCCGGCCCGTTGGGCGTCGCCGACGAGCTGTACTTCGGCATGCCCGCCGCCGAGCTGGGCCGGCTCGCCCAGCTGGAGGACGCCCCGGGCGGCGCGGAGATGCTGGCCTCGATGCCCGACGACTCGCCGATGTTCCGGGCCGGCCCGAAGGCGACCTGGCCGAACGCCGAGCTCGGCAACCGTCGCGACATCCTCATGGCCGACATCCCGGCCGGCGGCAAGATGACCGCCCGGGCCGTGGCGAGCATGTACGCGGCGCTGCTGGGCCAGGTCGATGGCGTCCGGCTGGTCACCCCGGAGCGCCTCCGGGAGCTGTCGACGCCGGCCATGCGGGGCACCGACCAGGTCTTCGGGAACGAGGTCACCTGGGGGCTGGGCTTCGCCATCGGCCAGCTCGGGAGCGACTCCCAGGCCACCCCCACCGCGTTCGGGATGGGGGGCGTCGGTGGGACCTGGGCCTACGCCGACACCGCCACCGGGACCGCCGCCGCGGTGCTCAAGAACCGCCTCAGCTTCGACTTCACCGTCGCCGAGCAGCTCGTCGGGATCATCACCAAGGCCGTCTGAGCGCCCGGCCGGAGGTGGGCCGAGGTGGAGCAGGGATGGGCCGGGCCGCGAGGGGGGCCCGGCCCATACTCAAATTCTTTCGAGTCGCTCGACCGGAAAAAGTGCAACGCCAGCATTCATGCGTGTCTTTGACACGGCCTTGTCGCGCGGAGTGAAATGCAGAGTGAAATTTGGCGTTCATTGGAGGCCGTCATCGGCCTGGATGCAGCCTCGGCGTGGGGGACATTGACCGAGCAGAATGGTGGGGGCGCCCTTCCTGCTGGAAATGGCGATGGCCAGGGACTCCAGCTGAGCAGGGTGATATTGCTCTCAAATGAGCCGAGCGTGCGCGCCACGCTCGAGACGGCGATCGGCGAGCAGCAGCGCCTGATCGTGGCCTCGGGTTTCGACGAATTGCGCGCGGCGCTGGAGGCCCCCGCGGAGGCGGTCGTGGTCGACGTCGCGGCCTCCGAGCGCCTCGACGCCTGGGAGCGGGTGCGGACCCAGCACGCCGGGATGGTGCTGGTCGCGGTCGACAGCCAGGACGAGACGCGCGAATGGCCACCCGACCCGGCGCGCCGCTTCCTGGTCCGCCCCCTGCACGCCGAGGAGATCGTGGCCGCGCTGGCGGCGCACCCCCGGATCCTGCGGGAGCCGGCCGCCGCCCGGCGCCGCCGCCTCGCGCAGGCACGCCGCCCGCCGGTGGTGCCCCCGCTCGCCGTGGCGCCCGACCACGCCCCGGCGGCGATCGAGCCGGTCAGACGCCTGTCCAGCGGCGAATCCCTCTGGGAGGAGCCAGGCGACCAAGCCGACCCGACCGCGGCCGACGCGCCGCCCGAGCCGCGCCTCCCCGGGCTCGGGCGCCTCGACCGCCAGCGGTCGCGGCTGACCGCCGCGGTCATGCTCCTGCTGCTGCTCGCCACCGCCGTCGGTGGCATCGCCATCGGCCGCGCCACCGCCAGCCCCGACCGCGGCGGGCCCGGCACCGCCACGCCCGCCGCCAGCAGGCCGCTGTCGACCCCGTCCACCGCAGCGCCCGACGTGGTGATCCAGGAGAAGACCCCCGCCGCCTGCGACGCCGCCCTCGCCGCCGCCGACGCGGCCGTCTCCTACCTCGTCGGCAACATCCGCGACCAGCGCCTTACCCAGTCGATGCAGAGCTACCAGCAGAACCGGAGAGCCTGCCGAGAAGCGTCGAGGTGACCAGATGCCACGTGGTGCCCGTTTCACCGTCCTGCTCGCGGCCGTCCTCGGGGTGACCTGGCTGGCCGCCGGGCCGGCCGCCGCCGTGCCCACGGACCTGCGCGTCACCAGCGCCACCTGCCAGGGGGTGTCGGTCTCCGCCCAAGGGCTCCCCGCCGACCAGCAGCTCTTCCTCCTGGTCACCGACGTCTCCACCGGCAAGGCGCTCGGCGGCGGGCCCAGCCCGGTCCACTCCACCGCCGCCGGCGAGGTCCACGCCCAGCGGAAGCTGAGCCTCAACGGGGTGCAGACGGTCGACGTGAGCATCTGGACCAAGAAGGGCGAGACGCTCACGATGGCGGCCAGGGAGAGGTCCACCACCAACTGCGCGGGCCTGCCGATGACCGGCGCCTCCAGCGCCCCGATCCTGGTGCTCGGCGCCGTCCTGCTGGCGGCCGGCGCGGTGCTGGTGTGGCGCACCCGCGAGGCCGCCTCGCGTTCCAGGACCTGACCCGACCCCGGGCGCCGCGGCCGGTCAGGCGCGCGCCGCCGGCGCCAGGGACCGCAGGGCACGTTCGGACGCCGCCAGCGCCTGGCCGGGCGCGGCGCTCTCGGGCGTGGGCAGCAGCGCCAGCACCGGCGTGGTGATCCCGGCGGCGACGTAGCGCTCCAGGTGCGCGCGGCACCGCTCCGGGGTGCCGTGCACCAGCAGCTCGTCGACGACCTCGTCCGGGACCGCGGCGCTGGCCGCGCGCAGGTCCCCCGCCGCCCACGCCGACCACAGCGGCGCCAGCGCCGCGGCGCGCCCCAGCCAGCGATGGAACTCGGCGTAGACCGGCACGTTCAGGTAGGTGCTGAGCAGCCTGCGGCCCACCTTCCTGGCGTGGTCCAGGTCGTCGGTCGGGCAGACGAACAGGCGCGCCACCAGCTCCTTGCCCTGGCCCCGCGAGTGCAGCTCGGCGGCGACCTTGGGCACGTCGCCGGCGGCCAGCAGGTTGGTGATCGCCCCGTCGGCCTCGCGGCCGGCCAGCCGCAGCATGCCCGGGCGCAGGGCGGCCAGCAGCACTGGCGGCGGGACCTCCGGCACCCGGGTCAGCCGGAAGCCACGCACCGTGAAGGTCTCGAAGGCCTCGTCGATGCGCTCACCCGCCAGTGCCCGCCTGACGAAGCGCAGCGTGTCGCGGGTACGGCGGAACGGCTGCTCGAACGAGGCGGCGTTCCACCGCTCGACGATCGTCTGCGAGGAGGCGCCGATGCCGAGCGCGAAGCGGCCGGGCGCCGCCTCGGCCATGGCGGCGGCGCTCATCGCCAGCAGCGCCGGGCCGCGGGTCGCCGCCGGCGCGATCGCGGTGCCGAGCCGCAGCGCCGGCGACCACGCCGCCGCCAGCGCCAGCGGCGTGAACGCGTCCGCTCCGGAGACCTCCGCCGACCAGACGTCGGCGTAGCCGAGCGCCGGGAGCTCCTCGACGAGCTGGCGGTGCGCCGGCAGCGCCACCCCGTCCAGCGGCAGGGTCACGCCCCAGCGGACCCCCGCCCCGGGCGCCGGCTGGCCGCTCACCGGCCCTCCCCCTGGGCCGAGGAG
>Ga0137387_10001996_pt1 | contig 10303 bp, 9 predicted proteins | sample SagtaG_3_FD_104909 | JGI IMG/M metagenome (GOLD analysis project Ga0137387, IMG submission 104909) | Vadose zone soil microbial communities from Angelo Coast Range Reserve, California, USA - Sage2_R_115_16 metaG | ecosystem: Environmental > Terrestrial > Soil > Vadose zone > Saprolite | place...
CGCGGGCTTCGAAGTAGACCGGATAATCAACGAACCAACCGCCGCCTGTCTCGCCTACGGCCTGGACAAGACGGACAAGGAGATGAAAATCATGGTCTTCAGCTTCGGAGGAGGAACCCACGACGTCACGCTGATGGACTTTGGCGGAGGAGTCTTCCAAGTCCTATCGACGAGCGGCGACACACAGACTGGCGGCACCGACATCGACAATGCAATCGTCGATCATCTCCTCACAGAGTTCCAACGCCAGACCAGCATCAACCTCCGAAACGACCGGTCTGCAATGACCAGGCTGAAGGAGGCGGCGGAAAAAGCGAAGATCGAACTCTCAACACTCCTAACCACTGACATCGACCTACCTTTCATCTCATCAGACAACTCTGGACCAAAACACCTTCACGTTACCCTCACCAGGTCGAAGCTTGAGGAACTTGCCTACCCAATAGTTCGCAAAGTCGAGACCCCGCTAAAACGAACGCTGGAGGATGCAAAGCTCCAGGCGAAGGATGTGGACCGGATAATTCTGATCGGAGGCCAGACTCGCATGCCGTTGGTACGCAAGTTCGTTGAAGATATGATCGGGAAGCCGGCTGAGCGAGGGGTTGACCCGATGGAATGCGTCGCGGTCGGAGCCGCAATTCAGGGAGCTGTCTTGGCAGGCGAAGTCAAAGACATTCTCCTACTCGACGTGACACCGTTATCTCTCGGAGTCGAAACCCTCGGCGGAGTCGCGACGAAAATTCTTGAACGTAACACGACGATTCCCACAAAACGCAGTCAAGTCTTCTCGACCGCCGCAGACTCCCAGACCACAGTGACCATCCATGTTCTCCAAGGAGAGAGGGCCATGGCAGGAGACAACATTTCTCTGGGAATGTTCAATCTGACCGGAATACCGCCCGCGCCAAGAGGCGTACCACAGATCGAGGTCACCTTCGACATCGACGCAAACGGTATGCTCAACGTGAACGCCAAGGACTTGGGCACTGGTAAGCAGAACAAGATCACCATCACCGCGTCTACAAAACTCTCCAAGGAGTCCAAGGAGAAGATGGTCAGGGAAGCGGAAGAGTTCGCGGAGCAGGATCGGAAACGGAAGGAGGAGATTGAGCTGCAGAATACTGCAGAGAGCATGCTCTACACTGCGGATAAGACCAAGGAGGAATTGAAGGACAAGATCACTCCTGACCAAGTCCAGACGATCGACAAGGCTTCAGGAGTCCTGCGGGCCGCGCTAGCTGGAAAGGAACCAGACAAGATCAAGAGTGCCAGCGACGAGCTGAGCAGAACACTCCAGAAGATCGGCGCAGAGATCTACGAGAAGGTCGCGTCAAAGCCGGGTGAAGAGAAAGCCCAACAGGCGCCACCGCCGGGAACACAGGCGTCACCCGAGGGTGACAAGGTGGTCGATGCCGAGTATCGGGAAGTAAAAGACGAGGGTTCCCGGTAGAGAACGAGTAGAATGAATAGGGCATGGACAAGCGAGACTACTACGACGTCCTTGGAGTCCAGAAGGGCGCCGGCAAAGACGAGATAAAATCCGCCTATCGAAAACTCGCACTACAATACCACCCAGACCGGAACAAGTCGCCCGAAGCAACTGAGCGCTTCAAGGAAATCTCCGAAGCTTACGCCATTCTTTCCGACGACGAGAAACGGAACCAGTACGACCAGTTTGGACGAGCCGGAATCTACGAACGGTACAACGCCGAGGACATTTTCCGCGGAGCAGACTTCGACTCAATTTTCCGCGACATAGGCGGCCTAGGAGGCATCTTCGAGCAGATCCTCCGAGGATTCGGCGGATTCAGCACATTCCAAGGATTCGGAACCCCACAACGACCCTCCAGAGGCGAGGACCTGGTCCATGATCTCGAGATTAACTTCGACGACGCAGCTCATGGAGCCAGCAGAGAGGTAGAGGTTCCCAGACTAGCCCAGTGCAGTGTCTGCGGCGGGTCCGGCGCCCAGCCCGGAAGCCAGAGGAAGACGTGCAAGACGTGCTACGGGCGAGGACAGGTGCAGCAGGTCAAACGATCAGGTTTCGCACAGATGATCCAGATAACCACATGTCCCAAATGCAATGGCGCGGGAACGGTTGTCGATAAGCCGTGCAAGAACTGCGGCGGCAACGGACTCACCCGTGAGAGAACGAAGTTACAGGTAAAAGTGCCAGCGGGAGCAGATGAAGGACAGAGCTTGAGACTTCGCGGAGAAGGGAACGCTGCTTTGGGCGGACGGGCCGGCGATTTGTATGTTCGAATCCACTTGAAGCCTCATCCCTCCTTCAAACGCGAAGGCGACAATGTTCTGTATGAGACGAAGATCAGCATCCCCAAAGCCGCTCTCGGCGGTGAGCTTGAAGTGCCTGCGATCGATGGGAAGGCTCAACTGAAAATTCCACCTGGAACGAGGGCGGGGACAGTCTTCCGGCTTGAGGGGAAGGGCTTCCCACACGTGGAAGGCTGGGGCCGGGGAGACGAATTAGTCAGGGTCGACATCGACATTCCGCGAGAGTTGAACAAACGCGAACGAGAATTGTTGCAGGAGCTTGCTCGACTACGCGGAGAGAATCTCTAGGACTTAGTATCATCCAACTTAATCTGTTTCTGTTCCGGTGAAGCTGGAACAGACGCTAGTATTTGGACCGCGGGCGACTGAGGTGTTGGAGACACGGTTGAGTCTTTCGCGACTCTGGGACGCTGAAGCTCGTCAAGGGTCGGCAGGCCGGACAATATCTTGTCGACTGCACCCCTGATCTTCGGAGCGGCTACGGTTTCAAGGCGATATTTTGCATGCTTGAGATTTCTATACATTGCCGCGGCGACGGCAGACCCCGCTAGACCAATCGATAGTCCGAGAGCAGCGGTAAACGTGGTGATGTGCGTTCCAATCAACTGGTCAGCGTATGACTGAAAATATGCGTTGAAAGTGTACTCACTAACGATCCAATAGGACAGGAACCCGATGACACCGGCCTCGACCACCATCAGAATCTTGACAGAGCTAGGAGTGACAGGCTTTACTAGACTCCTCGCCGGACTCAATCTGCGATTGGCCTCTACGCCTACGATAATATTGAGTCAACGTTCGGCAGGGCATTTGAGAAGATTGTACCCGTGCTACAGCGTCCCAGAGAACGAAACATCACGGAATACGGGTTAACCCACTCGGGATGTCTTTGGCCTCGCTAAAGTCAGCCTAACCTACTCAGTTCGTATTGACTACTAAGTATATAACATGGAGCGATGTCAGGTTACGTGATGACAATTCCCAGACAGATAGACGCTTCTCTACCGAACTCAATCTTGGACGAGTCCGAAGAGAGCAACCTGACGCCAAGAGACACCGGAGTCCTCCAGACAGTAATGGAGGAAGGTTTGACTGTCTTCACCTTCGACGGGCTAAAACGCCTCACGGGCTTGCACCAGGAGAAATTATCCAGAATTATCGATCGTTTAGAAGAAGAGGGTCTCTTGGAGAAGGTGGTAGAGGGTTACAGAGTCACCGCAAGAGGAAACGAGACCGTTCCACGCGCTTTAAGCACAGCCCAGCAACCGATCCCCATCGTCCAGTCCCTTCTCCCTCGCGATGTCGATCTTCAGCAGATAATCTCCGGTTTGAAGGGTCGATGGTTCGGTGGACTGCGATGGCTCGGATATAGTCAGAACGACGACTCGACGATCCTGAAATGGATTGCAGAAGAGGACGGGATTCAGATTGACGCAAGATTCGCTGACAGCTACCTGAGCATCGATGCGAAGGTTGCTGAAGGGAAGGAAGTTAGTCAGGCTGTGAAGGCTGCCCACCAGCTATTAGGGCATGTTTCAGGACTATATGGTACGCCAACTCGCCGGCGCCAGCATCTGGCGTCCCAGATAGCCTACTACCCCAGCATGGATTTCGCCTAGACTGTGACCGGTATTCTGTACTGACTGGTCAACAAATAGGCCACCCTACCCTACAGTGGTAGGTGAAAAAATGAGTAAACAAACAAGTTCGTCAGCAATTCTCGAATCAGTCTCAGACGCAATCGTCGATGTTACTGAAAGAGTCTCCCGATCCGTCGTCCAGGTAGGAGCCGGAAGATGGAGAGGAGGCACAGGCACCGTCTGGAGCAAGGACGGACATATAGTAACCAGCAACCACGTCATAGGCGACATGCGCGAAGTCGAAGTAGGCTTCAGCGACGGAACAAGACACACAGCCAAAGTAGTGGGAAAGGACCCCTACTCGGATCTTGCACTGTTGAAAGTCGATGCGGATAATCTCACGGCCATTGAGACCGGCAATTCCGACGGGCTCAAAGTTGGACAATTCGTGCTAGCAGTCGCAAACCCCTTCGGAAGACAACCAAGTGCAACCTCGGGCATCGTCACGAACCCTGCGTTCAGCACCAGAAGATGGTGGGGTGGCGGAGGACTAGACAAAGTACTAGTCACAGACGCACGACTCAACCCAGGCTACTCCGGCGGACCACTAGTAGACGCTCGTGGTAGAATGCTGGGAATCAATGCAGCCTACGCCAACAATCGCGGCATCTCAGTCCCCGTCAACACGGTCAAGACAGTCGTCGACAAGCTACTGCACGACGGAAAGATCAAGCGGGCGTACATGGGCATAACCGCTGAAACAATCAGTCTCCCGGAAAGCCTATCTAGCCAAACTGACATCGGCCAATCGGCAGGACTAATCATATACGGCGTCGACAAGGACAGTGCTGCTAGGAAAGCAGGCCTCGCCATAGGCGATGTAGTCGTGAAGCTCGACGGCAAACCAGTTGAGACTCTCGCAGACTTGCGAGGACTCCTAGACGACAAGGCGATCGGAAGACACGTCAACATCTCGGTACTACGCGGCGAGAAGCTCACGCAGCTGACCATAACGCCAACAGAAGCGGAACAAGACTAGAGAATCGCTGACAAGAAAGCTCTGGCTCTAAGCCGGAGCCAATCCTTTTTTTGGAATCCCGAATCCGCTCTTCGAACTCTGGTCCGATTCTTGACGGTCGTTTTCCGTCTCTGGCTGGTCTAGGGTTAAACAGGGCTTAAGTGTTCTCAATGCAATAAGGCATGCTGGAACGATATGAGGAAGCTAACACTTCTGATCGGCGTGATACTCTTATTTTCCGGTGTCGTCGCGGAGGCACTGTATATTACCACCGCTAGGGTTGCTGACGGCGGAATAGTTGCGAACATCTACTTGACCGCAGGAATCCTCTTCATCTTGATGGGATTCATGCTTATGCTGGCGAGCGTCAAGATCCCGAAGCTCCGCGTACCATAGCCATCTCAAGCGAATTGCCGGCGAAGGGGTCGGTTGCCACAGATGATTTTCGGCAGACAACTCTTTGATTAGAATGATCGTTAAGAGCCTCGAAGAGAGGCGAGTGTTGTATGCGGGGGTTCCCGAGACCATGCATGGGTCCTCGTCCTATCGTGGCGGGATTCAGGTCAAAGGGGCAGGACCGTTCGACAGGCGAATGGTGCTTGACTTAAGATCCGGCTCGCAGGAGAAATCCTGTGGCGTAGGCCTTCGTGGGTTCGAATCCCACCCCCCGCACCACACAACTCCTTACTGCCCAACGAGGTGTGGAAAAGTTAGAATTTCAGTTTCTCCTGGTAAGCTGCAAGATCTAGGAATCCGTGTCCTGATATGTTGAACGCGATTACCTCCGACTGATTCTTGCGCTTGCACTCCAGAGCCTCGTCTATCGCAGCACGGATCGCATACGCAGACTCCGGCGCGGGTAGAAAGCCTTCGACCTGGACGAAGGTCCTAGCTGCTTCGAAAACCGATTGTTCATCTGGTGGATAGGCAGTTGATTCGATATGTCCGAGATGCTTGAGATAGCTGATGAAGGGCGCCGCCGCGTGATATCGCAGACCATCCGCCTTGATAGGAGACATGTCTGACTGATGCCCAAGCGTATACATCTTCAACAGAGGCGTCTTCTCAGCATGATCACCAAAGTCGTACCTGTACTCGCCCTTGGAAAGGTTGGGCGCGGATGCGGATTGTGCTGCGAGGAATCTGCACTCTCTCTTGCCCCTAACAACTTCTCCGGCGAAGGGCAGAATGAAGCCTCCAAAATTGCTTCCTCCACCTAAACAGCCAATCATCACGTCAGGCTTCTCGTCGATAAGGTCGAACTGTTTCATCGTCTCTAAGCCGATGATTGACTGATGAATGAGGACGTGATTCAGGACGCTCCCGAGACAATAAGCGTAGCCAGGGTTTCTCTCGGCGTATTCCAGTCCCTCGGAAACTGCGATTCCTAGACTTCCAACGTGGTCAGGATTCTTCTCAAGTATGTCTCTCCCGACGGATGTTTCACGGCTCGGTGATGCGAAGACTTTTCCTCCGTACAATTGCATTAGCGCCCGGCGATCAGGCTTCCAATCGTAGACTGATCGTACCCAGAAAATGATACACTTCAAACCTTGAAGGCTCGCCGCATAGGCAAGCGCAGTCCCCCACTGACCCGCTCCGGTCTCTGTGGAGACACCTGCGCAACCTTCCTCGGCTGCATAATAGGCCTGCGCGAGCGCCGTGTTGACCTTGTGCGACCCGGTCGGTGAAAGGTCCTCTCGCTTGTAGTAGAGCTTAGCCGGGGTCCCGAGGAAGCGTTCGAGGCGACGCGCGCGGTAGAGAGGTCGCGGCCGACCTGCTTGGCGATAGAGGTCCTGAATAGGACCTGGGATCTGAATCCACCTCTCCGTAGAAATCTCCTGCTGGAGACAATGCTTCAAGAGAACTTTTGAGAGAAATTCTAGTCTAGAAGGACCATCCTCTGGATCCTTTGGTTTCGGAAACTCGCCGGGCAGATCAGCGAGGACATTGTACCATGAACCTGGAAGATCATCAGGGTCGAGAACGATCTGGTCTCGTGCTTTCACAAGGGCTTCTTGCAATTAGAACGACCAAACTGATACTGTTCCCCTAGTCGAATTAAGGCTTCTCGGTGTTTGTGGTCACCAGTGTTGAGAGTGAACAACTTCACCAGTGGGGCGTCTTCCGCGATCGAGTGACGGAGATGGAATGTGTCTTTCGTAGTCGGGGTATCCGATGGAGATTACGCTGACCGGCACAAAATGTTCTGGAATCTCTAGCTCTTGTCTTAGAAGGTCGGGCCGAAACGCACCGGCCAGGTACGCGGACAACCCCTCGTCGACAGCGGACAGGAGAACTAGAAGAGAGGCGCATCCTGCATCAAAATACCAGTAGGGTACTGGCCAATCAATCTCTGTTCCATCCTGCCGGGTCTTGTCGGGCTCATGGTATCTATCATGATAGAGCTTCTCGCTCACACAGGGCACAACCAGTACCGGCGCGTCTCCCCGCAGCCGGTTCATTTCTCGGAGTCTTCGAATCTTTTCCGCCTCAGTAACGAGGATGAACGCGACTCCCTGACTGAAACCAGCGCTTGGATAGTGCTGAGCCAGCTCTAGGATTCGCCGGATCTTGCCCTCTGGGACTGGAATGGGTTTGAACGCGCGGATCATCCGCCTCTTACGAACCACCCTAGCAAATTCCATGCCGTAATCAGTCGTTGGTCATCTGAAAAAGAATGTTCTCCAAAAGAGAGACTTGGCCGACTATCTTTCCCTGTCTTCTTCGCTCCGAACAGGCATCTCTCCCAACGACTTGCCCGCGAAACTCAGCTCTCGACCATGAGCCTTCAACATATGGTCTCTCAGCTGCTCCTCCGACTCTATGAACTGCAGAAAAGCTGAATCACAATAGGGACAGGTATACTTCATATGCTGTCTAGGAAGGATTGCAACCGCGGGTTAAGCGTTACCCCTCAAGCCCCATTCATAACAGCGACCGGATAACTATGCGTTCTCGCGACTCGCCGAGGCACCTTTTTCATTCTGTACCATAACGAGTCCAAGAATGATCAACCCCGCTTCCGCGAAAGCGACGAGAACCAAAATTACCGCTGAGAGCGACACTCCAGCAACTGTCGCAGAAATCGCTGCAGACCCGACTATCGCGAAGAGAAGTATCGCTCCAAACAATAGTCTTCTAGACGACTTGACAGGAATCTGGGACATTCTCTTGAGACAGATCATCGAGTCAGGATAGAAAAGAGCCGCCTACTGTTCTGCCCGATAAAAATTCCAATTCCCTTAAATTCACATGATAAGAATACTACAGTTTCCTCCAAGAACGCTTCGGCTGGTTCATGATCTCCTAGTTTGAGAGCAAGATTTGGAGTCAAACTACTTATTCAATCCAACCGAACAATCCTCCCATGCTGACCGCTCAACAGAACAATTCTGATTTGCAACAATCGCAGAAAGACCAGCAGAACATCACCGCGGACACAAAAAAATGGAAAGCGGTAATTGAGAGAGACGAGACCAAGGACGGAGTCTTTGTCTTCGGCGTTCGCTCCACCGGAATCTACTGCAAACCCTCGTGCCCCGCTCGACACCCGAACCGAGAACAGGTCACTTTCTTCTCTCAGCCTGATGAAGCAGAAAGGTCTGGCTTCCGGGCCTGCAAACGCTGCCAGCCACGAGATTCAAGGCCCTCCGCCAGAGCACAGCTAATCGAGAAGACCTGCAGATATATTGAAGCGAACCTCGATGAAAAACTCACCCTCCAAAACCTTGGCCGTCAAGCAGGTCTAAGCGCCTTTCATTTCCAGCGGACCTTCAAGAGAATACTCGGCATCTCTCCCCGCCAATACGTCGAGGCACGCCGTCTCGAGAAGATGAAACGTTCTTTGACGAACGGAGAAACAGTGACCAATTCACTCTACGAGGCAGGCTTCACATCCAAGAGCAGACTGTACGAGAAGACCACTCCTAAATTCGGCGTCAGCCCAGGAATATTTCGACGAGGAGGAGAAGGACTACGCATACACTATACAATAGTTGCCTCTCGCATTGGACGTATTCTACTCGCGGCCACCGAACGAGGTGCTTGCGCTGTTTGCATGGGGGCCTCTGATGAAGCGGTCGAAGCGGCTCTCAAAGAGGACTACTACGCGGCAGACCTCCACCGAGACGATGAAGCTATGAGTAAATGGGCGGCAGCGCTCATGTCATATTTCGACGGGCACGAATTTCCGCGAGACCTTCCGTTGGATCTGAAGGCTACAGCGTTTCAGTGGAGAGTATTGAGAATGATACAGTCTATTCCTTACGGTCAGACTGCTACCTACAGTAACATAGCCAAGTCTCTAGGAACGCCTCAAGCGGCGAGAGCAGTAGCAAGAGCTTGTGCAAAGAACCCGGTTGCGATCGTGATCCCATGCCACAGAGTGATCGGGAAGGATGGAAGCTTGCGCGGCTATGCCTGGGGAGTAAAGAGAAAGAAGGCCTTGCTATCGCTAGAGAACGCAACACAACCGGACCGAACTAGCCCATAGACGGACGAGGAACGGCTACCCAGTGACCCTGGAGACTAGTCTAGAAACAGAAATGGAGCATAAATCGTTCAGAGAGAGTCGAATCTTCACCAACAGCCTAGTAGTCATCTTGGGCGTGATCTGGGGATTGGCGTTCGTCGCGATAAGAACAGCAGATTTCCAGCTAAGCCCGGTCAATCTGACACTACTGCGCTGGCTCATCGCTTCTGCCGGTTTTCTCGCTCTCGCGCCTATCTTTGGGAGACCAAAGCAGCCAATCCAGAAACATCACATTCCTAGAATCCTTGTCGTGTCCCTGGCGAGTGTCACTGGATATCACCTATCGCTGAACTATGCTGAGACCATCGTGTCCGCTGGTCTAGCAGGTCTACTCATCTCGCTCGGACCCATCTTCGTCGTTCTCCTCTCAGCACTGTTCCTGAAAGAGAAAATCGGGCACAGACTCACGCTTGCACTGGCAGCTGCGATGACTGGGGCAATAGTGCTTTCATTGAACGCGGGATTGAACTTTCAAGAAATAGCAGGTCCGCTAGCCGTAGTATTCTCAGCCTTCATGTACTCAGTGTTTGCGGTCGGCTCAAAACCTCTAGTAAAGGAGTACGGAGCGCTGCCTACTGCAATATGGGTCGCACTAATTGGGACTGCATTCACGCTGCCTTTGATCAGCTTGAACTTCATCACTCAGATCCAACAGCTTTCTACGATAACCTGGTTATCAGTTATCTACTTGGCGCTATTGAGTACTGTACTCGCAAACGTGATTCTGTACCTGCTTATCGGGAACCGATCCGTGTCAAGGCTCTCAATCCAGCTCTACATAGTTCCACTAGTAAGTCTAGTCGGAGGAATAGTATTGCTCGGAGAAGGCGTGACGATCCTAACGGTTCTGGGCGCAATCCTCATGTTTACTGGAGTCGC
>Ga0137387_10001998_pt1 | contig 10300 bp, 10 predicted proteins | sample SagtaG_3_FD_104909 | JGI IMG/M metagenome (GOLD analysis project Ga0137387, IMG submission 104909) | Vadose zone soil microbial communities from Angelo Coast Range Reserve, California, USA - Sage2_R_115_16 metaG | ecosystem: Environmental > Terrestrial > Soil > Vadose zone > Saprolite | place...
ATAGAACAGGAACAGGCAAAGCGCGGCAATCTGTAAGAACGAATGAAGCTGGTCACCTGCAGCGAGCACAAGACCCCGCTGAAGACTCGGCCAGCACTCCTCTGGGGAGAATGGATTCTAGACATTCGCGACCTGCCACAAGTATCCACTCCCCTCGGCATTCGCCTCCCTCGTCCAGTCCGGACTCTATCCGGAAACGCCTCCTCAATACTAGACGTACTTGCGAAAGGTCCCAAAGTCCTTGACGATCTTCAGAAGCTGTCGTGGCGAATTTTCAACCGCATCGACCCTGCAAAAATCCCCCGAACGATGAAGAGGCTGGGGGATGTGAGAATGCGGCCTCCCATTTCTCGCCCTCCGATTATTCGGGATTTTTACGCGTTCGAGGATCATGTAAGAGCGGCCAGAGCCAGAAGGGGTCTTCAGATGCCAGAGGAGTGGTATGAGTTCCCGGCTTTCTACTATTCCAATCCAACCATGATTTACGGTCCAGATGACAAAGTTCCATACCCGTCCTACACCAAAGCGCTGGACTATGAGCTGGAGATCGCCTGCATCATAGGAAAGGGCGGAATCAACATCAAGGAAGAAGACGCGCAGACGCACATCGCCGGATACACAATAATGAACGATTGGAGCGTGCGGGATGTCCAAGAGCGAGAAATGAAGATTGGCCTAGGTCCAGCAAAAGCGAAAGACTTCGCCACATCGCTCGGACCGTGGCTCGTCACTCCAGATGAACTGCAAGACAAGAAGAGTGGGCCAGGAAGATTCGACCTTCAAATGAAAGCGACGGTCAATGGGAAGCAACTATCGGGTGGGAACATGAAGAGTATGCATTGGACGTTCTCGCAAATGATCGCTCGGGCGTCACAGTCGGTCGAAGTGAGGGTTGGCGAGGTGTTCGGCTCGGGCACAGTGGGAACAGGCTCGATCCTGGAGCTGGGGCAGGAGGTTCATCCGTGGCTAAGGCCCGGAGACCGTGTGGAGCTGGAGGTCGAGAGGTTAGGGGTCTTGAGGAACAGAATTATAGAGACCGCGAAATCGTAGCGCTAGGCGAAATTGCCAAGTTATCAGCGGCTGGGAAAACTTCCTCAGAAGCGACATACCCAATTCCGGAAGCCTGATGGGTCGCTATACCACGAGGAAATCTTCGGGACAGAGGCCTTCTCCGGGGTCTACTCGACCCTCTATCATGAGTTCGCCCCGACTCGGGTCTCACACATCAAGAAACTTAGAGACCTCAGTATCGCTGAATGGCAACCAGGCGAACACCGCCACCATCACATTCGCACCAAGAACCTTGAAACTACGAAAGACGTGGTTGAAGGCCGCCAGCCGCTCTTCTACAACAACGACGTGTTCATCTCGTCAGCCCGCCCTACCCAATCCATGGAGTCGTTCTTCCGAAACGCCCAAGGCGACGAGCTCTACTTCGTCCATGAAGGTAAGGGAACGCTGGAATCTGTATTCGGGCTCCTCCCATTTCACGAAGGTGACTTCATCGTAGTCCCGAGGGGGACCACTTACCGGATAACGCTAGACTCGAAAGAGAGCAGATTCTTGGTAACGGAATCGGCGGGTCCGATCGAGATACCGCGAAGATACCGGAATGATTATGGACAGTTAGTGGAGTTGGCGCCCTATTCAGACCGCGACTTTCGAGAACCAAAGGAACTGGCCATTCTCAACGAGAAGGGAGAATTTGAAGTGCGCATGAAGGTTGACAACGCTCTGATGTCGTACACCTTCGACTTTCACCCTCTTGATGTGGTGGGTTGGGACGGCTACCTATACCCATGGATCTTCAACGTCAACGATTTCGAACCACTCACCGGCAGGGTCCATCAGCCTCCACCCATACATCAAACGTTTGAGGCTCCAGGCTTCGATGTCCTATCGTTCGTCCCAAGGAAACTGGACTATCACCCACTAGCCATACCTGTCCCGTACAACCATAGCAACATTGACAGCGACGAGATACTCTACTATGTTAGCGGTGATTTCGGAAGCCGCCGAGGAATCGAGGTAGGCTCTTATACACTGCATCGGAGAGGAATCCACCATGGCCCACAACCCGGGGCGATAGAAGCAAGCCTCGGGAAGGATTCTACGAATGAACTGGCGATAATGATAGAGACGAAAAAGCCCCTAAGAGTTACTAGCAATGCGGAGAGATTGGACGATCCAAATTACCCGTTCAGTTGGACGGGTCCTGTCAAGATAGGCGCAACTCTACCATAACAGAACACTTGTCCGCTATCGACAGTGGTGTGGTGTCAGGCGAGTACACCTACCTTCCAATAGAGCGGGTGTATTTTGGATCAGGATCGATTAGCAAGCTTGCAAGCGAGCTCGACAGAATAGGCTCAAAGAGACCCTTTCTAGTAACTGGGCAGAGCATCGCACAAAAGACGGATCTAATCGCACGATTAGAGCACGCCGCTGGAACGAAACTCGCTGGCATCTTCTCGGAAATCAAGCAACACGCCCCGATGAGTGGAATAATGCGGGCAGCAACTGCCGTTAGAGAAGCCAAGGCGGATAGTTTAATCAGCCTCGGCGGAGGCAGCCCGATCGACTCAACCAAGATCATCGTCAAAGAATTGTCCGAGGGTTTTCAGGGTCCCGCCATTCCACACATTGCCGTTCCGACAACTCTCTCCGCCGCCGAATTCTCCCACATTGCTGGAATGACCGATGAGAAACTTAATCGCAAAACAGGGTTCAGAGACCTGCGCATGGTTCCACAGCTGATATTTCTGGACCCTGAGCTGACCATTCCCACTCCGGGCTGGCTGTGGGCTTCCAGCGGAATAAGAAGCCTAGATCACGCCGTAGAGGCCTTGTACTCGCCAAATCACCAACCGTACGTCGACATACTCGCGCTCGAAGCCATCCATCTGCTCTTTCAAAACCTGAAAGTCTCGACCGAGAATCCTGCGAACCTCAAGTCTAGATTGAACTGCCAGCTGGCTGCATGGATGTCGTTTGCCGGAGTTGTAAGCGTTGGAACGGGACTGAGCCATTCAATAGGACGGGTAATCGGGGCAACCTGGAATATCCCCCACGGTATCACCTCATGCCTGACGCTTTCAGAAGTGATGCGGAAGGAAGCAAAGCGAAACCCGGAGAGACTGGCGCTCATCGCAAGGGCCGAGGGTAAGACCACTGAAGGAGTTCCTGTGGAAAAAGTAGCGCTAGAAGCTGCCGATGGAGTGGCCGATATTGTTCGCGTACTCGGCCTCTCGAAGAGACTAAGAGACTATGGGATTAGAAAAGATGACTTGCCAAAAATTGCGCGAGACGTTGGTGATCATCAATCGGCTGATGCTCTCCAGGTTCTTGAGAGAATCTGGTGAGTAATCATTCGAAGCCTTTATCGACCGGGAATCGAAGAGAGCCCTCCATAGTCCAAATTTAGCTGAGATCCTTCAACGATGACACGAATAACTGAACGTCTCTTCTACCGTATAGCCAAGCGATGGATTGCCGGCTATACTCTACAGGATGCCATGGATGCAGCTCGCAATGCGAACGAGAGAAAGATCCACGCTATTCTCAACCGTCTAGGAGAACATACTCCTGACCAGAAGCTGATACACCAATACGTGGAGGAATATCTGAAACTTTTGGAGACGATCCAGAGCGAGAACCTTCAAGCCACAATATCGGTCAAACCTTCGCAGATAGGGCTGGCAGCCGAGATTCCATTGTACAGAAGCAACCTCCTCAAGATAATAGCGAGGGCCGAGGAGGAAGGACGCTTCGTCTGGATCGATATGGAAAACTCCCCCTATACCGAGTCAACGGTAGAGATCTATCGTGAGCTGATTAGCACGCACAAAGACCTTGGGCTCTGTCTGCAAGCAAACATGAGGCGCACAGAGAATGATCTGAGAGATCTTTTGACGCGAGGCGGAAAAATACGGCTCGTGAAAGGCGCGTATCCAGAGAATGGAGAGGTTGCTTTCAAGCATAGAAGCGAGCTCAACGCCAACTATCTCCAACTAATGCATCTCTTGTTCGAACAGAACGGGTTCTTCGCGATTGGCACACACGATGAGAAGATGATCAGTGAAGCCAAGAACCTCAGCCGCGATCACAACGCCAATTTCGAATTCCAAATGTTGAAAGGGATTAGGGACGATCTCAAATCGAGCCTACTCGCAGACGGATTCAGAGTAAGCGAATACATTCCCTACGGTCCTGAATGGTACAATTACAGCAAGAGGAGAATGAGAGAGAGGAAGAGAAACATTCTGCTCCTCATCAGATCCATAACAGGCTAATCTGGGCGTAACGTTCAGCAATCTCAGATAGGACTTATCTACAAATTCAACCCGCTACCCACGAGAATCTCGAAAATGAATAGTCCTGAGAAACCCGCTTCAAAGGGTCGACCAAGGCTCGACCAGGTTGACAAAAGGCTGTTGAGTGATATATTCGCGATTCTAATAATTCTCCTCTTTACCGTTGCCGCATTCTGGCGCTATCCTGTCCCCGGAGTTCTCCTTGCGGGCAGTTTAGCTATCACCGTCTTTGTTGCCGCCGACGTTGTACTGTTTCGCAGAGGATAGGCTTCCCCTCGTAAGCTTGGTTTGGGTTCGCCTTCGACGAAGGCGCCTTTCTCTTCTCTTTCGTTTTTCCTGTCGGAGAACCCTGCTCCGTATCCCGGTCATGAGCTTTCTCACCTCACCCGCATAGCTTCCCTTGGGGCCTTTGATGTGGCGTCCCGCGAAGACGGCCAGAAGCAGGCTCGTCCAGGCGACGACTACTAGATAGATTGGGCCAGCGCTACTGGATCCTAGCGAGGGTATTGCCAGCAGTAGGTCAGCGAAACCGAAGGTTGTTCCGATTCCAACGAATTCTTTTCCGGATCGTAGATGCTTCTTGTAGCACAACAACCCTCCTATGAATATCGAGACCCCTCCGAATTGGACGAGGAACGAGACGATTCCCGCTAATATCGCAAATAACGTGAGGCCGCCGTTGGATAGTTCGGCGAAGAGGTTTGCCCAGCCGTTGGTCGCCTGTGACGGGTAGAACTGTGGAATTGCTAATCTTGTGGCTGTAATCATGACGCCGGAGATCATGGCCAGCGTAGTCGAATACCGGTTATCGATGTTGACAATGGCCAAGCCTCAGGGTCCCTCGGAATTTTTCGGGTTTACAGCTAAAAGGATAGGGATACCAGAGTCGGGCGTTGGTAGAAAAATCGTACTCTCAGACACGATTCATTCGTAGCTTGAACAGCAGAATCCTCTCAAAGTCTAGGATCCCATCAATATTCTTTTCAAGGCCCTCAAAGTCTATCGTCTCGTAGGTCTTGGCTAAGGCCATTTTGATTCTCGCTCGTTTCAGGATAGATAAGCAGATTTCTTCCTCACCTTTCTGATAGTGTACGAATGCAGCCGCGGTCAGGATTATGCTCTGTATCGCATCCCGTTCAAGTCCCTTCGATGCGTGCCATGCCTGTTCGAGGACTTCGTGGCACTCCCAGAACCTTTCCTCGTTGAAGAGGTGGACCCCTTCCGCTAAAGCTTCCTCTTTCTCGACAACCTTCGGAGGCGTGTCTAGAAGTTTCACGTTGACTATCTTGAATAGATTCCGGGTTAGGCGTCTCTGTCGGTCATCCAGCTCTTCTTCGTCCCGCGCGAACACGTTGAACTCCAGTGCGTCAGTCGCGACTCGGAAGTGGCTCGCGCTCTCCCTTGACCCAAGGATCTTCCGGATCGTACTGGCGACCCTCTCCACGTCCCTCGGAGAGTACCCGTCCTTGTTGGCGACTCTGAGAAGATACCTCGCCAACGCTACTGAACCTGAGCCTATACGAATCCCTGTTCTCTCAGATATCTGATTCTAAGAAGCTCTTCGCCCGTCAGAGGAAGCAGCTCCGATGCTTTGATGTTCTCCTCTGTCTGTTGCGGCGTCTTTGCGCCAGGGATCACGGTTGACACGTCCTTATGGTCGAGTGCGAATCTGATCGAGGCTTGCGCTAGGGTCCTTGTCTTCGACTCGAGAAGCCTGAGCTGCTGGGCAGCTCTTATCAGCCCGACTAGGTAGTCGCGGGGAAAATTACTGCGAATATCACCTGAGGGAAAGGTTGAGTCGATGCTGAATTTTCCGGTTAGGAATCCGTTGGAAAGTGGTTCTCGCGCGATGATCGCCACATTCTGTTCCCGAGCTGCCTGGAAAAGCTGGTTCTTGGCCTCCTGGCGTAGTAGGTTGAAAACGACTTGGACCGCTGCGGGTTTTCCGTATTTCATCGACAAGAGTCCCTCCTGAGGATCGTGGATCGAGACCCCGTAATGTCGGATTCGTCCAGAATCCTTCAGCTTCTCTAGACCTTCGAAGATCTTTCCATTCTTCAGTAATTGGAGAGGGGGATTGTGCAGCTGGTAGAGGTCGATATAGTCTGTCTGGAGCCTTTCGCAACTCTTTACTGACGCGAACTCTAGATAGTCCGGGTTGAAGTTCATGCGAGGAGGATCATGATAGAAATCGCCCCCGACTTTGGTGGCGAGGATAACCTCCTTCCTGTGATCTCTTAGAGCCTGGCCCAGGAGCTCTTCACTGTGTCCATGTCCGTAGACGTCTGCCGTATCGTAGAAGTTGCATCCAAGCTCAAATGCTCTTTCAACCGATGCGAGGGAGACTTTGTCGTCAGTGGGTCCGTAACTGTTCCCGTAATTGTTTCCTCCTATCGCCCAGGCCCCAAATCCTACCTCGCTGACTTTGAGACCTGTCTTTCCCAGGGTCCGGTATTTCATAGGAGGACTCTATCCAAGCACCATGTGTTAAGTGACGGACTGCAGAACGTGAATCTCGCCTGATTAAGCTTAACGCGGTTTGCGAAAAGGGAGGGGAGCGGAGACGAGCTCCGCTTCGGATTTTCTAATTGCTCTTAGGGAACCTTTGGACCTGAAGGTGTCGGTGTCTAATTACGAGGACAGCTGCGAGTCCTGCGATTCCGGCGCCGCCCGCTATCATGTAGAGAGTTGGTAATCCGCCTTGAAGGCCAAAGCTCGGGTCATGTACTAGGGTTGATCCGCTGGCAAAGTATGGATATACGAGGTATAGTTTCAGGAATGTTTCAGGCCCCTCCTTTTCCGCCTTGTACGAGGCGACTACGGGTACCGATTGGGTTGTCCCGCTAGCCGATGTTACGGTAGCCGTGTTCACGAAGTGGAAGAACCCAATGTTCATGCTTGATGTGACTGGTCCAGAAGCATATCGCACATCTTGTTCCGTGTTGGAAGTCTCCGTGTAAGGATGTTCCATTACCCCTGCACCCTCGTCATTGGTAGCGTCGACAGTCGTCCTCCCAGTAGACTGGTCTAGATCAAAGTGGTTGTAGTCACTGTGCATATTGACTTGCAAAGCCAGTTTCATTCGTTGATGCGAAGGGCCAGTTTTTCAGCACAAAGTCGATCTTGATTTCTGCGGTGTTGATTGTTACTGATTGCCCGTTGACGGTTATGGTCCTGGTGTTGTTGTAAGCTTTCACGACGAGGACAACGCAGCCTCGCTGTAGAGATTGAGGCGGCGGAGTCTGTTCAACAATCTGCATCTGGCTGTTGAGGGTGAAGTTGAACCCCATTCCTAGAGTAGTTCCAGAGTTCGGGTCTTTGATGGCGTAGAAGTTGCTTGGTGCCCAAGTCGCAGAGTCAAAGTCCGCTCGCGCTACCATCATGGGACTCTCATAGGTTTCTTCCCCAGAGCTGGTGCTCATCGTGAACTCTATCAGACCTCTGAAGTTGAGCTGGTAGGTTGTTCGACCAAGCTGATTTGTAGCATAGAACGTAATGTGAGGAACGTTTCCATCAAACACGCCCGTAAAAGATCCACTGTTGAAGATGACCCTGTTTGCCGAGTCGACCGATCCTGTAGGGGGCGCTCCCGCTACGGCAGGGATCGCTAGCGCTGAGATCGCGATTGCAAAGGTTCCGAGTAGCATCGTCATAGTTCTCTTCAATGTTCTCAGATCATCTCCGTTTCTTCAAGCTAGACATATGGTTTAGATGCGATTTAGGCGTTTTTCTTCTAAATAGGCCGAAATTACGGTTTCTACACTACTAGAACTTGTTCTATGGGTCCAAACCGGAATGTTCTGAGATTCTAGAATAGTCCAAGCGATAATGCGAACATGACCGCGGTAATGTTGAGGTACATAACAGCGAGGCTGATCAGAGCGGTACGCTCCATCTTAAGACTCTTCGATATTGAAATGGCGCTTGAGAGTAGGCAGACAACCCAGACTTGCACCCCTATCTGTAGTAGAATCGTGAATGCAGTCGCGGACTGTATCACTGCCGAGAAAGGTTGAACCAGCAGAATCAGACCTGGAACTAGGAGGAGGGGCAGCATCGCGAAGGCGGTGCCGTTGATTAGACTGAGTTCTCCTCCACTTCTGTGATAGAACAAGTTGCACATGATATCGGCCACTCCGAAAGTGATGAACCATCCCAGGGGGAACAATAGCAGGAACCAGGTCTTCGCGATTCCCTGAGTTGGATTAAGATAGAAGAGAAGGATAGGTTCGAGGTTTGTCATGAAAGATATCGCTCCTCCAAGAGCTAGGATGATAGCTGCGAGTGGAAGACTCCTCGACGGTTCCTGGCTAAGATAGTTGAATACAGTTCTCCCGAATAGAACCTCTCTCGAAAAGGAGCCGAAGCGCGATTCGCCAGGGGGAGCCTGGGCGGCGTTCGCGATTATTCTCTCCTCGCCAGTACTGAAGGCGTTGATAGCAGCTCTGCCATCATCAGTCAGCACATATTTCCTGTCAGCCCCCTGAGCCACGAATCCTTCCAGACTGTCCAGATGATCGTAGAGAGCGCCTACGCTTATCTTCAGAGTATCGTGGAGCTCTTTGAAACCCGCTTTGCCTCTCTCCTTCAGAATCTGGACGATCTGACGCCTAATCGGATTGGCGAGAGCGTTGTAGACTCTCGTGAGACTCTCGTCAGACTTGTCCAGCATCGATGAAATCAGTCTCTTGGAACCCTAAGGGTCCACGATTCCGAGGGGTCCAGCCCGTATATTCGTACTGAAACTCGCGGGAAGAGGCCGAAGTTGCCCAATCACGGCAGGAAAACTGGATAGCTCGCCTGGGTTGCAGACCCGCAAAATGGTCCGTCTCTCTGTGGAGCTTCAAAAGAAGGTCCAGTGATCCAGAGCTTTCCAGTACACCCTATGCTCGTGGTTTAGAGGAGGCTGTGCACCCATAAGCTTCCGAGCTGGGTAGCTTTTCACTTCAGGCAACACAGCGTATACGGACGTCCGAGAATGACGAAAAAATACGTTTCCCGAAAAAGAAAAAGCGTTCTTATCTAGCCCCCCCGGGGGTACACAAATCTCCCGCCAGACAAACGGGGAAAACGAGAGTGTTGGATGCTCACGTTATCTCACAGCATGTTATGCCTGTCCTATGTTGCGGCACAGCATTGATGATTCGCCTTCCTCACCTGTCAGGGTTACAGTGGATTGATAGTTCCGACAGGGGGCGTAGTTGTAAGGATGAACGTTGGCAGTAAACGTAGAGAAAAAGCCAACAGCAGCCTTCGCGCTATCAATACTCGCAGGGATATTCACCCTCGTCGGCGCCTTCTTAGCTAGCGCTATCACTTCGCTACTAGTCCCCGGCTTTCCCAGCAGTATGCTCCTGATCTGGGGAAGCATCGCCGGCATCCTCACTCTCGTCGGTGGCTGGCTGCTGTACAACAACGCGGCCCAGAGAAAACTAGGCAGCACCCTGGTGCTTGTCTTCTCAATACTATCCATGAACTTCATCGGCCTCATCCTAGGCCTCATCGGAGGATTCCTAGGATTTACCTACAAACCCAGTGCAAGCACAACCAACACTTCCAGCTCTAGCCGCGGATACAACCCGCCCTGATAACCAGGGCGGACCCCTTTCTTTCAACCCGCTTCTCAGATCTATTCATTGAAATCAGTTAACGCTTAAATCGCCATTTTGACCATCCTAATCCTCATCCTTCCTTGACTACCACCATTAGCCTCTCAGTCCTGGATGAATTCGGAGGCAGCAAACTCCTCACACCAGAAAAGATACGATATGTTCAAGCAAATCCCCTGCCGAGCAAGCCTGTCGACTTGGCCTTTAGAGAGGCCCTCGCATCTCCCATAGGAGCTCGGCCTTTCGAGAGAGAGAAAGGCTGGAGTCCCGCAATAATCCTCACCGACTCCACCCGGAAACAATCACCCTTCATCAAGCAACTGATCAGTCTGATCGAGCCGAAGACTGATGACATCAAGATCATCTTCGCATGCGGAA
>Ga0137387_10002003_pt1 | contig 10285 bp, 4 predicted proteins | sample SagtaG_3_FD_104909 | JGI IMG/M metagenome (GOLD analysis project Ga0137387, IMG submission 104909) | Vadose zone soil microbial communities from Angelo Coast Range Reserve, California, USA - Sage2_R_115_16 metaG | ecosystem: Environmental > Terrestrial > Soil > Vadose zone > Saprolite | place...
CGATTCAGAACATGGCGAGGGATTTTCACGCGCAGGGGATCAATGTGCAGTTGTGGTGGCTGCCGCTGGCGTTCGAAGACGGGCACAACGGGTATGGCGGCCACAAATTCGTCGTTTCAGAAGTAGTCAGAGACCATCCGGACTGGCTGGCACTCGATAAAAACGGGAAACCGGCGCGGATGACGCGCAATCTGGCGACACTTTGTCCAGCGGTACCGGGAGTGCAAGCCTATTACAAAGGGCTGACAGAGCGCTTCATTCGTGATTGGGGATTCGACGGGCACAAGCTGGACAACGTTTATGCAACGCCCCCATGCTATAACCCGAAGCACCACCACAAGTCTCCGCTGGATTCGGTATACGCGATGGGTGAGGTATACAAAACGATTTTCGAGACCACGCGGGCGCTGAAGCCGAACAGTGTGACACAGAGCTGCCCGTGCGGCACGCCGCCGAGCTTGGCGTGGTTTCGCTACATGGACCAGGCCGTGACGGCTGATCCCGTGGGCTCGGTGCAGGTGCGCAGACGGATCAAGATGTACAAGGCTCTTCTTGGGCCGCGGGCGGCTATTTATGGTGATCACGTTGAACTGACACGAATTAATGGTGAAGGCCACGAAGAGGAAGATCTGGGGGATGATTTCGCGTCGACACTTGGAACCGGCGGCGTGCTGGGTACGAAATTCACCTGGCCTGAATACGGGCCACAACTGAAAAATGTATATTTGAAACCTGACAAAGAGGCGCACTGGAAAAAGTGGATCGGCCTGTACAACGAGAAGATGCTTTCAAAGGGGAATTTTCTCGACCTTTACGTTTATGGCTACGATTCCCCGGAGGCCTATGCCATCGAGAAGGACGGAAAGATGTTCTACGCGTTCTACGCGCCGGAAAAGCCAATGAAGGTGTTCAAGGAGAAGTCTCCTGAAGGGATTTGGAAGGGCGAACTGGAATTGCGCGGTCTGGCAGCGGGGAAGAATTACAGGATTATGGATTACGTGAACAAGACAGCTTATGGCGTGGTGACGGGACCGACAGCAAAGCTGAAGGCGGAATTCAGCGAGAACCTGTTGCTTGAGGCCACGCCCGCACCGGCGGACGCGAAGCGCTAGCGCACGACCTAAAAAGCTACTTCCGGCGAATTTTTCCGTTCCTCGGCGTGCTATCGCTCCCTAGCCGCGCTGGATGACCACCAGCGGCACCTTCTAGCGGAAGAAGTTCCGCGGCGCGAGATCTACGCCACACTGAGAGCCGCCGAATAAACGACCATCTTGATTGCCACTAGCGTTTTGTGACATGCTCCGCATTCGGGGTGTCTCATGCAAAATCGCCATATCCGTGTAGTTTCAACTCTTCTGCTTGTTCTGGCAATAATTTCTGGCCCGACTGCACTGCGCGCGGACGTAACCGGATCGATTCTAGGTGTGGTGCGCGACCGTACGCAAGCTGTGGTTGCGGGCGCGCGCATCGTAGCCACGAATGTGCAAACCAATTTCAAGCAGGATACCACTTCGGCCGCTGACGGTTCCTACCGCATACTGGCTCTACCGGCCGGAAACTACAAGATCACCGCCACCGCCCCCGGATTCCAACAGTTCATCACCACGGATATCGACTTGAAAGTGAACGACCAATTGCGCATTGACGTTACGCTCGAAGTTGGCAGCATGCAACAAGAGGTCAGCGTTACCGCCAACGCGGTGCAAGTGCAGACGGAAAGCACGCAGCTGGGTGACGTTATTGAAACAAAGAAAATGCTGGCGCTGCCATTGAATGGTCGCAGCTACCTGGATCTTCTCGGCCTGCAGGCGGGAGTGGTGCCCGTCACGTCCTTCACCATGCAGCAGGACCGGTCAGTTTCCGGAGGATACTCGCCGAACGCAGGCAACCTCTCGGTAAATGGCCAGCGAGAGACGGCCAACGCGTTCCTGGTGAACGGCGGCGACGTGAGCGAAGGACGCAACCTGGGTGCCGGGTTGGTCCCCAATCTCGATTCGGTGGAGGAATTCCGACTGATCACCAATAGTTTTGATGCCGAGTACGGAAAATTCAGCGGCGCGGTAATGAACACGATTACCAAGTCCGGCACCAATGGCATTCATGGATCTGCGTTCGAATTCTTGCGCAACGACAAATTCGACGCGCGAGGTTTCTTCGACCCGATCGACCAACCGAAAGCGGAACTGCGGCGTAACCAGTTCGGCTACGCCGTGGGCGGGCCTTTCTGGAAGAACAAGCTCTTCTGGTTCACGGACTATCAGGGAACGCGAGAGGTTCGGGGAGCCAGCACGGGTTCGGTGCCGGTGCCGACGGCCGCCCAGCGGAGTGGCACCTTCACCTCGGCTGACTTTGCGGATTCCAGCGGCAATCCACTACTCGTGAACAGTCAACCCTGCCCCGGCGGTGCTACGTGTGGATTAAATTGGGCGGATACGCTAACGCAACGGCTCGCCGCCACCACCGGTCAGACGGTCGTCGATGGGGAACCGTATTCCACACCAACCTGCGCCAACACCACGCAGTGCGTGTTTCCGACTGACCCGGTCTCACAAACGGTTACGATACCGTCCGCCGCCTTTTCCTTGCCGGCAACCAAAATACTACCCTACATCCCGATAGGCGATGGTAATGGCAATTTCGCCGACGCCAGCCAAAGGAACAAGATAAAGGATGACAAGGCCGGACAACGCGTGGATTTTATTAACAAGATGACCGGCGACTGGTCGTTTTATTACCACTTCGACGACTCCAATAACTTTAACGCGCTGGACGCCAGCGTGCCAGGCTTTTCCAGCGTCACGGTAGCCCGTGCACAGCAGTTCGTCCTCAACAACAACAAGACTCACGGTGCAAGCGCGGTGAATCAATTTCGTTTGAGCTTCTTCCGGACGGCTACGCACACGGACGAGCCAAGTAGCAGCTTTGCAAAACTCTCGGATCTCGGTTTCGCAACGGGCCCAGGAACCCTCGGCATCATCCCCTCGGGCCCCCCTGGATTTCCACAGACGGTGCCGCCCATATACTTCAATGACTTCTCCCTCGGAGTGAATACGCTGACGACGTTTCAGCCTAACAACACTTGGCACGTCTCCGACACTTTTTCGAAAGCGCGAGGCCGGCACACCCTCAAGTTTGGCGGTGAGTTCCGCTACCTGCAGATCAATGAGCGCAATACGTGCGCGCCGAACGGAGACTTCACCTTCGATGGCAGCATAACCGGCTCAGATTTCGCGGACTTCCTGCTCGGCGCAGCGCAAAACTATAACCAGTGCAGCCAGCAGTTCCTAGATTCACGGTCGCGTTATGGCGCGGCGTTCGCTGAGGACACCTACAAGGTCAAGCCGAACGTCACGCTAAATCTCGGTGTACGCTGGGAAGTAAGCATGCCGTGGTATGACACTCAGGGCAAGATTGAGACCATCGTGCCTGGCTTGCAGTCCACACAGTTCCCGACTGCCCCGCTAGGGTGGGTGGTGCCGGGGGACCCGGGCATTCCGAGCACACTCGCTCCGACTCGGTATAACGACTTCTCTCCGCGGCTCGGCATAGCTTACTCGCCCGGCTTCAAAGATGGGATTGCGGCCAAGATCTTCGGTGGCCCCGGCAAGTCCAGCATCCGAGCGTCTTATGGCATCTACTACACGTCGATCGAAGACCTGAACCTGTTCTACGAGGTTGGAGATGCTCCCTTTGGGCTGTATTGGGTATCGCCGAACCCCGTCAACTTCGACCAGCCGTTCCAGGAAGTCGCTAACGGAATGTCAGAAACCCAGCGCTTCCCATTTGTGTTACCGAAGCCGGGAAGCCCGGCTAATAAAACGCTAGACTATTCAATTTATCTGCCGATCTCGTTTTCGCCGGGCTACGACATTCACAATCGGCCGCCCTATGCGGAACACTACAATTTGTCCATTCAGCGGGAGCTGAGTAAATCGACGGTGCTGACGCTGGCTTATGTCGGAACGCAGGGCCACAAGCTAATCTCCCAATACGACGCCAATCCCGGCGACTTCGCGCTTTGCCTGCAGCTCAACCAATTGGGCGCCGCGCCTACATGTGGGCGCAACGGCGAGAACCAGACGTATACTCTGTCTCCAGGCGTGCCCGCCCCAGCGAAGGCGTTTACCACCCCCTGTCCCACGGGAACCCCAGCTGGCAGCACCTGCATAGCTGGCACGCGTGATCATCTGGGGCCGGACTTCAGTCAGGACAACAGCTTCACGGCCAACATCGCCAATTCGAGCTACTCCGCCGCACAGATCACAGTGGAGCGCAAAGCCGCGGATTTTACCTTCCTGGCGGCATACACGTTCTCCAAGGCGATGGACAATTCTTCCGGCTTCGGCCAGTGGGTGAACTTCTTGAACCCCCGGCTCAGCCGCTCGCTCTCTGCCTACGACATCACCCACAACTTCGTGGTGAGTTATATCTGGGCAGTTCCCTTCGAGCGGGCCTTCGGCAAACTGCCGAAGCGCTTGACGCAAGGCTGGAGCCTGAACGGTGTTACCCGACTCTCCGGTGGTCTGCCCGTTGGGCTCAGCCAGGGCGGGGATTACTCGCTGGTTGGCGGTGGGAACACCGATGTACCCAACATTGTGGGGACGGTCGCGACCCAAAATCCCCGCAAGGATGGTCCCAATGGAGCAAACACCTACTTCCTACCGGACGCGTTTGCCAGTGGTCCAAACGGCGGATTTGGCAACGCCAACCGCCAGTTCTTCCACGGCCCCGGAATCAACGTCACCGACTTCGGGATCTCTAAGAGGACTATGATCAGAGAGGCCATGGGGTTCGAAATTCGCGCGGAATTCTTCAATGCATTTAACCACGCTAATTTCAGTAACCCGCACGGCAATTTCAATAACACCGACACGTTCGGCAGAGTGACCAGTACCAGGTCATTCGGAGACACTGGTAGCGGCTTGCGCGAAGGTCAAATCAGCGCGAAGTTCACCTGGTAAAGTGTGCGGCGCCAAGTGGGACAGGCAGGAATGCCTGTCCTACCCGGTTAACTTATGCCTGAATGAAACAATTCCCTCAACTTCGGACAGGTTGTAGGCCCAAGGTGTTTCTGCTACTTCTGGGCCTCTCGCTCGCAGCACCTTCTTTTGCGCAGACTGTCGAGGGTTACCGTAAACAGGCCATCGAGCTTTCGCGCCACAAGTCCTGGGATCAAGCCATCGCGAGTTATCACAAGGCCCTGGACCTCAAACCGAACGACCCGGATACGCATTACAATTTGGCGCTGACGCTGAAATACAAGGGTGACGCCAAACAGGCCGCTGAAGAGTTCGAAGCCACGCTGCGGCTCAAACCGAACTGGGCCGATGCGCACTACGGATTAGGGGCGACCTTGTACGATCTGAACGATCAGGCCGCCGCGCTCAAGGAACTACGCACGGCGGTAGACCTCGATCCCGCGAACGCCGCAGCACGCCGCCTCTTGGCGCGCATTTATTTGCAGCAGAACGATCCTTCGGCCGCTGAGCGCGAGCTACGGCGGGCGCTACAATCGAAGCCCTCTGCCGAGATGCATTTAGAGTTGGGGCTGACCGAGGGACAGCTCGGCAATCTGGATGGCGCTGCGGCTGAGTTTCGCCGCGCCCTCCGACTTAATCCCCAGTTGGCACGGGCGCACTCGCTGCTGGGAGCGACGCTGCGCCGTCAGGGCGATCACGCGGGCGCCCTCGCCCAGTTCCGCAAAGGTGTCGAAATCGATCCCCAAGATCCAGAGGCGCAATATAACCTGGGCATGGAGCTCAAATCCGGCGGCGACATAGCCGGCGCGACCGCAGCGTTCCGGCGAGCAATCCAGCTGAAGCCTGATTTCGAAAAGGCACACTACAGCCTGGGTATCGCTTTGCGCGCTCAGGGCGAAACCAGCGCGGCGAAAAAGGAGCTGGATGATCTGAACGCACTGCATGAGTTCCGGGCGCGCCTGGCGCAATCGAAATATCTCACCCTCCAGGGCGTGGAAGCGCTGAAGCAGCAAAAGCTCGACGATGCGCTGGCACTTTTTCAGAAGTCCATCGAGCAAAGTCCCGAGCTGCCGACCGGCCATTATTATCTGGGCGTAACTTGGGAGCGCAAGCAAGATGCAGCACGTGCCTTGACGGCCTATGAGAAAGCGCTCGAGCTGAAACCGGACTATGCGCAGGCCCACTCGAGCCTCGGACTGCTCTATTGGCGCCAGAACGATAGCAAACGCGCGCTCGAGGAGTTCCGGCAGGCGGTGATGTCCGATCCTGATCTGGCGGAGGCACATTACAACCTGGGCCTCGCGCTGGAGCAAACGGGGCGTCTCGAGGAAGCCGCTCGAGAGCTGCATGAAGCCATCAGTCTCGATCCCCAATACACTGACGCCCGGATACAATTGGGATTGGTCCTCAGCCAGGACAACGATACCGCGGGCGCGGCCAATGTCTTCCGTGAACTCGTGCGCCGCGACCAGAATTTCGCGGAAGCTCACAACAATCTCGGGCTAGTACTGTTGCAGGCGGGCGACGTTCGCATGGCGCAGGCGGAGTTTATCGAGGCGGTGCGCCTCAAGCCGCTCTATGCGGAAGCACACTACAATCTTGCATTGGCGCTCCATCAGGAAGGAAAAGAGGAGGAATCCCGCGCAGAGTTCGCAAAAGCGTACGAGATTTCGCCGGGGTTGAGAAACGTGCCCCACCGGTAAGAAATGATGTCCACCCCGTCACCAGCACTCCTGCGCCGCTGGCCACGTAGTATTAATTGTGGTCAAGCGCATCAAAAAAGCGAAGAAGCGGGAAATAAATATGAGGAAACTCCTTGCTAAGGGACCTCTTGCTGTATGTTCACCTACAGGATGAGGCGGCTCTTCAGACCTGGCTCATCGAGTTTGGAATCCGCCGATCTCATTTCTCGGAACAGATGTAAATTGGACGACATCACTACTCCGGGGCTCAGGTGCACAGCGGGAGGGAAGTGTATTTTGTTGGTGAGGTTGTCGGCCATGACGCGGACGGCTATCTGACCTTGGCGGTGTGGTTGTTGGTAAATCGAAGCTGTAATGGTGCCCTTTTGGAAGTACGGGGACATCTCGGCGAAGAGATCCGTGGTTATTAGCTTTACTTTGCCGGCCAGGCCCCGCGCTCCAAGCGCACGGCACACCGGCAAGCAATTTACAGTGTTTACGTAGAGACCCGCAAGGTTCGGGACACGGCGCAGGAGGTCGAACGTTTTTTGGAAACTTTCATCTTCATCTTCGTGCCCTTCAATGATGCCCGCGATCTTCCCGCCAGTGCAGTGTCGCGGGAACGCTTCCGAAAAACCATCGGTTTTCTTGCGGTGATCCTCGGCGGTGAGCATGCCCGCAACAACCGCCACCTTCGAAGCTCGCGGAACGAGCTTGCCCATCAGTTCACCGGCGAGGCTGCCATTCAATGACGGTTCCACGCAGACAATGCTTGAACGACGGCTCTCCGGGGCATCGGTGGATACGCAAACCACACGAATACCATTCGCTTCCGCTTCGTCAATAAGAGGCGTCAGAGCTTTTGGATTTCCTGCGGTGAGAATAATTCCGTCGACCCCGAATTGTAGGAGTTCCTTGAAGACCGCCGTATCTCCTTCTCCGAGCGCGTGAACGGGTCGATTCAGGAACTGAAGCCCCAGCTGTCCGACGCGGCGAGCTTCATCCAAGACTCCGCTCCAAAGCTGGTCATAGAAAAAGTGTATTTCCCGGGGTATGCACACCCCAACTCGAGCGCTGGCTTTAGCAACCGATAAAGCACGCGCCGCCAGATTCGGGGTATAGCCGATCTGTCGCGCCACTTGCAGAATCCGCTGGCGCGTGGATTCCTTTATCCCTCCGCGCCCGTGCAAGGCGCGATCCACAGTTCCAATGGAGACGTTCGCCATTTGGGCGATCAAGTGGATTCCGCTTCTTTGTTTGTTCATACTTGCTGCCCACACTTCCGTGGGTTCGTGGCTCGAGAAAACTACCCCCAGCTCGCGACGACCCTGCGGTCGTGGCACCCTAATTTTCCCAAGGCCGATGACGACACCAGACAGCCCATCTTACGTCATCCGCGGGCAAACACGGGGAAAGTGTGCCCGGGACTCAAGTTTTACCGTGTACGTTAACGAACAGATCCGATTCGAGCCGTAGCGGAAGCCGCGCTGACGTTTTCAGGAGCTTTATATCCCCGGCCTGAAGCCCAGGGCTTTACGACCCACGGGTAACGCACTTTGCGCCAGAACAAGGGCGCAACCAACAAGGGGCCCAATGGCCAAAAGAAAAAGAACCGTCCGCGCGAAAAATGCGCGTCGGGAAAGAGACTTCATGGCTGCCGCGGGAATCCTTGCCATTCGACAAGCGTGTGGTACGATACCACTGCCGTTAACGTACACGTTAAAATCATTTCCGTTCCCTTTCGCGCCGTTCTTGTCGCACCGAGGACACTTTTGTGTTGCCATGGTCAGGCAGGTCTACGGTCCTGCAGTCTTCATTCGTCTTGGTGCTACCTTCAGTTGCGCTTCCCTGTGCTAACGTTTGGAGACCGTAACGCGCCTGAAATCTATGCAAAACTACGGTCTCGAAAACAATGTTAGCACTGACGGCACGCGTTACTTGATCGTGGGGGGCGACCAACGATTCTTTGCCTCCGCCGCTAGCTGGCGATGAAATCCATTTTCAGGTCATAGAGACATCCATCTTGATGCCAGGGAGAAGTCCATGAAGAACAATGAACAATACGAACCACAAGCCGAACACAAGTTCTCTTTCGGGCTCTGGACGCTGGGGAACCGGGGCCGCGATCCGTTCGGCGATTTCGTGCGTCCGGTCATTTCTCCCATCGAAATCGTTAGGACCCTCGGCGAAGTGGGAGCCTGGGGCGTCAATCTTCATGACAATGACTTGGTACCAATCGACGCCACTCCTCGGGAGTGCGACGCGATCGTGCGAGAGTTCAAAAGGGCCTGCGCCGAAAACGGACTGGTCGTTCCGATGGCCACCGTTTCGCTGTTCTTTCACCCCGTTTTTCGTGACGGTGCTTTTACCGCCAACGATCCGGAGGTGCGAGCCTACGCCTTGCAAAAAACCATGCGGGCAATGGACCTCGGGGCGGAGTTAGGCGCAAAGATTTTTGTGTTGTGGGGCGGCCGTGAAGGTGTCGAAACCGACGCCTGCCGTCGTGCGGACGAGGCCGTAAAGCGCCTCCGCCACGCGGTCAACTATCTTTGCGAGTACAACATTGACCAAAAGTACGGGTTCAAGTTCGCGCTGGAAGCCAAACCCAATGAGCCCCGCGGGGATATCTACATGGCAACCACCGGCCACTACCTCGGCTTCATTCCCACGCTCGATCATCCCGAGATCGTGGGCGTCAATCCGGAGGTCGCTCACGAGCAAATGGCTGGCTTGAATTCCATGCACGGAGTGGCGCAAGCCTGGGAAGCTGGCAAACTTCTTCACATCGACCTCAACGATCAAATGCCGGGGCGTTTCGATCAGGACTTGCGCTTTGGTTCCGCGAACTTCAAGTCCTCGTTCTGGCTGGTAAAATTCTTGGAAGACGTCGGGTACGACGGACCGCGTCATTTTGATGCGCATGCCTATCGCACCGAGGATTACTGCGGCGTGAAGGACTTTGCCCGCGGCTGCATGCGCACCTATTTGATCCTGAAAGCGAAAGCTGCGTGTTGGAACCGAGACAAAGAGATTCATGCCATCCTCCAGGAGATCTCCGGTGGCGGCAATGGCTCTTTCCAGGCAGGTCCGTATTCGAGGCAGAGCGCGACACAACTGCTGGCCCATGTTTTCGACAAAGATGCGATCAGTAAGAAACGCTTGCCCTACGAGCGCTTGGATCAACTCACGGTCGATCTTCTCGCTGGCCTGCGATGAAAACACCGAAGTTACGCGTGCTGGTTTCGGCTGGTGTGATATTCGCAGTCGCGTATACGAATCCCACGCTTGGTGAATCAAGCCACGATGCCTGGCTGCGGTACGCGTCAATCGGGGAGATGGCGCGGGGAAAATACGTGTCGCTTCCCGCTGCCGTAGTTGTGCTGGGAGATTCTTCGACGCTGGGCACCGCGCAAGGGGAGCTCATTCGCGGCGTTAAGGGCATGCTTGGAAAGACGCTGCGCACCGGGAAGGGCCCGCCTCGGGAGAGGGCCATTGTTTTGGGTACGTCGGCATCGATTCAGGAGGTGGTCTCAGGATTTCACGCCCCCCATCCCTTGAGTGCAGACGTTTTTTGGCTGACCTCCGGACAAGTGCGAGGAATTGGGTGTCTTATCGTTACGGCAA
>Ga0137387_10002010_pt1 | contig 10265 bp, 7 predicted proteins | sample SagtaG_3_FD_104909 | JGI IMG/M metagenome (GOLD analysis project Ga0137387, IMG submission 104909) | Vadose zone soil microbial communities from Angelo Coast Range Reserve, California, USA - Sage2_R_115_16 metaG | ecosystem: Environmental > Terrestrial > Soil > Vadose zone > Saprolite | place...
ATCACCCTGAACGACCAGTTAGTTTCTTTCCAGGTTCAATTGCCATGAAACACCGTACTTATCTGCAACCCAAGCAAACTTGTCACTAAATGGATAGGCCGTTAACGGCATAAACACTGCGCCACCTTGAGATAACTTTTCAAAGAACCGATCAATCTCATCTTCAGTAGCACAGGCGACATACAATGAGATGGCAGGAGTAAAGGTAAAGTCATGCTTCATGCTACTATCTATGCACATAAACGCTTGTCCATATAATGAAAAGGTAGCATGTACCACGGTCCCCTCAACACCAGCTTCGTTGGCTCCATACCTTTGAATACTCACTATTTCTGCCTGGTCAAAGACAGAAACATAATAATTCATTGCCTCCTCAGCCTTGCCATCGAACATCAAAAACGTCGTGATCTTTTGCTTTGTATGTTCCATTGAAAACTCTCCTTCTCGTAACATAATGGATCGTCCCCCATAACACTCACGAGTATCATCGAAAGTGGCCATCGCTGCTCACGCATCGCGTGGCAATGAGACGGCAGGCGAGATGCGACTCTTGATCATCATAGCATGTAAATGTGAAAAAAACTTCTCGAATCTTCTCGAATGAAATAACAGCTTTGTGTGGACATATGTGCGGCTCCTCGGGTCTTATTGGTTCAGCGCTGGCTTACTGTCAAGGAAGGGAGAAAGAACTGGGAGGAGGAGATCAGCTCGGAAAACGATGTTGTAATGGGTGGCACCAGGCAAGATGGCGAGTTGTGATGGGATGAGGTGTTCACCATTCCAGCCAGCATCCTTCAAGCCACCGCCCAAGAGGGTGAAAAACGCTACCGCATGGGAAGGAGGAAGACCATCAGCATCGCCAGCGATAATCAGCGTGGGGGTTCTCAAAGCGGAAACACGCTCTGTCCAATCATAGTCCTGACCCAGGGCTTCCTTCATGTTGGCGACAAAGCGAGGGAAATCTTCTGGTTTTGGCGCAACACGCATATAGGCATCATAAATGGGAGTACTCATAAAGAACTCAGGGGCGATGGATGTCATGCCTGTTTGCATTTCGGGATGCCAGCCAGTCCGTTTGAAAGGTGTGGAGATCACCACGAGTTTGTTGACCCGTTCTGGATGGCGAATGGCGGTCTGGAGAGCCACGGCACCGCCAAGAGAGAAGCCAAGCAGGTCGGCTTTTTCGAGTTCGAGATGGTGGATGAGGCCAACAATATCGTCAGCCATGTACTCAAAACGGATGGGGCGATCAGTGAGGGCTGTGCGTCCGTGTCCATACAAATCGACACCAATGACCTGATGGTCGAGAGCGAGCGCGGGCGAAAGAGCAGTGAACATCTCAAAGGTTCCAAAGCCACCGTGAAGCATAATCAAAGGCTTGCCAGTTCCATGAATCTCATAGTACAGGTTGATTCCGTTGACAGAAGCGTATTTTCCTGCTGGATTGTTCGTATTGGTTGTCATTAACACATCCTCCTTTGGTTTATACTGAGTCATGCCCACTCACTTTTCATTCTATTTGAAAAGTGAAAAATCGGAAGAAGAAAGCAGATCCTTACCCTGCTCCCCCTGATCCTTCTCCTTACTCTTCCCAAAGCGCAAGTACAGGGAAGGTACGATGAACAGGTTAAGCACCGTCGAGGTGACCAGGCCACCCAGGATGACAATGGCCATCGGATGCTCGATCTCGTGACCAGGGATATCGCCGGAGATCACCAGTGGAACGAGGGCCAATCCTGCCGCCAACGCCGTCATCAGAATCGGCGCGAGTCGCTCCTGTGCTCCCCGCAGCACGAGGCCCGGACCAAACGGCTCGCCTTCTTGCCATTCGAGATGCTGATAGTGGTTGATCTGCATGATGCCGTTACGTGCCGCAATCCCGAACACTGTGAAGAATCCTACAAGCGAACCGAGCGAAATTATACCTCCGGTCGCGAAGGCCGCCAGCACCCCGCCCACCAGGGCCGATGGCAGGGTAAAGAAGGCCAGGAACGCCAGGCGCCAGCTCCCGAAAGCTATCTGCAAGAGGAGCAAGACTCCGAGTGCGGCAGCAATGCCGATGCCGAGCAGGCTACTCTGGGCAGACTGCCGCTCCGCGTACACTCCGAGCATCTCCGCGTGGTAGCCGAGCGGGAAGTTGACCCTCTGGAGGCGCTGTTTGACATCATTCGCTACGGCACCCAGATCGCGTCCGCTCACGTTGAGGCTCACATCGATGCGACGCGAGTTCTCTTCGCGGTCTATCAAGTTCGGGGTTGGCAGGATCTGCACGGTGGCCACATCTCCCAGGCGTACCTGGCCGCCGTTGGGCGTATCGATGAGAAGATTACGAATACTGGTCAGGCTCGCGCGTGTGTCAGGCGTACCCCACACCATCACATCGTACACCTTCCCATCCCGGTGAATGTCACTGACTTCGTTGCCTGATACAAATACACCCGCCGCTCGGCGTACATCACCTGGCTTGAGCCCATAGCGCTGGGCTTTCGCGAGGTCTACCATCACCTGGATGTGTGGTACGTCAACCTGGAAATCTGTGTGCACCTCAATGGCCCCTTTGACATTCGAGAGCGTCTGTCTCACCTCCTCTGCTTTGGTGTGTAGGACGTTCAGATCTGGGCCGAAAATGCGAATGACCATGTCATCGGTCGATCCTACCAATACTTCATCGATCCTCTCGTTCAGATAGGTCCGTCTATCGTGATAGAGTCCGGGGTAGCCGTTGATCACCTTATCGATGGCAGCCACCGTCGAGTCATAGTCGACGGCAGGATCGATGCTGATCCAATTCTCGGCGAAATTCATACCGGACACTTCCTCCCCCTGCACAGCACGGCCGATATGGGACCCGAAGCTGTGAACGCCTGGGATGGCGCGCAGCTCGCGACTGACCTGCGTCGTGATCCTGACGACTTCATCTGCGGATGTGCCCGGCTTAGCTACCCAGTGAATCAGGAAATTTCTCTCTTTGAATGTAGGAAACAGCGACTCCCCTAAAAATGGCAATGCCGAGAGGCCAAGCAGCACGAGGGCGCAGACGGTGATGAACGCCGGACGCGGTGTGCGGATGATCCGTGCGAGAACTATTGCGTAGCCGCGATGAAGCCAGCGTAGCAGGGGAGACTCGTGGCGTTCGATCGGTACGTTATGTAAGAGGATCAGGCACAGTGCTGGCGTCACGGTCAGCGCCACTACCATAGATGCCAGCAGCGCCAGCGCATAAGAGACGACCAGGGGCTGGAAGAAGGCACCGGATACACCCTGCAGGAAGAAGACCGGCAGCAGGACCGTCACATCGATCAGCACCGCGTAGATGATGGCACTGCGCACTTCGAGCGAGGCCTCCAGGATGATGCTTGTTGTTGATCTATTGCCCCTCTCCCTGCGATTCTGGCGTAGGCGTCGTACGATGTTCTCCACGTCGATGATCGCGTCATCGACGACACCTCCAATGGCAATCACGAGTCCCGCCAGGACCATCGTGTTGATTGTTGTCCCACGCATATCAAGCACGAGCCCGGCTGTCACCAGGGATAACGGGATTGCTATCATGCTGATCAACGCGGTACGCCACTCATAGAGGAAGGCTCCGAGGACTAGCAACACGAGCAGACAAGAGATGAACAACGACCTGGTGAGGTTGTCGATCGCCATCTGGATGAAGTCCGCCGAGCGGAAGATGGTGGAGTCGATGGTGATACCGGGAAGACCCGGGCGCATCTCGTTGAGCGCTGCGTCGACCCCCCGCGTGACGTCCAGTGTATTGCCCCATGGGAATTTCTCAACGATCAACAGGAGGCCGCGATCGCTGTTAATGACAGCGTCCCCGATGAGCGGCTGATGATCCCACACCACCTTGCCAACGTCGCCCAGGGTCAGTGGCGAGCCATCAGGCTTGGTTCTGTTGGGAATGGGCACTTTGGCCAGATCCTCTGGCCCAATGACGGGCAAGACGTGCTGGATGGCGAGCCTCTGATTAGGGGTGTCGATAAACCCGCCGACGCGGGTCTTCGCGGCGTCCGTGTACTTCAATAACCCATAGTCCAGGGCTTCTGAGGTAATCTCCTGGACTTCATCTAGCGTGACATGGTAGGTTCCCAACTTTTGCGGATCGGCTTGCACCTGCAGTTGCTTCCAGCGGTCACCCCAGATGACCACATTTGCTACTCCTGGTACTGCCATCAGGCGCCACCTGATCGTCCAATAGGCTGTCATCGCCAGATCTGTCAGGGAATAGGTATTCGAGGTCAGCCCGATCTGCATGACTCGGCTCGTTGCCGACAGGGGCGGGAGCATCCAGGGGATGCCAGCCCAGGATGGCAATGTACGTATCGCTACAGCAAGGCGTTCTTGTACCAACTCCCTTGCTTGCATGATATCAGTGCCGGACTTGAAGATGAGCGTGATCGCCGAGAGCCCCGGCACTGACTTGGAACGCATGGTGTCGAGGTCCGGAGTGCTGCTGAGCGCGTCCTCCAATGGGATAGTGACCAGGGATTCTACCTCAGCAGAGGACATTCCTAGTGCTTCGGTTTGAATATCCACATACGGCGGTGCGAACTCAGGAAAGACGTCCACTGGCATAGCACGCAGTTGCTGGGTGCCAAAGAACATCAATGCCGCGGCGACTGCCAGCATCAGGTAGCGAAAGTGGAGGCTTGATCCAATAATCCAACGCATCATGATGGTTGTAAACCTCCCTCGAACTCGGTCCCAAACAACTCGGGCACGCCTACTGTCACAATGACAGTACCGGAAGGTGGACCCTGCGACAGAACCGCCTGGTCACCATCAATGTGGTCAACACTGATGCTGTTTCGAACAAAGGTGAGGGGTGCGGGATTCGTGTACACCCAGACTTGACCGTGCAGGTCGTACAGTATCGCAGAGTAGGGGACAATCTTGAATTGTTTCCCACCAACCTTCATATCACGAACCTGGGCTGTCTGGATACCGAGCCGTTTGGCTGCCTGCGCGGTCAATATCACGCGATTGAGGTTCGTCCCCTTGATCGGCTCGACCCTGGCAGGTGGGCTGGTGTTCTCCTTGCTGTCACTGTTTGCTGAACTTGCAGGCGTCAGTGCACACGCCGAAAGCTGCAGACCAAGGATAATCAATACTGCAACTGTCCACAGATTATTGTGCCGCATCTGACTTTCTCCTCCTCATATTGTATCAGGCTCAGGGTTAGCTACTATTCCTTTGTGAGTCTTCAATTTGCGCCGCTTCAGCGGCGCAAATTGAAGACTCACAAACTTGCTTCATGATGAACCGGTGGAATCACCATCGTGTGATGAAACAGCAGAATCACCATTGTGCGGCGCTCTCGTCATCTCGTCTGGAATCAGCGGAGATAATCCCGGTCTGTCAACTTTTGGCCGCACATATGCTGACCCGAAGCCTGAGTACAGGGCGGGTACAATGAACAGGTTGAACACTGTCGAGGTGACCAGGCCCCCGAGTATGATGATCGCCATTGGGCGCTCGATTTCTAGACCAGGGATGTTGCCTGAGATCACCAGCGGCACGAGTGCCAGCCCCGCTGCCAGCGCCGTTATCAGGATCGGCGCGAAGCGCTCCCGCGCTCCCCGTAGCACGAGGCCGGGACCAAACCGCTCGCCTTCATAGCGTTCGAGATGCTGATAGTGCTTGATTTGCATGATACAGTTGCGTGCCCCAACTCCGAATACAGCGAGCAATCCGATAAGCGAAGCGAACGAGATGATGCTGCTGGTTGCGAAGGCTGCCAGCACCCCGCCTAGCAGGGTTGATGGCAGGGCGAAGAAGAGCACAGACGCCAGGCGCCAGCTCCCTAAAACCGCCTGCAGGAGCAGGAAAATCCCGATTGCCGCAGTGAGCCCGAAGACAAGCAAGCGCTGCTGGTCAGCTTGCCGCTCTTCGTATTCTCCGAGCACCTGTGCGCGGTACTCAAGCGGAAATTTGATCCCCTGCAGACGCTGTTTAATGTCGCTCACTACAGCACTGGGATCGCGCCCGCGCACGTTGAGGCTCACATCAATGCGACGCGAGACGGTATCATGTTGTATGACGTTTGGCGTTGGTGCAATGCGCACGTCGGCCACATCTCCCAGGCGCACATGTCCGCCGTCGGGCGTATCGATGAGCAGATTGCGGACACTGGTCAAACTGCTGCGCGTCTGGGGCGTGCCCCATACCACGACGGTGAACACCTTCTGGTCCTGGAAGAGGCTACCAGCTTCGATGCCTGCCACAAAAACGGACGCTTCCCGGCGTACGTCGCCCGGTTTGAGTCCATAGCGCTGGGCTTTCGCAAGGTTCACTTCGATGTCTACCTGCGGCTGGTCGACCTGGAGTTCCGTGTGCACATCAGCAGTACCGTTGATCTGCGCGATCGTCTGCCTCACCTCTTCGGCCTTGTTGCGGAGGACGGCCAGGTCGATGCCATAGATGCGGACAACTATATCGTTGCTCGATCCCGTCAGCACCTGCCTGGTTCTATCTTTCAGGTATGTTTGCACAATGTGAAAGAACCCGGGATACCCATTGACTATCTTCTGGATGGAGACCATCGTCGCGTTATAGTTGGCCGCAGGATCGATGCTGACCAGAAGCTGGGCGGAATTGACATCGACCAGCTGGTCACCCAGAATGGCTCGTCCTATGTTAGCTGCGACATTGCGGACTCCTGGGATGGAGCGTAGTTCACGAGAGGCTAGCGTTGTGATGCGGGTCATTTCTGTGTCAGAGGTACCGGGTGGACCCTCCCACTGGACGATGACGTCCGGTTCCTTGAACGAAGGGAGTAGTGGCACACCGAGAGATGGCAACACAGCAAGGCCGACCGACGCCAGGACACCAGCAGTGATGACAGCAGCGGCGAGGAACGCCGGACTGACTGTACGGATGATTCTCTCCATGATCGCATCATAGCCGCGCTGAAGTTTGCGCAGCAGAGGGGACTCGCGACGTTCGAGTGGCGCCTTCTGCAAGAAGATCAAGCACAGCGCCGGCGTGATGATGAGCGCCACCACCATCGACGCCAGCAACGCCAGGGCATAGGAAACAACCAGAGGCTGGAAGAAGGAGCCTGATATACCTTGCAGGAGGAAGATCGGTAATAAAGCTAGCAGGATGATCAGCGTCGCATAGATCATAGCGCCGCGCGTCTCAAGCGAGGCCTCCAGGATGATGCTCGCCGCCGACCTGTCGCTCTCCGCCCTGCGATATTGTCGCAGACGTCGCATGATGTTTTCCACATCGATAATTGCGTCATCGACGACGATGCCGACTGCCATTACCAGCCCCGCCATGACCATCATATTGATCGTTGCTCCGCGTAGATCGAGCACGAGTCCGGCCGCTGCCAGGGACAACGGGATGGATACCAGGCTGATCAGTGCGGCACGCCAGCTATAAAGAAAGGCGAGGAGAACCAGTGCCAGGAGAAGAAAGCCGATGAACAGAGCCCTGCTGGGGTTGCCAATTGCCATCTCGACGAAGCTCGCCGGCCGGAAGACAGTGGTATTGATCTGGATACCGGAAAGACCGGGTCGTAACTCATCGAGCTTTGCTTCGATCCCCCTGGTTACATCCAACGTGTTGGCCCCTGGAAACTTCTCGATGACGAACATCAGGCCGGGATTGTTATCGATGATATCGTCTCCGATGAGTGGCTGATGATCTTCCACTACTGTGGCTACATCGCCCAGACGTAGCTTCGTGCCCTCGACGTTCACTTGCGCGAGGTCGCCTGACGATGAGATAGGCAAGACATGCCGGACTTCAATCCTCTGCTGGGGGGTATCGATCCACCCTCCACTACCGGGCGTCGAAGCATTCAGGAAGGTGAGTGGCGATACCCACAAAGCATTCCCGGTGGTTGAGACTATTTGATCGAGCGTGACATTATGAGCCTGCAACCGTTGAGGATCGACTTGCACCTGCAACTGCTGGTCCCGCAAACCCCAGATGGCGACATTTGCTACTCCGGGAACGGACAACAATGCGGGCCGGATGTTCCAATAAGCAAGCACCGACATCTTGATCGGGGTGACTTGCTTCGAGGTAAGCCCGACCACCATAACCCGGTTCATAGCCGACATAGGCTGAAGGATGGCTGGCGGTTTTGACGCGTTGGGCAACGCATACGCCAGGCTCAGGCGCTCGCTCACTAACTGTCGGGCGCGTATGATATCGGTTCCAGGCTGGAAGATAAGGGTGATCGACGAGAGTCCTGGAACCGACGTGGAGCGGATTGATTGCAGCCATGGCGTACCATTAAGCAACTCCTCCAGATTGAGGGTGACCAGCTCTTCTACTTCGGGGGCCGAAAGCCCGGGGGCCTCAGTCTGAACCTCCACATACGGCGGCGCGAACTCGGGTAAGGCGTCCGCCGGCATGCTGCGAAGTTGGATGATGCCAACGGAGAATGTTGCTATGGCGAGAGCAACTACTAAGAGTCGGAACTTCAAGCTCCACTCAACAAGCCTGTGCATCATGGTTCGAAACCTCCCGAAGCTGCCAATATCCACATTCTTTCAGAATGGGCTTTGCCTGATAATCCTATGAGAAGTATAAGAGAGCACTATCTCAACGATTGCACAAAACAAAATACATTTCTCACAGTACGATCACAGAACCTGATTGGCTGACAAGTTTCATCTCCATGAGAGAGGAATAAGATCATTTCATCATTTTTACCATCGCTATTGACAGTCTGAAAGGCAGAGTGATATGGTGATTCACTGATTGACGTTTAGACTAATTTGGCATCAAGGAAGCTTGTACCCAATTAGTCACAATTAAAACGATAAGAATAAGAACTTTTAGGATACGGATTTCTGAAATCAAGTTCCTGAATTATTGGCATGTTCGCAGCACCCCTTGTTCTGTCCCAACATGCCAATAATTCATCCAAATCGTGTCTATCCGTGCATCTCGAGCTCGAGAAACCATTGGATCTAGGCCTTTTCAGGCCAAATTAGTCTACCCAAATTTCGCCCAAATTAGCGACCATCTATTCAGATGGCTTGAAAGCACAATCCTGTGAACCGGACTATGAGTGAGTAGAGCCAACCTCCTTTAAAGAGGTTCATACTGGTGCTGTAGAAGCTGCTTTTCACCAAATCCCAAGTACTATGTCACTAATTTGGGCGAAACTTAGGTAGTCTAAACATCAATCACTGAAGAGTGTGATGTTCCTGTGATGCTCTATCAGCTGAATGAGACAGTTTCGTGAGAGCAATGAGGTATCTTTTCCCTTAGCGAAAATTATCCGCAGCGGTGATGCGAGTTGCTCTCTCCCACTGCCTTTTCGGCTCAAAGCTTTTGCACACCGCTGTAAATTGGAAGAGTTACACGCTGGTGTTCTCTCACATCAAATGTTCAAGAGAGAGAAGGACGGAGGCTGAGATGACTCGAAGCGACTTCAAACAATGGTTGTACCGTGGGAAACAATGGTTGTACCGTGGGCAGCGACCCAACTGGATCGCGAGGATGCTGAATAGAGCGTGGGCTGCTGTAGGCTCCTCGGGCGTCGCGTCCACCTATCTGATGACATTGGAAGTGACCGGACGAAAGTCCGGGCGGACGGTCTCGCTGCCGGTGGTAGTGGCCGTCGTCGATGGACAGTGGTACCTGGTGTCGATGCTCGGAGAGAACGTGAACTGGGTCCACAACGTACGTGCAGCCGGGGGAAGAGCGGTGCTCCGGAGCGGCGGTCGTGAGGAGGTCCACCTCGAAGAGGTTCCCGCCGACCAGCGTGCACCCATCTTGAAGGCGTACCTGCAGCGCGCACCGGGAGCGCGACCCCACGTGCCCGTGGACAAGGATGCACCGATTGCGGAATTCGAAAAGGTGGCCGCAGCCTTTCCGGTCTTCCGGGTGGCTTCTCACAAGACAGTGCAGCCGACGCAGCCAGGCGGGAACACTCGACACTCCTTTACGAATTCTGGGAGCGCGGGCAGCGTGGGCAAGTCCGGGTAGGCTACGCCTTTCAACAGTAGGTAATTTGGGGCAGATCGTCACAGTCGTAGGGGCGGGAGAGGTGAGGAGTGGAGTGGGGACGCTTGCGTCGCCCATGGTGGGCAGGTGGGAAGCGGCAGGGGAACAGGACGCCGGGCGACCCAAGCGTCCCCACCTTTTCTCCCTGCCACCCCCGCCCCTACGGGACGAAGCCGTCCGTACGGGACGAAGCCGCTTCCTTGTTCGTTTCACAAAATTCTTATCCTTGAGAGCCTCCCGCAATGGGGTCTTGCTGTCGGTGTAAAGGAATATGATTCATG
>Ga0137387_10002011_pt1 | contig 10265 bp, 5 predicted proteins | sample SagtaG_3_FD_104909 | JGI IMG/M metagenome (GOLD analysis project Ga0137387, IMG submission 104909) | Vadose zone soil microbial communities from Angelo Coast Range Reserve, California, USA - Sage2_R_115_16 metaG | ecosystem: Environmental > Terrestrial > Soil > Vadose zone > Saprolite | place...
CCACGGATAGCTGTGCCGACTGCATGTTCCGATCTTGGCACCATACAGGGGCTTGTGTTGACGTGCTTCGGTCCTAATCTTTCAGTGATTGAGGACATTTGAAATCCAACATACTCTGCCGGGCTGTACCGTGCTTGGCAGGACAGGAACCGTACCTGAGGATACAGGAATCTGTGAAATTGACATGCGACTATGATTCAAGTAACGTGCAGGAATGCGTAAGAAAAAGAACCCCGAGAAATTTGAGAAGACTGCCTTCCTCGGTAACCTGGATCGTCTCGGCGGTAAGAAATTGATGCAGCACGGTGCCGAAGAATCCTCGAGAGGAAAGGAGTCACGCAAGCACTCCGTCGGCGGCCGCCGCAAGACCGGGTGAGCCATAAGCCTCACAGATCAGCTGACTATCCGACCAAAAGGTGCCGCCCCTTAAGCCAAGTCCACTTAAGTCGCACAGCGCCATATTCCGATAGTCGGAGTCATCGGGACTCAATCCACGTCGAGTCGGGGCTGTTTCGTCAGTCGCTGAAATTCACCGAACGCACAAACGTGTCTTGGAAATTTGTCGTCGAGCGGGTGCTCGTGTCCGGAAAGCCCGATAAGTACGACAATCTTGTTGTCATCGCCTAAGTTCAGAAACGCCGGCGTGGCCCTTCATGGCTGCGCCGGCGATGACCTTACTTGGGAGGGTCAGCGATGAAGGTCAGGCTCAAGACAACAACGAAAGGGTTGGAACAGGACTGCAACCGCTTAAATGAAGCTTTGGTCGGGCGCTACCTCACCTACCCCGCAATGCAAGGGGCTTCTCCCAACACGGTAATGACGTATGAAAACGGGCTGCGCAACTTCCTGCGATTTCTTGGCGGTCAAAGCATTTTAGCAGTCAAGCATGCCGATCTGTTGTCGTATCTCAGTGGGCTCGACAGGCGCGGTCTAAGCAAATCATCTGTTGCCAATCAGCTCTACGCGAGGTCAAAGCAATGGCGGCAAATGACCCGTTGGTCTGGCCCCTTACCCGCCCCCCGGCCCAGTTCTACAATAGGCTGCTAAATTGAACGTGAATCCACGTGAGCAAATCCTTGTTTCAGGGACAAAAATGGAGTTTCCAACCACCGATAGGACAACGCAGAAAGCAAGACGGTGATCAGCAGACCCAGGAGGGCTCCCTTGGTGCTTGCATAGGTCGTCGCGTGTCCACCGGTCAATCTCCAAGCGACAAGTAGACCGAAGGCGTGAATGACATATAATCCATACGAAATCTTGCCGAGATAAATTACCGCAGGATGGATAAGTCTGCCCCGTAAGCCGATTGTCGCCATGAGCATAGCAACGCTCGCCAGAGCGACTGCGGGCCGACCCAGTAGAATGCGCAGGGCGTCTACATGAAGTGAATTGGATTCGCCGCATCGCCCCACGAGGATCCAAGTTGCCGCAGCACCGGAAAACAAAATTGTCCGTTTGATTGTCGACATGGTTTTATGCCGAGAGCCGAGAGAAAGCGCCAGCAAAATACCCAGTGCAATTGGATCTAAGCGCGCAAGGGTATTGTATTCAATGGCATGCTCCGACGCGCCGCGGTGCACAAGTAGCGCTCGTGTGGCGTTGCTTAAAATCAGCAGAAAAGCCGCTGTCCAGACCATAAGCCGACGTGAACTGGTCCGGACCGCCAATGGCCACAGCAAATAAAATTGCTCCTCGATGGAAATTGACCACAACGGAATTGTTACTGATTGGGGCAGTCCATATGCTGCGTAAACCCAGTTACCCGCTAGCGCCAGATATCCCGCAACGTAGCGAGCCGTGAGATTTTGACTTCGAAAGTGTAGCGACGTCAGCAATATCGCAAAGGCGAGAAAAGCAAAGTACAGGGGCCAAATGCGCAATATCCTCCGCAGATAGAACGACTTCACATCCAGCGACCCCCGGATTTCTTTTTCCCGCATAAGCAGGATTGTGATGAGATACGCACTGAGCGCAAAAAATAAATCAACGCCAAATGCGCCAGATTTAAGAAGACCGCGTACCCACAAGGCAATTTGGCCCATAAATGCGTAGCTGCGAGCGTCGCTCGGCATGGCATGGAAGAAGAAAACTCCGAGGAATGCAAAAAATCGAAGAGCGTCCAGCTCCGGCCGGTAGAAGGAGACTGTTGAAGGCGTTTGCACGGCAGCGGGCGGACTTTGAAGTGCCGTAGCCAAAGGAGATTACCTCTTCGCTCAAATATTCATACGACGCTAAATCTAATGCGCCGAATTTGCGAGACAAGAATGTAGGTGTGTAGCTACCTGATACACATGTCGGAGGTCTTCTTCACCGCCGCCGAGCCACAAGTCGCTTATTTTCAAGTAAATCTTAGAAAGGGATTCGCCAGACGCTTGGCGATAAAGACGTCTGCCTCTGCAAACTTCAGAAATAATTCGAACTTCTCGGCCGTGAAAACTTCAAATTGTGGGGCAATTCCGCCTTCCTCGAATGTGAGAATTTCCTGAAAACTCGTTCTTCAAGTGGAGAGCCTCCGCTGGGGTCACTCAGGGCCGCTGATAGAATCGAGCCCTGTACCGCAGAACCTAAGATAATTGTTTCACATTGGGTCACACCTGTACGTCAGGACAGGTATTCCGGCACCTTCCTGATCCTTTAGGATCGATTGTCCCCCCTCATCGGTACGAGTTTGGGACAAAAGCAATTAGAGGTGCATTCAGGTATGGGAATGGCGAGAAAGGAATGGTCTATGGCCCGTGGCAGTGAAGATCAACTAAGGGCTGCCCATCGGCAGGACCTGTACTTGTCACCGCAATCGTCGTTCATCTGCATTCTGGGAATCTCCGGAGTGCAGTCATGAACTTGACTCATAGAACCCACGCTGGTTATTGCGCTCGTCACGATCCAGGACAGGTCCGACGGTTTGCTTTTCGGTCCGTCGCGGTCATCTTATTCACAGGCATTTTCTCATTGTATGGAGCGACAGCCTTTGCGCAGGGTCGTTCGGAAGGCGACGGAGTCGTTGCGGCTGATGGGCTATCCGTGGATGATTTTGGCCCAGTCTCCGCTTCTGAGTCTCAGATTGCGTCTTCGCTGAAGTCGGACCCGGGTCTTTTCTTGGAATTGAAGCGCTTAGCCTCCCAGGACGCAGCGAGCAAAGGGCAAATTGTGCAGGAATCTGACTTGACAGATGCCGCCGTTATGGCCCGGCTTCACCAAGACCTAAAGTTTCGTGTGGCCGCTACACGGCTGTTACAGCGGTATGGTTATTTGCTTCCGAAAACAAGGCCTGGCACTGCCGCGCTAGGTGCGCAAGTGCCCGGTTCCTTCGCGTCAGGTTCGTACTCGACAAGTTCCCTTGTGCCGGGCTCCTCTGCGACGGGCTCTTCTGTGCCAGGTTCCTACCCGCCTGGTTCCTCAGTGCCAAGTTCCTTTGTAACCGATGAAAATGCCCAAAGACAGGGACGCATTCCCCGGGTCCCGGGAGCGCTGGACCAACAAGCGTTGCAGAATGGGGCGGGAAACGGGAGGACCATCCCAAGTCCTAATGAACTGCCGAGAGACAGATCCACTCCTCAATTCCTGAATAGTCCGTTTGCAGATAGCGCGCTTCTCGCCGGCGCCAGCTCTCGCCTGACAACAACCGGAGCAAACAGGTCTGACAAAGCAGACCAATCGGACGAAACGGACAAAGCCCTTTCCCTGATGGGCGCGAGCTCAATGGCCGGTACCGATCTTTCGGTTCCTGCTACCGCTGTCTCCGCTTTGATTGCCCCGGATGCTTCTTCTTCATCGACCACCCAAGTGTCACAGACACCGGGAACATTGACGGCATCAACAGTGCAGTCGCCGGTTACCTCACCACCCCAAAGAGAGAAAAGGCCACGGCCCGGTAGCTTTCAGGCCGTGCAAGCGATGGAATCAGAAATGCCGAATATGATGCGCCATTTATCGCCATATTCCGACATTCCATCAATGTACGACATCTACGTGCATGCGGGGCCGAATTCCAGTCCGGTTCGTCGATTTGGCGATGACATTTTCGAAAATGGGGTCGATATGTCTTCGGGGATTCCGATCGATTTCCCTGCTACCCCTGACTATGTGGTGGGTCCGGGGGACGGGCTGACGATCAACCTTTGGGGCGGCGTTTCGCAACGCCTCGAAAGCACAGTCGATCATCAAGGCCGAATATCAATTCCCGAAGTCGGCCCGGTCTTTGTCAGCGGCAAACCGATCAGCGAGGTCCAGCAAGCCGTACAGCGTGAATTGCGAACGATGTACCGCACGGTTTCCGCCGATATTTCGCTGTCGAAGCTCCGCACAGTTCGAATCTACGTTGTCGGAGACGTGAATGGCCCGGGCGCGTATGACGTTAGCTCCCTTTCGACACCGCTCAACGTGCTGCTCGCCGCTGGCGGACCAACCTCCGGCGGGTCCATGCGACTCGTTAAGCACTTTCGAAGAAACACGCTGGTGCAGGAAGTGGATTTGTACGACCTGCTCCTGCGCGGAGTCCGATCCAACCTAAAGCCGTTGCAACCTGGCGACACGTTGTTGGTTCCTCCGGTGGGCACCGAGGTACGAGTTGATGGAATGGTCCGGCGGCCCGCCGTCTATGAGCTGGACGGTGAAACGACCCTCGCGCAAGTCATCGATCTTGCTGGGGGCATCCTTCCCACCGCAGCCCTCGACCATATTGAGGTCCAGCGTCTGGTGGCCCACGAGAAACGTACGATGTTGAGCTTAGATGTCTCTGGGAATTCAGACATTTCAGAAATTGAGAAGAAACTAGCGTCCTTCACGGTCTCGGATCGCGATGAGATTCATATTTTCCCAATCGCTTCATTCAACCAGGACGCAGTTTACCTCCAAGGCCACGTCCAGCGGGAGGGACGCGACTGCGACAAGCAAGGCATGATGCTCACAGACGTTGTGTCCTCCGATGCCGACCTACGGCGTGAGCCCTCCGCGACATATGCCGAAATCGTGCGTCTGACCCCGCCGGACTTTCATCCGAGCGTGGAGAGCTTTAACCTCGGTGAGGCACTCGCGAACCCCGCCACTGCGCCAAAACTCCAGCCGCTGGATACAGTGCGCATTTTTGGCCGGTACGATTTTGAAGATACCCCCAGCGTCACAGTCAGCGGCGCTGTCCGGAATCCCGGCGTATTTCAGACGCCGGGCCGAATTCACTTTCTGGATGCAATCCAGCTTGCAGGTGGCTTAGATCCGGACGCCTCCATGGATTCGGCACAGATCATCAGACCAACACCGGATAGTTCGGTTCAGATTCTAAACGTGCAATTGAAAGACGCCCTCAACGGGGACCCAATCAATAACGTACTGCTAGGGCCGCGGGACCGCATTTTGATCCAGGAAAACATCTTGCGGGGTGATCCCCGGTCGGTCCTCATTGCGGGAGACGTCGCGAATCCCGGACGCTATCCACTGACTTCAAATCTTCGCATAGCAGACTTGGTTCGAATCGCAGGAGGGTTGAAGCGCGGCGCGGATGAAGATAGCGCAGACTTGACTCAATTCATCACTGCCCCGAATACGCCGATCGTCGCCAAGCACAAGAATGTCAGCATTGAAAAAGCCATGTCGGGAGACCCAGCGGATAACGTTTCCCTGAACGATGGAGACGTCTTAACGATCCGTGAAGTTCCTGGATGGAGCGACGTCGGGGCGTCTGTCACGATTGAAGGAGATGTGAAGCACCCGGGAACGTACGGGATTCGCTCTGGTGAACGGATTAGTTCAATTCTTGAGCGAGCTGGCGGTTTCCAACCGGATGGCTATCCGTATGGCGCAATCTTGAGAAGAACGCAGATTCAGGAATTGGAAGGACAGTCGCGCGACGAAATGATCATGCGAGTGAAGAACGCGCAGAATGATCTCGAACTACAACCTGACCTCGACCCCAAAGCGAAGGTAGCGAGGGAACTTGCTTACCAGCAATGGCAGACCAACCTTGACGCACTGAGTGCCAATCCCCCTCTGGGGCGGATCTCTATACGGATATCCGCCGATATCAACCGTTGGAAGAACACGCCGGCCGATATCCAGCTTCAGGCGGGAGACACGCTCTTCATTCCAAAGAAACCTGGCGTGGTGGTTGTCACAGGGCAAGTTTTCAATCCCACTGCAGTCTCATACCGACCAGGCAGGAGCGCAAAGTGGTATCTCACGCAGGCCGGAGGCGCAACTCCTCTAGCCAACAGGAAGTCGATCTTTGTGATCAGGGCCGATGGTTCCGTAATTGGTGCCAAGAACGGGATGTGGTCCGGAGATTCGCTTAGCGCGGCCCTCCAGCCAGGTGACGTGGTTATAGTCCCGGAAAAAGCGCTCTCCGGCAATCTGCCGTGGCAAAACATCCTTCTCTCAGCGCAAGTGGCGTCGTCGATGGCGTCGGCCATTTTTATCGCACTTCACTATTAACAGGGACGAATCATGAAGCGCGCAGGGCGGAAATGTTTTTTAGGTGCAATTCTACTTGTCGCCGCAGGGCTCTGGGGCCCAACTTGCCGCGCGCAGTCGCAAGTCAACGTGCTGCCGCCGAAGACACAAATGACCCACACGGGAGATGATGTGCAGGCTTCAGAACAAGAAAAGACCACGCTTCAAGAAGATCGAGGCGCGGGTGTCTATGGCCAGAATGACCTAGGCAAGTCATTCTTGACTCACTTGTGGTCCGACCAAAAGATGATTTGGAGCAGTCCCGCTCATCTTCGGTGGGCTGATGCGTCGTGGTTTTTCCCTCTGACGGCGGCAACCGGCGGGCTCTTCGCGACCGATCGCTCCGCGGCCGCGGCACTCTCGAACGATGCCACTCGGCTGAATCGATTCCGAAAAGCATCAGATATCGGTCTCGCTTCCCTGGTAGGAGCCGGAGGCGGCCTTTATCTGTGGAGCAAAATCTCTCCCAACGACCACCGAAATGAGACTGGCATTCTTGCTGGAGAAGCTGCTATCGACAGTCTCGCTGTTAACTCCGCGCTCCAATTTTCGTTCGGAAGAGAGCGGCCTTATCAGAATCAGGGCCGCGGAGACTTCTTTCAAGGCGGGGCTTCGTTTCCCTCAGACCATGCCGTGATTGCTTGGTCGATCGCCAGCGTAATCGCTCACGAACACCCAGGTCCCTTGACCCAGTTCTTCGCTTACGGCATGGCAGCAGGTGTAAGCGCATCTCGCGTCATTGGAAAAGAACACTTTCCGTCGGATGTATTGGTCGGCAGCACGATTGGATGGTTGATCGGCCGGGAGGTTTATCGCGCCCATCACGACCCGAGCCTCGAGGGAATAGGGGTAACCAATCTTTCGGGAGACGACGCAGAAGACCGCCGGGATCCCAAGAACATGGGCTCGCCGTTTGTTCCGCTGGATAGCTGGGTTTATCAGGTGTTCGAAAGGCTCACAGCATTGGGATACATCGATACGGCGATCATGGGGCTGAAACCTTGGACGCGAATCGAGTGCGCCCGGCTCACTGCGGAAGCTGGTGACAGATTGCAGGAAAGAAGTACTCTGAATTCGGATGCGGAACAATTACAAGCTCGCCTGCAACAGGAATTCGCATATGAACTCAACCTGCTCGCGGGGGGCCGCAATTTCAGTGTGAATTTGGAGTCAGTCTACGCCAGAACCCTTTCGATCAGCGGCCCTCCTTTGACCGATAGTTATCATTTTGGACAGACAGTCGCCTATGATTTTGGGAGGCCCTTTGAACGAGGAACGAACGGGCAAATCGGCGGCTCGTTCCACGCGGCAGCTGGTCCCCTCGCGGTTTATGTCCGCGCAGAGTACCAACATGCCCCTTCCGCTCCTGGCCTCTCATCAAGCGTGGTGAACTTCATCTCCAAAGCGGATGGCGGCGTCGCCATTGGTGGCAAACCCGTGCCCGTCTCTGAAATCCCGGCCGCTCCTCTGGAAACGCTGAATCGCCCAAGACTTCTCGACGCTTACGCGGCGGTGAATTTGAGTAACTGGCAGATAGTACTCGGCAGGCAGAGCCTCGATTGGGGGCCCGGCCCAGGCGAATCGATGATTTGGAACAATAACGTCGAGCCTGTGGATATGGTCCGCCTCGTCAACCCTGAGCCTTTCGACATGCCGGGATTTCTTCGACACCTGGGCCCGATTCGTATTGACCAATTTTTTGGCCGCCTGGAAGGTCACCCCTATGTTCCGCGGCCGTTCGTGTACGCGCAAAAATTCAATATTAAGCCATTCTCGTTCTTGGAATTGGGTTTCGGCCGGAGGACTCTGATCGGGGGAACAGGCGGCGACCCGTTGACGGCACACAATCTGCTTGGCAGCTACATTGCCAGAACCGATCCGAAGACAGGCTCTGTGCCAGGCGACGACGACACCGAAATGGATTGGACATTCTACGTCCCAAAGGTGGGAAATTACATCGTTCTCTACGGAGACGCCTACGCCGAGGACGATGGCCTTCCCATCCAGAACCCGGCGAGGAATCCTTGGCACCCCGGTATCTACATCACGCATTTCCCAGGAATACCCAAGCTTGATTTCCATATGGAAGGTGTGTCGACGGAGCAGAAAGGGATCGTCCAGGGCGGAGGCAATCACGGCGTATTTAACTACTGGAATGAAACCTATTTTGACGGAAATACAGCTAACGGAAATCTACTTGGCAACACGGTAGGCCGGGATGGACGCGCCATCCACAGTTGGTTCACATATTGGATTTCGCCGGTCAATACTCTGCAGTTTGCGTATCACCACAACACCGTCAGTTCTGATTTTGTGCCCGGTGGGGGAGCTTGGCAAGACTACTCAGTAAAAAATAATACGTATTTGAAGAGCGGCTTTTACCTGAAGAGCGAGCTGCAATTCGAAAACATTTCACGGTTTCCTCTCCTGTTCAACGGGCATAAGAGCAATTTTGTTGCAACGCTGGAAGTGGGTTTCATTCCGAAAGGGAAAGAATGATAGCCGCTCTTTCTTCGGCCGGATTTAGAGACTGCCGTCCGTCAAAGTCAGGCATACAGAATCGCCTATCGTTCGGGCTTCCGAGCGATGCGGAAAGCAAACGACTTTAGTCAGGACGGCTGTAACTGGTTAAATAAGCATGGGTTAGGTCACAAATGCCCTGTGAGTGACAGGGCGAAGCTACGAGTGGCAAATGACGTCATCGGGAAAAGAAACGTTTGAACAGAAAACAGCTCAGGCTGTGGGAATCACCATCCCAGCCTGGCACGCCATATATACACGTCCCAGACATGAGAAGGCAGTGGCCAAGCAACTGTGTGAGAGACATATCGAGGCTTTTCTGCCCATACGTGGAAAAATCCACAGATGGAAAGACCGCAAAAAGCTTGTCTTGCTTCCACTTTTTCCCAGCTATGTATTTGTTCGCGTTTCCTTGCACGAACGTCTTCACATACTTCAACTGGGAGGGGTCGTTCGATTTGTCTGCTTTAACGGTTCGCCAGCCGAAGTCCCGGAAGATGAACTGCAATCCCTGCGCGCAGCAGTTGAGGCTGGTGCACAGTTAGAACCGCATCGATACTTGAAAGTTGGTCGGCGCGTGAGAGTCTGCCATGGGCCACTTCTAGGTGCTGAGGGAAAGCTCATTCGCAGGAAGGGCGGGCACCGCCTTGTGCTTTCCATTGACCTTATTCAACGATCGGTCGCGGTGGAGGTCGATGCTAGTGATGTCATCCCCGTTTCGGAAATAAGGCGCTCAAGCACTCAGGAAGACCAGTGTTCTCTTGCTGCGATCTCCGCAGAGACAAAGTCTGGTTCACCTTTTTGAATAGGTAAACTCTGACGTCCAGCTTGGCAGCCAACTGAATATGACGGGCGGATTTGTGAGAGCGGCAGATAGAAAATAGAGGGCATACTTGCCAAACTTTAACAATACATACACGGTTGAATCGACCCCGTACGAGCCACGACTAGCCGGCGAACAGGCGCCAGCTGAATCCAACCAATTGAAGTCGATCGATTTAGCCTGGCTAATCTGGGAAAAGCGGATATTTCTAGGCAAGTTGTTGGCCTGGAGTCTAGTTCTGTCTACCATCATTGCCTTCCTGATCCCAAAGCGCTATGCGGCCACCGCGCAGTTGATGCCTCCGGATTTCAGTTCCTCTGCCGACATGATCTCTGCGTTGCCCGCCCTCTCCTCTGGAGGAGATTCAGCCGGAGGAGGAGGTGGCAGCTCGATGATGGGCTTGGCGAACAAACTCCTTGGACTGAACAGTACGGGGCAGCTCATCATAGGTGTTCTTCGAAGCGAGACAGTGGAAGACCAC
>Ga0137387_10002012_pt1 | contig 10263 bp, 10 predicted proteins | sample SagtaG_3_FD_104909 | JGI IMG/M metagenome (GOLD analysis project Ga0137387, IMG submission 104909) | Vadose zone soil microbial communities from Angelo Coast Range Reserve, California, USA - Sage2_R_115_16 metaG | ecosystem: Environmental > Terrestrial > Soil > Vadose zone > Saprolite | place...
TCGCCTCGACCTCGTCCTCGCAGTCCAGCACGACGAAGTTCGCCGGGCCGCCTTCACCGATCGTCCATTCGCGTCCGGTGGCTCGCAGCGGGTTCGTGGTGATCATCTCGAAGGCGCGGAAGAGTTCGTCCCGTCCGGTCATCTGGCCCACGTGCACCAGCATGTGGAGGGCGTCAAGCATGGAGCCCGTCCCGATGGGATACCACGGGTCCATGATGCAGTCGTGGCCGCACGCAACGTTCACGCCCGCCGCGTCGAGCTCCTTCACCCGGGCCATGCCGCGCCGCTTCGGGTATGAGTCGAACCGCCCCTGCAGGACGATGTTCGTCAGCGGGTTCGCCACGATGGTGACGCCGGCCCGCTTCATGATCTGTAGCAGCTTGAACATGTAGGCGTCGTTGTAGCTGCCCATGGCGGTGGTGTGGCTGGCGTTCACCCTGCCCTGCAGGCCGTCCCGCATGGTGCGAGCCAGTACCGTCTCCAGGAACCGCGACTGGTCGTCGTCCGTCTCGTCGCAGTGCAGGTCCAAGGGGCGGCCGAACTCCTGGGCCAGGTCGAACACGAAGTTGACCTCGGCCACGCCGTCCTCCCGGGTCCATTCGTAATGCGGGATGCCGCCCACGACGTCGCAACTCAGCTCCATGGCCTTGCGCATGAGCTCCTTGCCGTCGGGGAACGACATCACGCCGTCCTGGGGGAACGCGACGAGCTCGAGCTCCACTATGTCCCGAACCTCGGCTCGCAGCTCGAGCAGCGCCTGAAGAGCGGTGAGGCTGGGGTCGCACACGTCGACGTGGCTCCGGATTACTCCAGTCCCCAGGGCCACTTCCCACCTGATGGCCTCGCGGGCCCGGCGTTTCACGTCCTCGTGGCTCAAGGTCTTCTTCCGCTCGGACCACGTCAGGATTCCCTCGATCAGCGTCCCCGACTCGTTGTGGCGCGGCTCACCGACGGTCAGGACCGAATCCAGATGGATGTGCGGGTCGACGAACGGGGGAGAGACCAGCCGGCCCTCGGCGTCGACCGCCGTGGCGTTGCCGCTCGCCTTGCCCTTTCCAGCGGGGACGATCGAGGTGATCGTTCCGCCCTCCACGACGACATCGCTCAGGCCTTCAGGTCGAGAGGCGGTCGGGTGGACGCGGGCACTGCGAACGATCAGAGCTCCACCCGCCATCTCACGGCTCATGACTGACCCCTCTCCATCAGACCGGTAGGCCCAGGATCCTGACGGCGTTCGCTCCCAGGATCGCCTCCTTCTGCTCCGCGCTCAGGACTGGAAGGTCCAAGACCAGCTCGACCGTGTGGTCCAGGTCGTACCAGGGGAAGTCGGTCCCGAGCATCACCCGTTCGGGGCCGATGTCCGCGATCAGCTGGCCCAGTTGCTCGGCCGTCGGCGCGTTCGGCGCGCCGGTCCACTCCACGATCTCGCACAGATCGAACACGAGCGACGGGAACCCTTGCGCGAGTTCGAGCGTCTGGCGCCACTGGCCGCCACCCAAGTGCGCCAGCACCACGTTGAGGCCCGACAAGTCTCGGACCACTTCAGCGAATCCGGACGGCTCGGCGAACCGCTCGCCGCCCTTCGCGCTCCCGGTGTGGGAGAGCACGGTGAGGCCGAGGTCCCTGCAGGCCTCGAACACCGGCCCGCATCCGCGGGTCGTTCGGTTCGAACTGCTGTACCATGGGGTGGAGCTTGATGCCGCGGGCGCCACGATCCGCCATGTCCTCGAGATGCTCGACGTTCTCCTCCGGCGTGAGAGCTGTGGGGTCGATGCCCACGAACGGGGTGATCTGCTGAACCGGGCCGAGAGCCTCGACAAGCCAGCGGTTGAACGCACGGAACCGATCGGACATCGTCGCATCGATCTCCTGGATGGCCCTCTCGCGGTCCTCGCCCTGAACCTCCTGGGGTAGCAATGCGATGGCCTCCAGCCGGAACAGGTCCACGGAGAGGAGGTTCACCGCCACGCCGTGGCTGAAGCCCGCCTTCTCCATGGCTTCGACGGCATCCCCGACCGTGCCGCTGTAGTCGCTGAACCGCACGCCGTCCTTCTCGCCGTACTCGAAGATCTCGTAGCCGGCTTTCCACCACTCTCCGGACTCTGGAGTTTCGTACAGGTGCATGTGGACGTCGACCTTCACCGGTTCGGTCATCGCGTCCTCCTCAGGCTTCTGTGGACTTTGCGGCGGACCGTCGTTCGGCCCGTGCGTCCGCCCGGTCTCGCCACCACGGCTGGTCGCAGATCCGGCCCAGGAACTCGATCACGGTGTGCGCGGCCAGGTAGGAGGTCAATCCTGTGGGCACGTCCAGTAGAGGGTTGACCTCCACCAGGTCGAAGCCGATCACTTCGGTCCGCTCGGCCACGGCCGCCAGGGAATCTCGAAGCTCCGCGTAGGTCAGGCCGTTCGGCTCGGCCGAGACGCAACCCGGCGTCAACGAGATATCGAGCGCGTCGATGTCGATGCTCACATAGCACCGCGCACCGTCGGGGACGCCCTCCAGCACCGCGTCGTCGCCGCGGTCCCGGAAGTCCTCCATGGTCACCACGCGGTTGCCGTCGCGGAGCGAGTCGTCGTGCATCACCTGCGTGTTGCGAAGGCTCCTGATCCCGATCTGGTTGATGCTTCGCACGTTCTTCATCAGGCGGATGTGCCGGAAGGCGTGCTGGTTCGTGTACTCGAGGCCGTGGACGAACGGCATGTAGTCGATGTGGGCGTCGAAGTGCACCACGTGGAAGGGCTCGTCGCCCTCGAAGGCCCGGGCTACTGGGAACGTCACGGAGTGGTCGCCCCCCAGCGCCACGGGCATCGCGCCGCGTTCCACCACCCCTCTCGTCAGAGCGGTGATGTTGGCGAAGGTGTCGACGACGTTCGTCGGAAGGATGTCGGCGTCACCAACATCGGCGATGCGACCGCCCAGCATCTCCCGCTCCAGGTACTGCTTCCTCGCCTCCGGGTCGTAATAGCCTCGGCCGTCGGTCACGAAACGGAGGGAGTGCTCGCGGATCGACCGCGCCCCGAACCGCGAGCCGGGCATGAAGGGGGAGCCCTCGTCCGACGGCGCGCCCAGGATGGCGATATCCGCGTCAAGCTCGCCGAGCTCGGGGCAGATGGCCGACCGTAGGAACGAGGGGATCCCGACGAACGGAAAGTTCAAGCGGCCGACGCCTTCTCCACCGCCCTGTGTCATGGCCACCTCCTGCGGTCCGATGTCACTGTGCCCACCGGGCTATCCTTGCCGCCGACTGGCCGAGGTACCTCCGGCCGCGACCTGGAGAGGCCATGGAGAGCGTGTTCGTGCTGGTGCCGGCCCGAGAGGCTCGTGCCGTGCGGGTGGACACCGGCAAGCGCTTCCGGATCCAAGACGTCGAAGGTGGACAGGTCGTCGACCTCTTTGCCTTCGCCGCCAACGACGTCTCCGAGTACGCCAGCGCGGAGCACACCCGGATCTGGGTCAACCGGCTGTTCCCGCGGGTGGGCGAGGAATTCGTGACGAACAGGCGCCGACCGATCCTTTCGTTCGAACAGGACAACTCGCCCGGGATCCACGACATGCTGTGCGCCGCGTGCGATCCGACGCGGTACGAATTGCTGGGGGCGAAGGACCACCCTTCGTGCCAGGTGAACCTGATGCGGGCCATGGCCGAACTGGGCCACGATGCCATCGAGATCCCGCAACCGATCAACCTGTTCATGTCGGTCGGCGTCGAACCGGACGGGTCGCTGACGTGGGGGCCGGCGCCGACGAAGGCCGAGGACGACGTGGTCTTCCGCGCGCTGCTGGACTCCGTCATCGTGGCCTCCGCTTGCCCGCAGGACCTGAACGATATCAACCGCTTCCGCCCCTCCTCCATCGGGGTTGAGCTCTTGCCCGACTGAGTCCGGTCAGAGCTGGGAAACCACCATGGCCTTGACGCACAGCTTGTCTCGGCTGGCGTGAATCGCTTCCTCCGTCCGTTCGATGGGAAATTCGTGGGTGACCAGATCCTCGAACGGATACACCTCCGCGTACCGCGACAGGAAGGCCAAGGACGTTCCGATCTGCGAGTTGGGGTAGGCGTAGGAACCCAGGATGTCCACGTCCAGGTTCACGATGTGCTGCGGGTTCAGGGCCATCGTTCCGTTGTCGGTGAAGTGTCCGAACTCGACCACGCGCCCTCCCTTTCGGACCAGGCGCAGGGACTCGGCGAACGCGGCCGGCAGCCCGACCACCTCGACCACGATGTCGGCCCCGACCCCGCGGGTCATGGAGCGGACCGCCTCGACCCGATCGTCCACCTCGGGCGTGTCCTCCAGCGAAAGAACCACGTCGAACCCGAACCGCTTGGCCATGTCCATGCGCATGGGGATGCGGTCGATGCCGATCACCGGCGACGCACCCATGGCCCGGGCAGCTGCTCCGGTCATGATCCCGATGGGCCCCAGGCCCTGGACCACCACCGACTTCCCCAGGCCCATGCCTTCGCCCGCCCACGGCATCCCGGGGCCGAACGCCCGCTCCAAGGCGCGCGTGCCGCAGGCGATGGGATCCGACAGCGCCGCCATCTTGAGCGATACGTTCGGCGGCAGCTTGAACAGCCAGGTCTGTGGGAAGAGGTACAGCCGTTCGCTGTACGCCCCCCGGATGTGGGGTTCGGCCTCGGATCCCAGCGTGATCCCGTAGATGTTGACGTTCTGGCAAAGATTCTCTCGCTGCGGCACGAACCGGCAGTAGTAGCAGGTCCCGCACGAAAGCGTGGTGCCGACCGCCACGGCATCGCCGGGCTGAAGCTCCTGACCATAGACGTCCTTCGCCGGGAAGTCCGGACCCCACCCTTCGAGGACGCCGGAGAACTCGTGGCCCATCACGAGTGGCATGGGAACGGCCAGGTGACCGCTGTACATGTGGGGGTCCGTTCCACAGACTCCACAGTGGGTCGGACGAAGGATCGCGCCATCACGCGGCGGTGGAGACTCCGGGAAGCTCTCGATGGTGAGCCTGCCCGGAGCCTTCAGCACCGCCGCTCGGATCATCCCCCTGTCGCTCGCGTCGCCCCTGGGGCGGCCCCTATTCCTCGGCCCCGGCGATCGCCGCCATCGGCCGCTCCGGGGCGGGTGCCGCCACACGGCTGCGCATCCCGCCCAGGTAAACGGCGCCGGCCACCACCATGCCCACCAGCCAGCTGAGGTCCGCGCCCTTCAGGAAGTGCTTCGACACGTAGCCCTGGAGGGGGGACACAAGCCCGAACTCGAACAGCCATCCGGCGACGAGGCCGGCGACGAACGCGCCGATCCCGATCCAGTTCACGTCTCCGTACCGGCTTCGCTGAGGATCGGCGTACAGCTCTGGAACGTCGATCTTCTGCTTTCGGACCAGGTAGAAGTCGGCGAGGACCACCCCCGCCCACGGAGACATCCACAGGATCAACCCGACCATCCAGTTATCGAACTTGCCCGCGAAGTTGGCATGGCCCACGAAGTACAGCGTCAGGGCGAAGCCGACAGCTCCGGCGAGGAGCCCCAACGCCAGTCGCGTGGCTTTGATACCAGCGCTGATGCCCGCCAGCGCCGACGAGTACACGTTGATGATGTTCGTGGCGATCGGGCCGTGGAGCACCATGAGCATGACCAGCACGGCGACGAACCCGCCGAACACGTCTGTCACCAGGCGAGCCGGATCGAGGGACTTGTCATGGCTGGCGATCGTTGCGCCGAGGATCGCCAACCACACCGTTGGGATGAACATCCCCCAGTAGCTGTACCAGAACACCTTCTTTGAGCTGAAGCGTTTCGGCACGAACCTCGAGTAGTCCGAGGCCCACGTCACCCACGAGATGCCCCAGCCCACGCCGATGGCCGTGACGAGGCCCGTGATGCTGGAGAAGTGCGCCGCGCCGGTGAGTCCGGTCTTGAGGTGCCAGTTCACAAGCCCATGCCGGGACCACGCCAGGATGCTCATCAGGACCATGATCCCCATGGTCACCGGGACGGTGTACTTCTCGAATGTCCGGATCAGGTAGAAGCCGTACACGCCGATCCCGACCTGCACGACCATGATCCCGGTCACGATCCAGAACTTGATCCAGAACGTGTCATGGACCTTGAAGTGGCCGAGGATCCCTATTGCCAGCAAGACTGGGAAGTACGTGTTGACGCCGATCCACCCCATCGTCATGAGGAACTGCATCCACGACGACAGGTAGCCTCCTCGCCGTCCGAAGGGAGACCGCGACAGCACCATCTGGTTCACGCCCGTCTTGTGGCCCATGACGGTCAACGCGGCGAAGATCCCGCAGCCGACGATGTTGCCGATGACGATGATGAGGATCGTCTCCACGAGGCCGAGGCCGAGGATGATGCCCAGCGCGCCCAGAGCCCAGTTGATCGGCGCGATGTTGGCCCCGGCCCAGATCCAGAACTGGTCCCAAGGCGTGGAGTCCCTGTCCTTTTCGGGGATCGCCTCGATGCTGTGAACGTCGAGCCTGATCTCCGGTGCTTCTACCATCGTGTCCGCCATAATCCCCCCTCCGATTTCTCGCCTCGGGATCCCACGCGTCCCTGGCTACGGACTGGCGATTCTCGAACTGCAAAGGGCACGCCAAAGCGAGCCCTCGTCAGATGGAGGCCGGTGCAGCCTTCCCCATAGGCCACTCCCTCGAGCCGCGTCGCAGCCCATGCCCTCAGGGCGTAGCTAACGCCAGTCGCGACCCGATTGCAAGCGCCACGAGGGTAGAGTGCCACCCGGGGAGGGCTGGACCATGGCCACGTCAACGCTCCGAGAGTTCGTGCGCGACCCGGGACGGACCGCGCTGCTGGTCATCGACATGCAGAACGATTTCCTCCTTCCCGAGGCCCCGGTACCGGCGCCGGGCGGCCTGGACCTGATTCCGACCATCGCCGGGTTGGCCGAGGCCTGCCGTAACGCCGGGTTCCCCGTGGTCTTCACGCAGGAAATGCACCGGGCGGACCTGTCGGACTTCGGGATCGAACTGGACTTCGAGCCGCCTCATTGCCTGGAGGGCACGCCGGGCATGGACGTCGTGGCCGGCCTCGCCCCGCGGGCCGGCGACGTCCTGATCCAGCGCAAGCGGCGCTACGACGCCTTCCTGGGGACCGACCTCGACGTCGCGCTTCGGGTTCGGGGCGTGGAGAACCTCCTGGTGACCGGAGTCTGCACCGACATCTGCGTGATCTCCACAGTCCATCATGCCCGGAACCTGGACTACCGCTGCGTGGTCCTTCGAGACGGCGTGGCCGGGACGACGCCGGAGCGCCACGAAGCGGCGCTGATGTGCATGGAGCACGTCTTCGACCGGATCGCGACGACGGCCGAGGCCGCCGCCGTTTTCGGGCTCTCCGTGGCAACCTCCACTTCCGTCTAGCGTCGCTTCTTCGCCGCCCGGATCGCGGTCCAGACGCGTTCCGGGCTGGCCGGCATGTCCACGTCGTCCACGCCGAGCGGCGCGAGAGCGTCGATGACGGCATTCATGATCGCCGCAGGAGCGGCGATGGCCCCTGCCTCCGCCACGCCTTTGGCCCCGAGCGGATTGATGGTCGTGGGGGTCACGGTTCGATCCAAGTCGAAGTTGGGGAAGTCGGCGGGCGAGGGCACCAGGTACGAGAGGAGCGAGGTGGCCTCCGGCTGGCCGTCCGCGGTGTACGTCACCTCTTCGAACAAGGCCTGCCCCACCTGTGGGGATCGAAAACTCCGCTCACGCGCACGACCAGTGCTTTCGACTAGGGTCAGCCGGAGTTAGGTCGGGCGGGCTATCGGCGGAATGAGGATCCGTCCTGCGTCCCACGCGCGGCCCGCTCGCGTGAGACTTGAGTCCTACACGCTCAGAGTCCTACGGCGCACCAGCTGACGCTTGCACGTCCTGCTCATTTGGGGTTCCGCCTTAACCCTCGACCGGAATCAGCAATCCGCTCTGCGCCGATCAGAAGAAAGCACGGAACTTGGTGCCTCTTGCGAACCTGCAGGTCAGCCGTGTGATCGGAGTTTCTGGACCGACGTCGCCGGAGCCCTGCTAGTCGCTGCTGGGGACAACCCGGAGCGCCTGTCCGAGCGAGGAGGCGATAGCGGAGGGCCGAAGTCGGACGCGAACCCGGACATACAGCCGACAGCCTAGGGACGAAATGCCCCGATGTTGTTGCCGTAGAACTCGGTGAACCAGAGGTTGTTGCCGATCGCCTTGGGGCGTTCCGGGCTCTCGCGCGGTTCCTGATCCCCGAGCGAGCCTCTCCGGTGGTGTCCTTCGCCGCGGTGCTCGCGTTCACGGCGATCCTCAGCGGTCTCGTCAATCTGGACGTGGCTGTGGTGGTGGCGATGCCGGTGGCCCTGCGCGTCGCCCAGCACCGGGGGCTCCCGGGCGGCTGGCTCGCCATCGCCACCGCGCTCACTGCCAACGCGACCTCCTTCCTGCTTCCCACCTCCAACCTGACGACGCTCCTCGTACTCAGCCGCTCACCCATCTCGTGCTGGACCTACCTTCGGGAAAGCTGGGCGGCGTGGCTTGGCGTGAGCGCGCTGACGGTGGTCGGCCTCGCTCTCGTGCTCTCGGGCCGGCCGAGCAGCGTGGCGAAAGCCGTGGGGGATCGCGGCGCGTCGATTGGTGCCGTGCTCGACCTGATGCCGATGTTCGCGTGCGCCACCGCGATTCGGGCGCTGCTGGGGGCGGAACTGGTCCTTCATGGTGGGTTCGCCTGGCAGGCCGCCGTTGGAACTCTCTTGGCTGCGGGGGTGAACAACCTCCCGGCAGCGGCAGCCGTCCATGCGATCGGTGACAGCGGGCTCTGGGCGGCGATCCTCGCCATGGCGATCGGGCCCAACATCCTTCTCACGGGGTCGGTGGCCACCCTCATCTGCCGGCGGATCGCTCGGGACCGCGGGGTAAGGCTCGGGGCGGCCCGTCTCTCATTGCTCGGGATGGCCGTCACACCCCTTCAGATCCTCGTGGCCGTCGCCGGCCTTCATGCCACGGGTGCCATTCATTGAAGCTAGGAAGGAATGGACGCCACGCAGTCTCTTCGGCGGCGGGTTGGGGCACGGATCGGCGAGCTGGAGGAGCGGCGGACAGCCACGCGAAGGCGCTCGCCGCCCAATCAGCCGAAGCCCCGCCAACTGCCGCCGACCTCGCCACCCTGCTCGACCTGCTACCGCTTCTCGCTGAGCGGTTTCAGGACTTGCCTCAGCAGGAACTCCGGGGACTGAGCACCCCCTGCGGGATGTCGCTTTCTCCACGAAGCGACGTCGCAGAGGAGACCTAGGCCCGAGCTCCGAACGCCATTGATTGGAGCCGAGCACGCAGGGTTCCCGGTTCGGGCATGATGGGGCTCGTGCAGCGAGGAACTGGCACCATCCAGGAGGCAGGGGTCGAGGTTCGCCTCGACGAGGGCGACCACGACAGGTTCGCGCACTACGTCGAGAAGGGAAAGCTGACCGAGGCACTGGTCAGCGGGACCCCCCTCATCGCGCTGTGCGGGAAAGTGTGGGTCCCCTCCCGCGACCCCGAGCGCTTTCCCGTCTGCCCTGAGTGCAAGCGGCTTTACGACATGGGTCCTGAAGGCCGCCGACGCGAATGGGAGGAGCGAGCCCGGGAATTCGGCTCCGGTGAAGGCCGGTAAGCGTGCGGCCTTGGTCACCTGTCGAGCTAAGGGGCCTTCGTCAGCCTGGATCGTCGAACCACCACGAAGACCTGTAGGGCGCCCGTCACAAGCGTCAGTGCAAGCAGCCACGCCTGGTTCCGCGCGATAAAGCGCAGGACCGCCGCCAGTTGAGGTCGAAAGACTGTCGCCAAGATCCGAACGGCGACCAGCCGAAGGAGGATGCCTCCCACAGTGAGAACGGCGAAGGGCACGGGGCGCATGCCGCTCGATCCGGCCAAGAGGCAGATGATGCCCGAAGGGAGAGCGAAGGTCAGCACAGGGGCTGCCCTGCCGAACCACCGCTGCAGGGCCCGCAAGAGTCGACGGGCCCGGCCGATTCTGGGCTCCAACCAGGCGAGCACCGCCTCACCGCACCACCGCCCCAAGAGGTAGCTGAGCAGATCGATCGCCGCGAGGCGCATGAGAGGCACGGCGAAGAACGGCAGCACCGGCAATCGCGGGGAGGCCAGGACGAGGTAGCGAAGCCGCGGGTTCAGCCCGATCAGCAGCAACGGATGTCGCGTTATCAGCAATGGCGCGAGCCAGTTCGCCACCGTGCCGGCCACGATCGAGATGCCGATCGGCAGCAGAAGCGGCACGGCCGCCCGACCCGAGCATGGGCGGGTAGACCGATTCTCA
>Ga0137387_10002018_pt1 | contig 10256 bp, 9 predicted proteins | sample SagtaG_3_FD_104909 | JGI IMG/M metagenome (GOLD analysis project Ga0137387, IMG submission 104909) | Vadose zone soil microbial communities from Angelo Coast Range Reserve, California, USA - Sage2_R_115_16 metaG | ecosystem: Environmental > Terrestrial > Soil > Vadose zone > Saprolite | place...
AGTGGGATTCGTTCTAATCACACAATATTCAACAAGCATTCCGGCAGAGACGAGAAATGTTGGCACTTATTTCGTTATGGCGGCGATGAGCGAGACCGAGGTTCAGAGATTCAAGGAAGTCACTCTACATCCTGGTTCGAGACTGATCACAAGATTGCCGCGGGCGACAAGTTTTCTTTTCAGCCCCTACTGGTATCCAGAACCGTTCTTCGTAAAACACAAGGCACTTTGACCGAGACTTAGGCGCATAATCTCGGCCGTAATCTGTTACTACCTCGATTTGATTTGATTTAAATTCTTGATTGCTATTAATTTCACTATGACTAAGGACCCTGAGAACCGGTTTGGCATGGTTACACTCACGGATGCTCAATTTGGGGAACTGAAGAAAATGTTCCAATCGTACCTAAGGATTGCAGCACTCGGTGCCATCCGCGAGCTTGACGATGAGCACATGGAGAGAAATGTATGGGTCTTGAAAGCAGCCGGTTTCTATCAAGATGAAATTGCAAAAATTCTGAAGTCCTCTCAACCGGTCGTTAGTAGGATTCTGGCCGGACAAGGCGGGAAGAAGAAAGACAGAGAGGGAATCGAAGAATGACTGGGAAATCAAAAGAAGATATGACTGTCATCTCTCTTGACCAAGCACAGTTTAGAAGTCTGACCGAAGCGGTCAAGGATCTGATCAAGGTCATCGCCGCGACTCAAATACAACGGGATGCAGGAACGGAGCGTAATGCGCGTTTTCTGAAAGTATTCGGTCTAACTGAATATGAGATCGGCGACCTGCTTGGCGTAGATCAGTCTACGGTCAATAAAGCCCTGTCCAAGAGCAAGAAGAAATCGGGCAAGCCGTCAAAGGGATCAGATGACACTATCGCGAAAACTTAGGGAAACAGTTTCCAAGAAACTTGGAATCGGATCTCGCCAATTACGAAATCGAATCACTGAAAGAGCTAGGAAAGCTGGCATTATTGACCGCGACGTAGCTCTTCTGCTTCTCGCTCACGAGACCGGGATAGATGTCAAGAAACCTCAATTCAGAATTTCGAAGGTCAAACTCGAGGCATTAGACGGGTATTTAGCTCGGAAGACAGCAAGTCCAGCCTCTATTGTATTAACTGAATCCAGTACCAAGTCGCGACCGAGTGTCAAGAATACTTCAAAGGAAATCGTTATTGACCTTGGGAAAGCTCTGAAAATAACAGATCCTCTTCTTCCCAAGAAACTGGTCGACGAAGCTACTAAGATGGCAGGAGTCTACCCAGTTGTATACATGTTCGAGAACTCGGTCAGAAATCTTGTTTCGAGCGTTATGACAACAAAATACGGCGAAAAATGGTGGGATATGAAAGTGGGAGCCAAGGTGAAGGGAATTGTGAGAGAAAGAATCGAAAAAGAAGATAAGAATCGGTGGCATGGGAGGCGTGGAGCACACCCAATTTTCTATACAGACATAGGTGACCTGAAATCAGTAATCACTGGTAACTGGCCAGACTTTCAAGATATCTTTCCGAATCAGCAATGGGTAGCGGGAAAGATAGATGAGATCGAGATGTCCAGGAACGTGATCGCCCACAACAATCCCTTGGAAGAGCGTGACGTAACTCGGTTGCAACTCAACCTACAGGATTGGGTCGTGCAGATTTCGCGGTGGACGGAAAAAGGCGAAGCTTCTTCATCTTCCTAAACTGAAACCGATTCCCGCGAGAGTCTAACTGTTCATACGTATAGACAGAATAACCCCTTTGACTGACCGAAGGCCTTCATTGCATTGTCAGCTGTCATCAAAATGGCGTTGTATCGAAGGGCATCGTCCTTGATTTGTTCATCACGTCCGAGAGTGGTGCCCGCAGGCTCCGAACCACTCTCCACATCCTGCAACTTCACCCTACCTATTGCGGCATAACGAGCTATTTTCTCAAGCTCGCCTCTTCCGCCCCTTGTATCAATCTCTTTCTTCACAATCGGGTCGAAAAGGATCGTGAAACCCTCAAAGAATTTTGAGTGCGCGAGGTCTTTGGAAAGCAAACCTCCGACTATTATGTTGCTGTCTGGAAGTATGAAGCCACAATAGTATCTGAGAGCGAGGTTCAGACCTGGAATAGGCTTCTTACAATCAGGGCATCTTCCAACCGTTGCCTCATCTTGATGAGTGATGAGGACCGCCTTGCTCCTCACACCGCAAGACGGACAAACAATCGACAATGAGGTGACCGAGAATCTTCCCTGCATAAACTCCCTGCGAAACTCGTCAGATAGTATGTCGTCTCTCACAGGAGGTCTATCCTTAGTCGGTTCAGGGACGCCGTCTAATTCTCGCACGGTTCGAAATGAGCACTTGACAAACCAAGGCCACTGTTTTTTCGTTGCCTTCCATGCTTTCAACCATTTCAGAGTTTGAGCGTCGCCTGCGTTTCCTGTTCCAATGTCTATTCCATCAACTTTGTACTGTTCGGATTTTGATATGGTCTCCATGGTTTTTTCGCGCTCTCTCTTTGCGATAAGGGATGCGACTTTTGCTTCGAGGTAGTTGTCGTCAGCCTTATGGGCAATTATCACCTCTGCCCCGGCGTTCTGGAGAGACCTGAGATACCTTCTCAGGGTTTGGCCGGTGCCGTAGTCATCAAGGACAATTCTGCACGAAGGCACGGAAGCTAGTCTTGTGAAGTTAGAGACTATTCTCTGGTAGACGATGTCTAGGATGTTGTTGATGTTGAACTTGTCGATATGCCACGGAGGAATCGTTTCGATGATGAATTGCAGACCCCCGGATTTCAACGGGTCCAGATTCTTGAGAATATTGTCCCAGTAGCCGAACGTGTGTCTTTTCTTCGTGTCTGCAACGCCAACTATCTTCCCGGCTTGGTCGAAGAAGGACTTGGGAAGGATCACTCCGGCCAAGACTGTGTGGCCGAGTACTTCTCCCTTGCCAGTTTCGTCAAGACCAATCAAATAGTCGCGCGTAGGACTCACGAACCCAGTCGTTGAACGCGGTTGGATTTCATTCCATATTGCGACTACAGCCGGGTCCTGGGTATCCGTGCAATAAAGTGTACCGCTCTTGTAACATGTAAATGTGGCATCTGAAAATCTTACGCGCCAAAGTTCATATTGACTTGTGATCTTCTGGTCTTCGAGCCCACCTTCCTGAATGATACGCAGCTTGATTTCTTCGGCTTGCTCGAGCGGGATGCTCCATTTCTGACCAGGATACTTCGCGAATGACATGCTATCAGCGACCCAGAGGCCTTGTCAAATTGTTCTCATCGCAACGATAAATAATCTGGAGGACCCGGTGCCGTTATTTATACTCAAGAATACCAAGTATACTCAAAGATTTTCATGAGTGAAATCACGACTGTCAAGGTTACCAGAAAGACGAGGAATAAGCTTGCAGAGCTCGGCAAGAAAAACGAGACTTACGAGGAGATAATACAGAGACTGATCGAGTTTTACAACAACTCTCAAGAAAGAATCCACCGAAAGACGAGAAATATGAGCTGAGCCGGTCGATCAAATGGAGCCTCACACAAAAACGGATTTATTTGTTCCGAGCAAACTCAAAGAGAAGATAGTTCAGTGGCGAGATAACAACTACCATTGCGATTATCCTGCAATTTCAGAAATCTTGAACTACAGTATCATGGAGTCGGAAACTGGCGAGAGATCGCTCCGATTCCTGAGAAGAGCACAATTTGAGGCACTGGAAACTTATTGGTATCTACGACTCGTCGAAAAGACACCTCACATCTTTGAACTGTACAAGGAACTCTACGACGATCCCGTCAAACTATTCAGGGCTTTAGGGATCAAGCTGTCCGATGAAGATTACGTACGATTGCTAAGTTCGGGGGGGCCAGACTCAGTCTTCCGCGAGATCAAGACAAATGACGAATTCGTGAAGAGATATCGATTGGAGACAGTCAGAGAGTCTTTGACGCTCGGCTACCCCAGTTACATTCTTGCATTGGCGATGGGTTCGGGGAAGACAGTTCTGATAGGTGGGATTATTGCAACGGAGTTTTCCATGGCAGTCGAATATCCAAATAAGTTTGTAAAGAACGCTTTGGTCTTTGCTCCAGGCAAGACTATTCTTGGCGCTCTGAAAGAATTGTCTGACGTGCCATATGAGAAAATTCTACCTCCAAGATTTTACAGGCACTTCATGAGTTCTATGAAAATAACGTACACGCAGGATGACCAGAAAGATGTTCCAATTGTGAGGAGGAGCAGCTTCAATATTATCATAACGAACACCGAAAAGATTCGCATACAAAGACCAACCGGCAGGGGCAGTAATCTAACTCTTCTAAATTACAAAGACAAAGAAAAAATTGAGGAACAGCAAGAGATGGCAAATCTGAGGTTGCAGACAATAGCATCGCTGCCAAATCTAGCCATTTTCTCCGATGAGGCGCACCATACTTATGGTCAGGCACTGGACGAGGAACTAAAGAAGGTGCGAAGAACTGTGGATTATCTTGCAGAGAACACGAACGTGATTGTCGTCGTCAATACGACGGGTACCCCATATTACAAGAAACAGATGCTGAGAGACGTTGTGTACTGGTATGGTCTCTCCCAAGGCATTAAGGACGGGATCTTGAAGGAGGTCAAGGACAGCATAATCGCGTTTGAAAATGTGGATATGGACGAGTTTGTCAAGAAGGTACTGGACGATTTCGTCAAAGACTACGGCCATACCGCAATTTACGACGGGTCAAAGTCGAAACTCGCAATATACCTCCCCCAAACTGACGACCTAAGAAAAATCAAACCGTTGGTGGAAAACCATGTGAGAGAGCTTGGACTCGACCCCTCTACCGTTCTCGAAGTTGATAACAAATCTCCGGATTCAGTAAAGGACTTTTTTAACAATCGAATAAACGAGCCCCAAAATCCGCACCGAATCTATCTGCTCGTAAATATGGGTACAGAGGGGTGGAATTGTCCTTCGCTTTTCGCAACGGCTCTTGCAAGGAAACTAAAGACGAGCAATAACTTTGTACTACAGGCTGCTTCTCGATGTCTAAGGCAGATACCTGACAATAAGAAGAAAGCACGAATCTACTTATCGAGAGATAACGTCAGCATTTTGGATTCTCAGCTAAGAGAAACTTTCGGGGAAACTCTGCAAATACTAGACACCACCAAGCAGGAACTTAGAAGAGAAAGAATAGTCATTAGAAAGGCCGAGATTCCGCCGATTCTGATTAGGAAGAAGATCAGACGAGTCAGTCGTATTCAGGGCGAATTGCCTGAGCTCCGTATCCAGGAACCGAAAGTTGAGAAATCTGATGCCAGGATGATAGTCTACGATGTTAGGGAGAGAGAAGACAGAAGGAGGTTACTCGTCGAGAGTGGTGTTCAAGCTTTAGATGTGTCGGATGAGCCTGAGGACATTTACTTCGTCTCGGTTGAGCTAGCGGAGACCTACAGACTCGGCCTAGAGAAATTGTACGATCTGTTGAGGAAGGCGTACCCCTCAGGAGATATTCCCACCACCCACTTATTCAAGCTCAAAGAGCAAATCGAGAGCCAACTAAAGAATTACGAGATTACGGAGGAGACCGTGGAAGTAGCACTTGCGCTTGTCAAGTTGGATGGGTTTGAAAGAGAAGAGAGGAACGGAAACACTGTCTACACCGCCGAGATAATTTTTCATAAGGACAGGGAGGACCTTCTTTTGCGATATGAGCAATTCAAAGAGTCAAGGGGTAAGGAGCTCACCTTCCACTACTCGCCCTACAACATGGATTCTCATCCCGAGAAGGACTTCTTTCTTGCTCTGATAGACGCTCTGGATGAGGACCCCGACAACATTGATAATATCTTCTTTACCGGAGCGATAACCGACGCTAAGAAGACCGATTTTCTTTTTGAATACAAGGACAAGAAAGGAAAATGGAGGACTTACACTCCGGACTTCGTTGTCAGAAAGAAGAATGGCAAAATTCTAATCGTAGAAATCAAGGGAGAGATATTCAGAGAGGAGACCAAGGAGATAGCACTCAAAGAGATAGAGAACCTAAATCCTGACAGATTGAAGTACGAAGTACTATTCACAAAGGCGGACGAGATCGGATTTGACAATAAGAGAAAGGTCGAACAATGGATTTACGAGGGAAAGCAATGACGGAGAGCGTGAAGGTCACCGCGGCAAAAGGTCGGCCGATGCTCAATTGGGTCGGGAAGAGACCGCTTGATTTTGTCAAGGGCTTTCCGGCACAACTTGTCGAAGTGTTTGACCCTGCTACAAAGATAGAACGTATAGGAACTCTTACTTTTGAAAAGCTGAAGACCAAATGGCATAATCTTATCTTCCATGGCGACAACAAGGAAGTTCTAGGATTTCTGTTAGCAAGCGGTTTCCGAGACAAAGTGGACCTCGTTTACATCGACCCGCCTTTTGATTCAAACGCAAATTACATCAGGAAAGTGGAACTAAGGGGAACGAAGGAAAGAGTCAAAGTAGAGGGAGAAGGGTACACTCTAGGCGAACAAATACAGTACACGGACATCTGGGCAAACGACAATTATTTGCAATTCATGTACGAGAGACTGCTCCTGCTGAAGGAGCTCATGGCTCCCAGTGGATTCATCTTTTTGCATTGTGATTACCATAGGGGACATTATCTCAAGCTGATTATGGATGAAGTATTCGGGCCCGAGAATTTCAGAAACGAAATTGTAGTCAAGAGAGTGCAGAAGAATTTCGTGGAGGGTGAATTCATAAAATCGATGAACAATGCATATGACACCCTCTTAATGTATAGCAAGAGCCCAGCCTCGAAGTTTCTTCCTCCTGTAGACCGAGAGACTAAGCAAGACGACGGTGAGGAAAACTGGCACGGTTTTGACGCTCCGAATTGGTCAGGAGGGAGGCCCAATCTTTACTATGAGTTATTTGGGAAATATCCACCGCCTGGTAACGTGTGGAGGTGGACAAAAGAGAGGGCCCTGCAGGCAATTAGGGGTGGTACTCTTAGACAAAATCCAACTTCAAGAAAACCTGAGTACCTCGTCACTAGCAATAGAGGAGCGATGGTCAATAACCTATGGGCTGACGTTTTAGCGTACTCCTTCAGAGAGGATTACCCTACCGAGAAATCCGAGAAACTCCTATCAAGAATTATCGAGATTTGTACGAACGAAGACGACTTAGTTCTTGATGGTTTCGTAGGTTCCGGAACGGCTGCGGCTGTGTCCCAAAAATTGAGGCGAAGATGGATTGTAGTAGACGTCAATAAAGGCGCTGTACAAACGACCAGTAAGCGACTTCAAGAGATTATCAAAGAACAACTTTCCAAGAAGGGAACCGAGTCTAATCGGTACTGTGACTTTGGAGTATACAAAGTGAACGAATATGACTTGCAATTACTTGGAGCAGAAGCAAAAGAACTTGCCGTCGAGCATATTGGTATCCTACGCACGCGAACGGACCGGTTCTTCGATGGAACTCTAGGTAATACTCTTGTCAAGATTATTGATTTCAATCATCCGCTAACTCTGCTTGATTTGCAGCTCATACAGGATGAGCTAGGAAAGAGGCCGGATGAGAACAGAAACATTACTGTGGTTTGCCTAGGTAAGGAATTGGCTGTGACTCAGTGGTTGGAAGACTACAACAAGAAACATCCAGTAAACAAATTTGAACTAATCGAGCTTAGGACAGATAGCAAGTACGGCAGATTCCTCGTATTTCGACCGCCTGAGGCAAGAGTCGAAGTGAAACGCCACCAAAACAAGGCAACGATTGAACTGAAAGACTTCATTTCACCGTCAATCGTAGAGAGGGTAAACGATCCAGAAAAATTGGTGAAGGTGAAGATCTCTGATTTCAGGAGCATGATTGATGTTGTATTGATCGACAACAATTATGATGGCAAGGTCTTCAGAATTGTGTTTTCAGACGTCCCAAACTCGAAAAGTGACCTTGTGAAAGGGACATATGAGATCGAGATTCCAAATAACAATACGACAATCGCGGTCAAGATAATCGATATGCTAGGTCAGGAAGTGCTTGTTACAAAATCAATTTGACTGTCTAGTCGATAGATCAAATAACCCTATTCTTCCTCAATTCCGTCTCAACTTCTTCCTTTTTCTTTCCACAAGAATTACAGCCCGACTGAACAATCCATACGTCACGCGATTTGTGGAACGTTCCCTTACCCGGTAAGGATGCAGTCACCGCTCTCTTCATGCTTACCGCTCCCGGTATGAAGATACAGTTGATGATTCCTCTTTCACAAAATGGACAAGCTAGTTGCTCGTAGTGTTTTCCGAAGGCTCCCATTCAATGAATTTATGTTTCGAAACTTCTTATTTCTTCGGCAGTGATGGCAGCTTCTCGCTTCGGTAACGAACTTGCTTTCCTGAACGAACAATAGCTGTATGGATTATCAAGGCAGGATAGCAAGTGCGATAGAAAAGGAACTGGGCAAGGATTCTGGATACATTAGGTATGTGATTTCCTCAGACACGGAGCAGGGCGAACTGCACGTTGGTGACGGCGACACGCTTCGCGTCCCGGCGTACAGTTTCTCCGAAATGTCTATCATAGTTCGCAAAGAGTTCGAGAAAAGAAATCCTGTCCGAGGTACTGTATCAATCGGGTTCAGGGGAGAGGTGTTTGTCTCTGATAACAAGGAGCTAGAGGTCTATGCGACGGGTAGCTTGGGCCTCATCGAGTTCCGTGTGAGAACAAGGTCAAATGAGGATGCAAGTGGGTGAAATCATCTACGATAACATACCGATCCTCTTCGAGAATGAATCTTCCCGGAACGAGTATTCTGACAGGCTGAAGAGGATAACAGAGAAGCTCCTTGAGGCCAGCGAATCGAAGACAGTCACCGAATTCTTGGTCAAACTAGTATACGGGGAAGACTTCTGCCTCCCTGCAAGATTGTTGGATACAAAGATAGAGGTGCATGGTGAGAGGGTTCTGGACATAGCAAACGCGATTGAGAAGATAGACAGTTACAATGAGTTTCGCGGAAAACTGGTGGCTGATGCGGTACGTTCCCTTCACAACCAGGGTTACATCATGGAGGCGAAGTTCGGAAGAGAAGGCTCACCCGTCCTCTACGTTCAGCCACCGTACTGGGAGAACCAAGCCAGCAACTATGTCAGGAAAGAGGAACATTCTCCGAGAAAATACGCGGAAGAGGAGAGAGCAAGGATGTATCGAGCGATCAAACAAACTCTAGGAGAGACGAGTCCGGACGAACTCGATGTCGACCATCTTGGATATGTTAGAGCTTGGTGGGATTGACTTCAAGATCAGACAAAGAAGGGAGTCTCATAATTTCAGTCATAATTTTTTCCGGCTCGAAAGGAGGCTCAGTAACCTCAATCCACCCTTCGATGACCAACTGAAAGAACACCAGATACGTGTCGAGATTCGATGCACCTGATGTGCTCGAACACGCGACAATGTTGAAAGACTGTGAATTCTTCGACATGTATTGGATCGTTTTCCACCGCAGCCTTTTGTTGACACCTGAGAAAACTGTCCCAAAGAGCACCCTAGACATGTGGAAGGAAAGATTGAGTGACAACCTCGCGAAGGTTCCGAGGGGGTCTTTCTTCCATCGCAAAGCAACTTGTGCAACCATCATCTTTTCGAGTAAGTATAGATGTGAAATTCTGTAAGATGGGTCAGCAAAGGACCTCCACATGAATCTGGCATTGAATGAATCCCGCCAGTTTCGCGCAATGCGTTTTGGTTTCTTGGTGGCACTGAACAGTCCGATTTCGGAGATTTCTTTTCTGTTAGGAAACCCGATCAATGCGATGGAGTTCGAAAGTGCCCGGGCCATGGAGAGGGGCTTTTGGGTGATGATTCCCGAAACTGAGTCCGCCAAATATTCTCTGTAGTCACGACGGATGAACCTCGGATACCCCATTACTATCAGAATTGCAGGCGATAGCAGCACAAAGATGAGCGGGTAAGCCAATGCTAGGATAACTAGAAGGAGCAGGGTTGGTGGATAGAGACTGATAGCGCTTGAGCAGGGATATAGAGTGCTCAGACATAGCTTTGCAGTCCACCATCCAAGGTAGTCGTGCTCAAAAATTATGGCCCAGATGGAACCCACGACTATCAAGCAAAGGATGAGAGCGGTTACATTCCTCTTGTCGTCGAAGTAGAGCGCCTCACCGTCTGTCTTTATGTGCCATAGCTCGTGGGCAATTATGGACTTCCTTTCTGCGTCTCCCAATGCTAGAAGCCCGGTCGGAAAGATGAT